>Ga0070738_10005303_pt1 | contig 14439 bp, 11 predicted proteins | sample Coa_R2_2_FD_66446 | JGI IMG/M metagenome (GOLD analysis project Ga0070738, IMG submission 66446) | Surface soil microbial communities from Centralia Pennsylvania, which are recovering from an underground coalmine fire - Coalmine... | ecosystem: Environmental > Terrestrial > Soil > Unclassified ...
CGCGACGCTATCAACGAATCAGCACGTCACCATTCCTGAACCCGTTCTCGCTGACGCTATACTGGCATTTACCATTTCAAATTGCAGCAACTGAGGCGTTAACGTGTTTGAATCCGAGTTTGAGCGGAACCTTTTTGCCCTCCGCCGCGAAAAGCTGAACCAGATCACCGCTCTCGGCCAGCAGGCCTACCCGAACCAGTACATCGCCACCCACACCATTCCGGAAATATGGGCAAAGTACCGCGAAGCCGCCGCCGAAGAACTCGAAGCCAACCGCGTCGAAGTCTCCGTAGCCGGACGCCTCATGGCTATCCGCGGCCAGGGCAAGGCCGGATTCGCCCACCTGCAACAGAACGGCGAGCGCCTGCAAATCTACGTCCGCAAAGACGACGTCGGCGACCCAGCCTTCCAACTCTACAAGCTGCTCGATCTCGGTGACCACATCGGCGTCAAAGGCTATCTCTTCCGCACGCGCACCGGAGAGCTATCGGTCCATGTGCAGACCATCACCTTCCTCTCGAAGGCGATGCTGGCGCTGCCGGAAAAATATCACGGCCTCTCAGACGTTGAGCTGCGCTACCGCCAGCGCTATGTCGATCTCTTCATGAACAGCGTACTCAACGAAGGCGGCCTCGACGAGATCAACGTTCGCGATGTATTCATCAAGCGCGCACAAGTGCTCAAGGCCATCCGGAATTTCTTCGACGCCCGCGGCTACATCGAAGTGGAAACGCCCATGATGCAGCCCATCGCCGGAGGCGCAGCGGCGCGCCCCTTTGTGACGCACCACAACACGCTCGACATGGACCTCTTCCTGCGTATCGCGCCGGAGCTTTACCTGAAACGCCTTGTCGTTGGCGGATTCGATCGCGTGTATGAGATAAACCGTAACTTCCGCAACGAGGGCATCTCGACGCAGCACAACCCCGAGTTCACGATGCTTGAGTTCTATCAGGCGTACGCGAATTATCACGACCTCATGCAGTTGACGGAAGAGCTGATCGTCTCGGTCGCGAAGGAAGCGAATGGGACTACGATTACGCACTTCAATGGACATGAGATTGATCTGTCGAAGTGGCGGCGCTTTTCGATGCGTGAGGCGATTATTGTGTTCTGGCCTGAGTCCGCAGGAACAAAACCTGCAATGAAGGATTTCGACAACGATGAAGTCGTCGGCGCACTCGTCGACCGTCTGCGAAACGCCAACGTAAACATTGAATACAAACCAAGCGAGCCGATCGGCAAAACCATCGCAACCATTTTCGAGGTTGTAGCGGAAGATCACCTGATCCAGCCAACCATCATCTACGACTTCCCTCTTGCCGTCTCGCCGCTTTCCAAGCAAAAACCCGACGAGCCGGACTGGGTGGAGCGTTTCGAGTTTTACATCGGCGGATTCGAAGTCGGCAATGCCTTCAGCGAGCTGAACGATCCGGAAGAGCAGCGCAAGCGCTTCGAGCAGCAGCTCACGCAGCGCGAGCACGGCGATGAAGAGGCCCACCAGATGGATGAAGACTACGTGCGCGCCTTGTCCTATGGCCTACCGCCAACCGGAGGCGAAGGCATCGGCATCGACCGCCTTACTATGATTCTGACCGGAGCCAGGTCGATACGCGATGTGATTCTCTTTCCGTTATTAAGGCCGCAGAAGGATACGCAGGAGTGATTCTTAGAATGCCGGTGCTGAGTGTGTAGGAGAAGCAGATCCTTCACTCCGCTTCGCTTCGTTCAGGATGACAGCATAATCATTACTTTATTTTTATATTGCGCGCTGATCGCAGCACAGTTACCGGTGTCATCCTGAGCGCAGCGAAGGATCTGCTTTTTTCCTTTAGCCTGCGCGAATGTGTTAGTAATATCGATCCATTCGATGCTCCAACGAGTTTATTACACCTACATCATGGCAAGCGCGAGCCGCAATCTTTACGTTGGCGTCACCAACAATCTTGTACAACGCGTCAAAGAACATAAAAAAGGAGCATATAAAAGCTTTACAGCACAATATCGCTGTCATCGCCTCGTTTGGTTTGAGCGCTACAGCTGGATTGGGCAAGCCATTGCACGCGAGAAAGAATTAAAAGGCTGGCTCAGAGCCAAGAAAATCGCCTTGATTCAGCAGGAAAACCCTACATGAGTGGATTTGAGCGAGGAATGGGGCACTCAGATCAAACCTTACGCAGAAGTATAAGCAGATCCTTCGCTACACTCAGGATGACAGCGCAATGAGGATCGCTCTACTTCTACTCTCCACTAACCCTTCAGCTCTTCTGGAGTTTGATTGACTTAAAAGTTCTATTATTCTCCCAATAAAAATCGTTGTGTGCTCAAAGCTCTTCCAGTCGCACCGTCACATTCAATCAGAGTCGCGGCCATGCGCGGATCGCCCTTTGCTGCTTCAAATTTTCCCGGCATACCGGTTAAAAAACGCTGCAGCACCAGTTCCTTCTCCACGCCGATAATGCTGTCATAGGGACCGCTCATGCCCACGTCAGTCTGATAAGCTGTGCCGCCGGGCAGCACGCGGTCATCGGCTGTAGGCACATGCGTATGCGTGCCGAGCACGGCAGTCACGCGTCCATTGAGATACCATCCCAACGCCGCTTTTTCCGATGTTGCTTCCGCATGCACGTCCACCAGAATGACCTTCGCCGTAATCCGCTTCAGCAGCGCATCGGCCACGCGAAAAGGATCGTCGCTCGATCCCATGAATACGCGCCCCTGCAGGTTGATCACGGCATATTCCTGGCCGGACGGCAGCTGTCCCTGATAAAAGCCATGGCCGGGGGTTCCGGCAACATAGTTGGCCGGACGGATGACCCGGCGAGGACGTTCATGACTGTCTTCGGGCACAGAATTCAGGTACTCGATAATCTCGCGCTTGTCCCACACATGATTCCCTGTCGTAATGACGTGCGCGCCAAGCTCAAACAACTCGTCTGCGATGGCCGGCGTAATGCCGAATCCGCCGGCGGCATTTTCGCCGTTGATGACGATCAGGTCGACCTGATGCCGCTCAACTACATGGCCCAGATGCTCGCGCACAATGCGGCGTCCAGCGCTCCCGAACACGTCCCCCACAAAAAGAATGTGCAAAAGTGAACCTCATTCACGACATAAACAACTTTGATGCAAAGCACCTTTCATTCACTTTAGAACACACTGCTGTGCAAGTCTTATTTGATCCGCAACGGTTACATGCACATTTTGACCAAATTGAGATGTGGATTCGCGAAAACCTATGGTAGCGTGGCAGTATGGCCGTCAATACCCGATTCGCAACCGGCGTCCACGCCCTGCTTCTGCTCGCTGCCGAACCGGATGTACTGCAGACCTCAGAAGATGTGGCACGCAAGCTCAACACGAACCCCGTCGTGATTCGTCGCGTCTTTTCACTGCTGCAGCAGGCGGAGCTGGTGGAAAGCCAGAAGGGGCCAAGCGGCGGCTCGCGGCTGGCCCGGCCAGCCAAAGAAATTTCTCTGGCAGACATTTATCGCGCATTGAATCCCGGCGAGGTGTTCCATGCAACTTCGGCCCAGAACAATCAGAGCGGCAAGGTAAACCAGGCGTTGCATCAGGTTTTCAGAGACGCCCAGAAAGCACTCGAAAAAGAGCTTTCGCAGACAAGCCTGAGCCAGCTTATGAAAAAAGCCGCCAAAAAAGACAAGCGCTGAGTCAGTGCTGAGAAATGCTCAGGATGTTGCCGTCCGGATCTCGGAACCAGGCTATCTTTGCGCCTCCCGGGGCCGTCCAAATGCCGTCTTCATCCTGCGGCACATGAGGATACCGCTCCAGTTTTACTCCCGCGCTGGTCAGGGCGCGAGCAGTTGCGGTTGCGTCGCTGACCTGCCATCCAAGCACGGTGTACGGCTGGGGCCGCACTTCTCCTACAAGCGTCACACGCAGCATAATGCCGCCGATCTCAAAGACAAGGGCAAAGCCGTCTTCATAGAGCATCGTGAGCCCCAGGGTATCGCGGTAAAAAGCCCGCGCTTTGTCGGCATTGCTGACGCCGACAAACGCCATGATCTTCTCGTGATTGAGCATCGAACACCTCAAAATCCTTCCCGCTGAGTGTAGACCAGAATTGTGAATCCGGCGTAGGCTGGATGAATTCCTGTCCTGCCCCATGGCCCTGCTCACATTTCTCTACGCATGCGTTGTATTTCTGAGCGCGTTTCTGCTTTTTCTGGTGCAGCCGATGGTGGCAAAGCAGCTTCTGCCAGTGCTTGGCGGATCGGCTGCGGTGTGGATCACCTGTCTCGTCTTCTTTCAGGCCGTATTGCTGCTTGGCTATGCCTATGCGGATTTTGCCGTGACGCGTCTGCGGCCCAGGGCACAGGCCCTGATGCATGTAACGCTTCTGGCTGCGGCCCTGACGACGCTTGGGCTCCGGATTCGCACAAGCCAATGGGCTGCGACATGGCATCCCATGCTGACGGTCTTTACGCTTCTTAGCCTGATTATCGGGTTGCCGTACCTTTCGCTCTCGACAACCACGCCGCTTCTGCAGGCATGGTATACGGGCAGCTTTCGGGCCACCTGGTCATTCAGGATGTTTTCGCTCTCGAATGCAGGCGCATTGCTGGCTCTTCTTCTGTATCCGACGGTGATTGAGCCATACATTACTCTGAAAACGCAGACGCGCGGGTTCTCGACGGGGTTCTTCCTCTTTGCTGTCTTGTGTGGCGGAATTGCCTGGAGCGTCCGCCAGACGTTGCCTGACCGCAGTCCGCGAGTGGAACCTGCCGAGACAGTAACACCTCAACGAAAGGCGCTCTGGTTACTGCTCCCGGGCTGCTCTTCCCTTCTGCTGTGCGCCTTCACCAGCCACATCAGCCAGAATGTCGCAGCGATTCCACTCTTATGGATTCTGCCGCTCTCAGCTTATCTGCTCAGCTTCATCATCGCTTTTCATTCCCAGCAGGCATATCCGCGGTGGCTGATGGTTCGCCTCGCAGCCTGTACACTCGGCATTCTCGGATACCTGCTGCATGATGTGCATGGAAATCTGCCGGTGCAGATCTCAGTTCCGCTCTATTGCTTGTGCCTGTTTGTGCTTTGCTTCTTTTTTCATGGAGAGCTTTACCGTCTGCGTCCGGCAACAGGATCAGCTACGGGCTTTTATGTCCTGCTTTCCCTCGGCTCGGCGCTGGGAGCGCTTTTCGTCGGGGTCCTGGCGCCGAATATTTTTCGCGCTAATTACGAGCTGGCCATTGGTCTGGTGCTCTCGGCTGTTCTTGCGCTGGCTGTGATGTGGAATTTCGGGATCATTGCCCGGATATTCTGGGCTGCGCTGGCGGTTTGGCTCGTCTGGGTCGGCGTTGCGCAGGCCCGCGCATGGCAGCAGAACACGCTTGCGCAACTGCGAAGCTTCTACGGCACTCTGCGTGTTACGGAAACACACTGGCCGCCTCTTGCCGGAACCACGCGCACGCTCTATCACGGAACCATTCAGCATGGAGTCCAGTTTTACGCAAACGGAATGCGGACGCAGCCGCTTTCGTATTACGCGCCGTCCTCCGGACTGGGTCTGGCTTTGCGTCTTTGCTGCCGGGGACGCACAAAGCGCGTGGGGATTGTCGGGCTCGGAGCAGGAACCATTGCCGCTTACGGCCAGCCCGGCGATACGTTTCGCTTCTTTGAAATTGATCCGCTGGTGGAGCGTATTGCACGGGAGCTCTTTACTTACTTACGAGACACTCCTGCTCGTACGGATGTCGTGTTGGGTGACGCTCGCTTCTCCATCAACCGCGACAACAGCGGCCCTTATGACGTGCTGGCGCTCGATGCGTTTTCCGGTGATGCGGTGCCGATTCATTTGCTGACCCAACAGGCTCTGGCTCTTTATCGCAAGCACCTTGCGCCAGACGGGATTCTCGCCTTCCATATTTCCAGCCAGTACCTTGATCTGGAGCCGGTCCTGGCGCGCGCGGCGCAGCAGGCTGGCATGCATGCCGTCACCGTGCATTCGGCGGGAGACGAAAATCAGGGAATTTTTAATGCGGATTGGGTGCTGCTGACGAATGATGAGGCGTTCCTGTCCCAGCCTGAAGTGGCACGCGCCGTTCAGCCTGCGCAGATGCGAAACAATGTCAATCTATGGACGGATGATTATTCCGGCATTCTGCCCATTCTTAAATGGCAGCCGCGTGCTCATTGAGGCTGAGGTCTTGTCTTTGGGTACGGCGTTGCCTGCTGCGAAGAAGGGATTTCTTGTACAGGTGGAGCTGGCGGCTGAGGCATTAACTTCGGCGTGGGCTCGGGAATTGTTTTGACTACAGGCTCACCAAAGGCATGCTGATCATCGCTTACGCTGACAATCTGGCCCGATTCGTTATAGCTTATGTCCCACAGCCTGTAATCGGTCGGCGAAATCGGATCGACAAAGCTGACTTCATGATTCTTGCCAGTGACGGAGATTCGCAGCGTGGGCGGAGGCGCTTTAATCATATGCACATTCTGACTCGGATCTTTCGGCACCTGCGGGCGCGCTCCGGTCATTTCCGCATAACAGACGGAGAGCGAGAGCCATTTTCCTTCCGGGCCGCTGTTCTTTGCTGCTGTATCTGCGGGGACAATCTGGCTGAACAATTGAAAATTTCTCGGATCAATCGGCGCAGGTTTGAAGCGCGTGGCTCCGTGGTGGAGTACCGGCACAATCCGGATGCGTCCCCCGTTGCGCGGCACCCACGCCGTAAACAACGATTCCGCTCCTGCCGCATCTTTGTTTGAATAACGCAGCATGACATAGTCGGGAACCAGCGGGCAGACAGTTTGCTCATAATTCCACCCGGCTGCGCTCATGTCATAACCGTAAAATTCCGCCTCCGCCAGCAGATTTCGCTTCTGCTTCCGGATCAGTTCGGCGTCCGCCGGATCCATCTGCTCCGCAGACCGGTGTTCAAGCGCAAAGTATTCGGGTGTGCCTTCGGTAGAGAGGCTGGCCGTTGTCTCTTCAGGCTTTGAGACGCTCTGCGCCGGCGGAGCCGTGCTTTGGGCAATGGAAAATGTAGCTGCCAGGAAGAACAGAGCTGCCGGGGGAGCAAGGCTCGAAAATCGAATCATCGCGTTTTTACTCTAACATTTCAATTTCAGGAGACAAAAAAGGCAGCCGTTGCGACGGCTGCCTTTATGTGGAAGAAAGCTGCTTACTTCCTGCCGCTCGGACGACGCGCAGGACGTCTTGCTGCCGGCTTCTTGGGAGCAGCCGGCGGCTCGCCATCCTTCATGATGATCATGGGCGGGTTCTGTGTATAGGAATCGAAGGTAGCGGTGTACTTCACCTGTGTTCCAGGCTGCGGCACGTCCTTCAAAGGAGTCTTCATGTTGATGGTGAAGTCTGCCTTCTGGGATTGCTTCGCATCATCGGAAACTGCCAGCTGCACACTATCAGCAGTAGCCGTAACCACGGTGCCGGGAACTTCAGCCGTTACGTCCTTCAGCACATCCCATACCTTACCTGCGTCTTCCGGAGAGCCGTTGGCCAGGATGAATTCCTTATCTCCCAGCGCCAGCGTCTTCAGGTCCGGCGTGCTGGTCACTGCCTGGTGCGCGAGTTCCTGCGGCGATGGCGGTGGCGGAGCAGCTACAGGCTTGTAGGTGTCCGGCGGGAACAGATTGGCTTTGGCCAGCTGCTGAATCTGCGCGTATCCATCGAGATTCGTCTGGCAGGCAGTGTCAGTCTGCGCGCAGTGGTACTTCTTGTACCAGTACTCAGCGGCTTTCTCGATCTGGTCTTTGTAACCCGCAGGAGCATACTGCGCCGCGCGTGTCAGGAACCAGACACCATTGACCAGATCCTTGGGGTCCTGGGAAACATAGGCATTGCCGAGCTGATAGGTCGCCAGCAGGCCGGGGCCTGATTGAGTTTGCGCCGGGTCAGGATAAGCTTTCAGCTCATTGGTGTAAGCTTCGGCGGCTGCCTTGTAGTCTTTTCTGGAAGCAGCATCGACGGCAATGGCGTCATAGAAGATCGGGGTAGTTGCGCCTTTCAGTTTCTGAAAATCAGCGTCTGAAAGGTTCGCCGGTTTAGGAGCAGCAAGGGCCTGCTTGGCTTTGGCTGCTGCATCGGCCAGCTTTGCCGGATCGCTGGTCTGTTTCTTCTCCATGTAGACCACAATGGTCAGCGCGCGGAGATTATTCGGATTTATCTGCAGCAGGCGGTTAGCAGCATCCAGTTCTTTGTCTGCCTGGCCGGCCTGTTCGTAGGCCGCCATCAGCTGCTCCAGCATCTCTTCTTTCACGACGCTGTTCGGATACTGCTGCAGAAACTGTTCGATGGCCGAAGCCTTTGCTGCCGGGGACGATTGCCCAACAGCATTGGTGTAGGCATTGTATTCGGCTGGATCTTTAATGGTGATCTGGCCGGATTGCGCACCCTGGGCCTGGTCATCATCCAGCGCCAGCGCAGCAGGCAGATAATATGCGATGCCGGTGGCTACGGCCAACACGGAAGCAACTACGACTTTCTTCATTCAACGCTCCTAGGAAAATTCCTGAATTATTGCTCAATGCGGACTTAAGGGGGTGCTCCACTCGCATTGAAACACGCCAGCCCACGGTTGCGGAAAAATATTCGGCAGTCCGATGCGATTTGCTGAATTATAAAAATCCGCAGCCATCAGTGACAAGTAACCGGTTTTCGCAATTCCGTCAATGCGAAAAGTGAGATGCCGCAAATCGTCAATTCGTTGACCCCTGATTTGTAACATCTGCTCCACCATCATCTAAGACACCATATCAGCACAGAGAGTGCCACAATTCTCTAAAGGAGCTTTTCTCACCATGGAACTCAAAGGCCAACTCGCAGTCGTTACCGGAGCAGGCCGCGGTATTGGCGCTGCTATCAGCCGCCGTCTGGCAGGCATGGGAGCTACCGTTGTCCTGGCCGCCCGCGATATGGCGCAACTGCACGCAGTCCGGCAGGAAATCGAATCGACCGGCGGCACGGCAGAAGCCCGGCAACTTGACCTGATGAATGAACAATCCGTCGCAAAGCTGGCAGCAGACATCGAGAATCGCCATCGCCGGTGCGACATCCTGGTGAACAATGCCGCCATCGGCAACAGCGGCAAGCCGCTGCACGAAATGCCTCCCGCTGATTGGGACAGCCTGATGGCCACTAATCTCCGCGGCCCTTATCTGATGATTCGCGCCTTCGCTCCGCTTATGGTTCGCGCCGGCTCAGGACATATCATCAATATCTCTTCGCTAGCCGGACATAACCCGCTACCCGGCGGCGCCGCATATTCCGCATCGAAATGGGGCCTGAATGGTCTGACTTACTCCGTTGCCGAGGAGCTGCGCCCCCATAATATTCGCGTCTCCGTAGTGGCGCCGGGATCGGTCAACACGCATTTCGGCGGAGGAGGAAGCGGGAAAAACCCGGACAAAAAGATCCAGCCCGACGATGTAGCGCATGTTGTAGCCATGCTGGTGACGCAGGCGCCGCAGTCCTTCGTCAGCGAAGTGCTGCTCCGCCCCACGCAGAAGCCATAACATGTTTTTGATCAGGCGGCCCTTCTCTGGTTTGGGATGTACTCCTCTTCGCCGGCAATTTCCTCCTGCGCTGTCAGACGCGAGGCAATCACTTCTTCCGCCAGAATGGTGCTCACGCATGCCGTATACGCAATCAGCTCGCCGAATATGCGCGTCTCCACAATGATGCCCCACACATACATAAGTCCCGCCCACGCCGGCAGCATCCACATCCACGCCCGTAATTGAGGGTCGTGAATGCGCCTGCGATACAGCAGGAGAAAGATGGGCAGATAGCCCAGCGCGCTGAATATCTGCGGATAATTCCTCAGACTACCCAGAGTATGCATGTTCACCGAAAGGCGCGAATAATACTCCGATGCATTGTTGCGGAACATATGGAAGATCATCAAATGCCAGACGACCCAATAGGCGAAAAGCGGCAGCACTACCGCGAGCACCTGCGACGAAAAAACGCGTCTCCACCGCAAGCTTCCTGCGTCATCAGCAATCTGCGAAATTACATAAAACGGCAACAGCAGCAGGCTGGTCTCTCGATTGAGTGTGGCCACCACAAATAAGGCGCAGAACCATATCACCGGCTTACGAAAATAAATCAGATAAAGGCCGACAGAAAACAGCGCAAGATTAGGCAAGTCGTAGACAAAGCGAAAATTCTGGACCGTGTGCAGTACGTATGTCACGGCGCAGAGACACAAAAAAATCGGATACACGAACTCTTTGGCCAGATTTCTTCCGCTTGCGGCCGAGTACAGACGCACCGCCACCCATCCTGCAACCAGTACGCTGGCAATATTCAGAAAGAAAAGTGCGACATCCTGCGGAGCTATCCCATCCGGAAAAAATGCGCTATGAGATATGCGCCCCGCATAACGAACCAATCGTTCATTGTTGTCTGCCCAGCGCAGAAACGGAGCCAACAGCAGCCTGGTCTGGAACGGCAAACGCTCATATCCATGTTCGTATCGGTTGTAATCGAGGTAGTTCTGCGTAAGAAAGTAATAGACGCCCGCAAACTGTACCGTCGCGAGAACATATGCCGCCCGAATGAGCCATCGGACAGGAGAAACACGCAGAAAATGAAGGGGCCTTTGTCTTACAGACAGCGACAACAGCATTGAACTGTTAGACGACTGAAAGCCGCTTTTCGGTTAGTTTCGGCTCTGTGAAAAATCGCCCCTTCGGATCATGGCGTCATTCTGCGCGTAGCGCCTCAACAGGATTCACAGAAGCGGCGCGTCTTGCGGGAAGATAACTTGCAAGCAGCGCGCATCCCCCAAGCACAACGGCAACTGCGATCAGTGTTGGCACATCCCACATGCCCACGCCGAACAACAGCTTGCGCATCAGCGTAGTCGCGGCCATCGAGACAACAAGACCGGCAACAATTCCAATGATCGTAAGCCGGCCCGCTTCCCGAAGAATGAGCCGATACACAGAGCCGCGCTGCGCGCCCAGCGCCATGCGCACGCCAATCTCGCGCGTCCGCTGGCTCACCGAATAAGCAATGACTCCATACAGCCCAACAACACCAAGCAACAGCGCCAGTCCGGCGAATCCACCTACCAGCCAGGCAGCCGAGCGGTGCAGATAGGCGGATGGCGAGTCGTGAATACGTTCCGCCATTGTCGATGCGCCATAGGTTGCGATCGATGGATCGATCTGGTGGACGATGGAGGTTAGCGCGGGAAGAATTGCATCCTCACTCTGTGATGTGCGAACAACAATCGAGAAAAAGTTGTCCGGACCCTGGTTGTAAGGAACATACATCGCTCCACGTGGAGCAGCGTCCAACTGTCCTTCCTGCAGATCCTTCACGATGCCAACGATCTGCAGGTACTCCTTCGGCTTATTGATGTCGAAAGCAATCTGTTTGCCGATAGGATTCTCGCCGGGAAAATACTGCTTCGCCATCGTCTCGCTGATAATCACCACTTCCGGCTTCGATTTATCCTCGTCCTCCGCAAAATAACGCCCACGCAACAATTGGGATTGCAGCGTCGTAAAGTAGCCGGAGCTTACTTTGCGAATGGCAACCTCCATATGCTCGCCGTGATATGGGCGGCCAACCACCCGGAAACCCGCTGTGCCGTCGCCATCACCGATAGGCAGCGTCGTGGAAAGCCCCACTGACTTCACGCCGGGCAACGCAGAAATCCGGCTGACGATCTGCCGCTCCAACGAAATTTTCTGCTCGTCTGTCTTATAGCTGTCAGTCGTGGCGCCAATCGTCAACATCGCCAGATGGTCCGGCTGCAATCCTATGTCCACATGCAGCAATCGGTAAAAGCTCTTGCCGAGCAGGCCCGCCCCCACCAGCAGCACCATCGCTGTGGTCAGCTCAATCACCACCAGGTTTGAGCCAAAGCGCCGCCACATCGTGCCCGCATGGCTTCGTCCGCCGTCAGCCAGCCCTTCGCGCATATCAGACCACGACAGCCGCAGCGCAGGAGTCAGCGAGAAAAGAAGACCGGCCATCAGCGAAATACCACATGCAAACACGAACACGCGGAAGTTCAATCCGATCCCATGCAGATACGGCATGCTCGCCATCATGTCTTTCGGAATGGCGTGCGCGAAAAACTGCATACCGGCGTATGCCGCGGCAATCCCAAGAGCGCTTCCCGTTGCGACCAGCACCAGCCCCTCGGTCACAAACTGCCGCATCAGCCGCGCTCGCGAAGCACCCAGCGCTCCGCGCACAGCAATCTCACGCCTCCGGCTTTCAGAACGAACCAGCAGCAGACTGGCGACATTTACCGTCGCAATCAGCAGCAACAGTCCGGCCCCGCACAACAGCACCAACAGCACTGGCCGGATATCGCCGACGATCACCTCAGTCATGGGCAACATATATGCTTTCTGATCGCGGTTCGAATCCGGATACTGCCGCGCAAGCTGGTCGGCAATTTGTTTGATATCTGCGAATGCCGCCTGAAAAGAAATACCATCCTTCAGCCGTGCCACTCCATAAAGCCCATGGCAGCCTCGGCAATCACTTATTTCACTCTGCGTAGTGGTCCAGAAATCAGCCGGCTCAGCGGGAGCAAAGTGAAAACTCGACGGCAGCACTCCGATAATCGTATTCGGATGGCCATCGAGGACCACCGTTTGACCCAACACATCTTTTCGTCCACCAAAGAGCCTCTGCCATGCGGAATAGCTTAATAAAACAGTGCGAGGCGCATTTTTCCGGTCTTCTCCGGAGCGGAAGTCACGCCCCAGCACCGGCGCAACGCCCAGGGTGCGAAAGAAGCCATCGCTTACGCGCGCGCCAGCCGCCTGATGGGTTCCGTCCCGGTCCGTCAGCATGAACCCATAAGGCGCATACACATCCAGCGATTGAAACACCTTGTTCTCCCGCTTCCAGTCCAGATAGTCCGGATACGAAAGATGGAACCGCAGACCCAGCGGAATACTCTCAAACAGCACTACCAGCCGGTTCGGATCCTTATACGGGAGCGGCTTGATCAAAGCCGCGTCTACAAAGCCGAGGATGGCGACACTCGCGCCGATTCCGAAAGTCAAAATGAGAATCGCGGTCAGAGCAAATCCCGGATTCTTCCTGAGCTGCCGCAGAGCAAAACGGAAATCCTGCAACATCCCCTCAAACCAGAAGGCCACTGTGTCATGGCTTTGTTCCCTGAGCCGCAGATCATTGCCAAACTGCCGCCGCGCCGCATGACGCGCTTCCTCAGCGGGCATTCCCTCAGCCCGTAACTCCCGTTCAGACTGTTCACGATGAAACTCCATTTCTTCTTCGAGATCGCTGTGGAATTTCTCGCGATGAATCAGCAAATGGAGCTTTCTCATGAAGTGAAGCAACCATTTCATAGCCATCTTTACTCCCTGCACCGTGCACCCTGTTTATGCGCTCTGCATCACTCTCCCGATGGCAGAAATCATCAACTCGAACTGCGAAACCTCTTCCCCAAGCTGCTTCCGTCCCGCCGGAGTCAGCGTGTAATAGCGCGCCCGGCGATTCGTCTCTGTCTTCTTCCATTCGGCTTTCACCCATCCCTGCAACAAAAGCCGCTGCAACGCCGGATAGAGCGAGCCTTCCTCCACCGTCAATACATCGTCAGAAAGCCGTTTGATCGACTGCGCTATGCCGTAGCCGTGCAGCGGCGCGCGCGTCAAAGTTTTCAGAATCAGCATGTCGAGGGTTCCAGGAAGGAGTTCAGGTCGTTTAGCCATGCCCTTATATATAGATTATCTATGGATAGAAAGTCAATGGCGATAACTCTTCTTTCCTGCACCAAAATGTGCACCTTATTCATGGGAAATTGGCTTGTTTTTGGTTCTAAATGGCGCTAATTTTGAGCTATCTGGCAGTATTCTCCGCGGCAATCCAACAACAGCTCACGTCTTATGAGCAGGCAGAAAGCCTCTGAACCTGCGACAATATCTGTGATTGCGTTCCATTTGTGGGATTTGGGACGGCTTATCCACAAGATGTTGGGGTGCTGCTGTTGATTCCACCTTGCCGCAAGGCTACAGTTTCAAGTGACGCAGCCTGTTCGCGCACCCTCTCCGAGGCCTTTAAAGGAGTTAGATCCGCATGCTGAAGCTGAAAAAAATCCAGATTCTGGGCTTTAAATCTTTTTGCGATCGCACCGAAGTAGTGCTTCCCGGACAAGGGATCGCTGTCGTTGTCGGGCCCAACGGATGCGGTAAGTCCAACATTCTGGATGGAGTTACCTGGGTACTGGGCGAGCAGAGCGCGAAAAGCCTGCGCGGCGGCAAAATGGAAGACGTCATCTTTGCCGGAACGCGCGACCGCAAGCCGCTGGGAATGGCCGAGGTCTCGATAACTCTCATTGATCCTGATGCTTACGCCGGCGGACCGCTTCTCGATGAACCGGAAATCGTAGTTGAAAATGAACTGGATGCGGACTGGGACGAAGAAAAACTTCGGGAGCAGCGCGCCGCAGAAGTCGA
>Ga0070738_10005306_pt1 | contig 14432 bp, 12 predicted proteins | sample Coa_R2_2_FD_66446 | JGI IMG/M metagenome (GOLD analysis project Ga0070738, IMG submission 66446) | Surface soil microbial communities from Centralia Pennsylvania, which are recovering from an underground coalmine fire - Coalmine... | ecosystem: Environmental > Terrestrial > Soil > Unclassified ...
TTGGCTTGGGCCAGGTTCTGCGCCGAGCGGCTCTCGGTCGACGCCGCGCGCAGCTCGTAGTCGCGCCGGTTGCCCGCTTGGTGGACCATGCTGACGGGCTGCGTGGCGGTGCCGCGTCCCCGGATGAGCAGCGGCGGAAGCGCGGTGGGCGACGGCACGGCAGTACGCGCTCCCACGGGAGCGCGCGCAGGCTGCGGATTGCAGGCGCACAGACAGAGGGCGGCCAGGCATGCGGCGCTAGAGACTGCCTTCATCGTCCTCGCCGTAGCCTTCCGAGGCCGCCGCAAGCGCAAGCGCCATCGACGGCATCCACAATCCGAATATCACCACGCTCACAGTATCGATCAGGCCTTGCACCCAGGTTCCCGCAAGTCCCGCCGCAAGCGCGAGCGCGAGCGTCGCTCCGGCCGGAGTCGCGGTCGCGAGCCGCCGGCGCAACTCGACCGCGAAACGCCACCACACGGCCAGCGTCGCAATCACGCCGGCAAGGCCGGTTTCCGCGAAGATCGTCAGCATGAAGCTGTGCGCGTGGAACGCCTGCGGGTCGCCGTCGGGGAGCCGCACCAGCGGGTAGATGCGTGCAAAATCGAACGGACCCACGCCCGTGAGCGGAAAGCGCCGAATGATCTCGATCGCGGCTTGAAAGATCGACAGGCGCGTGTAATTTTCGGCCGGGTTGTGATGGGCGTTGAAGACCACGAGCACCGCGGCAAGTCCGGCCAGCAGAATGAGCGGCGCGTAGCGGCGCTGCACCGCCCCGCGCGAGTAGGCGAAGAAGGCGACGGCTGCGGCCAATCCCATCCAGCCCGCGCGTGAAAACGTCAGCACGAACGCAGCCAAGCCCGCTCCGAGCGCAACCCATGCAAGTGCGCGCAGCCGCGCGCTCGCAGCCGTGATGGCGACCGCGTACGCGAGCGGCAAAAAGACGATGAGATACCCGGCGAGCTCGCCCGGCAGAATGAACGTCCCGATCGCGCGCCCGTGCGCGATCGCATACTGATTTGCCGGAAGGCGCAAAACGACCATCGCGATCGCCGCCAGCGACGCGAGCGTTCCGGAGATGAGCCACGATCCGTAGATCGTGCGGCTGGCGCCGCGAATGCGATAGTAGCGCACGATCACCAGGTGCCAGCTCACGTCTACGGCGGCGATGCCGATGAAGAGCATGCCCGCCGCCGGATTAAAGCCGAGCAGTGCGCAGACGAATCCGGTGACGACCCAGATGGCGAGCGGCACAAACGTCGCGGGGCGTTCACGCGGCGGCCGCAGCAGCAGCGCCACGAAATAGGCCGCAATCGCGCAGCAGACTCCCAGCAGCGCGATCGTCGCCGCGGGCGGCAACAGCGAGACGCCCGGCACCGTCACGGCCGTCAGCGTGATGAACGACGGAAACAGCGGAATGATGAAGAACGAGATCGCAAAGACGGCCGGCAAGACGCGTTTCATGCAAGTATCTCCGCCAAGCGGTCCGCGATCGCGCGAGCCGCGCCGGGCGGTCCCATCCGCTCGCGGCCGATCGCGCCCATGCGCTGACGGCGCGCGCCGTCCGCAAGCAGATCGCCAACCTGGTGCGCGCACTGCTCCGCGTCGCCGCGAACGATGAGGAGCGCGCCGTCGAGCAGCGCGGCTTGACGCCGCCGGTACCACGCGTCGCCGTCGCGATCGCTGCGTGCAAACGCAACGACCGGGACGCCCGCGGCCGCGGCGCCTTCATTGGCCGTGCCGGCTTGGCCCAGGACGGCCGCCGCGCCGGGCAGCATCGATCCGATGTTTCCGCGCCAGGCGTGGACGAGCGCGCGATCGCCCGCGTACGCGACGAACGGCCGCTGCGGATCCGCATCCGTCTGCGTGCGCCAGCCCGCACGCTCGAGTTCGATCGCAAATCGCGCCGGATCCAGACCGGGCGCGATCGACATGACGGCGCACAGCGCCGGCATGGCCGCGGCAAGACGCTTGACGATCTCGCACGAGAACACCGCGTCGGCATACGCTTCTTCACGGCTTCCGGGAAAGAGCGCCAACCGCGGTTCGCAGGTGATGCCAAGCGGCTCTGACGGCGCGTAGAGATCGACGATCACGTTGCCGGCGTGCGCCGCGACGCCGCTGCGGCGCAGCGACTGCGCGGTCGGCTCGTCGCGCACAAAGACGAGCGCGGCGCGTTTGACGACGGCGGTTTCGAGCGCGCCGTACTTGGCGACGCGTACGCTCTTGGCCGTTCCGACGAATGCGGTGCGGGCACCCGCGCGCAAGGCCATGATCAGCGCGAAGACGTCGCCGACGGCGACGGCGATCGCGTACGTTCCGCGCGAGCCGCGCAGAAAGCGCAGCTGCGCCACCGTGTGCGCGGGCAAACCGGCGCGCAGGTCGCGCAGGATGTTGCGCAGGTTGCCCATCGCGATCAGGCCTCCGCTGGGCATTTGCCGCTGCGGTCCGACGTCGCGCATCCGGCCGCCGTGTTCGAAGGCGCCGACGAGCGCGAGGTGATCGCACGCCACCGGAACGCAGGCGACCAGCTCTTCGGCGATGCGTGCCGCGATGGCGACCTCGCCGTGTCCGTTGGTGACGAAGAGCACTCGCCTCACGAGAGCAGCGGCACAAGCGACGAGCTGCCCGCGTACCATCCCGCCGTGCCGGGTTCGAGCTCGGTCTTGGAAACGTACCGCCCGTACGGCCCCGCATGCACGATCGGCACGCCCGCGATCACGTCGGGCTCGAAAAGCGTGTCGTGGCTGTGTCCCCCCAGGATGAGCGTGATGCGCGGGACGGCGGCGGCGAGCTTTCGGTCGCGGGCAAGTCCCAAATGCGAGAGGACGACCAGCGGCTCGTCCGGCGGAATCTGCGCGGCGAACTCGCGCACGCGCTGCACCGGATCCAGAAAGCGCCACCCGAAGACGCGCTCCCAGGGACTGCCTTGCGGATACTGCGTGACCAGCAGGCCGATGAGGTGCACGCGCGCGCTGCCTGCCTGGATGGCTAGCGTCGCGGTAAACGGCAGCGGCCGGGCTTTGGTATCGATCAAATTCGCGCAGACGAGCGGATGATGCATTTGGCGCGCACGCGCGCGAACGCAGCCGAACAGATAGTGAAATTCGCGGTTGCCCATCGCCTGCGCGTCGTAGCCGGCGGCATCGATTTCGGCCAGGATCGGCTCGCGGCGGCGATACACCGTCTGACTTCCGCGCAACGAGTCTCCGCAGTCGAAGAGCAGGCCCGGCTGCGCGTCGCGCAGCTGCCGCAGCCGCGGAACGAAGCCGCGGCGGTCGTGCAGATCGCTGGTGTGGTAGATCCGGATCACGCCGCAGCGCCCCGCGCCGCAGCAACGATAAAGGCCGCGCAGCGTTCCAGCGCATCCGCCGGGCCGAGCGCTTCGCGCAGCCTGCGCAGTTCGCCGTATTGGCGCTGCGGATCGGCCAGCACGGCGTCGACGGCCGCGGCCAATGCATGCGGCGTTGCCCGCTCCTGCATCAGCTCGGGAACGATCTCGCGATCGAGCACCAAATTGGGAATCGTGTAAAACCTGCGCGAGTACACCCGGCGAACGTAGCGCGCGAGCGCGCGCGAGACCACGTAAAAGGCGACGGACGGCACGCCCGAGAGCGCGCATTCGAGCACGGCGGTACCCGAGGCCACCAGCGCCGCGTCCGCGTCCGCAATGGCCGCCGCCGTCCCCTGCTCGAACCGGAGATCGCCGGCTCGCGCGCGTTGCGCGGCCCGGCGCAGGTCGCGCTGCGCGCGTTCGTTCGGCGCGCCCACGATGCCGCGCACGTGCGGACGCGCGCGTTTGAGTTCGACGAACGCGCGCATGACGAGATCGGCGTGATGGCGCAACTCTGCGGGGCGGCTTCCCGGCAAGATCGCGACCGCGCCCGCGTCGGGCGAGGGTGCGGGCCGCGGTTGACGCATGGCATAGCCCGGCGCGAGCGGATGGCCGAAATACGCCGCCGGCAATCCGTTGGCGCGATAAAACTCGTACTGATGCTCGAACGCGCTCAACGCAAACGCAACGCCGGTCACCGCGCGTGCGGTACGAACCGAGTCCAGCCACGCCCCCGGCGGAAAGACGTCGACGATTGCGCCGCGGTATCCGGCGCGGCGCAGACGCTGAGCCAATCGCACGTTGAACGCACCGAAATCGATCAAGACCACCGCATCGGGCGACGTCCGGGTGATGCGGCTCACCGTAGAAACGGCCGCCAGCGCGAGCTTGGGAATGCGCGGAATCGCGGCGAACGGTCCGAACGACGCCCAGCCCGTGTTGTCTCGCCACAGGGCGAAGCCCGCATCGCGCATGCGCTGCGCGCCGATTCCTTCGAAGCTCGCGCCGGGATCCAGTTCGCGTATCGCGCGCGCAAGCACGACGGCCGCCAGTTCGCCCGAGGCCTCTCCCGTCGAGAAGAAGTACCGCACGAATCAACCGGGCTGCGTGTTGGCCGCGCCGCGCCGCGTCATTTGAGCAGCACGCCGCGCTGGGATTCCGCCTCCAAGAATTCGAGCATGTGCCGCCCCGATTCGGTCGCGGCTTGCTCCTTCATCACCTCGATCGCCTCGGCTAGGCGCAATTTCGATCCGTTCAACAGCTTGTAAAACTTCTTGATCTCGGCACGATCCTCTTCGCTGAAACTCGCGCGGCGCAAACCCACGCTGTTCAAGCCGTACGGAACGGCGGGATCGCCTTCGACCAGGAAATAGGGCGGAATGTCGCGGCGAACCTTGCTGGCCCCGCCGACGAACGCGTACCGTCCGACGCGCACGAACTGATGAAATCCGGCCATGCCGCCGATCGTGACGTGATCGTCGACCACGCAGTGACCCGCCAGCTGCGCCAAATTGCTCATCGTCACGAAGTTGCCCACGATGCAGTTGTGCGCGATGTGCACGTACCCCAGCAGCAGGCAGTCGTCGCCGATCACGGTCTCCTGGTCTTCGCCCGTCGCGCGCTGCACGCTCACGTACTCGCGGATTGTGGTCCGGTTGCCGATGCGCGTATACGCCCGCTCGCCTTCGTATTTTTTGTCCTGCGACGAGGCGCCGATCGTCGCGAACGGAAAGATGCTGCAGTCTTCACCGATGCTCGTCCAGCCGTTGACGACGACGTGCGCCTGCAGCACCGTGCCGCGCCCGACCGACACGTTCTCGCCGACGATGCAGTACGGACCGATCTCGACGCCGCGGTCGATCTTCGCGTTGGGATGCACGATCGCGGTCGGGTGAATCACGAGTCGCTCCCGCGGCCGGCCGGCGTCATGCGTGCAGGACCGTCGCGTCGAATCCGAAGAGCCGCGGATCGGTGGCGATCGAAAACATGAGCTCGGCCGAGACGACGAATTGATCGTCGACGCGGCCCTCCGCGCGGACCCAGCCGATGTTGCGTTTGTGCTTGGTCAAATGCACTTCCATCATGAACCGGTCTCCGGGAATGACGGGGCGCCGGAATTTGCAGGCGTCGATTCCGGCCAGATAGGGCGTCTTGCGCGAAAATTCGCCCGGCTCGAGCACGACGCAGCCGCCGAGCTGCGCGAGCGCTTCGATCATGTACACGCCCGGCAGAAGCGGATTGCCCGGAAAATGCCCGGTAAAGACCGGCTCGGTCGCAGTGACGTTCTTATAACCCAGCGCGCGTACGCCCGGCTCGAGCTCCACGATCCGATCGACCAGCAGAATGGGGTAGCGATGCGGCAGAATTTCCATGATCTGCCGGATGTCGAGTTCCACGTCTTACCGCACTTTCAAAGCGCCGGGCGCGGCGGAACGCGCTCGCCGCAGCTCCGCGACCGCCGTGCAATGGAGTTTGTGTCCGCTCTTTATCGCCACGATTTCGCATTGCGGATACGCCCCCAGCAGCGCGAAGTCACCCAGCAGATCGAGCACTTTGTGGCGCACCGGTTCGTTGGGCCAGCGCAGCTCCTGCATCGGACCGTCGGGCGCAAAGACCAGCGCGTTCTCGAGCGTACCGCCGCGCGCCAGGCCGCGTTCGATCAGCGCCTGCACCTCGTGCAGATACCCGAAGGTTCGCGCGCCCGCGATCTCCGCGCGATAGAGCTCCGGCTCGATCTCCGCATCGAAGAACTGCACGCCGATCGGCGCGGCGAAGTCGGCCAGAAAACGCACGCGCAGCTGCGCGGCCGGCAAGACGACGATTGCGCGGTCGCCGTCGCGAAAGAACGACGGCGCGACCGGCACGTACCGCTCCCGCAGTTCGTGCTGATGGCCGATGCCGGCGTTTTGAATCAGGCCGGTGTAGAGCGCCGCGCTGCCGTCGGCAACCGGAATCTCGGGCCCGTCGACGTGGATCGCGGCGTTCGTAATCCCCGCACCCAGCAGGGCCGAGAGCAAATGCTCCACCGTCGAAATCGTCGTCCCGTCCTTTCCGAGCACGGTCGCTCGCGCGGTTTCGACGACGAATTCGGCAAGCGCGGGAATCTCGGTCGTGCCGCTGACGAAGCGCAATCCGGAGTTCGCGGGGGCGGGACGCACCTCGATTCGGCACTGCGCTCCGGTGTGCAGGCCGACGCCGCTATAGGCAAATGCATCGCGCGGTGTCGTCTGGTAGTGCGTCACCGTCACGAGCTAGGAGCCTGCCTTCTTCTCCAGCGCGTCGACACGGGCAACGAGCTTAGGCAGGTTTCGAATCATGACCTCTCGCCGCAGCTCTTCCTTATGCGGCCGCGCCGGCGTGCCGCTCACGAACGCGTCGTCGGGCAGGTTGCTCCACACCTTGGAGCCCGCGCCGATCTTCACGCGCGAACCGATCGTAATGTGTCCTTTGAAGCCCGCTTGTCCGCCCACCATGACGTAGTCGCCGATCGTGGTGCTTCCCGCCAGACCGGTCTGCGCGGCCATTCCGGTGTGCCGCCCGATCCGGCAATTGTGTCCGATTTGGCACAGGTTGTCGATTTTCGTCCCGTCGCCGATCTGGGTGCTGCCCGTTTGCGCCCGATCGACGCACGTGTTGGCGCCGATCTCGACGTCGTTGCCCAGCACGACGTTTCCGATCTGCGGGATGCGTTCGAAGCGGCCGTCGATAAAGACGTAGCCGAATCCGTCGCTGCCGATCGTGGCGCCCGGATGCAGGATGCAGCGATCGCCCGCTATGCAATCGTCGAGCACGCGCGCCTGCGGATAGAGCAGCGTATCGGCGCCGATGCGTGCGCCCTCGCCGACGTAGCAGCCGCCTTCGAGCACGCAGCGGTCGCCGATGACGGCACGGGCGCCCACGAACGCGCCGGGGCCGACGTAAACTGCCGAACCCAGCGCCGCCGAGTCGTCGACGATCGCCGCAGGATGGACGAACGGGCCGGTCTTGCGCGGCCGATCGAACGCGCGCAGCAGCTGCATGAGTGCCACGCGCGCGCTGGGGACGAGCAGCAGCGGTTTTCGGGCATCGGCGGTGGCGAGCGATTCGTCGGCGAGAATCGCCGCCGCGGGAGAGTTTAACGCCGCCTGCAGATACGCTTGCGTCGTGGCAAACGTGAGCGCGCCCTCGCGCGCATCGTCGATCGAGGCGATAGCAGAGATCGCGACGGAGCCGTCGCCGGCGACCCTGCCGCCGACACGCTCGGCGATCTGCGCCAGCGTGCCAAGGATCATCGGCGCGCTACGGGCTCGATGACGGCGCGGGCGACGACTCGGTGATGCCCAGCGCCTTCTCCACGTCGGGAGTGATGTCGGTCCCGCCGTAGCCGACGAATTCTCGCGTGAGGACCAGCTTGAGGTTCTTCTGCTGGGCGATCTTTTGCGCGGCGCTGCGAATCTGCGAGACCAGCTGCTCGGAGATCTTCCCGTACTTGGCCTGGAGCTGCGCTGCCTCCGAGCGCTTCTGCGAGGCCGAGCCGCCGCCGCTCTCGACTGCCCGCTCGTCCGCGAGCAGTTGGTTCTGGGCGTTGGTGTACTGCGGCCAGTTCGCGGTCAAGCGCTGCACGTCGAGCAGCCCGATCGGGCTGGAGTGTGCCGCGCAGCCGGCCATGAGCGCCGCGAAGGCGGCTAACGATACGATCCGTTTCATCACTGGTTTAAGCTCTCGATGTCCTTCTCTACGTCGTTGGTCAGGTCGATGCCGCCGGCGGCGGCCGTCACGTTTTCGAAGACGGCGTGCAGCCCGTGCTTGCGCGCCTGCGCGGACGCGTCGGCTTTAATCTGCGCGACGATGCGCTGGTACAGGTCGTCGCGCTGGCGCTGCAACTGCACGAGCTGTTTGCCGGCCGTCCCCGCTGCCGCGGCATCGGCGCCCTGCAGCGCGGTATACTGGGCGTCGAGATCCGACTTGGTCGTCTGGTACTCGTCGATCGTCTTCTTGGCGTCGGCTGCGAATTGCGTCCTGAACTGCTGCTGGATCTGCGCGATGCGATCGCGCGTGGACTGCGGCAGGTTCGAGGGGATCGCGGCCGGACGCAGGCCCTGCAGCTGCGAGCTCACCTGCTGCGAGACTTCGTTCTGGCGCGATGCCAGCTTCGCGCGCGTTTGCGCGTGGATCTGTTCGACCTGCGAGGCGATCTCGGACTGCGTCGACGCGGCGAGCTGCTTTCGGTACGCGGCCAGTTCGGCTTGATCGCGCGTGCGCTGCGCGGCTGCCGCTTGCGCTTCGCGGTCGTCGATCGCCGCCAGTTCGTCGCGGTATTGCTTACGGGTGGCGTCGTCGAGCGCCAGATTCCCCAGCTTGGTACGCAGCTCCAATCGCCGCGGCGCGTCCTGCTGCGAGAGTTCCAGCGCCACTTGCGACTCGTGCTCCTGCAGCTCGGTGGCCTTTTGACGGTAGGAACGATCCGCCCGGGCGCTCAGCTGTCTGCTCAATTGCGTCACCGCCGCGTTGTCTTGGGCGACGACCGCGGCCCGATAGCTCTGAAAATCGGCGTTCGCTTGCGCGGTCACGGCCTGTGCCTGCTGCGCTGCGGTTCCCTGCATCTGCGTAACGGCCTGATTCCCGTTCGTTCCCGCGCCGGCCGAGGCGAGTGCAGCGTCGATGGCCTGCTGCTCCCGGCGCGCGTAATCCGCCTGCTTGCGGCGCAGGATCGCGTTCGCGCGGTTCTGCGCTTGCACGAGCTCGCGATTGAGTTCCTTGGTCTGCTCGGCAATCTGCGCGCCGGTTCTGGGCACCGCGCCCGGACCGAGCGCTTTGAGATCGAGCGCGTCGATCGAGTCTTGGATCTGCGAGAGCTGCGGGTAGAGCGGATGCTTCTTGACCACGTCGTCGACGCGGACGTACCCGATGCCGCGCACGTTCGGATCGTCGGCCGCCGGTTCGCGTCCGCAGCCCGCGAGCGCTGCCGCACAGAGCACGAGCGCCGCAACCCTACTTAAGCGCATTTTGGACATCCGAAGTGATGTCCGTGCCCCCGTAGATGACGTCCGACCGGTCGACGACGAGGATCAAGTTCTTCTGCTGCGCGACCTTGGAGATCGCGTTGCGCGTCTGATCGACCAGCGGCTTGAGCGTCTTGTCCTGCTGATCGCTGACGATCTTCTGATAGCGCTGGAAGATTTGCTGCTGCTGCTGCGGGTTGTTCTTGGCACCGGCCATGTCGCGGATCGCGTTCTGGCGCTGCGTTGCGGCGAATTTCACGAAGTCGTCGTTGGCCTGCTTGATCTTCGGCACCTGATCGATCTGGCCCTGATCGACGAACCCGATCTCCGAGGGGGGCGGCGTTGCCGACGGCGGCACGACTGCGCCCGGCTCGTCGATCAGATCGATGACGTTCTTGGTAACGTCTTGTCCGCCGTAGACGACGATGCGCTTGTCGACGATGACCGAAAGGCGCTGACTGGACGCGGTCTGCGCGATCGCCGCTTGGGCACGCGCGAAAAGGGGCCCGAGCACTTCCCGCTGGCGGTTGAAAAACTTCTGCTGGTACGGTCCGGCCAGACGCTGCTGTTCGGACTGCGATTTACCGCGGGCCGCGGCGGCGTACTGCGCGTCCAGCTGGCTCTTGTACTGCGCGACTTCGGCGTTGGCGCGCGCGAACTGCGGAAGCGCGCCGATCGCGGCTTGATCGATGAACCCGATGTCGGACAAGTCCGCGGCAATTGCGGCGGGAGCCGCCGCACACAAGATCGCCGCGAGCGCGGCTATGACGAGTGGTTTCGAGATATGCATGGTCCTTTTGACGAGTTTCACGGCACGAGCAGTTAGAAGCTTTGGCCGATGCCGAAGCTGGTATGCGTTCCGTACGCGCCCTTGGCAAAGTCGATGCGGATCGTGTGCAGGCCGAGCTGCGGCACGTCGACCCGCAGGCCGACGCCGAAATCGCCGCGGAACGACCACTGGGCCGGATACCCGATGATGCGGCTGGTGTAGGGGTCGATCGTCGGCTCGGCTCCGCGAATGCGGAAGCCGCCTTCGTCGACGAAGAACGCCAGCCCGAATTTACGATCCGGCGTGAGCGGATATCGCAGCTCCGCCTGGCCCAGCAGCGTGTCCGTACCGTAGAAGACGCTGTTGTAGCCGCGCAAATTCTGATCCGAGAACGTGTACAGCGCGCTGGGCGGAATGACGCCGGTCGAGATGCGCCCTTGTCCGTGCAGAGCGAACGTCGCCGACTTGAGCACCGGCAAGAACTTGGTGATGTCCAACCCGCTCTGCGTGTACCGGAAGTTCGAGCCGATCGCCGGATCGGAGATCGTCTCGGTCAGATTCACGGTCTGCCCGTGCCGCGGATTGAAGATGTCGTCGAGCGTGGCCGCCGCGTTCGTGCCCAGGCCGAACGTGACCGTATTGAGCTGGTACGGCTGACCGGTGTTGATGTAGGCCAGCGACGTCGCCTGAATGCCGATGCTGCCGGTGTTGTTCGTCGTGCTGAACGGCCCCGGCGTCGGACCGGCGATGACGTTCGGCTGCACGGTCTGGAAAAAGTACGGCGTGGGAACCGTCGTGCTGCTCGTCTGACGCGCCGCGCTGGCACCCAGACTTGCGGTAACGAAATCGGTGAGCCGGCGTCCGACCGTCACGCTGGCGCCGAGCGATTTGGCGGTCGCGGTCGCGGCGACGCCGGGCACCTGCTGGTTGTTGGTCGTCTGCACGAGCGTGACCGGAATCGGCACGGGCGTTGCGCTGCCGGTCGGCGTGGCCGTCAGCGAGGTCGTGTAGATCGGATAGAAGTACGTCGAGCCGTTCGTGAAGATGGTGGCTGCAAAGCTGTAGCGCTGCGACTTGGGCGTATTGCCCACGTACGGAATCGTCACTTGCGCCTGCGAGAGATAACTGCGCGCGCCGCGCTCGAATTGAATCGAGACGGCGTTGCCGGTGCCGTGCAGATTCGTATCGGAATAGCCCAGCGTGCCGTACAGGCCCTGTCCGGTGATGCCGCCCGAGTAACCCGCGCCCACGGATGCCTGCGCGGTGCGCTGCTCGGTGACGACCCAGTCGAGCACGACGCACCCGGGATCTTTCTTGGTCATCTCTTCGGGGCACGTCTTGGGGTTGACGTCGACCTTTGAGAAAAAGCCCGTGTTGTTGAGCCGCTCGAGGTCGCGCTGGACGCCGTTCTTGGTCAAGATGAAGCCCGGACGTTCGGAGAGCTCGCGCCGGATCACCTGATCTTTGGTCTTGGTATTACCGGTGATCTGCACGATGCCCACGCGCGCTACGTACGGCTCGATCTTGACTTTGGTGGTGCCCGCTTTCGGATCCATCGTCGCCGGGTCGGGGCCGCATTCGACGTCGCCCAGCAGCAGATTGTACTTGTCGTATAGTTTCTGCAGGTTTTGTTTGTCGTTGTCGCAGAGCGTCGACGAGTACGTCTGACCGGGTTTAATGCTCAGCGCCGGAATGACGACGCCCGGTCCCAGGAGCGGATCGCCGCCGATCTCGACGCCGGTGATCGTCAAGCCCTCGCGCAGGTCGATCGTCAGAACGCCCGTCTTGGGGTCGATGTTCAAGTTCTGCACGTGCGAGGGCAGCTGGCCGCCGTATCCGATGCGATCGTAGTAGGAGTTGATCTTCAGAAAGTCTTGCCGCAGCGTATCGGTATTGAGCACCTGACCGACCGACGTGTCCATCAGCGCCAGCAGCGTGTCGGCCGGGACGTGACCGTTCCCGGTGAAATCGATCTTGGTGACGACCGGGTTTTCGATGACGCGGTACGTGATGGCGATGCCGCCGGGACGCTGGCGGATCAGCGGCGCGGCCTGGTCGGCGAAATACCCCAGTGCGAAGATGCGCTGCAGATCGCCCTGGACCACCTGCGGGTTGTAGGGCTGCCCGGCGCGTGCTTGGATGACCCCCATGAGCGTCTGTGTCGGCACGTGCGCATTGCCGGAAACGTCGACCGAAACGATGCGCGGCGCCGCCGCCGAGCTCGCCGGGGCCGGCGTCGTGACGAAGAGCAGAGCGAGTACGAGCAGCACGCCCGCACACCGCGCAAGCGCGCCGTGCGCACGCCGGAGGCTGAAGGTCATCAAAAATCTTTCCCTATGAGAGTTCGATGGTCCAACGCTCGTGGCGTTAGCACTGTAACGCGTCCGCAGTACGCGCCGTTTCGACCCGCCCCGGCTGTTCGCGGCCGCAGGGGATGGTCCTTGCCGCCCTTCAGAAGAGCCGCTGGTACAAGAACGTGAAGCCGCTCTGCCCTTGGACGGCTTGCCCGGCGGTCACGCGCACGTTCGTCGAGATCGTCGCCGAGGGATTGAGGAAGAGCGGCGTGGGCCCTTGCTGCACGAACATGGTGAACTGCGCGGACGTGAAGCTGTTGGGCTGGTAGTCGAAGCCGAACGTCTGCCGCACCGGGTAGTTGAACGTCGTCCCGTAGATCGCGTAGAAATTGGGACCCAGCAGCCGGCGCACGTTCACGCCGACGTTCCCGGTGTAATCGACCGTGAGATTCACGTCGGACAAGCCGAGGGTGCTCCCCAGCGCGGTTTCCAACGGTGCGAGCAGGCCGGTCGTAAACTGCGCGTTCAAGATGTTGAAGGCTTCCTGGCCGATCGTCAGGGTGCCGTTTTCACGGCGTACCAGCACGTTGGGCAAGATCTGGCCGGTCGCCGCTTCGGGCGCACCGTTGAGCTGCCCCGCCGGCAAAATCACGCCGGTGTCGGTAAATTGGATCGGGCCCACCAAGCCGCCGAGCGGCAGCAGCAGGGCGAGAATCTGCTGATCCGTGTAGCCGGGCGGATTCGACTGAAAACTCAGCTTCGGGCTGGTGACCTGGCCGGTGACGGTCACCGTGATGTCCGCCGAGCCCGTGGGATTGCGCGCCGTATTCGGATCGGGATTGGTGACGTGCGTTCGCGCGACGGCGAAGATCGTCGGGATCACCCCGTTGGCCGGATCGAACGTCACCACGCCGCTTTGCACTCGAAACGCGTGATCGATGTAGGTTAGCGTGCCGCCGGCCGAATTGAATTGCCCGGCCAGCGTCGGATGCAGCAGCGTGCCGGAAAGACGGGCGTTGCCCTCGCCCGAGATGTCCAATCCGAAGATGCCCGCTCCGCCGCCGCGCACGCGAACGTTGCGGCCCGCGGTGATGCCCAAATCGAAGCCCAGATTGAAAGGCGGCCCGCCGGCCGCGCCGCCTCCGGAACCGCCGAACTGCAGGAACGTATTGAATGGAAGAACCGCGTCCGTAACGGTCGCGTTTCCTTTGAGCTGCGCCAGCGCCCCGGGGACTCGCTGGAGCGTGAGCGCGGCGTCGAACGTCCCCGCGCCGAACTGCGGCATGCTGATCTGCGCGCCGCGCGATCGCATCGACAACGCGTAGCCGAGCGGGCCGCCGGTCAGGCCGCCGCCGAAGCTGAGCGAACCGGAAGCGTCGACCGTTCCGGTTCCCAGCTGCGCGTGCAGACGATCGAGCGTGGCGTGCGTTCCTTCAAACGTGAGTTGGGCGACGGTCTTGGTGATCGGCGTCGTTTCGAGCGCGCTGACGTACGAAACGTCGGATGCGGCCAGTTGCCCCACGATGCGCGGATCGCGTACCGTGCCGCTGATTCCCAGATGCCCGGCAATCGCTCCGGAGATCTTCGTCTGATTTCCCAGCAGCGGCGCGAACGTTGCCAGGTCCAGATCGGATGCCGAGAGATCCATCGAAATCGGCGCGGTCTGCGGCCCGATCGCGAACGGCTGCAGTTGCAGCGGCAGCGCACCGGCAATCGACGCTGTGCCTCTGGGGAACGTGAACTCGGCATTGCGGACCACGATGTTACGCTGTTTGAGCTGAATCTGCCCGACCATCGACGGGATCGCGATCCCGAACGCGTTGACGCCGCTGGCGTCGATGGCCGCTTCGAACGTCGGCGCCCGAAACGAGCCGCCCAGCGTGAGGGTCGTTTCGAAGCGTCCGGTCAGATCCAGCCGGCGTTTGGAGATCTGCGCGACCAAGCGCGGCAGATCGCTGGTCACCGCGTGCACTTGCATCTGCATCGGCGAGGCGGGCGTCAAGCCGAAGTTCCCGGTTCCGCTGGCCTGCAATCCGGCAGCCGAAAAATGCATGCCGGTGACGTCGATGCGA
>Ga0070738_10005307_pt1 | contig 14430 bp, 14 predicted proteins | sample Coa_R2_2_FD_66446 | JGI IMG/M metagenome (GOLD analysis project Ga0070738, IMG submission 66446) | Surface soil microbial communities from Centralia Pennsylvania, which are recovering from an underground coalmine fire - Coalmine... | ecosystem: Environmental > Terrestrial > Soil > Unclassified ...
GAAACTGTGCGGCATCGCGCAGACGCAAGTACGCGTCAAGCCGCTGCGACGTCTGGACGGTGCGCGTCTGGCGTGCCAGCAATTCGTGCATCTCTGCCTCGTGTGGATGGCACAGGCGACAGGGCGGAGCAGGCAACGATAGGTCGACGTGCGCCGCGAGGCCGCTCCCACCGCAGAGTACACAGGATCGCTGCATGTCTTTCAGTACCCTACTACGGGTCGATGCCGGTGTGACATGGTGAGCCTCCGTCGCTACCACTGGTCGTGGGCTGGTGTTCGCGGTCCGCGTTCAGCCTCCCACCCTAAAGCGTATCCGGAGGGCCTTTCTCACACCACCGTACACTCCGTACGGAAGCAGTCCCAACCCTTTGGGCAGGTACGATCGCCGGGACATCGCTCCAGGACGGCCAGAGGACCTTTGGCCGGGTCCATCGGCCGTCAGCCGATCTGTGGTACCCTGAACACACGTGCCGGAGGTGAAACATGAACGAACGCGATAGCCTGCGCGGCACCTGGGGCGTGCAGCGGGAGCAAGATCTCTTCTCGTCGCGCACCAGGGAGAAGATTGAGCGGGCGCTGGCGATGGGCCTGGAGGCCGCGCCGAGCATACGGGATCGCACCATCACCCTATTTGGCCGCGGACGGGCGCAGGCATTTGCCGGCATTGCCACGTTCATGGGCGTGCCCTATCTGGAAGATGCCAACGAGGTGGGCGGGCAGGACGTGGTGGTGGTCGGCGCTCCCGTCGACGCCGGCACAACCATCCGCTCTGGCGCTCGCTACGGGCCACGTGGGTTGCGGCAGGCATCGATGATCCCGCGCGGCTTCAACCTGGAAGCGGGCGTCGACCTGGTCGAGTGCCTGAACATGGTGGATATCGGCGACATCTTCACCATCCCCGCCAACATCGAGAAGACCTTCGACCAGGTTGACCGCGGCCTCGCGCATATCTTCTCGCGCGGTGTGTTCCCTTTGGTCCTGGGCGGCGACCATTCGATCGGCTATCCGGATATCCGGGGGATCGCCCCCTATGTGGACGGCAATATCGGCATCATCCATTTCGACCGCCACGTCGATACGGCCGAGACGAGCTTCGACGAGCGCATGCACGGCTCACCCTGGTTCCATGCCACCAATATCCCCAATGCGCCCGCCACCAATCTGGTGCAGATCGGCATTGGCGGTTGGCTCGGCAACCGCGACGGTACCAAGGTCTGCCGGGATCGCGGTACCACCGTGATCACCATGGCCGACGTCGACCGGCTGGGTGTGGATCGCATTGCCGAGCTGGCGCTGGAGGTAGCCTGGAAGAACGCCAAAGCCGTCTGGTTGTCGTTCGACATCGACTGCGTGGACCCGGCCTTCGCCCCCGGAACCGGCTCGCCAGAGCCCGGCGGCTTCCTGCCGCGGGAGATACTGCGTCTGCTGCGCCTGGTGGCGCGCGAAGGCGTGGCCGGGATGGAGGTGGTCGAGGTTGCACCGCCCTACGATGTCAGCGAGATCACCGCTCTACTGGGCGTACGCGCCGCGCTCGACGTGCTGGGCACTCTGGTCAGCGAAGGCAAGCTGGGGCGGCGGCCGGTTGCGGCCACCGATAGCGACGAGCCGCCTCCCTACTAAGTGACTACGCGCCATCTGCATAGCGACGGCGTTGGACGAAAGGTAGCTCGATGCAATACAGCGCACGCATGTTCTCAACGCCCGAAGACACGGAGCACCTGGTGCGTGTCGTCTCCGCTTTGTTTGCTCCGCCGGCCAGCCTGTGGCACGTCGGCGATGTGTGGTGGGGACTCTATCAAAACACGGTGTTCCGGCCGCAGGAACACATTCGCCTGTGGTGGGATGCAGATGGCCGACCGCTGGGCTTCGTGTGGTTCTACCCGCCCGACGAGTTCTCGTGGCAACTGCTACCCGGCACACCAGATCGCAAACTGCTCGAAGACGAGATGTTTGAATGGGCGGAGCAACATGCACGCGACGTGGCGCGACACGAAGGCTTGCCCAATCCGACCGTGACGTCTTCGGCCCTGGATGTTGATCCGGACGGTAGTGGCTGCCTGTTGCGGCGTGGCTTTCGGCGGGCCGAGCGGCGCTTTATTCACCTGTACAGGGATCTCGCCGCGGCGCCACTCCCGGCCGACGCCGACGCGGGAGTGGTGGTTCGCCCGATCGCCGGGCCACACGAATACGAGGCGCGTGTGAACCTGCACCGGGATGTGTGGCAGCCGTCGAAAGTGACCATCGAAGCCTACGAGCGCCTGCAAACCGCGGCGGGCTATGAGGCCGACCTCGATCTGGTCGCCGTGACGCCGGAGGGAACGCTGGCCTCCTATTGTATCTGCTGGCTCGATCGCATCACGCGCGTCGGACTGTTCGAGCCCGTGGGCACCCGGTACAGTTGTCGCCGCAAGGGCTACGGCCGTGCCGTCATGCTGGAGGGCCTGCGACGGCTACGAGATAGGGGTATGGCCAGAGCCCGGGTCCTGAGCGCCGCCGACAACGAGGCGGCTATCGCCCTTTACCGCTCGGCCGGCTTTCAGGCCCATGCCGGCGAGTACCTGTATGTGAAAGAGTTGTAGGCGTTATGCCCTGCGCGTGATACCATAACATTCTGTAGCCAACCAGAATTCCGCCGAGGAGTGGGTGCATGAGCGACAGCGCCGACCGGCCGCTGCTCTCAGTATTGATTCCGGTGTACAACGAGGAACGAACGTTGCGCAAGGTCGTCGAGGCCGTGCAGGAGGTGCCGATCGACAAGGAGATCATCCTTGTCGATGACGGCTCGCATGACGGCTCGGCGCAGATCATCGACGAACTGGCCGATGGAGATCGCGTGCGGGGCTACCATCACGCGCACAACATGGGCAAAGGCGCGGCGGTGCGCACCGCCGTCCAGCATGCCCGCGGCGACTTGGTCCTGATTCAAGACGCCGATCTGGAATATGATCCGAATGACTACCCGGCCCTGATACAACCGATACTGGACGGCAAGTCGGACGTTGTATTTGGCAGTCGCGCCTTCTCCAGCCACACGGCCTATTCGTTCTGGTTCGTGATGGGCAACAAGCTGGTGACGCTGGCGACCAACGTGCTATTCGACTGCTACATCTCCGACATGGAAACGTGCTACAAAGTGATGCGGCGCGAGATTGCGCAGAAGCTCAACCTGCGCAGTCGCGGTTTCGAGATAGAGCCCGAGATCACCGCCAAGCTGATCCGGGCGGGACATCGGGTCTACGAGGTACCGATCTCCTATGCGGCTCGCAGCCGTGCCGAGGGCAAGAAGCTAACCTGGCAGGACGGCATCAAGGCCCTGCGCACGTTGGTACGCTACCGCTTTCTGGACTGACGCCACCCTCAGCCACCCAAACCCTCTCGCGCGGAACTGACGGCCCGCGCCAGAGATGCCAGGTCCTGGCGTGCCTTGCGCGTCGCCCCGGCGATGCGCGCCAGGGCCATATCCTCGGCCAACGAGTCGGTCTGGCCGCTCAAACCCTCCGCCTGCTCCTCCAGGGTTTTACTCGCCGTCTGGGCCTGTCGCAACAGGCTTTCAAGGCGCTGTAGTTGATCGTCTAGAGCCGCTCTCTGTTCGGCGAATGTCATGCAACCACCTCCGCGTTAGCATGGCTTGGCTATCTCCCCCACGCCGAAAGTACCGGTCGTTCCCCTACTGGCTACGCCCGAGAATGGTCCACTCAGGGCTCACACCGCGGCAGCCATTGCGCGTACGATGGAGCCAGTTCGCAACAGCCATCTTGAGGGGGAGAACACAGCCATGATCAGCCTACACGACTATAAGTATCGCAAAGAAGCCATCGAGGCAGCGCCCGAGCCGACCTCACGCGACGAGCTCATCGTGAAGTATTTGCCGCTCGTCCACTACGTGGTCAATAGCCTCTCCCTCAGCCTGCCTCCGATGCTCGACAACGACGACATCTTCAGCTACGGCTGCATGGGCCTGATCGACGCCATCGACCGCTTCGACGAGTCGCGCATGGTGAAGTTCGAGACCTACGCGGTGACGCGCATTCGCGGCTACATCATCGATCAATTGCGGGCGCTGGACTGGATCCCGCGCTCGGCACGCCAGCGCGCCCGCCAGATCGAACGCACGCACGATGAGATTGAGCGCGAAAGCGGACATGCGCCGCGGGCCGACGAGGTCGCCGCGCGCATGGGCATCGACCGCGAGAAATACGATCAGGCCGTGATCGACGCCGCCTGCGTGACGTTGTCCCTGGACGCCATCGTGCATCCGGACGACGAGAACGCCGGCGGCGGACTGCTCAACCAGATTACCGATGGCTCCAGCCCCAGCCCGGTCGCGATGGCCGAAGCTCGCGACCTGCAAGACTCCATTTCGTCGGCGCTCAGGGTGCTGCCCGAGCGCGAGCAGTATCTGTTGCACCTCTACTATTTCGAACAGCGCACGCTGCAAGAGATCAGCCGGGTGCTGGCGGTGTCGGAGTCGCGCGTGTGCCAGCTGCACACGCGAGCGCTGAGCCGCTTGCGCAACGTGATGGCCGCCTAACAGAAAATCCTCTTCCTCATCTTCTCTCGCCCGGGCGGGATGGATCGTCGCAATCCATCCCGCCCAATCCTTTTTATCCACTTTACACGGTTGGCGCACAGGGAGTATGATGAGGCAGTACACGGGCGCGTGGTGCGCCCTTGAAGGAGGCACGCGGCATGTTAGTCGGTCATTTCTGGGAGTTGATCATCGTCCTGATCATCGCCCTCGTCGTCTTCGGACCCAAGCGATTGCCGGAACTGGGTTCCTCGCTGGGTAAGGGCATCCGGGAGTTCCGCAAAGCTACAAACGAATTGCAGGACAGCATCAATATCAACGAGCCGCTGCCGCAGGAGCGCCCGCGCCACACAGCCAGCGCGGAGCGCCCGGCGCCGGCCAGCCACACCACGACGGCCCAGGCCGATTACGTCGCCTCCTCGACCGTCCATGAGGGACACGACGGCGCGCCTCCGTCGGCCCATTCGACAGACTAGGCCGGTAGCAGCCATAATTCGCGGCAACAGGCGCCCCTTTGGCGGCGCCTTCGCTGCATGTGTGGCGCCCACGTCATATGGCATAATAGAGAATGAGTCGCTAGCCCATGGCATCAATGCGTAACATCCTGGCCCTGAACGATCCCGACCCCAAAGAGATGACCATCGTCGAGCATCTCGAGGAGTTGCGGCGGCGCCTGATCATCTGCATCGCCACGGTCACCGGCGGCTCGGCCGTGGGTTGGTTCTTCAAGGATTGGTTGTTCGGCGTCCTCGACGCTCCCTTGAGGCAATATCACATCTCCCTCATCGTCACCAAAGTGACGGATTTCTTTGTCATCAACCTGCTCCTCTCGGTAGCGATCGGCATCGCGCTGGTGCTGCCGGTGCTGCTCTATCAAACCTGGATGTTCATCGCACCGGCCGTCGACCTCAAAGCGCGACGCTATACCGTACCGTTTGTGTTAGTCGGCATCGTGCTCTTTGCCATCGGAGCCGTCATTGGGTACCTGATCTTCCCCCGTGTGGTCGGGTTCCTGGTCGGGCAGGGCAGCGACCTCGTCGGCGTCAAGCTCCTGCCAACGTTGCCGGACTACATCAAGCAATTCGCCCTGGTCATCATCATCTTTGGCCTTGTCTTCGAGTTGCCGGTCGTCTTGACGTTTCTCTCGATGCTTGGGGTAGTGAGCTCGCATTTCTTGCGCTCCAAGCGACGCTACGCCTGGATGCTCGGCTTGATCGTGGCCATGATTATCACCCCCGGGGCCGATCCCTTTACCCCCTTTATCACCTGGGCCGTTGTCAACCTTCTGTACGAAGTCAGTATCCTCTCGGTCCGGCTACTGCACCGGTAGCTGGAAAGGACAGCCATAGCGCGGCGGCGCGGTTGCCGGTACCGGGTCCAGCGCAGGCGCGCAGATGTACAGGACTGGGCCGATGCAGAGCCGATTCGCGCCGCACGACGTTCGCCGCATCCTGGTGATGCTCGACGGTTCCCCTGTCGCCGAAGAGGTGTTGCCGCATGCCATCGTCCAGGCCCGTGCCTTCGGCGCCGAGTTGGTGCTGCTTCGGGTTGTGCCCACGCTCTTACCCGGAGCCAGACCATCCGAGCCTCTGCACGCCGACGACGGGACGGCACCAGCGAGCGCGAGGGAGGCCGAGAAATACCTACAGGCCGCCGCCGAGAACCTGAAGACCTACGAAATCTGCGTAACCTGCCATGTACGCCGTGGCCCGGTCGTCGCCACCATCCTTGACGAGATAGCGCACGAAGCGATCGATCTGGTGGCCATGACGACCCACGGTTCGGGGCGGCTGCCGCGCCTATTGTTCGGTTCCGTCGCCAGCCAGATACTCGAGCACGCCCCCTGCCCGGTGTTGCTGGTCCGCGCACCTGCCGTGCGCGACGCCGGCGGGCACGTCAGGAACTTTGGCGAGGATGCCGCCGCCTACGGCCTCTTGACACAGCGTCCCCTCGGCGTGCGTACCGTCGCGCTCGATCGCATCGTCGGCAGCGTCGGGCGTGCCCGCGAGCTGGATACCGCCTTCATGTCCGCCCGTATGCGCAAAGGCGACAAGAGATACCGGCGCGTCCTCCGGGCCATGGAGCGGGGCGAGATCCTGCCGCCGGTGGAGCTCTATAAACTGGGCTACGACTACTACGTGCTCGACGGCAACCATAGGGTTGCCGCCGCACGCGCCCTGGGCCAGCGTGACATCGATGCCGTGGTGACGGAATTCATGCCCACCGACGATGCCGTCGCACAGCGCGTCTTCCTGGAGCGGCGCACCTTCGAAGCCCAGACCGGCTTAACCCGCATCGGCGCCACGCGCCCGGGCCATTATCCGCGCCTGCTGGAGATGATTCAGGAGTACGCCCGGGCCGAGGGGATCGACGACTTGCAGCTCGCGGCGCGCCAGTGGTACGACCGCATCTACCTGAACCTGGCCGGCCGCCTGCGCTCCGCCCAATTGGCCCGGCTCTTTCCGGGTGAGCGCACGGCGGATCTGCTGGTCCACCTATCCGATTTGCGCGCGTCGGAATCGGAGCGTCTGGGTCGAGACGTGTCCTGGGAGGACGCGCTGAGCAAGCTATTGCACCGGTATCGTCGCATCGACCGGCGGGGCCGTCTGCGCCTACCCGCCCTGAAAAAGCTGCTGGTGCGCAGGGGTCGCACCAAGAGCGATGTACCGTAAGCGACCGTGGAGTCCGGCAACGCGATGATCAGTGGCAAAGCTCTGAAGGCCCGCGGGTGGACGGAAGGCCGCGCGCTGGGCCTCGCCAAGAAGGCCGCCGCGACCTTACTGGCGGCGGATGCCGGGGCGGATCAGAACCGGATTCTCGACCTGCTCGATCAGGTCCGAACCGTGCCCGACCAGTACGTCGACCACCCGGTGCTGGGGGAACTGGCCCGGACGGTGATGGCTGCTCAGAAGAAGCTGGCAACGCCGATGCACATAGGGCTGCGCGACGAGCCACTGCCGTATCGCATCTGGGGCGCCGAGGGGATCGATCAGGCCGCAATTGCCCAGATGGACCTGGCGGCGCGGCTGCCGATAAGCGTCGCCGGCGCGCTGATGCCGGACGCCCATACCGGGTACGGATTGCCGATTGGCGGGGTTCTGGCGACCGTTGGCGCAGTCGTCCCGTACGCCGTCGGCAGCGACATCGCCTGCCGCATGCGCCTCTCGGTCTATGACGTCGCGCCCGAGGCGCTGGATAACGACGCGAGGCGGACCCAACTGGCGCGGGCGCTGGTCGATCACACGGCTTTCGGCCCGGGTGCGGCCTGGAAGGGCCGGCAGCGCGCCGAGCACGCCGTCCTCGACGACCCGGCATGGCGGTCGACGCGCCTGCTGGAGTCGTTGCGCGGACGGGCCGTCGAGCAATTGGCGACCAGTGGGTCCGGCAACCACTTCGTGGAGTGGGGCATACTGACGCTGACGATGGACGACCCGCGGGTGCCGCTGCCCCCCGGACGCTACCTGGCCCTGCTGTCGCACAGCGGCTCTCGCGGCGTGGGCTTCAAGATCGCCGATAGCTACACCCGGCTGGCCGAGGCCATGCACCCGTCACTGCCGAGGGAAGCGCGGAAGCTGGCCTGGCTGCCCCTGGATAGCGAGGAAGGCCAGGAGTACTGGGTCTCCATGGAACTGGCCGGCCGCTTCGCCTCGGCCAACCACGAGCTCATCCACCGCCGCGTGGCACGGGCGGCCGGCCTGGAGGAGGCGGCCGCCGTGGAAAATCACCACAACTATGCCTGGCGCGAGTCGATCATCCTGCCCGACGGCAGCGAGCGTGAGGTGATCGTGCACCGCAAGGGAGCGACGCCGGCCGGGGCTGGTGTGCTGGGCATCATCCCCGGCTCGATGGCCGACCCCGGCTATCTGGTGCGCGGCCTCGGCAATCTGCCCTCCCTCTCCTCGGCCTCGCACGGCGCCGGTCGCGCCATGGGCCGGCGCGTGGCAACGCAGACCATCAGCAAGACAGAGCGCGATCGCTACCTGAAGGAGCGGCATGTCACGCTGCTCGGCGGCGGCATGGACGAGTCGCCGCAGGCCTACAAACGCATCCAGGACATCATCGCCGCCCAACTCGATCTTGTCGAAATCCTCGGCACCTTTCAGCCGCGCCTCGTGCGCATGGCCGAGGAGAGCGCCGACATCTGATCGAACGGCCCGCGGCTCGCCCCCTCCGGTCGAAAATGTTCGATCAGGCCAGAGCTACCGGACGATGGTGAAGGTACTCTTCCCTAACGACACGGTGCCGTCGTCCACCTCCACGCTGTAGGTGGTCCCTACCCGCGGCTGCATCTGGGCCAGCGCAAAGAGCCTGTTCACAGTCGGCGCCCAGATGTTGTTGCCCGCGCCCACGGCGATGGCCGGCAGCGGCAGGGTTATCTCGGAGCGATGGTGCGGAAGCTGTCTGGCCAGCAGCAGCGTCAGGGTCGGGTGCACGAATGGGGCGCCCCCGCGGCCCGTGACGCTCAGGTGCACGATGCGCAGGTGGCGGATGGAGAAGCGGGAGAGATCGCCCAGGCAGCCCAGCGTGTGCGGGCTGAATTGCTCAGGCGAGCAAACGTGCAAGCCAATCGCATCGGTCAGCGAGGTCGCCACGTCCGTCGGGGCCACCGTGGGGATAGAGCCGAGGGACGAGGCGCAGCGGGACGGGAAGCACAGCGCGATCACCCGATCGCTGCCCGAGGCGACGGTGGATAGATGGTCCGAGAGCACAGCCCACGTGGCCGCCCCGGCCAGCAGCGCCAGCACGATCACCGTGGCAATCAGCCAGCCCCAGCGGCCGCCTGTCTCAGCGGTGCGTAGCGGACCGTAGCGATCCGCCGGGGCATACAGCCCAACCTGGGGCGGCCTGTTGGATGCGCCCACCTGTAGGCGCGCGGTCTGTCGCTGGTAGTCCTGATCTGAGAAGCTCATGGCACCCTCCCTCCTATTGGCCTACAGCATACACCCACGGCCCTGGGCGGTTCAATGCGTGGCAAGCCACGTTGATGGGTGGGCACCAGTATAGCCAGGTCCACGCCGTCTACAGGCTCCAGGACGGGCGTTTCTCGCCGAGTGGCGTGTTTAAAAGGTTAAGGCGGCCCTGCCATGCTCTAGCCAGCGCGCACAATCTGGCGGCAACACCCGGGCCGCCGTCTCCGCATACAGGGCCAGTTCCTCCGGCGATAGCACGTCCTTCCAGCGCCCGTTGGTGCCTTTGAACACAAAGGTCGTGGGGCCACCCTTCCATACCCGTGCGGCACCGGGGAGAAGCTGGTCGGCGTGCTGTTTCATGGCCGAAAAGGTGACCCTGGCGGCCACCTGCGCAATCGTCTGGTCGGAGTAGGCGATCCCAAGAAAGCGTGCGATGCGGCCGATTTCGCCCTCCAGATCGACCAGCAGGTCATTGAAATGCACAAAGAGGACATTGTCGAGGGTTCGGTACGGCCACCAGGTCTTGGTGTGGTGCAGATTGCCCCAGTACGGGTATCCTTCGCTCTCCCAGTCAAACCAGCCTCTGGTGATCCAATCGCGCCAGAAGGCGTGGATCTCTTGCTGTGGCGGCGGCAGCGGCGGCCCGACGCGCCCGGGAATGGCATTGATCGCCGCCACACGCTCGTCTTGGTAGCTCGTGTGATGGTTCCACAAGGACATAAAGACATCGCGGGCGTCGCGTCCGACGACGATGTACTTGACCTGCCGATGAAAGGGCAGGCCATCGAGGGGCAAGTGGCTCTTGATGAAGCGCCGATGCGTCTGCGCGTCCAACTGCTGCAGGACCTCATCCAGGGCATCTACACGCCGCTCAAGCCACGGTGAGACCGTGTTGATGTCCGGGACCGAGGTGGTGCCCAGGATCAGGTAGGCGACGATGGTCTGGGCCCAGGTCGTGCCGGACTTGAGCGAGGTGGTGATCACGACATCGTCGTCACGGGGCACGAACTCCTGCCACCGAGTGCCGTCCAGGAGGTGATTCTGGTAGGTGTGGAGTACCTTGGGCACGGGACCGGACATCCTGATGTCTCCTTTCGACAGCACGACCCAAATATACTGCGCATGGTGCGTGTCCGAACTGGCTTGCGGTCCACAGGGGTAGGACTTTCTCCCGATACCATACCCCTTTGATCGTCGCCCGGGCAAACGCCGCTGTAACGAGTCGGCTTGGGTAATTCACTGGTTAATCATACCCGCATCACAGATGCGAACGGATGAGGCTGACGAGAGCTGCGTACTCGGTGTCTTCCAACGTTACGCGGTTGATGTTGAACTCGTTGCGTGGCCAACCCTCCCACACCGGTTGGCCCCATCACGGGTCACCGCAGTAGCGTGGTATCAGGTGCCAGTGCAGATGCGGACCGCTATTGCCCAGGCACTCGTAGTTCATGTGGTCGGGCTGCAAGGCCGCTACGAGAGCAGCTCCCGCCTGGCGTACGTCGTCCATGAAGGCATAGTACTCGTCGGCCGGAAGCTGTACCAGGCTCGTGGCGTGATATGGGTCGAAGATGAGCAGACAGTAGCCCCGGAAGCGCTGATCGCGAAACACGTAGAGGGTCGAGATGCGCAATGCAGCGATCTTGACCTTGTACTCGTTTGCGTCAGGCTGCGGCCGGCAAGCAGATCGGCCCAATTGGTCATACCATGCCCTACCCTCGACATCTTCCTCCACTGTATCAGGATGGCCTGCAGGTGGCCCGGCTTGCATGTGACATGCGCCGCCCTGGTATCCTCTCAAGAGGTGCGGCGGAACGTCCGCCGGTCACCGCTTGCGAGGGCAGAGGGAAGGGAGTATGTGATGGGCGAGGTTGTACGTCTCGGAGTAGTCGGCGCCGGCAGCATTTCCATCCGCGGCCTGTTGCCGCATCTCAGCCAGGAGGACGTTCAGGACAGGGTGCGTCTGGCCGCGGTCTGCGATCCGGTGCCCGGACGGGCCGAGGCGGCGGCCGCTCGCTTCGGCGTCGAGCGGGCCTTCACCGACTACGACGACCTGCTGGCGCACGGCAATGTCGACGCCGTCACCATCGCCTCCCCGATCGGCCTGCATTTCGAGCAGGGCCGCCAGGCCCTCGAAGCGGGCAAGCACGTGCACTTCAACAAGACCATGACCACCACGGCGGCCGAGGCCACCACCCTGATCGATCTGGCACGGGCGCGCAACCTGCGCATCGTGGCCTCTCCCGGCGAAATGTTGCGGCCCCACAATCAGGCCATCAAGCGGCTGATCGCCGCGGGAGCCATCGGCACGCTGTGCTGGGCGGTGTGCGGCGCGGCCTTCGGCACCTACCACGAAGACGAGAAAGTGCGGCAGGGCAGCGATGTGCTCTCCAACGTCGATCTAACCTGGTACTGGCGCAAACCCGCGGGCGGCCCGCTCTACGACATGACCGTCTACTCCCTGCACGGCCTGACCGGCATCCTCGGTCCGGCCCGTCGGGTCACGGCGATGTCCGGCACCCGCATCAAGGAGCGCGGATTCCGCGGCCAGATGGTACCCGTCGATGCCGACGACAACACGCTGATGCTGCTCGATTTCGGCGAGAGCCTGTTTGTGCTGGCCTACGGAACGGCGCACGGGAGCGTCAACGACGGCTTCACCGGCAGCTATTTCGGCACCAAGGGGTCGATCACCGGACTGAAGCTCAACGGCGAGCCATTTGACTATCCCGGACGGGATCTCGCCGAACAGGCCCCGGTGGGCTGGATCGGCCGCCAGTGGGTGCTGCCGCACGTCGTTGGCGCCCACCGAGACATAGAGGAGCAGCACGTCTACGAAGACGTGATGCAACTGGTGGACTGGGTTCGCGACGATAAGCCCAGTATCGTCACGGCGGAGCACGCCCGCCACGTCATCGAGATCATCGAGGCGGCCTACCGCTCCGCCGAGACCGGCCAGACGCAGATGCTGACGACGACGTTCTAAGACCGAGGAGACAACCATGACTGACAGAAGAGTGAGGGTCGGCGTCGTTGGGGCGGGCCTCTTTGCCGAACAGTGCCATATCCCCGGCATCCAGGCCCATCCGAAGGGTGAGGTCGTGGCCCTCTGCGCGCGCAACCACGCGCGCGTTGAGCGGCTGGCGGCGCGCTTCGACGTGCCGGACGTGCATACCGATTACCACGAGCTGGTTGCCCGACCGGATATCGATGCCGTGACCGTGGCCACGCCGGACGCGCTGCACTGCGAGGTCACGCTGGCGGCGTTGCAAGCCGGCAAGCATGTCTTCTGCGAGAAGCCGCTGGCCATGAATGCCGCGCAGGCACGCGAGATGGCCGAGGCGCGCGAACGCAGCGACCTGGTCGGCATGGTCGCCTTCACCTTCCGCTACTCCCTGGCCCTGATGGCCCTGCGCCGGTTACTGCGCGAGAATGCCATCGGCCGCCCGTTTTTCGTGCAGATGCAGGTGCATTGGGGCAACCTGATCGCCAACACGCACGAGCTGGTCTGGCGCGACCAGGCCGCGGAGTCGGCGGCCGGCATCTGGGGCGACGGCGCTTCGCATCTGTTCGATGCCCTGGCCTACGCCCTCGGCCCCGTTCAGCAGATATGCGCGCAGATGATGATCGTGCCGCGCGATCAAGGGACGCCGCAGCCGGACAGCATCGATCTGGCCGCCGCAATGGCGCGGCTGCGCTTGGATGGTGGTTCTAATGGCAACCTCCCCGGCTTCTCGGACCGCCGGGAGGGAGATGTCCACGTGACCGTCCTGACCACGCGCGTGGATCGCTCCCGTCTGCCGGCCGATGAGATCCAGGTCGTCGGCACCCATGGCGCCGTCAGCAGCACCCTGACGCGCGGCGCCGGCGAGCGCGCGAGCATCCTGCGCGCCGGACAGAGCAACTGGGAGGACCTGGATCTCGGTCCAGAGGCCAATAGCGGGCAGCCTCTGGCGCTGACGCGCATGATGGGCGCGTTCGTGGATGCGGTGCTGCGCGGCAGCCTTGACCCCGACCAGGACCCGGGGTTTGACGCCGGTTTGCATACCCAGCTTGCCCTGGAGGCCGGCCTGCGCTCGGCCCGCAGCGGTCGATGGGAAGATGTCGGGTAGGCATCGGAGAAAGGACGGCCCATGGAGTGCCGCGAGATCGTGCTGGACCGACTGGCCGACGAGTCATTTGATCTGCTGGTGATCGGCGGCGGGATCACCGGCGCGGGAGTCGCCCTCGACGCGGTGTCGCGCGGCATGCGGGTGGCGCTGCTGGAGCGTTCCGACTATGCCTCTGGCACCAGCTCGCGTTCCACCAAGCTGGTACACGGCGGCGTGCGCTACCTGGCGCAACGCGATATCACGCTGGTGCGCGAAGCGCTGGCGGAGAGGCAGATTCTGCTCACGCTGGCCCCGCACCTGGTGCAGCCGCAGCCCTTCGTGCTGCCGATCTACCGCGGGCAGCACGTCCCCGGCTTCATGGCGCCGTCCGTGGCAACACGTGCCCTGACGGCGGCCGGACTGACGGCTTACGATCTGCTGGCCGGACGGCGCAGGTTGCAGGGCCGCCGTAGCCTGAGCCCCCTGGGCGCCCGGGGCCTGGTGCCGTCGCTGCGCTCCGAGGGCCTGCGCGGCGCCTTCCTGTACTACGACGCGCGTACGGACGATGTGCGCCTGGTGCTGGCCGTCCTGGGCGCGGCCGTGGCACGCGGAGCCGCGGTAGCCAATTACGTCGAGGTGATGGGCTTCGAGTACCAGGGCGGGCGCATCGCCGGCGTCCAGGCGTGCGACCGGCTGGGCCGGCGAGCGCTACAGATACGGGCCGCGCGCGTGGTCAGTGCGACGGGAGCATGGTCCCAGCAGGTCAGCGCCCTGGATGGGCGGCCCGGCAGGTCGCTGCGGCTCTCCAAGGGCGTCCACCTGGTGATCGACCGCGAGAGCCTGCCGCTGGGCCCCATTGCCGTGGTGCTGCCGGCCACCGCCGACGGTCGTCTGGCCTTCGCCG
>Ga0070738_10005308_pt1 | contig 14429 bp, 11 predicted proteins | sample Coa_R2_2_FD_66446 | JGI IMG/M metagenome (GOLD analysis project Ga0070738, IMG submission 66446) | Surface soil microbial communities from Centralia Pennsylvania, which are recovering from an underground coalmine fire - Coalmine... | ecosystem: Environmental > Terrestrial > Soil > Unclassified ...
GCGCGGAATGGAGTGAAATGGGCGCTTAACCTCTTCTCCCAACGTCGTTGCGCTTTCAAACCCCACGTAGCTGAAGATGGCCAGAACCAGTCCCAACCTCAAGCCTTCAGGGGAGACATCCTTCAAGACAAGCTGTGGTGTATCGACGGTAAACCCATGACCAATTAAGACAATGAGCGCCAAGATCAGAATTAGCCCCACTGACGTTAGCTCCAGCAACAGCATGAGCACCGTTGATAGTTGAATATCGGTGAAGGCGTAAAACCAGACAATTAAGGTGCAGATGGCAAAGAGCAGAATGGGTGGAGCCTGGAACCCGAATTCATGCAGGACGACGTTGGTTGCAATGACAAAGCCGGACATTACCGTAGTGGCTGTGAGCAGGTATGCCAGGATCAATGCCCAGCCCGAAACAATGCCCGCTGTAGGGCCAAAACTTCTGGCGATCGCCCCATAAAGTGTCCCTGGAAGCGCCAGACGGCGGGCAAAGTGATTAATATTAAAGCTGACCAGCGCCAGCCCGATCGTCGCAATCAGGAAGGTCAACCACGTACCATTGCCAGCACTGGCGAAGACTAATGGAATACTTACGGACGGCATGGCGGCCGGGGCAATGTTACCCACAGACTGAGCCATGGTTTCGGGAAATGAAAGGCAATCAGCGCGCAATCCGGAGGCGCGTTGTTTTGTATACGTCGTCATGTTCAACCCTTTTGTGTGTTTTCCGTTGGTTTCCGCATGACCCTGATATTCATTTGGAGATGGGGTTTGAGGCGTTACTCGGACGCTTGAATGATCAGTGGCGTGCCCATCAGACCTGTCTATACCTTGAACTGACCCACTTCTGTTTGGAGTGTTTGCGCCACCTTTTTCAGTTGTTCAAACGAAGACGAAACCTGTCCCGCTTCGGTTGAGGTTCGGTTAGCGATCGCCGCAACATCTTTCATGGTCTGGGTCACTTCCTCTGAGGCATGCGACTGCACCACGGTTGCCTGGGCGATCGACTCCACCAGTTCACTAATCTGAGCACTCACCGCCGTAATTTTGTTCAGACTTTGGCGCGTCTCATTCACCAGTTGCGTTCCAATGACCACTTGCTCGGTACCTGACTCCATGGCAGTCACCACTTCATTCGTTTCGGCCTGAATGCTGACCACCAATTTTCGAATCTCTTCGGTTGCTTCGGCGGATTGCCGTGCCAGCGTCCGCACTTCGTCAGCAACCACCGCAAACCCTCTGCCTTCTTCGCCCGCTCGTGATGCTTCGATCGCCGCATTCAGCGCCAGCATATTGGTTTGAGCCGCAAAACTACCAATCAGGTCAACCACGGTAGAAATCTTTTGCGACGATTCTCCCAGGTGTTTCACTTTCTTCGCGGTGTCTGCAACGGTGGCACGAATGGCCATAATGCCATCAACCGTACGGTTCATTGCGGCATCCCCTTCTTCAACGCTTTGTGCGGCCTCCTGTACCGCCATTTCCGCTCGTTCCGTGTTAGCGGCCACTTGACGCACAACCAGCGCCGTTTCCTCAGCGACCTTCAGGGCGGCGGCGATGGCCTCCGCCTGACGCAGCGCTTCCTCTGAGAGGGATTGAATCGAAACCTGACTCAAGTTGGTCGTATCCACCACCTGGGCGGCTGCCGCTTGCACCTGCTGCACAATTTTGCGCAAGCTGTCTACGGTGGCGTTGTACGAGTCAGCGATCGTGCCGATTTCGTCTGCCGTTACTTTTGCCTGGGTGGTCAGATCCCCTTTACTGATCGGGTCTACTTCCAGCAACAGCTCTAGCGCACGTTTTTGTAGACCTTCTTTCAGTTGGCGTTGCTCCTCTGCCAGGTTAGTCGTCTGTTCTAGCAGTTCCACCCGGTAGATGGAAAGCCCAAACTCAGTCCCCAACCGTTGCAGAAACTTGATTTCCGATTCTTGCCACTGGCGGGGCGTTTCGCATTGATGCGCAATGAGCAGACCCAGCAGGCGACCACCAGCGGCGATCGGCGTGATCACACTCGCTTTCACTTCTAGCCGTCGTAACAGTCTCAGGTGCTCGGGATGAATTTCCACCTGAGCAACATCATTGATCGTCACAACCCGACCGTTGAGATAAGCGTCCTGGAGCGCCTGGGGGATACAAGCATCGTTGACATTATCATCTAGAGCACTCCGCCATTTGGCTTCTACCGCTTCGGCAACCACGCCTCGACCAAAGCCCGTGTTCAGGCGATAGACGACCAGGCGATCGAGCTTCAGTAGAGCCTGCACGCCTGCCAATGTCTCTGTAATGACGCCCTCAAGTTCAGACGATTGCAGTACACCCGCGCCTTGAGCGGCTGTCAGCAGTCGTTCTTGTGCCGCTTCAAATGCTTGCAGGTCGAGCGACCTTTGAAGCTGAATGGCCATACTGTTGATGTTCAGCCCCAGGGACGCAATTTCGTCATCCCCTTCCACCGCGACGCGGGTGGCCAGATCGCCACGCCCAATTTTTTCCACCGCTTCTGCGGCGCTCAGTACGGGGCGTGTTGCCCGATTGGCGATACCGGTTGCGATCGCCGCCACGATCAGTGCAATACTGCCGGTTCCCAGCAACGTCGTTAAGAGCAACTGCCGCTGCAAAATAAAGGCCACCTCAACGGGCCGCGTCACCAGCAGACCCCACGGCAAGTTGTAGGTCTTCGCTAGCGTCTGGTTGGGCAGGTAGGTGATCACTTCGCGATTTTTGCCAACCGCACGAGCCGCGATCGCCGTCTGTTTTTGCTCATCCTTCAGCGTGAAAACTGGAAATTCATCCGACAACTTCTTCTGAATCAGGGCCGGGTCATTCGTACCAATGATTTGACCCTCAGCGCTCTTTAAGAAAAACGCTTCTCCCTGCAACGTCTCCTCGCCAAACACCTGTTTAAGAATATTTAGCGGAATGCGCGCTCGAATAATAGCGACCGTTTTGCCAGTCTCGCTATCCTTAATTGGAGCCGCCGTAAAAATACTAAACTCATTCGAAAAGAGCGATGTTTGCGGATAACCGATGATTGGCTTGTCGGCTTTCAAAACGGCTTGGAAATAGTCCTGGCTGACGATCTTGGATTGTTCGGGATTTTGCGGATTGTCTTTTGATTTTGCCAGCACGTTGCCATCCAGGTCGGCGATCACAACGCTGTCATAAACCCTCTTGCCACCGATCGTGACTGACCGGGCATATTGCTCAAGCACTTTTTGCTTATCTGCCAGAGAAACCGAATAGCGGAGCTTCGAGTCTGCAAACAGATTCAACTGAGCAAATGATTGGATGTCACTATAGCGTTCATCCATGAAGTTGTTTAACTTACTTTGCAGGTCAAGCGCTCGCGTTTCCTCCGTTTGGAGAACCTGCTGTCGAATACTTTGATTGGTGACCAGGTAGGTGGTAGACCCAACCAGCAAGATCGGAAACGTGCCGATTGTCATCGCCAGAAAAACCGCTTTGGTTCTAACGCTCAATCGCTGCCACCAGCCGCTTGTGCCGATTGGAGTACGCGGTACCGTTGCTGGTTCCGATTTGACTTCCAGCCAGTCCGGGAACCCAGACGCGACGGAATCGGAGGCGTCGAACGGCCACGGCGATGCGGCAGACTGTCCATCGGTGGTTACAGCGTCTGCTTGCTCATCATCAAACGGCTGATGGGCAAGTCCACCTGGAGGAATCGAATTGGAAGATGTGTGAGTCATAGAGAACCTCATTAGAGTTCGTTAACAAATCAGTGATCCGCGGCAGTAACGTGAAACTATCGCTTTCGTCAGAACGCTGCGGCCCAGGCCAATGGGTCAAGCACCAAATCGGGGTCGGCGTTCTCGCTCGCCTCTGCCCGATATTGGGTGGAAACGGCGATCGCTGGCCTGGTAACCGGTTCGTCAATTGGTTGCAGTGGAAGCATATATTTGCTGGCTAAATCCGCCCCCTTTTGGGGAGCGTGATTCGATGCAACGCCGTCGGTAACAGCGGTGGCCTCAGAGTCGCTAGAGTCTGGCGATTGCAGCAATAATGGCTTCTGCTTCTAGAACCGCTAACATGGCATCCTCCGACTGCCACAAGTACCCGCGCAACAGCGCTTCCAGATCAGATGTAATGGGTGAGAGGGGTAAGGGCTGAATCAAATTTGGGTCACACCACTCCACATCTTCGACCCGATCGACCACTAACCCTAACGTCTGGTTCTTCTGCATTGATGTTTTGTCATTGCCCTTGAGGACGACGGCTGTGTGGGCCATCCGCATGGTTTGTTGATAGTAGGGAAGCAAGCCACCTAGATGGCCTAAATCGACCATCCAGAGGACTTCACCGCGCCAGTTGTACACGCCCATCACACAGGCAGGCATATGCGGAATTGGCACAATCTGTCCTACCGGAATTGTGATGACCTCCGTGACCTGTTTAATGGGCAATAGGACTTTCGTATCCGGCATGAGATGCAGTCGGAGGAACTGTTCATCCGTATTCGTGGCGGCAACAATTGCCTGGTCTGGAGGGCGGTTTACTAAGGCATGAGAATCTGGAGGGGATAACGCGTCAGACATTGTCATGATTCCAGCCTTAGTGGTTAATCAGTTGCTTGATTGTGCGCACCAGTTCTTCTTGATCAACTGGCTTGGCAATGTACGCATCGGCTCCCTGTTTCATGCCCCAAAAGCGATCCATCTCGCCGCTCTTAGTCGAACACATCACAATGGGAATCCCACTGGTAGCCGCTTCACCTTTAAGTCGCCGACAAACTTCAAAGCCGCTACAGCCTGGTAAGACAACATCTAAAACAATTACATCTGGCTTCTGTTGGTTCACAGTGGCGATCGCTTCTTCTCCACTTTGCGCAATCAGAACATTAATACCCGCCTGCTGCAAACAGCCAATCAAAATTTGCATTTCCGTTAACGAGTCTTCAACCACTAACGCTGTGCCCATTGCATTCACCCATGAATAAACATTACTTGATCAACGAGTTGGAGCGGAGAGATTTGGTGCACCCTGCTCTAAATGCTTGCGAATTTCGCCTAACACCGCGACAGCATTTAATGGTTTACTGAGAAAGCCGGATGCCTTCACAAAATTGGCGCGGAGGCGGTTGGCATAGCCATCACTTCCAGTCAGGATGACGATCGGCGTCTCCCGAAAACAGGACAGCTTGCGCAGTTGCTCGCATACTTCATAGCCGTTTGCCTCTGGCATCACCAGGTCTAGAAAAATTAAATCGGGCTTACGGGCTAACAACACACCGATTGCCCGCACCGGACTGTCCAGACCTAAAAATTGATAGCCTGCTGATGTCAGCAACGTTTCCATCGTATTTCGAACCAGCACACTGTCGTCCACGCAAGCAATCAACGCTTTTGTAGGTGATACTGGCGGTGGAGCCGTTTTCGTCAGGCTACGGGGGTAAATGAGCGCTGGCAGGTCAGTGATGGAAGTCAGCTCGATCCATCCCAGTTGAATGAACGGTAACAACGACGCTGTCACCTCCACCACATCGCGCTTCATTTGCGCAGCCAGGTCGTACAGCGTGTGCTGACCATTGAGCCGTTGCACCAACATTTGATAGAACGCTGCTGGACAATATTCTTGCAGTTGTTCTGGCTGCTTGATGACGGGGGCCTGATGGGGTGAATACGACGCGAGTTTGGCTTCCTGCCATGCCTCCCAGCGTTGCTGTGTTCTAGCAACCACAGCCTCTATCTGTATCAGACCAATCTGCGACACCATCAACTGATCATGCTTGATCTGCCGATTGACCCCCGCCGCTTGTTGCACATCAAATAACACTTCCACCAGGGTGGACAGAACGATGTTATTTGCTTGTTCAGGAGAAATCCGCTGCTTTTCTAGCCATGAATTTAACAGCGTATACTCCCAACCAATTGTGGAAGCGGTCTTGCCGGCACTGGCTAAATCAGCCTGCCATCCTAATCGGTGCGTGGGCAGCCGGGGACAGTACATAGCTAAATTGCGCCGCCACCGTCGCATTGGATGAATGCCATCGGTGGCGTACATAACATGGCCTTTCGCTAGATGGAACGTCCATTGTTGACCCGTTGTCTGAGTCCATAAAAGCTGGCCACTAAACTGGAGCTGATTCAAATCCCTAAGAAATTGAAAGTGTTCCAACTCTCTAGACCTTTTAATCGTGATAGTTTTCACTTACAACCTTGGCGACAGCTTCGTGATTAACTGCTCTCGCTTTTACACAGGTGAACAATTAGAGTTGCATCGCGACGATTGGAGACTCAGCAGCCTGCATCGATCGCGCTGTTGTGGCACGAACAAACGGAGTAGTGCTGAAAATTGCCTCAACTCAGCCAGACGCCCTGATCAAAACAGTCCTCAAGCCTTTTACTATCAGGACAACGACTGCGACTCTGCAATGTGTTTGTACAGCCGCCCTAAATTATTTGTGAATGCGGGAATTTTGAACGCTTTCTGGTGGGGAAAGCGCTTTAATAATCCAAATTAGAACCGCTCATACTTGCAACAAGGTTACTTATGCTAGATAAGAGTTATTTGTTAGCTGATGCAGTCATATCATCCAGCGTTAGAAGCGGCAATGGTTCACCGTTATCAGGCCTAACCTGAGGCAGCACAACCCATAGAAATGCAGCGTGGTAGATACAGCAGGGTAGGGAATTATCGGTCAACGATCGCCAGTTGCTAATGACTAGAGCACCTGAACGAACGCATCACGTATGCCTGGTAGATGTAAAAAAACAGTCTTCCGCTACACCTTCATCCCAAACGTACGGCAATTAATACCAAACCCTTAGCGCAGCACTGTTTGGTTGCTGTCTGTTCCAGTACATCCTCTACGCTCCGCTTCGCATTTGGCAACAACGGCTGGGGCATTTTATATAATCTTTACAGTGATTACAAAACTGAAGAAGCTGCAAAAAGTATCCGTATAAACGCTGAACAAATGCCAGCGTTTATGCTACTGTTAATGTCGGCACTAAGAGATTTTGCTGAGATGGGAGTAAAATATTCGGTACATTTGCCGCTATCGAAATTTGCATAAGTGGGCTTCTGCTGTGTCGAGGACTGGCTGCAAATACTTTCAGGGACTGTGAATTAATCCATGTGCAACCGTTGCCCACATCCTCTACATCCTTCCCAACGGTGGCAGAGGCGGAACGGCGCTCCTGGCTTCGCTTTGGGGCGGCTTAGGGTGAAGGTGACCAGGTGGTGATAGACGCAGATCTGATTTAGCCCACGATTCTGAGCGTCTGGAGGTGTTATGAGCGGTATCAGGTGTCATTCATCACTATTAGCCATACTCTGTGATCTAGCGGCGATCATCAGGACGTTCGCTGTCAAAAAATTGCTGATAGGCCACATAGACGGCTTCTAGAAATTGATCGGCAGTCGTGTTGGGCGGAATGATTTCAAGGCCAATTAGGTTACGGAGTTGGCGTGCTAACTTCAAACTCAAATCGTTTCTGGCTTGCGGTTCCATCGTGTAGCGGCGAGACAGATACGTCTGCACCACAGCAAAGTCATCGGGCAGCAATTGGCTAAGGTCTGCCAGGGTCGGCAGCTCGATCGCCAGCGTTCGCGCTTGATCGGAGATCGCCAATGTCGATTTGCGATCGGGTCGTTGTTCCTGGATGACCAGCGTTCCGGCGGCCCAATCACCCAGCCGTTTTTCTTGTTTACCCAACAGGATAAAAAAGACGCCGATAAAGAAGAAATCGTCGATCGGTCGCAGTAGCGATCGCAGCACCGCTTGAGACAGCCCAATGGGTCTGCCATCGTCGCGAATGACGCGAATTTTGGTAATGCGCTTACCGGGAGTCTGTCCCTGCCAGACCACCTCAAAGAACGCGAAGTAGCCCGTAAACAAAACAAAGCTAACCAGGAAGGCGATCGCCAGCAGCCAGATGGGGGCAGCCGTGTAGTTGACACGCGCCTTGTCGAAGTAGCTCAGCAGCCCAAGGGTGAAAAAGCTCCAGAGAATCCAGAAGCCAATCAGAATTGCCGCCAGGATATGATAGTCGATGACCAGCGCCAGCGTGCGATTGCCAATGCCTGCCAGCGTAAATTCAAGCTCGACACTTTCTGGGGTCGATAACGAAACGCGGTTGAATAAACGCATGGTTAAAGTTGAGGTCCGCTTTGAGTCCCGCGATCGCGCAACTGTAGCCCAAACCCTTCACGCCGACTGCGAAGGTCAAAGTAGATCACAGTTTTGATGATTTGCCACAGCGGCAACACAAGGATAGAAAGTGCAAAGCCCATCACGTAGGCAATCAGGATAGACAACGTGGTGTAGGTGGAAGACCCCGACGAGACGCCAGCCGCGCGTATGACCGCATCGGCCCCCCCGGTGACGACCTGTGCTAGCAGTTGGATGGGCAGGGTGACGAGAAATGTGACAAACAAAATCAAGGCGATACGCCAGGCGCTACCCTTGGTCAATGACCACATCCGACCAATGGTCTGCGTGGCGGTCACTCCAGGCTCGATCGCGAGTAGTACTTCAACGGAGACGAATCGCGCTGCAAACCAGAGCAGGAAGGTAAAAAATACTAACAGCAAGAGTAATATCAGCAGCCCCGTCAGAATAAATAGCCCGATGTTAGCCGAGAGCGCTTCTGGTGTTGGGTTTTGAAAAATCTGGACGCCAATGACGCTGACGAACAAACCGACAATCACGATCGCCAGAATGATGTAAAAAATGATACTGACGCTCATATAGATGAGGCTCAGCAAAAAGGCCGCGCCCAAAAAGCTCCACTGGCGCGATCGCACATAGCGACGAGCATCGGTCAATGACTCCGGTTGATTGGTCAGCTCACCAAAAGCAAGACGTGCAATCAGCGCCGAATTCGTCAAATATTTGGCGACTGCATACAGATACAGCACAATCAACGCTGGAATAAGCAGCCCCAGAGCAGCATAGTAGTTTTGCACGGTTGCGAAGAACAAAACCACTCCAATTGTGGCAATGAACGGCAGCAAAACCCAGAGCGTTCCGAAAAGGGCGATCGTCAGATATTGTTTGGGGTTGGCACCGTAAAGCCGAAAACCAGCGCTGACAACGTTACCAACACTAAGCCACTGAAATGAAGAGGAGTCGGAGGGAGATGCCATGAGCTACACTTTGGCTAGCAGTAAATCAGGTGTTGAGGCGATTCTAAACCACACCTGTTTGATCCCCTGGAAATATCACAGATTATGAACATTCAGCGTTGGCTGGCACGCCGACAGCCCAGTTGGAAGGAACTGGATACCTTGCTGAAGCAGGCCGAAAAACAGGGTTTGAAATCACTTGACGCCACCGCAATTCGCCAGCTCGCCAGCCTTTATCGATCGGTCTCTGCCGACCTGGCCCGTGCGCGCACCCAGCAGGCAGGCGACCTGATTGTGCAAGAACTACAGACTCTCGCGACTCGGGGCTATGCGCAAATCTATCAAGGATCGCGGCGGCAGGAATGGCAGGCGATCGGGGCCTTTTACCGTTGGGGCTTTCCCGCTGTTGTGCAGCAGTCGCGGGGCTATATTGCGCTGGCGACGGCGTTATTTGTGGTGGGCGGCGTGGTGTCCTGGTGGTTGGCATGGCACGATCCCACATTCCTGGCGCTGGTGGTGCCAGAATCCATGATTGAGCAAGTGCGCGATCGCGGTGAGCTGTGGGTGGGGTCGATCGTCGGGATTGAACCCTTCGCCTCTAGCAACATCATGATTAACAACATCAAGGTGTCTTTTGCTGCCGTGGCAGGGGGCATGACGGGAGGACTGTTTACCACCTTTGCCATGATTTTCAATGGTGTTCTCATTGGCAGCGTCGGCACGCTCGTGGGTCAAAATAATCTCGCCTTCCCCTTCTGGGCGTTTGTCTTTCCCCACGGAGCGCTGGAACTACCGGCCATTTTTCTCGCAGGGGGGGCTGGATTTCTGCTGGCCAGAGCGCTGCTGTTTCCGGGGGCGTATCGGCGATCGGAGGCGCTCAAGCTCTATGGCACGCAGGCCGCCCAGATCGTTTACGGTGTCGTGCCCATGCTGGTGATTGCAGGCACCATTGAAGGCTTTTTCTCCCCGAACCCCGCCGTGCCAGATCTGCTCAAGTATGCTGTTGGGCTGGGGCTGTTTGCCGCATTGATTTGGTATTTGGGGCAAAAGCAGCCAGGTGTCAAAAGGGAACCGTTAGTCGAGCGCGTTAGACACCAGACCTGAAAAGTGAAGTCAATCGTTAAAGGCGTGAGCCGTCAGCCGTGAAGGGTGCGTTTGTTATCAAATCTGCTTAAAGGTATACCGACTGAAACTGCTCGCTGGCGAATGTGCAATCGTCCCCTTGGCCACCTTTTCCCACTGTTCACGTCTTCCCACTGTCGGCTTCTTTGCTTCACCCACTCTCCCTTCTCTACCGCTGTCCTGTCACAATGTAGGCGACTCGTTTACCAATATTTGTAGCGTGGTCGGCCATCCGCTCCAGGTGCCGGATGACCAGCACCATTAGCACGATCGGCTCGACAATGCCAGGAACATCCCGCTGATGGGCGAGAAGCTCGTAGAGCGTTTCGTAGTCCAAATCGACCGCATCATCTTTGATCTTGATCTCCAGTCCCGATTCGGCGTCCAGATCAGATAGGGCCGCTAGACTCATGGCCAGCATCGCCCGACAGCGATCGCACATCATCTGTACCCGTCCCATATAGGCGGGAGGTGGGTAGGGAAAAAGACGAATCGCAATCTCGCCCAGGTCTTCAGCATAGTCGCCAATGCGCTCCAGATCGCGCACCAACTGCATCGTGGCGCTGAGTAGACGGACATCCTGGGCCACCGGTGCCTGTAGCGCGATTAGCCCGACACAGTCCTGCTCAATCTGACGATAGAGGCTATCAATCTGCTTGTCCTGCACCGCAATTTTTTGAGGCGCATCGAGGTCGCGATCGAATAGTGCCTGTCGTGCCATCCAAAAGGAATTTTCCACCAATGCACCCATCCGCAAAACATCGCGCTGGGTGCGCTTAAGTTGGCGGTCGAAGTTAGTGCGGATGAGCCTTGGGGTTTCCAATAAAATACGCGCCTAAAGAATTCAGCACGAAAACCTGTAGCAGCGCTGAGGGTGTACAGGCTTTTGTTAGTCAAGTATAACGATTAAGTCTATATGAGTTAAGGGTTATTGGCAGTCTGCTGCGAAACATGCAGCGGTGACAGCCGCACCTGCCGTAAGCGACAGAGTGTGGAGTTGTAAAATGGTTGGCTGGTAGGCATCGTGTCATGCCAAGCGCTATGGTTACAGTCACACCGTCACCCGCGATCGCCCTGGTTTACCTTCCACCCTGTTGTCCTCATGCCTGAATCCCCTCTCCATTTGTTATTCACTCAACTGCAAAGCCGTTACCCAACCAGTGGGCTGATCACTGAATTAGTGCACAGTGATGTCGATCGCGCGGTGGTACGGGCGCTGGTTCAGGTCGGCACGATGACGCTGGCCACTAGCATGGCGGCTGCGCCTACGGTGGAGCAGGCAGAAGATCAGGCGCGGCTGCGCGTTTTGGCGCTGCTAGGCATTAATTCTACTGCCGCGCCCAGCAGTGCGCTTTCCCACTACAGCCCATCGCCGCTGACAACGGCGATCGCTAATCACGACCAGGCGTTCGATCGCCCCACTCCTGTCATGCCGTCACCGTTAGCGCCCACGATACCTCACCCCGCCACGGGGCCGTTAGATGAGCGGTTGGCGATCGACCCGATGCCCCCGGTCACTCCATCTCTACCAGACACCGTTCCAGGTCTTGCTTCTGTGCCGCTTCCCGTTGCCAACGGGCGATTTGAGCCAACCATCGCCGATGTGCCCTTCTCAGCATCCGAGGTCGAACCCGATTCAATGCCACTCTACAGCCCTACAGCCGCGTTTGACACGTTTGACCCGATCGACGAAGGCGACATGCCTTTTGAAACAGCGTCGTTTGAGGAACCGCTGGCCGCCGTTACCGAGTCCGAGGACGCCGAAACAACATCGTCTGCAGCGTCCGAAAGTCGTCCCGCCACGGTGGACGCTGATCCAGTCAGCCAGCCCGAGGCTCCGTCGATGCCTGCACCCGCGAAGCCGCGCAAATCAGGCGTCGATCACGAGCCATCAACCGTGGACAACAGCGCTGCACCGGCGGCCTCGCGCGATTTGTCTTCATTGATTTCGCAGATCGGTGTGGAAATCGATCGCATTGGCTGGAGTAAGCGGCAGGGCAGTACCTATCTCCAAAAGACCTACGGGAAAAAGACCCGTGGCGAACTCACCGATGATGAGCTAGAAGACTTTTTGCACTATCTGAGTACGCAACCGACCGCAGGCTAGGGGATTGTTGCAGCCCAGAACCATTTGTTACAGCCGATTTCGGTTACCGATGATGTCACTGTCTGTCGTGCCCGAACAAGACGCTATGTCTTTGGCGATCGCTTGCGGGGACGTTTCCAGACCTGACGTTCAGCTTTTTCCCGTTCATAGGCGATGAGTTTGCCATAGTATTCGTGCTTGCTCAAATTCATCGACAAAAAGACATGCTTGCGAATGTTCCCAAACCCTTTACGCGCAAAGAATTTGACCGCAGGGACGTTCTCCGGGTCTGTGTCTACCATCATAAATCTGGCCCCATCATCGATCATGCGCTCAACCAGCTTATCCATCAGCTTATCCGCCACCCCACGCCGCTGGAACGCCGGATTCACCCCCAGCCAGATAATGTAGCCATACGTCCAGGTCGATTTGTTGATAATGGTGCCCAAAATGAAGCCAGCTAACTGTTCCTGAACTTCGGCAACCAGACAATACTCCGGGTCGGTGTTGTACAGACCAATCACTTCCCACTGATCCCAGGTGCGGTAGATGTAGGGGTAGAGGTCACTGGTAAACAGGTCTTCACCCAGATGATAGACATCGGCAAGGTCATCGATTTCCATTTCACGAATATCGATCGGCAGTTGCGGCTCATCGGTGGGTTTAGCAGTGTCAGTCATAGGGGCGGCTGTTGTAAGCGAGAGAGGCGGTGATGGCGATGGGGCAATAGCAGCGTGAAGCACAGAGGGGGAGCAGGTGGCTTTACTGACTCACAGCGCAACTTCCTCGATATCCGCAATATTGGTCAACTGGATCGGTGCGGCGCGATCGACTGACGGCGACGACGATTGCTCAGTCGCGGGATGGGCCCGATCGCAGCGAATGGCAAAGCTACAGCGATCGCACTCAGACGATTCTAACGGTATCTGTGGAAAGGGTTCGCCGTTCTGGTAGCGTTCTAGCCAGTTCGTTAGCTGGGTCAGCAGATGGACAAGATCGGCACGAATTTGCTTATGCTGCGCGGCATCGTAAGCAACGCTAAATCGCTGCACATCGGGCACATGGTCAGAGGAAGACTGAAAGAACCAGTAGATCATAGCGATTTGCTCTGGATCAAAGTCGCTCGTTTCAGCCAATACGAAGGGATAGAGGCGAGTTTGCCAGTTTTGCAGTAGCCAGCGCGGATTTTGTGGACGGGGATAGGTTTTCCAATCCAGAATTTGCGCCTGTTGCTGGTTTGCCAGCAGCAAATCATAGACAACGGTGAGCAAATAGCCTTCAAATTCCAGCGTGCGTATATGTTCACTCTGTCCCCATGCGGTGCGATCGTGGGTCAGCGTCAAAATGCTGGGAGCAGCATTGACAAACCCATTGAGCCAGGACTGGAGCAATGGGTCGTCTTGAACCAGTGGCTCGATCGGTAGCCCCAGAAACCACTGCTGCATCAGTTGATGAAACCGCGTGCCCTGATCCTGCCGTTCTTGCTGTGCCGACTCGCCAGGGGCAGCAAGCTGCTCCAGATCGATGTGCTGAAACTTACGAGGACAGGCGGTGAGGCGGTTTAACTGCGACTGCGACAGACGAAGGTAAGGCGAGGGCCGCCGATCGATGCCATCTGGCTGGAGGGTGGGCGCGGGGAAATCAATCGGTTCAACCATACGAGAGCAGGGAACGGGGGGACAGGGGAGCGGAAAAAGCGGAGCGCTAAAAACGAAAAAGGTTCAGGCCACTCATTAAATTAAACGCGTTCGATCAATTGTGTGGGGACGTTGCTATCAGGAGCGATCATGATATGGCGGTTCTCACTCAAGTGAAGTACAGTCCCTTGAGGTTTGTCACTGGTCACGGGTCATTGGAACACCCACGGCGGTTGACGCATGACGAATGACCAGCGACGAATCATCGTGAATTGGGATGTACCGCACTCAAATGGGAATTGCTGTGTTGGAGGGGCTGAGTTGTTGCTTGACGGGCAATCGTGGACTACTGACGGCCAACCAACCACTCGTTATCATTACTATAGGACTTACGCAGAGCAGCAAAACGGAGCAGCCGAAACGGGGAACTAATCGCTAGAGTCAGGGTATGAAAGAAGCGATCACGCGGCTGGACTACTGCCAATATCTGCTGGTCAGCCAAA
>Ga0070738_10005310_pt1 | contig 14420 bp, 12 predicted proteins | sample Coa_R2_2_FD_66446 | JGI IMG/M metagenome (GOLD analysis project Ga0070738, IMG submission 66446) | Surface soil microbial communities from Centralia Pennsylvania, which are recovering from an underground coalmine fire - Coalmine... | ecosystem: Environmental > Terrestrial > Soil > Unclassified ...
CCGTTCAGCCGGCGCTCAAAATGTGTATCGCCAGGCGAGTGAGATCATGTGCAGCGTAATGTTGTAGCTGCCGTTGAGAGCGGGATTTTGGTTGTTGGCCACGTTCCTCGAAGCGTAGAAATCCGCACCGTAAGCCAGTTCCAGTGAGTGGCGATTATGCGTATAGCTGATCCCGGCTGTCAGCACGTTTTGATCGGCATCGGGGATGATTGGCAGAAAAGTCGAATCAGGTTCCGGGCTTTGGTAAAACTGGTAGCCACCGCGCACCACCCAATTGGTGGCAAAGCGCCAATCGGCGCTGATTCCTGCGGTGAAAGTGTCCTTCCATTTTAACGGCAGAGATGAGGTAGGCAACAGAATGCCATTGTTGCCCGCCCCCAAGGGCAATTCCTTGATCCGGGAAAACTGCACCCATTCGCCGTCGGCCTCTACCCGGACCTTGTCGCTGAGCTCGATTCCGTAACCCAGGGCCACGATGGCGGGATAATCGATCTTTGAATGGAAATCACTCCTTGGGGTTACCCCCGCGCTTGCGGCCGTCGGGGTGATGTTGTCGATGGTGAAGTCGCCAGTGTAATGCACGTTCATCGGCGAACGATACGTAACCGCGATACGCTGGTGCTCCGTAATTTTGAAAGTCAATCCGACGTTCCCGCCGAAACCGAAGCCGGAGCCTTTCGCTTCCAGATTGCCGTCGGGAGCCGTGATCGCACTGCCCGGGAAAGCCAGCCACGGGTAGAACTGTTTCATGGTAAGCTGAGACCACATCACGTCAAAACCAGCTCCGGCCTGCAAACGATCGCTGAGCCTTATCGAAAAACTGGGATTTAGGTTCATCGTGAGCAGGTTGGCAAAATGAGGAGCCTGGTACCGCAGGTTGCCCCCCGGGGCAAAGGCCGGGGAGTTAGGGTCCCATTCGGTGCTCAGGCCATAGGGGACGGTTACCCCGACCCCAATTGCCGCTTTTCCATCAAATAGCGGCAAAGATCCGAACACGTTAGGCAAAAGTTTCCAGGGCTTTTGAGTATTTCCTTCCTGCCCGCTCGGGGATTTGTAGTCGACGCTGATATAGACGATGGTGGGGGTAAACTGGAACTGGCGACCATCGATGTCCACCAGGTTGGCTGGGTTTTGCTGGACGGCCGAGGAATCATCAACCTGGGCGATTCGTCCGCCGGCGCGGTCCAGATCAAAGGCTCCAGGTGGGGGGTTGCGTAAGCCTTCACCGAGAGCGGAAGACACCACCGCGGTACCCAGGTAAGCCGTTAAGAGCAAGGCGGGCCCTCGGGTCCTCAATTGATTAATAGTCTTGTTCATTGTCATTAATGGTTCGGTCAGTTCGTTCTTACCGTTTTGACGCCACGGTCGTGCTGCACCGCGGCCCCGCGTTGAGTCTCAACTGTCTCACATCCGGACAAAGCTGGAGACCCGCACCCGCCAGCCTGCATACATCACCAAGGTGAGGGGCAAGGGATGCAGAGCAAGGACGATGCCACCATCGCAAACATAAAGTTCGAGGTACAAAGAGGATGAGCGAGCGGATGGCCAGCTATTTGCTCTGTTGTGCCGCTATCACTGATCGTACACTGGACTCATGAACGGGCGCAGGCCACGATTTTTAAGCGAAGAACGAGCTGATATGCAGCTTTTCACGAATCTTTCCCAGCAGAGGCGGGCATGGAGACACTAACACAAGACCCTCGGTCACAGGGCGCGGACGCACACGTCACCTGCGAGACAAGCCAGGGTCTCGAGCTTCATGCAACGATACTGCGTCTCGGCGCTCACGACGTAGTTTTTGAAATTTACAGTCCTTCACCGGTGTTGCGCGTTTCGGAAGCGCTCGACAACTTTTCAATCGTTCTCAGGAACAGAGTTGCCTATTCGGGCCGGGCCGTCATCACCAGCATCGTAAACACCGGGAACATCCTGGTTTGCGAGGCTAACCTCCAGGATGCGTGGCTTGGGTCCGAACTTCCCTCAATGGCGCACCAGCCAAGCGAACTGCGCGGCGAATTCGCGGCGTTCATGCGGCACTGGGAGAAGAGCTACAAAATTCGCCCGGAATTCAAAATAATCATCTCGGACTTACAATGTTTTCTGACCGACCTGAGGTTGTGGTTGGAGCAGCTGGAACTGGGAATTCGGTCCCTTCCTTCAGGCAACCGGATGAACGCCGAACATGCGGTCGTGCAGGAACTGTCGGCGTCGACAACACCGGCTTTGGCTTTCTTTTTCGAGAAATTCGAACGGGCGGCCGCGGAGATTGAACCGGAACTGAAGGCGGCGAACGCTGCTTTTTGCCGGAGACACCTCCATCCGCTGTTAATGGCTTCGCCATTTATGCACCGGATTTACGCCAAACCACTCGGGTACGCCGGTGATTACGAAATGGTGAACATGATCCTGCGCGATCCGTGCGAAGGCGGTTCGCTGTTTGCCAAGCTGCTCAACGTCTTTATCCTAAGCCAGGTTCCCGCCGTGGCCCACCGCAATCGGGTCAGCTACATGACCAAAGTCCTGGTCCAGGAGACTTCGCGGCTACGTTCGCTCGGGCGCAGCATCAAGATTCTCAACTTGGGATGCGGCCCGGCTCGGGAAATCCAGGACTTCTTGGTTCAGTATGATCTTTCGAACCACGCCGAGTTTGAGTTGCTGGATTTCGATCAGGAAACCCTTGCGCATGTTCAGCAGAAGCTCAGCGAACTGAAACGGCTGCACTCGCGGCGCACCGGGGTGGTGATCGCCAAGAAGTCCGTGCACCAGGTTCTTAAGAACGCGGCCAAGCCGAATACCAATCTGCGGCCCTATGATTTGATCTACTGCGCAGGCCTGTTTGATTATCTCAACGACCGCGCTTGCCAGGGGTTGCTTGGCTATTTTTACAACCTGCTGGCGCCCGGGGGACTTTTGCTCTCCACAAACGTCGAGAGCACCAATCCCATCCGCAATATAATGGAGTACATGTTCGAATGGCACCTCGTTTACAGGTCGGGGTCTGATTTCATTACACTCGCCCCGCCCGAGGCGGTTCCCGAGTTTGTTTCACTTACTGCCGACACAAGTAGTGGGAACTTGTTTCTCGAAGTCAGAAAACCTCTCACTTCCAAATGAACCGAGAACTTCAAAACGCCTTCGCGGAATACGACCGCCAGGCCCGAATCAGCAATTCCAAACTTGGAGCCGTGCTGGCGGTGATCATGATGCCGGCGGGCGCTTCCTTGGACTACTTCGTTTACGGGCCGTCCCAGGTCTGGCCCTTCTTGAAGCTGCGGCTCCTGTGTTCGCTCCTTGTGGCGATCGTCTGGGCGTTGTTTCTGACCCCCTTTGGCCAAAAGCATTACCGGATCCTGGGCATGACGTGGTACATGCTCCCTGCCTTTTTCATCGCCTGCATGATTTACTACGTCGACGACCCGGTATCGCCGTACTACGCGGGGTTGAACCTGGTAGTGCTGGCCGTAGGCCTGATATTGCCGTGGACTTACAAAGAAAATCTGCTCGCTGTGTCGCTCGTGCTGATGATGTATTTGGCAGCGTGTTTTCTCCAGCACAGCCACCTGAACTTCAGCTATTTCTTCAACAACATTTATTTCCTCCTTCTGACCAGCGTCGTGGTTGTGGCGGGAAGCATGGCTCACAGCCGCCTGCGCTTTCGTGAATTTGCGCTTCGCTACGAATTGGACAAAAACCGTGTCAAACTCGAAGAAACCAACCAAAAGCTCATGGAGCTGGATCAGATCAAGAGCCGGTTCTTTGCCAACATCAGCCACGAGCTTCGCACCCCGCTGACGCTGCTCATCGCCCCATTGGAATCGCTGATCCAGCGATTCAGCCTGGATCGGGACACCAAGGAATTGCTCGGCACGATGCACTCCAATGGAATGCGCCTGCTCAAGTTGATTAACGACCTGCTCGACCTGGTGCGCCTGGAATCGGGCCGGATGGAAATAAAAGCCGAGCCGGTCGATCTGGGGGAATTCCTCAAGGGTCTGTCCAGCGCTGCCCGCCAGGTGGCCGATGACAAGCGTCTGCTGCTGGAGACGATTATCGACCCGGAAATAAAGGTAGTGCTCGCCGACCCGGACAAACTGGAAAAAATCGTGCTCAACCTGGTCTTTAATGCCTTGAAGTTCACACCTTCCGGGGGGCGCGTGACCTTGAGCGCCCAACGCCAGGGCGACCAGTACCTGATCAGCGTGGCGGACACCGGCATGGGTATTTCCCAGAAAAACCTGCCACACGTTTTCGATCGGTTTTGGCAAGCCGACGACTCCTCTAAGCGCAAGTACCAGGGCGTGGGCATCGGGCTGGCCTTGGTAAAGGAACTGGTTGAGGTTCAGGGCGGGCAGGTGAGCGTGCAGAGCGCGGAAGGAAAAGGGACCACCTTCACCGCGAGGCTGCCGTATCGTCCGGGCGAGATCAACCCGAGCTTGCCCAAACACTCGTTGCCGGAGCCCAACGGCGCCAACGGCGCCGACGAACGCACCGTGACTTCGGAAGAATGGCTGGCCAACCTTTATCGCCGCGCGGAAATGTTCCCTGCAATGACCCTGGTCCAGGAAGCGCTCCGGCCCGTTGAGACCTCCCGCAACGGCAATCAACCGACGCTATTGGTGGCGGATGACGAGCCCGACATGCTGAGATTCCTCAAGAGCCAGCTCAGCACTCATTACCGCGTCATCGAAGCTGTGGACGGCCAACAAGCTATCGAGAAAGCGGCGCAGTTTTTGCCGGACATTATCCTGCTGGATATGATGATGCCCGAGAAGGATGGCTTGCAGGCCTGCCGCGAAATCCGCGAACGCACTCCCACCCAGACCATTCCAATCGTGTTGTTGACGGCTCGCGCGGACGAGGAAACAAAAATGACCGCCCTTTCGGCCGGGGCGAGCGACTTCCTGGCTAAACCCTTTTCTATCACCGAACTCCATGTGCGCATCAAAAACCTCGTCGAATCGCACCAATTCCAGGGCAAACTCTCCAAGCAAAACCAGGTCCTCGAATCGACCATTGAACAGCTGAAGGAAACTGAAACCCAGCTGGTTCAAACGGAGAAACTCGCCTCGCTGGGGCGCATGAGCGCCGGCATTATCCATGAGATTAACAACCCGTTGAATTTCGCCACTACCGGCTTGTTTACTCTGCGCAACAAGGCCAAATACATCGACCCACAGCAGCAGGAAGAATACAAGGAGATCCTCAAAGACGTCGAAGACGGCATCAGCCGAGTCAAAAACATCGTCTCGGACTTGCGCATGTTCACCCACCCTGAAACCGAAAGCCGCGACCAGGTCGAAATCCTCGAGGTCGTCACCGCCTCGTTGCGTTTCCTCAGCAGCGAATGGAAAAACAAGGTGCAGCTCATTCAAAACCTGCCGGAACACCAAACGGTTTGGGCCAATAAAAACAAACTCATCCACGTCATCACCAACCTGCTCCAGAATTCTCTCGACGCCCTAAAGAACAAAACATTCTCCGGCGAACAACCCACCATTTGGATTGAGGGCCGCCTGGAAGGCGGCAAAAGCCTGGTCATCGTCAGGGATAACGGCACCGGCATTGGGCAGGAACACCTTAATAAGATCTTTGACCCTTTCTACACCACCAAAGATGTGGGCGAAGGGATGGGCTTGGGCCTGGCAATCTGTTACCGGATCGTGCAGGACTGCGACGGGCGGATCCAGGTGCGCACCGAACCGGGCAAGTTCTGCGAATTTACACTGGAATTTCCTGCTAAAGGATGAGATTAGATAATAAGATGAAAGGGATTCGACACGTTCCGGCGAGCCCGGCCGGCAGCAACGGCCTTTCCCCGGCCACCGGCCACCAGCCATGAACGACCTCTATAATTATCGCAAATTTGCCATCCTCTACGTCGACGACGAGGAGAAGTCGCTCAAGTATTTCGTCCGCGCCTTCAGCGACCAATTCCAGATTTTCACGGCCACCAACGCCCAGGATGGTTTGAAAATGCTGGAACAACACAAAGACGAAATCGGGTTGTTGATGACCGACCAGCGGATGCCCGGCGAAAAAGGCGTGTGGCTGCTCGAGCGCGCCCGCCAACTCAGGCCGGCCATCATTCGCATCCTGGCCACCGCGTTCGCCGATATGGACGCCGCCATCGCCGCGGTCAATACGGGAGCCATCTACAAGTACGTGACCAAGCCCTGGGACCCGCCCGAACTGGAGAACACTCTCAAGCGCGGACTGGAGTTCTTCATGGTCCAACGCGAACGCGATCAGTTGCTGCGAGAAAAGCTGTCGGTACTCCACAACATGATGATCGCCGACCGGATTGTGAGCCTGGGCCTGCTGGCGGCCGGCTTGAGCCATCACATTCGCAACTCATTGGTTGCCGTGAAAACGTTCCTGGACCTCGCCCCGGCCAAAATGGAAGAAGAGAAGATGGAACTTGCCGGGTTGCGAAACCCGGATTTCTGGAAAGAATACTACCAAAACGTCCAGGGCCAGGTCGAAAAGATCAACAACATGCTCAAGGACCTTTGGACCGCGTCGGAAAAGCCCGCTTTCGAGTTTCGTGACAAGGTCCAACTCCATGCCGCCGTCTCGGAAGTCTCCGCTCAACTGAAGGACGGTTTCGACGCGAAGAGCATCACGGTCAATAACAAGATCCCCCAGGACCTGCCCGTCTTGAACGTCGATAAGCCGAAATTCTACCGCCTCTTCGAACTGCTTTTGAAAGACGAGATTGCCAGCCTGCCTTCGGGGAGTTCAATCACTCTGAGCGCGCGGCCCTTTGACGGGCAGGGCATCGAGCAACCCGGCGTCGAAATCGAGGTTAGCGACAATGGACCCGGATTGCCTAAGGAAGCATTGCGGCTGGTGTTTGACCCCTTTGTCGTGCGAACCGACAGCCCGATGGAATACGGAATCCATTTGATGGCTTGCTATTTCATCGTCCACCACCATGGCGGCCGAATCAACGCCCGCAGTGAAAACGGCAACGGAACGGTGTTTACAATCCGGATCCCCGCTAATCCCGGCCAGGCCGCCCAGTCTCAAAAGAACGACACCGAGTTCCTTCAGAAGGTTCTTTTAAACGATTCTTTATGGGAAAAGCTCATCGCCAGCCGATGAGGCGCGGCAAATCGTTAGAAGCTCCCGCCCGACTCTCCTGAACCACACAGAAGCATGGCCCGGTGAGTGGTCTATCGCCTCGAGCGCATGGGGCCGACCAGGAAAACACGCGCCGCGAAAAAGCCTCGTTGCGGAGGGATCCTCCTGAGGCAAATTCGCGGCGTCGATTCTATTTGGACTAACTTAAAACTTCGGCAGGCTGGGATAAGGTTTGGGCCAGCTCTTTCGAGCCCCTGCCCGAGCCGGGCGAACGGCTGAGGATTTTGGCGCTGCCTCGGGCTGCGCTTGCTCCCGAAGCTTTGTCTCGGCCGCCAGCCAGAACTCGAGGTCCCGGCCGGTCGGACGTCCGGCCTGTTCCCACAATTGGTAAGCCACAAGGCTTACCGTCGATTCATCTGCATTCACTTTTGTTTCAGTTGTAGTATTCATTTTTCAATTCAATTCAATACGGCGACCCGTTTCTCTACAGGTGGTTTTCTGCCTGCCTTGATTCCACAAGACGCCGAAAAAACGGCCGAAAACCTACTCGCAACAGGACTTTGATCAAGCTCTAAATGCAAAGAAACGGCAAACCGGTGAAACGGGCGAACCGGGTCAACGTAGCAAGAATGCTGCCAAATCGGGTGGAACTCCCTGACCAACAACAGACCATGTAACCCCACGAAAACCGCAAAACCGCTGAAATCCCGCTAGGAGTTCAAGTCGATTGCCCGTCCTTTTGGCTTCGAATTCTCGCATGAAGTTGTGGAGACCGGAGTTTGCCCCCATGAGCTAGACGGATAGCGGTAGACCGTTCAGGGTGACGGCGCCCCCCGAGAGCAAACGCTGAAGCGTAAATGGCGCGTCCAAGCTGCGACCCGGCAACGAGCGCAACAATGCAATCGCGGTTCGCATGCTGCGCCGTAACATCGCTGGCCAGCCACTGCGCGTCCACAGCGTCGGCTATGCATTGAGGAGGTGACCGCGCAGTTACCTGCGCCAGCCTCGTTCGGCGTTTTCACACATCGCTTTCTTCCAATTCCGCGATCTTCATCAAAACGCGCAGCAACCCTGTCTTGAGCGGGCGGTTGCAGTGGATTGGAATGACGATCCTCTCCCGCCGCCCCGACATTACGAAGATATGGTGACTGCCATTAACCCGGACCAAGATCCACCCCTCCGCTCGATGGCCTTTGCCAGCGCTTTGCCCGAAACCTGCCTCACAGGGCCAACTCGATGACCCGGTCATTCTGTTCATCTCCGACATCCGTCGTATCCACCGAGAGCCACAACTCAACGGCTGCTCGCAAATTGGAAGTTACTTCCTCCTCCGTCTCGCCTTGGGTGACGCACCCGGGCAATGCTGGAACCTCAGCCCAAAACCCCCCTTCTTCCGCTTCGTGAATCATCGCCTTTACTTTCATGCGGGGACTCTATCAGAGATTGCCACACTCTCAAGCCCTCCAACTACCCCGGCCGGTCTCGCTCTCCTGCGCTGCCGAACGATGAGGTGAACCGCAGGGGCCAGGCTGAGCGTCGCGCCGAAGCAAAGGCCGACCGAATCCGCCCCAAACCACGGAAACAGTACAGGCAGCGCCTGGCTCGGAAAAGTTGGGCGAGCGTGGTTTCATTTATGGCTCAAGGTCAGGAGGGTTGTCCGCCCACACACCATAGGTCGCAATCCAAAATCCCACCAGCAAAAGCAAGTAGAGCAGCTCGGCCAGCAGAAAGCCTCCATGATGGAAATCTGGAGTTATGTAGATCGCCAAGACGAACAGTCCGGTGAGGAAACAATAAACGCACGCCTCAAGAACAAAGAGATCCTGCAGAGCACGTCTTCGGCGCGTCCGAGTGCGATGAAGAGCACAATAGAACGGCCAAAAGAGCAGGTAGTTTCCCGTGATCAGAAAAAACTCAAGTGGTCCCCAGAATGCGTTCATCTCATGGAGGGACTCGTGCCCGCCCAACGTCGAAACTGGGCCAAAATCCGAACATGATCCAGTATGCCATTGCCCGTTTGCAAGGCCGCTTCCGGATTATCCCGCGCGATGTAGGAGCAGATGCCACGCCGATCCGTGATCGCCTCGTCGGACAAGATTACTTTGAAGTCCATGCCGTCGCCGAGGACTTCAGCAAGTCTTCAACTTCCTGGTGCGTTTTCGTGCGTCCAGCAGCAACATCAGCCCGGCCGCCAGACAGCCTCCAGGCGTTGGTGCAGTAGGCTCTCGCTTTCGGCCGGCTGCCCTTAAAACCTCTCTATAAGAGATCATGAGAAACGGTCACCAAAGTCGCCAGTGGCTTCTCTCGACGAAGTGCCAGGACGCTTGCGGCTCGTCCGCGCCTGCCTAAACAGGCAGGATCGGGCGCGGCCATGAAACCGGCTCTTTCCGCTGCGTGGAGGGTTTCCCTCCTGGATCCACCTTCCGCGCTTGAGGAGTCTGCATAGCGCAGAGGCTTGGCCCTTCGCCCGAAGGCTCGGAGCCTTTTCTTGCTTCGCTTCTGGTCGCCGCTACGATTGCGTCGTGGCACGTATTGATTGCATTCCCGTCCTGAGGGCTTTGGGTGAGCCAAACCGGATGCGTATTGTTCGGCTGCTGCTCAAGCAGCAGCTGGGGGTTGATGAAATTTCGCAAAAACTCGGCCTGTCCGAATACAACGTATCCAAGCACCTGCGCATCTTGAAGGAGGCCGGCCTGCTCGAAATGCAAAAGCGGGGTAAACGACACCTCTATTCGGTGCCTCCAGCCTTGAAAGCCCAGATCAAGGCCAAGGCAAAGGTTTTGGATCTGGGCTGCTGCACGTTCCATTTTGACAAGCTGTTGCCGACTTAAGATTTATTGAATATCTGCACACCTGTGCAAATATTACCCGGGTGGCTTCGAACCCCCACAAAAGAACGCTGCGCGGACCCCGCCCCGGGCCAATAAAGTCATGAACAAAAGAAAGACGATCAAGACACAAATCCATAGCCGAGTGCTGTTTTTTCACGTGATCATTTTAGGTTTGGTTATGTTTGCGACCACAGGGCTGCTGCCGGTGAGCGATTGCCAAGCCGGCGCAGTAGCCGTGCCCAACGGCTCGTTCGAGACTCCTGTGGTCCCGCCCGTTTCTCCCTATGCCGGCCCGGACATCGACGACTGGCAGAAGTCGCCGCAGCCCTCATGGTATGATCCCAGCCAGAACTCAAACACGCCGTGGGCCTATCTTATGGGCGAGTTTTACAATGTTTCATTCCCTGGCCAGTTCATCGACAACTGCGACGGGAACCAAGCAGCGTTCCTTTTCGCCCTGCCTGACGTTGCACTGTTTCAGGACTACAGTTCAGTTTACGGGACCAATACTCTTCCTTCCCATTCGTTCAACGCCAAATTCAATGTCGGCAGTTCGTATGATCTGACGGTGGCGGTTCTGGGCGGGGGCGGGGGCATGAAACCAGGCGTAAGCCTTCAGCTTGGCCTCTATTATCGGGACGACACGAATAACGTCGCAACCGTGGCCTCCACCAGCATTACAAACAGTGCCACCCTCTTCCCCACGAACACGCATTTCGTCGATTTTACGGTGCATGTGGCCCAGGTAAAATCCACCGACCCCTGGGCCGGAAAAAACATCGGCATACAGTTCCTGTCAACAGTCGGATTTGACTTGGCGGGAGGGTATTGGGATCTGGACAACGTGCGGCTCATAGAAACCAGCAAAGCAAACGTGACGTTAGGGAACGTGGCTGTGACGAACGGCACATTTGTTTTCAACCTGCAAGGCCCGCCCGGAACTCAATTTGAGATTCAGGCGGCAACAAATCTGAACGCCAACACGGCGTGGATCAAGATTGGCGGTCTGACCAACGTTAGCGGTGTCGCTTCGTTCATCGACACGGCCACAAATTTGAACTGGCGCTTCTATCGAGCACGCCAGCTCTGATGATTCCACGGCAAGAGCAATGAAAGACACCGGCCGCTTTATTCGGGAGGCATTCACGCTGATAGAGCTGCTGGTGGTAATCGGCGTGATCGCAATCCTCGCGGCGTTGTTGCTGCCTTCTTTGGCAATGGGCAAGCAAAAGGCCCGTAAGACTGCCTGTCTTTCGAACCTTCGGCAAGTGGGTCTGGCGATAGTTCTCTATGCCAATGACAACGGCGGGAGTATTCCTTACGGTCCGAAGGCAGCAGCATTCACCAGCCCTCTGGACCTCTATCCTTCCACCGGAGCACCGACCAGTTTAATTTCTTTGAGCAGCGGCGCGCCCGTGGGCTTGGGCCTGTTGCTGAGCCAGCAACTAAGCGCCCAGCCGAAAGTGCTTTTCTGTCCGGGCAGCGATCAAGTTCTTAACGCAGAGGCTCAACTTGCCGCCGTTGGAACCAGCCAAGCCCAGGGCAGTTTTTACTACCGTCACGGGGGCAACACCCAGATCTTTGACACGATGAACGTAGTTACGCCTGGCCCTCTGAGGCTGGAAGCCCTGGGTAATAACAGGAACGGCCTTCCTTTACGCGCGCTGGTCATGGACACGCAGTTCTTATGCTCTACCGGGATGGCTGGGTTTGGTGTTTTACCGAGCACCCACCATCAAGGCAGGCTAAGCAATATCCTGTTCGCAGACGGGCATGTCCTTTCCGGATCGAATCGGGGCGGTCGGTTCACCGTAGACCTGAGTGGCAGAGCTGATCTTTACAGTGCGTTTGATTTGATCCTCAGGGCCTTTGAAGTTGCGGATCAGGAGCAATGAATTTGCCGATGGTTCCTTGCTTCTGAACCTGATGGTGGCGGTTGTCTTGGCGGGTTGTTGCCAGCACCCAAGGAGCCACGCCTGCAAAGTACAAAAGGAAGCCGGCGATCCTCAGCGCGCATCCCCGTCGTTGAGCCGGCAAGAAAATTGCAGAAACGAGCTTTCTCCCGCGCCTGTGGGGTCAGGGGGGAGTTGACCGGTTCTGAAGCGGCACGTAGGTTGCCGGGGTGCAAAAGGGAAATGCCAGCACATTCGAGTCACCCCAAGCGCGTTTCCTGCTTCGCATGCCGTTGCCGCGGAGTTTTTCCCATTACATCGGGCGCAAGCTGTTGCGATTGCTGCTAACGATCCACGGGCTGGGGGCTTTCGGACTGATCACGCTGGGGGTATTGCTGACGAAGACCCGGTCGGCGAGGCAAGTCATCTGGCCGCTGGCCTTTTACGAGACGTCGCGGGCGGGGTTGAGGCTGCTGCCGATGTTTCTGTTTATGGCGGCGGCGCTGGGGCTGGTGGTCATCGGGCAAAGCGTATCGTGGCTGACGCGAGTTGGAGCGATCAACTACCTGGGCACGATCATGGTCATCGTGGTCGTGCGCGAAGTGGGACCGCTTCTGGCAGCGCTGCTGATTTTGGCGCGAATCGGAACAGCGAACGTAGTTGAGCTGGGAACAGCGCGGGCCACCGGGGAAGTCGAAGCGCTGGAGGCGTTGGGAATCGACCCGGTGCATTACCTGGTGGTTCCGCGAGTGGTGGGGTTGGCGCTGGGAGTGTTCTCCCTGACGGTTTACCTGATAATCGGCGCGCTTTTGAGCGGATACCTTTGGGCATTTTTGCAAAACGTGCCGTTGCGGCCGGCGGATTATTTCAAGCAACTGACGGGGGCCTTGAGCGGTTTGGACTTTGCCATGCTGGCCGTTAAGACGCTGGCGTTTGGATTTATCATTTCCATTGTGACTTGTTACCACGGGCTGGCCCAACCGTTGCGACTGGAGGAAGTTTCGTACGCAACCGTTCGGGCGGTGGCCCAAAGCATCATCGCGTGCATGATAGTCGACGCGCTGTTCATCATTATTTACCTGGCAACTTGAAGGAATCAGACCAACCCAGCACGAGCTCCCCGCCCATCCTGATGCAGGAGGTTGCCGCCGGTTCCATGCTGGACCCGGGCGTGACCGTTTTGAGCGACGTGAACTGGCAGGTGAATGCGGGGGATTTTTGGGTGCTGGCCGGTGTTCAAGGATCGGGCAAGAGCGATTTTTTAATGCTGACCGCCGGGTTGATGACGCCACAGAGCGGCAGTTACCTGCTGTATGGGGAACCGATGCCGATCCTGGACGAATCGCGTTTGCCGACGCGGTTGCGGCTTGGGTTGGTGTTCGAAACCGGACAACTGTTCAATCACCTCACGGTCCGGGAGAATATCGGTTTGCCGCTGCGCTACCACCACAACATGGACCCAACGGCGGCGATGCCACTGGTGCAGGGGATGCTGGAAGTGATGGAGCTGGGGCCCTGGGCCGACAGCACGCCGGGAGCGCTCGGCCGCAATTGGCAGCGGCGCGTGGGGCTGGCGCGCGCGCTGATGCTCAAGCCGAATGTGTTGCTGCTCGATAATCCACTCGCGGGTTTGGATTTGAGGCATTTGGACTGGTGGCTGGGGATGCTGCGGCGGCTTTCCACAGGTGGCAATTTCCTGCATGAAGCGCCGCTGGCACTGGTGGTCACGACGGCCGACCTGCGGCCGTGGACGGGCCTGGCGCGCCAGTTCGCGGTGATCAAGGAGGGCCGCATGAGCGTCCTGGGCGACCGGTCGCAACTGGAGCAGGCCAACCGAGAACTGGTGGGGGAGTTTCTGGAGTCGGCGCCTCATGATTGACGCATGGTCAACTATTTGGAATGGTGCGGGCCGCCAATGGGTGAAGAAATGGCGTAGCGGGCATTCAGAAACGATATGGCGCTTCAGGATCTGACACCTCAGCTCAGGACACGATTGAGCCGCATGGAACGCGCGGTGGGTTGGTTTGTGTTCCTGGCTGTTTTGCTGCTCATTTTAGGTTTTGGATATTACATCTACGCGACCGCCGAGAAAAAGGGATGGTTCGTTACCAAGGTGCGGTATTACACATTCGTGGAATCCGCGGCGGGCTTGAAGGTTGGCGACCCGGTGATGCTGATGGGATTCGCCGCGGGTGCGATTACAGAGATCACGCCGATGCCAGCGGATCAATTCACGTACAATGTGTATGTTGCCTTCGAGCTCAAGGCGCCCAATTTCGGGTATATCTGGACAGAAGGATCCAAGGCGAAAGTGGCGACGGCGGATTTGCTGGGCAAACGAGTTCTGGAAGTGACGAAAGGCACGGGCGGGTATCCCACCTATATCTATCATCCGATGATGACGCTGAACCTGGCGGAATCGGCGCAGTTGCCGGAACAATCCCGGTGGGTATTCGGCGAAGAAATCACCGACAACAGCGGCACCAATTTCCTGGCGCGCGCCATGCAACCGCTCGGCAACATACCAGCTATCCTGGCGGCCGGTTATACCAACGTGCTGGTGGTCGACCGTACCACGAAAGAAAAAAAACTGACGGGAATCTGGGATGAGAAA
>Ga0070738_10005311_pt1 | contig 14418 bp, 12 predicted proteins | sample Coa_R2_2_FD_66446 | JGI IMG/M metagenome (GOLD analysis project Ga0070738, IMG submission 66446) | Surface soil microbial communities from Centralia Pennsylvania, which are recovering from an underground coalmine fire - Coalmine... | ecosystem: Environmental > Terrestrial > Soil > Unclassified ...
CCCGTTACGTGCGCTGCCGCACCGCGCAGCGCCACCCTAAAGTACGTACCCGAAATCACGTAGCGCGGATTGGTCCAAACGTTCGCAACGGCGACGGGCGGCGGCGTCGGCGCGGGACGCTTCGCGCGAGGCGACGCGGACGGAGAAGGCTGCGGCAAGATCTCCACCCCGGTCACGGCCGCGGCGATCGAGTCGCCTTTGCGTACGTCCAAACGCAAACCGAAGTGGCGCGGCGCATCGACGTGCGGTGCCGCCAGCGGCGTCACGCCTTTGCGGCTGTACGGCGCCGCGTCCCACGGCGTCCCGCGCTCGTCGATCAAACGAACCGTTCCGCTTTGGCCGTTGGATGCGTACCGGACCAGGATGCGCGTGCCCGAAAACGCTACGGGAGGCTGAACTTCCAGCGAACGGATTTGTGCCACCGCGGGCGGTACGGGCGGCGCTTGTGAAAGGATCGTCCGCTCGGCACTCGCGCTTCCGAGTGCACCCGAGATCGTAAGCAGCACGGAGTAGCGCGCGGGCAAGCGATCGGTCACGAACCGTAGCGTGCCCGCCCCATTTGGGAGCGTGCCTTCGCCGACTGTTGCCCCATCACGGCGCACCGCGTAGTGAATCGAACCCCAGCCGTTTGCGGAGTAGCCGGCGTCGACGCGATCGCCCGCGATGACGCGCGGCGGTGCAGTCAGCGCGTCGACGTGAGGACGCAGCGCGCCGGCCGCAAGAGCCGCCGCGGCGCACAGAAACAAGACGGCCGCCAGCGCCGGCAGCAGACGGAGCGCGAGCGGCGCCTGTACCGCGGTCTCGGCCAAATATTCGCGGGCGTTGTCGCGCAAGCGCACGACGACCGTGTGAATGGCGGGAATGCGCGTACCGACCCGCACGTGCAGCGTTCCGGTCGTGTTGGGGTCGATCCAGACGTATCCGGGGCGAAGCGCGATCTCGCGCGACATGGTTCGCCCGCGGATGTCGCAGATCAGCGGCGAAGGGCTGTGATTCTCGACGTCGACGTCGACCTGCGTGCTGAAGAGTCCCGCGCTCTGTGTGCGCGCACTGACCGAAACCGCGATCTTCTCGGGAAGATTCGGCTGCGGAATCGCAGGCAGCCGCAGCGCGTGCGTTACCTGCACGGTGCCCGGCGCGCGGTATCAGCCGCGCAAGAGGTGCAGAATCTGTCCAAGACGCGGCGGACGCCCGTAGAGCAGCATGCCAATCCGATAGATCTTTCCTCCGAGCAGCGCGATGCCCCAGATGGCTGCGGCATTGATCGCAAAGGAGAGCGCCACCTGCCAGAGCGGAACCGAAGTGACGACGATACGGGCGAACATCACGAAGGGCGCAATCAGCGGCACGAAGCTGCAGGCGACGATCCCGGGACTATCCGGAACCTCCAATGCCGTAAGCGCGATGAAGAACGCTGCGATCACCGGAATGAAGAGCGGGCCGCTCACGCTTCCCAAATCCTCGGTCCGGTTGATCAGCGAACCCATCGCGGCAAAGAGTGTGGCCATCTGCAGAAAGCCCAGAATGAAGAAGACGACGAACCCCGCGACGTCGGCGGGGCTGATGCCGTTGAGCGAAAACGCCACGTCATTGTCGCCCGAATGCGTTGGAATCGGCGAGGCCTGCATGCCGAAGGCGTAGGCGGCGGCGACCCAGACGATCATCTGCACGACCGCCAGCGTGACCGAAGCGGCGACTTTGCCGGCCAGCAGAGAGCTTGGCCGGACCGAAGCGACGAGCAATTCGGCGATGCGGCTGGTCTTTTCTTCGGCCACCGAACTCATGATCAGCTGGCTGTTGATGATGATGAGGACGTAGAGCAGCACCAGAAGCATATAGGCGATGACGCGCGCGGCGTTCGCCTGAGCGACGGTTCCGAACTTCTCGGAAACCGAACGGACCGTGACCGGAATCTGAATCAGTGCGTGGACCTGGCGCTCGGCCAAGTGCGTGCGCAGCTGCAGATTCAGCGGAAGCAGATCGCGCCGTAAGTCGGTCGCCTGCGCGTTGCTCGGATCCTGCGCGTAGACCGTGACGTGCAAGCCGTCTCGAGCCTGCGAGAGCGCGATGATCGAAGAGGCGCCGCGCGCGTGCAGATCTTCGCGGGTAGGGGCTGCGCGCAGCGGCGGAATCGTGGCGGAAATAGGAAAATCGCCTTTGAGCAAAGGTTTGGCCCGCGCGGTCAGCGCGGAATCGCCGGCCAGCACGATCTTGTTCGACTGCGCGGCGTACGCGTCCAGGAACGCCGGCAGTTTCATCAGGACCAGAATTCCGGCCAGGCCGAAAATTAGGCCGAGCCAGAAGGCTCGCGATTGCAGCCGGCGCAGCATCTCGGCCGAGTAGACCGTAATCAGCTCGTCAATCGGAGGACCCTCCGGCGCGTGCGGGCGCAGCGGCGTTCTGCGAAACCGTGTGGATGTAGATCTCCTGCAGCGTCGGTTCCATGGCGTCGAAGCGCGTGACCTCGTCCGTGGCTACGAGCGTTCGCAGCAACTGCGGCAGTTCCGTCGAGGCGGGAACTTCGTAGTAGAGCGCGCCGTTTTCGGTCGGAAGCGGCCGCGCCCGCGGAACGTTTTCCAGCACGGCACGCAGCGCGGCCGTCGGCGGTTCGACCTTGATCACGCGCGTCGGCCACGCGGCACGCAGCTCGGCAAGTGTGCCGCCCACGCGATTCTCTCCGCCGGTGATGATGCAAAAGCGATCGCAGAGTTGTTCGAGCTGCCACATTTGATGGCTGGACAGGATGAGCGAGGTGCCGCGGCGCCGCAGGTCGTTGAGCGTGGCGAGCAGCACGTCGGCGTTGAGCGGATCCAGCCCCGAGAACGGCTCGTCCAGTACGAGCAGCACCGGATCGTGGACCGCTGCGCAGGCGACCTGCACTTTCTGCTGATTGCCTTTCGAAAGTTCGGCACACGGACGCTTGGCGTATTCCTGCAGCTGCAGACGCTCGATCCACGAGTCCGTGCGCGTGCGCGCGTCGCCGTCGCTCAATCCGTGAAGACGCCCGAAGTAGACGATGTGGTCGCGCACTTTCATCTTGCCGTACAGACCGCGCTCTTCGGGCAGATAGCCGAAGCGCCGCCGCATGCCTTCGGAGATCGCCCGGCCGTTCCACGTGACGCTCCCGCCGTCGGGCGTGTAGATGTCGAGGAGCATGCGCATCGTTGTGGTCTTGCCCGCGCCGTTGGGGCCGAGCAAACCGAACGTGGAGCCGTCCTCGATGCGAAAGGAAACGTCGCGAACCGCTACGACGCTGCCGAACTCCTTGCGAAGCGCGTGCGCTTCAAGCATGCAGAGCGGAGAACCAAGCCTCGACGTCGCTCGAGCGCGACGGCAGTACGGCCGAGAGATTCTCGCAGCCCTGACGCGTCACCAGCACGTCGTCTTCGATCCGCACCCCGATGCCGCGAAGCGATTCGGGCACCGTCGCGTCGTCCGGCTGGAAATAGAGGCCGGGCTCGACGGTCAGGACCATTCCCGCCTGCAATTTTCCGTAGCGGTACGTCTGTGCTCGCGCCTTCGCGCAGTCGTGCACGTCCATGCCGAGCATGTGGCTGACGTTGTGCAGCGTGTACCGGCGGTAATACTGCCGGTCCGGATCGAGTATTTCGTCGAGCGAACCGCGCAGGACGCCCAAGTCGAGCAGCCCTTGCGCCAGGACGCGCATCGCGGCGCGGTTGGGCTCCAAGAAGTCGTTGCCGGGGCGCACCTGCGCGATGCCGGCCGCCTGGGCTTCGAACACGATGTCGTAGACTGCGCGCTGTTCAGCGGTAAATGTTCCCGAGATCGGAATCGTGCGCGTGACGTCGGCCGTATACAACGATTCGGCTTCGACGCCGGCGTCGAGCAGCAGCAAATCGCCGGCGCGCAGTTTGCCGTCGTTGTGCGTCCAATGCAGGGTGCAGGCGTGGTTGCCGGCCGCCGCGATGGTCAAATAGCCCACGTCGTTGGCTTCGATGCGAGCGCGGCGCCAGAACGCCGCTTCGATCTCCCGCTCCGATGCGGCATGCGGCAGCAGCGCGATCGCGTCCTCGAAACCGCGCTTGGTGATCTCGACGCAGCGGCGCAATTCGCGTACCTCCGCGTCGTCCTTGATGAGGCGCAACTCGGAAAGAAACGCTCCCAGCTGCGGGTCGTCCTCAGCCGAAACGACGGCGCAGCCGCGGATGCGCAGATCGTCCAGCACGTCTGCCGCCTGGTCGATCGGCAGACAGCGATCGACGCCGAAATAGAGCTGGCTCTCGTCCACGCCGCGATGGCGGCCTACCCAGAGCTCTCCGCGCACCCGATCGGTGAAGAACTCCGCCCGCCCGCGATTGTGCGGCGGTACGAACAGCACGGCGTCGTGACCCCCGCCGCTTTTGGGATCGAGCAGCAGCAGGCTGCCTGGCTCTCCCGGGCCGGCCAAGTACGCGAAATCGGTCGAGGGGCGGAACCGGTACGCCGTGTCGTTGGCTCGGATCTTCTCGGCTCCGGCGGGCACGAGCACGGCCTGTCCGGGATAAGCGGCGCTCACGCGTTCCCGCCGGGCGGCAAAGCCTTCGCGATTGGGGATGCTGCCGGCAGCGAGCGGAGCGTCCAACCAGCCGGACGACATAAAGTCGATCAGCGCCTGCGGAGCTTCGGTATCGTGGGTGGCTTTGGCGGGTGCGGTTTCTGAAAGTTGCGGCTCGCGGGTGTCCATGCCGGAGTCTTCGCGGCCGGCTACGCTATGTCCAGCCCAAAATCCATCGCCGGCGCACTGTGCGTGATCCAACCCGAAGAGATCAGGTCGACGCCCGTCCGCGCCACCGCAGCCACGCGCTCGGGCGAGATCGAGCCCGAGGCTTCGGTGACGACGCGCCCGGCCACGGTTTGCACGCAGGCCCGCAGCGTTTCCGTATCCATGTTGTCGAGCAGCACCGCATCGATCGGCAGCGCGAGCGCTTGCAAAAGCTGATCGGGAGTATCGACCTCGACTTCGATCTTGATCATGTGACCGGCGCGCGCGCGCGCGGCCTCGACGGCCGATTGAATGGATCCCGCAATCGCGATGTGGTTGTCTTTGATAAGAACGGCGTCGTCCAGTCCGAACCGGTGGTTGAAGCCGCCGCCGCACCGCACCGCATATTTTTCCAGAACGCGCAATCCCGGCGTCGTCTTGCGCGTGCAGACGATCTGCGCATGCGTTCCGGCCGCGAGGTCCACGAGCCGCCGCGTCGCGGTCGCGATTCCGCTCAAACGGCACACCAGATTCAGCGCGGTTCGTTCGCCCGTCAGCAGCGCCCGCGCGCTGCATCGGATGCGGGCGACGGCGGTCCCGGCGTCGACGGAGCTGCCGTCGGTGCGTAAGACGTGGAACTCTGCAGAGGGGTCGAGCAGCTCGAACGCCAGACGCGCGGCGTCGAGCCCGCAGACGACGCCTTGCGCCCGGGAGACGATGCTCCCTTGGGCGCGAAGATCGATAGGAAGAATCGCATCGCTGGTGAGATCGCCGCCGTGGCCGATATCTTCGAGCAGTGCGGCGCGCACGAGCGGCTCGACGAGCAGCCGGTGCGGCGCCGTCAACGAGTTAGGCAACGCCCTGCAGCGTGGTGAACGATCGCTTGGCATACGAGCTGCGCGTATGCGGGTAGTCGCTGCGGTAATGGCTGCCGCGGCTTTCGCGGCGCGCCAATGCGGCCTGAGCGATCAGGCGCGCGACGGTGGAGAGATTACGCAGTTCCGTGCTTTGCGGCGCGCAGGCATCCTGCAGCGTCGCGATGCGCGATAGCGCTTCGCGAAGTCCGGCGTCGTCGCGCACGAGCCCGACGTTGGCGTACATCACCGAACGCAGATCGGAGACGGCCTGTTCGCACGATTCGTCCGGTGCCGTCGCATGCGCGTACGGCGGCGTGTGGGCTGCTGGCGGAGGCGCCGAGTTGAGAATGTCGGTTGCCACTCGCGTTGCGTACACGAGCGCTTCGAGCAGCGAGTTGCTGGCCAGGCGGTTTGCTCCGTGCACGCCGGTCGCGCTCGTCTCGCCGCACGCCCACAGGCCGGGCAGCGAGGAGCGGCCCCATGCGTCGACGGCGATTCCGCCCATGTGGTAATGCGCTGCGGGTGTTACCGGAATCGCGACCCGGCGCGGATCGATGCCGGCCTCCATGCAGTACGCGAAAACCGTCGGAAATTTCTGCGGAAAGCGTTCGCCGATGGCCTCGCGCGCGTCCAAGCTGACGGTGCGTCCGGCGCGCTGTTGGAAAAAGATGCCGCGCGCGACCACGTCGCGCGGCGCCAGTTCGCCGTCCGGATGCTCGTCGAGCATGAAGCGGACGCCCAAATCGTTGCGCAGGATTGCGCCTTCGCCGCGGATCGCTTCGGTTACGAGCGGCAGCGGATCGCGCGCTACCGCCAGCGCTGTCGGATGGAACTGCACGAACTCCATGTCGCCGAGCACGGCGCCCGCACGTGCGGCCATCGCGATCCCGTCGCCGGTCGCCTCGGGCGGATTGGTCGTGTACCGGTACACGCGCCCGACGCCGCCCGTCGCCAGAATCGTCGCGTCGGCACGAACGGCGAAGGGTTCGCCTCCCTTGGATGCATGTGCGTATACGCCGGCTACGCGCCCGTCGCTGACGATGAGATCGTCCGCGATCGTGTGCTCGAGCACGGTAATCGACGGCGTAGCGCGCACTGCTGCAATGAGCGCCTTGAGGATCTCGTGTCCGGTCGCGTCGCCGCCCGCTTTGACGATGCGCCTGCGATTGTGAGCGGCTTCCCGGCCGAGCGCGAGCGCGCCGCTCTCGGTACGATCGAATGCGGCGCCCAATTCGAGCAACTCTTCTATTCGCGCCGGCGCGTCGCGCGTGAGAATTTCGACGATCGCCTCGTCCGACAATCCCGCGCCCGCGCGCTCTGTGTCGAGCTGATGCAGCGCCGGCGAGTCGTCGGCGCCCATTGCCGCGGCGATGCCCCCCTGCGCCCAATCGCTGGCCGCGCCGCTGCCCAGTGCCGTCTTTGAAAGGACGATGACCGGTGCCGGCGCGAGCTTGAGTGCAGCCATCAAGCCGGCGATGCCGGCGCCCACAACGAGCGTGCCGCTACGCACTGAGCTCGAGCATCCGATCGACGGCGCGCCGCGCACGGCCGGCGATCGCCGGATCGACGGTCACCTCGAATTGCATCTTTTGAAGCGATTCCAGAACCTTCGGCAGCGTGTTTCGCTTCATGTGCGGGCAGAGGTTGCACGGGCGCACGAACTCGATCTTCGGATAGTTCGCCGAAACGTTGGCGGCCATCGAACATTCCGTGATCATGACTACGCGCGGGTTGCGCGCCGGATCCAGGCGCCCGACGTAATCGGTCATTCCTTGCGTGGAGCCGACGTAGTCCGCCTCGTGCAGCACGTCCGGCGGACATTCGGGATGCGCGAGAATGATCAGACCCGGATCGTCTTGGCGATACGCGCGCAGCTGCGATCCCGTGAACCGCTCGTGCACTTCGCAATGACCCTTCCACGCGACGATCTCAACGTCGGTTTGCGACGCGACGTACTTGGCCAGATACTCGTCGGGAAGGAAGATGACGCGCGGTACGCCCAGCGCGTTCACGATGCGCACTGCGTTTCCGCTGGTGACGCAGATGTCCGATTCGGCTTTAACCTCCGCCGACGTGTTGACGTACGTGACGACCGGCACGCCCGGGTAGCGTTCGCGCAGCAGGCGCACGTCGGCGCCGGTAATTGATTCCGCGAGCGAACATCCGGCCCGCAGATCGGGCACGAGCACGGTCTTTTCGGGATTGACCAGCTTCGCCGTCTCGGCCATGAAGTGAACGCCGCACAGCACGATGACGTCTGCGTCCGTGCGCGCGGCTTCCATTGCAAGGCCGAGCGAGTCGCCGACGATGTCCGCGACGGTATGGAAAATTTCCGGCACCTGATAGTTGTGCGCGAGAATCACGGCGTTGCGTTCGCGTTTGAGCCGCTCGATCGCATGCACGTAGGGGGCATGGATCGGCCATTCCACCGCCGGAATAACGGCGGCGACGCGTTCGAAAATGGGCCGGGTTTCGCGTTCGATTTCCGGCGAGTACTGCAGTTCGGTGGCGCTCATTCGGCTCGTGTTTCGGTGTTCGGGGCAGCCGTCGTTTAGGGACCTTCAGGTTCCTACGCAGGCGGCGCCCAACCTGCATCCTTCAGTCATAACGCGGTTAAGCGTGCCGAAGTTTGCAGGCAGGCGCCCCGGAGGCCGTTTGCGTGCTATTAGTGCAGGCCGGAAAGGAACGTATCGAGCGCACCGTCCAGTTCGGCCGGCTGGTCGTACATCGCGAAGTGTCGCGAACCGGGGACGATTGCCGTGCGAGCCGTCGGATCGCCCGCCAGCAGGGAGGCGTAATACGCCGCCTTCATCTGCGCTCCGGCGAACATGGCGCCGTCGAACGACGCGTCGTAGGGCACGACTTCCAGCAGCGGCACGGTAACGGCGTGCAACCCCGGACGCAAATCGCTGGCGATGTCGGCAGCCATCCACGCGCCGGCTGCTTTCGGATCGCTCTTGGCGACGAGCGGAACGATTGCGTCCACGTCGCTCTTGGAACGCACGTAGTTGGGAATCACGGCGGTTCGTTCCGTCGCTTCGAACTGCTGCGGCGTCGTCGCGCCCATCATCGACCCGAAACGCGCGGCTGCGGCCGTCCGCTGCTGTGCGGTCATCTTGTCGACGCCCGGAAAGACGGGCAAACCCTCGACCGCAACCGCTCCGCGCAGTTTTTCGGCGTGCTGTTCTGCCAGCGCGATCGCGAGCGTTCCACCCAAGCTATGGCCGACGACCACCGGCTGAGTGATACCGTGCGCATCGAGCATCGTCCAGAAGTCCGACGTCACCGTCTGGAACAGCGGCGTGTCGATTGCGGGCCGCCCGTCAAAGCCCGGCAGAGTGAGCGCGTAGATTGCGTACGACGGGGAAAAATGCGCGATCTCGCGCGACCACTCCCACGGTCCGCACGCCAGACCGGGGATAAAGACCAGTGCAGGTTTGCCGGGCGTACCATACACGTCGACGTGCAGCGAGCCGGCATCGAACGATTGTACCGCGCGCGGCAGCGCCGGCGGCGTCTCCGCGTTCGCGGACGAAGGGAACCAGAGTGCACTCATTGCGAGTGCACTCGCTGCGATCAGGGATTTCATGAAGTTACTCCTCTACGGAATTCGGATCGAAGATTTCGTCGACGGCTTTACCAAAAAGCCGGGAGATTTTGAATGCGAGCGGCAAGCTGGGGGCGTATTTTCCGGTTTCGAGCGCGTTGACTGTTTGGCGCGCGATACCGAGCCGATCGGCAACCTCCGCCTGCGACCACTCGTGCTCGGCGCGAAGCACGCGGATGCGGTTTTTCATCCCTTGTATTTCCTGGAGACGAACGGCGTGGCGATGCACCAGGCCGCCATGACGACGGCGTAAGTGAACCACGCGCTGGGCCTTGGGAAGTGCGCCACTTCCAAAAAGCCGTACGTGATTGCGAGCAGTGCCGTGACACCCGCCGCAATCGCCAGCGCCTCGATGTGAATCTGACGCTCGAGTTCGTCGATGCCGCGCATCATCTGGATCGCGAAGATCAAGATGGCGATCATGGGCAGCACCGGAGTGAGCGCAAGCGCTATCCGCAGCGCCCCGGCGGTATGGTTGACCTGAAAAGAGACCGGAAACACGATCGCGACGTAGACCGCGATCGCGATCCAGAACCGGATCTTGTATTGGCGCTTGGCGCGATCGGTGGGGTTCAGGCTGCTCGCGGGCGCGTTTTTCCGCGGAGATGTCTCGTACATGGGACTAAATGTACGCTATAGGCGACAAAAAGTCAAGCCTGATGGCGGAAAGTCGCCAATAGGCGACAGCCGGAACGGCGGCCTAGTGGTGGCAGCTCACGAGGATAAAGCCCACGGCGAGGAGTGCCGTGAGCACGCTGAGCACGCGAACGTGGGTTTCGAGCCGGTCGATGCGCACGTCCGGCGAGTCCGCGCACGACTTACAAATGTAAGCGTCATACTCGTCGACGCCGTCGTCGAACCGGACCATCTTGTAGTAGCCGTGAGGGCTGCTGCAGCGGTGGCAGAGATCCCAAGGCGTAGGTTTTGCAGCGGGGTTCATGCGGCCAGCTCCGGTCTGTTTGGCTCATCTTAACATCCGGCCCGCAGTCTTTAAAGGCGCGAGGGGCCGGAAACGGCCGCGCTAAACTCTCCGGTCCAAAAGCGCGTGCATTGGTGGAGGTTACGATGACTCTGCGCAGGGCGTTCTTCGCATGGACTCACGCCGCCCGCATCGCTGCGGCATTCTTCGCGCTGCTGATGGTCATGGCGCTCCCCGCGCACGGCGCAGGCGGAATTCAGGGGAATCTGACGGGTACGGTGCTGGACGCGTCGACGGGCAAACCGTTGGCCGACGTCCAGATCCTGGCGCGTTCGCCGTCCGGCCGGTTCGCCGGCAGCACGGATGCCGGCGGTCATTTCACGCTGCTGGGACTTCCCGCGGACACCTATACCGTTTCCTTCAGCAAGAACGGCTACGACAGCGTGTCGCTGCCGGGCGTTGCCGTCTTCGGCGACGAGACCGACAGCGTCGGCGACATCCGCTTGAATAAATCGCTCAAGACGATCACGCACGTGAGTGCCCGCGCGCGCAACGGCGCATTCCAGCCGACGCAGACGCAGGACGTGACGACGATCAGCGGCCAGCGCATTACGCAGGCGCTCGGATCGGCGACGAACCAGAACGAGCAGCAGTTGATCCTGGCTGCCCCGGGCGCGATTCTCGACGCGCAAAACAACGTGACGATCCGCGGTTCGCTCAACGTCGAACTCGGCTACCAGTACGACGGCGTCAACTTCACGGTGCCGTTCTTCGACGGAAACGGATCGAGCGACTATTTGAGCAACATCACGGGCGGTTCGGGCGGTTCGCTGCAGCTGGTTTCCGGCTCGGGCGACGCCACGCAGGGCAACATCGGCGCGGGCGTCATCAACATCGTGCCTCCGCGCGGCACGTTCCCCGCCGACGGGCTGGTCTCGGCTCAGGTCGAGGAACCGTTCTACAATCACCAGTTCTCGGTAAACTACGGCTGGGCGACGCCCAACAACCGGATCAGCGATTTCTTCAGCTACGACGGTTCGCGATCCGTACCCGAATACGCACCGTTCGGCGTCGACGCCGCAAGTATCGGCGCGTACTACGGCACCAGCCTGCTCAAGCACGACGACATCGTCAACAATTTCGTCTACCGCTTCGGTCACCAGAACGCGATGGCGCTCCAGTGGCTGTTCCGCGACGAGTGGAACAACCAATGGGGAAACTACGGCGGCCTGCAAGCGGCGCATTATTATCCGTATAATCCGCTGGCGTACACGCCCTGGGATCAGGTCTTTCCGAACGGCGTGACGCAGCTCAATTCGGTGACGCGCTTAATGGCCGGCGTGCCGTCGAGCGACGTGCTGCCGGCGCAGCCCGAAATGACGCTTTACCAGCCGCTGAACTTCAACAAGATCGGCTTTACCTGGAACCTGAACGCCAGCACGTTCATGTCCCTTGCTTACGCCGATTTCTTCCAAGAGAGCGGCGGCACCGACTACTACCAGGGCGTCAACGGACCGTCGTTGACCGAAGTCGGCGGTCAGCGCCTCTTCGGCGAATTCGATCTGACGCATCAATTCGGATCCGCGCACACCACGACGCTGGCGATCCGCTATCAGGACGATCTTCCGCGCTGGTTTTCGACCGCGCCGTACGGCTTGCTCTGCCCCCTTTCGGGATACTGCAGCGGCGGGACTACCGGCAGCCCGTACGCTCCGGACATCTCGGACTGGTATCTGCCGGCGAATCCGTCCGGCATCGGCAAACCGATCAGCGCGGCGAATCCGTGCCAGACCAACGCGGTTACCGGCAATCCGGGTTCGTGTTACGTCTACGACTGGCTCGTGACCAACGGCAAGTGGACGGGTAGTTTGCCGCTGATTCCGACCGACGGCATCGACTACCACCACGCGATCTTCCACGAAGCGGGCATCGGCATTCGCGATCAATGGTCGGTGAACTCGCGCCTGCATTTGGATTACGGGTTGCGCATCGACGCCGACAACATGGACTGGGGAAAGAACCCATGGGGCGGACCGACGCTTGCGGATGCGCTCGGAAATCCGTCGGACATTATTCCGAATCAATTCGGCGACGCGTTCAACCGTCCGCGCATCTGGCAGCCGCGCTTTGCGGCAAGCTATCAGCTCGGTGCGAATGACGCGCTGCGTTTCTCGTACGGACGTTCGGTCGAATTCTTCTTTGCGCAGACCGCCGGAACGCCGCTGGACATGACCAACGTCGATCCGATTCTGAGCATGATTCCGCCCAAGGACAGTGCGGCCGGGGCGAATCTGCTGGGACTGCCGCTCAGCGGCCTAACGCCGACGTGCGGAAGCGGAACGAATCCGACGCATCCCCAGCCGGGCGGCGGCACCGGATTGTACTGGTTTTGCTCCAACTACGCGCAGCAACTGTTCTGGATGGACGACCAATGCTGCGACGCGCCGGACCTGGGCGGCTATGGTCCGCCGACGTACAACAACTGGGATCTCGCATGGTCGCATCAGTTTACGCGCGGCACGTTCAACGGCTTCGGCATGAAGTTGACCGGCTTCGCGCGGCGCGGCTACAACGTCGAAGAGAACACGCTGCTCTCGAACGGCGTGCCGGATCCGGTCACGGGGCAGACGTCCGCCTCCGTCTTTGCCACGCGCGCCAACGGCGTCGAAAAAACCAGCGGGTTGGAGTTCATGCTCACCGCGCCCGATCGCGCGGTCGGTCTCAGCGGCTTCTTGACGCTCAACTACATATCCGAATTCTCGTCGACGCCTCCGGTCGGCGGCGGAACGAATCTCAATCTTCCCAACGACCAGCTGCCGATTCTCTATCAATACGAGTTCGACTCCGGTCAGCTGTACCGCAGCGCGTTTCTTCCGCCGTTCCAAGGGCGCTTGGGTTTGTCGTATCAAACCGCCAGCGGCTGGCGCATCAACCCGATCTTCGCGTTCGACGGCGGCTTCCCGACGGGCGTCGGAGCATTCACTTATAATGCGGTAAACGGCGCGTACGTGTGGATTCCCGAGACCAACTTCGGCGCTGCCAATCCGCTGGGCGGACCGAACGGACCGCAAAATCCGTACAATGCCTCGTATTTCGTCGATCCGGCAAACCCCGGATCGTATCTGCGTCCCAACGTTGCCGCTTCGCGAGGGTGGGGCGAACCTGCACTGCCAGGGGGTACGCTGACCAAGGCGCACGGATCGCTCGATTTCGCCTTGGAATATACGCCGCACGGCAGCGATTGGACGCTGGGCACGTACGTCTCGAACGTCTTCAACAACCACTACGGTCTGTGGTTTGCAAACACGGTCTATCAGCCGGTCTCGACCGGCGTCTCGGGCCCCCAGACCGGCACGTACCAAGGCGCGTATCCCGGGAATCCGCTGTGGGTTGCCGGAGCGCGCGATCCGTATCCCGCGACGCTGCCGTACGGACCGTTCAGCGTCGGTTACAACGCGGGCACGACGATTCAGTTCTACGTTCAGCGCCGCATATAGCGACCGCCCGGCGGCGAAACTCGAACTACCCGGGCCGGGTCCTGGCTCGGGTAGTTCGTTCTATGACGCTGAAAGGAAAGTGATACGCACTTCATGCTGGCACAAGTTGGCAAACCCGCACCCGAGTTCGACCTTCCGAGCACCAAAGGCGCGACGGGCGCCAAGGATTTAGGACGCCGCGTCAAGCTCTCCGACTACCGCGGCAAGTGGCTGATCCTGTTCTTTTATCCGCTCGATTTTACGTTCGTCTGTCCGACCGAGATAACCGCGCTCTCGGATCGGTACGATGAGTTCAAAGAATTCGATACGGAGGTGCTGGGCGCGTCCTGCGACTCCGAGCATAGCCACTGGGCGTGGATCAACACGCCCCGTGAGAAGAACGGTATCGCCGGTTTGAAGTATCCGCTGGCAGCCGACTACACTAAAGAGACCGCGCGTGCATACGGCGTGCTCGACGAAACCACGGGCGTCGCGCAGCGCGGCCTGTTCATCATCGATCCGGAGGGCGTACTCAAATACGCGGTCGTCACGGACGACAACGTCGGACGAAGCGTCGAGGAGACGCTGCGCGTTCTGCAGGCGCTGCAAACGGGCGGTTTGTGTCCGGCTGAGTGGAAGCCGGGCAAGGCGCTGCTGCAAAAAGCGTAACGCATGCCGCTGCGAATGCGCACGCCCCTGCCGTCGCTCGAAGGCGTGCGGACGTGGATAAACGGCGACCCGCTGCAGGGCAGCCTGGCCGGACGGCCCGTCGTGGTGCAGTTCTGGTCGATTTCGTGTCACTTGTGCCACGAGTCCGCCGATCGGGCCAATGCGTGGCGTGCCAAGTACGAGCCGCA
>Ga0070738_10005312_pt1 | contig 14407 bp, 10 predicted proteins | sample Coa_R2_2_FD_66446 | JGI IMG/M metagenome (GOLD analysis project Ga0070738, IMG submission 66446) | Surface soil microbial communities from Centralia Pennsylvania, which are recovering from an underground coalmine fire - Coalmine... | ecosystem: Environmental > Terrestrial > Soil > Unclassified ...
GATTTGGCGCTGTTGCAGGAAGGCCGGCCCGTCAGCCACTTTATTCCTCATGCACGGCCCGATGAATATGATTTGCTCGCCGAATCCAATGCGGCGCCCGTGCCCCTGCTCCTCATCGATCTGCCGTTGCACGAGGAAGGGACAAACCACCTGGCCGGCGTCGCTCAATTTCTGATGAACGGCGAAAGCATTGCGCGCGAGTACAAGGACCTGGACCAGCACCTGGCGCTTCAGGGCTCCATCGTGTTTGTCATCTGCGGGGCTATTATCAGCGCCGGATTGGCACTGGCATTCAGGCGGGTGCAAAAGGCCAACGCTCTGTTGGCCGAAAGGACAACCAACCTGCTCCGCGCCAACCGCGAATTGGCACTCGCGGCGAAGACTTCGGCCATCGGTGCCGTCACTTCGCATTTGATTCATGGCTTGAAGAATCCGCTGAGCGGGTTGCGCAGCTTCGTGCAGGAACGCGCGTCCGATAACAGCGAAACCAGCGACTGGGAACTGGCGGTTGCCAGCACCCAGAGAATGCAGCAACTGATCGACCGCGTGGTGCGCGTGTTACAGGAGCAAAACACCGCAAGCGAATACGAGGTGACCCTGCCGGAAATGCTGGAGATGATTGAGGTGAAATTGAAGCCGCTGGCGGAAGCCTCGGGGGTGCACCTGGACTGCTCTGCGGCCGCTAAAGGAAGCGTCTCCAACCGGGAGGCGGACCTGATCCTGCTGATACTGGAAAACCTGGTCCAAAACGCGATTGAAGCCACCCCCAAAGGGAGGACCGTGCAGTTACGAGTCCGCAATGAGTCCAACCTCCTGTTGTTCGAAGTTGAGGATTCCGGCGCCGGCCTGAGCCCGGAACAGGTCGCGCGCCTGTTCACACCATGCACCTCTTCCAAAAAAGGCGGCAGCGGCATTGGCCTGACTATTAGCCGGCAACTGGCAATTCACCTTGGGGCGACACTCGAGTTAAAGGAAACCTCGATCCAGGGAACCCGATTCTGTTTGGGACTTCCCTTGCACCAACACCGCGAGGAGACATTGATACACACGAATCTTAAACACAGATGAATGAGTCCGATTAAAAGTGGTTTCCACGAGCGCTTCCTCAGCGCAAGGATTCGAGCAATTGCGCGGCAGGCGTGAACCCGGGATCTATCGAGAGCGCTTTGGCCGCCGCTTTGCGCGCTTGTTCAAGCGCGCCCAAACGCGCAAGGATTGACGCCCGGGCGTAAGGCGGGCGCGGGTCACGAGGGTCGGCCGCCTCGGAGCGCACCAGGGCATCCAGCGCTTCTTCCGTCTTGCCCTCTGAACTCAACGCCAGGCCCAGATTGTACCAGGCCTTGGCGAACGACGGATCGAGCTTAACGGCGGCGCGAAGGCATTCAATGGCCCGGCCTGCCTGGCCCGCTTCGTTGAAGCCGAGGCCCAGTTCAAACCGAAAACCCGCATTGGTCGGTTCCAGCCGGCAGGCCGCCGCCAGTTCCGCGATCGCCTCTTCAGCCCGTCCGAGGCTGGACAAAACAATCGCATAATCGTGCCGGCTCACAGCCGAGTTCGGATCCCAGGCGACGGCTTTCTGGTAGTGCTGAACCGCTGCCTCAGGCTGACCCCTTGCAAAGAAAAAGGCTCCCAACTGCATTTGACCCGAGGGTTGGTCGGCGTTGCAATCCATGTAGCGGGAAAGGTCCAAACCGGCAACAGACGAAGTTTCGACGCTCGACTTGCAGGCCCAGGCGGCAGCCACACGCACCGCGCGAATGGGATCTGACAAATGACGGCGCAAAGCCTGGGCAACCTGCGGTTCCAATGCGCAGGAATCCAGGGCTGACGCGCTTTCCAGCCGGACCAAGGGCTCAGGATCGTCGAGGGCCTGTGCCAATTTAATCCGGACCGTCGGTTCAGATGTCCAGGGCGCGAGCAACCCGGCGGCCACGGCTCGCCAATACGGGACGTCGTTGGTCGTCAGCATGTCTACCAGGCCGGCCAGGGCTGCAGAATCATTGCGGCGTGCTGCATATATCAAAAGGCTGCGGGTGCGCGAGGGCCGTTGCATTTTGCTCCCATACCATTCTTCGCAATACTTCGCCGACCAATCGGGATCCTTGTCTTTGTGGCACCGATTACAGGCGTTGGGGATACCGGCAATTTTGGTCAATTCCGGGTCCGGGCAAGTAAATCCGTGATCATGGCGATGGTGCCGCTGCATGTACGTTGTCTGCGGCATGTGACAGTTCACGCATTGGCCGCCCGTCTCCTTTATGCCCTCTTCCCGGTAGCTGCCGATATCAACGCCTGCCATGCTCCCGTCGGCGCCACACCCGAACACCTTGTGATGGCTGTGCCCGACCGGGTTAATAATTGGAGCATTCGTATAGGATCCATCGTGGCAACGCATGCACAGCCAGTTGCCCGGAAGCTTGATTCGGGCGGTGTGCGGGTCATGGCAGTCGGAGCACTGCACACCCCGCAGGTGCATCCGGCTCCCGATGAACGGAGCATATTCGTAGTCTTCTTCCCTGACCTGTCCGTCGGCGTAAAAAATTTCCGATGCGTCGACCAGGGTCGGCCGCATGTGATCGAGGAAAGTGTCGCCGGGCTTGAATTCGCCGGTCAACTCGGCGCGGCGCGAATGACAGAACCCGCAATTATCCAAAACACGCTCCTTGGGCCAGTGCGGGAGAGTCGGATCCGATTGACCGGACCTGCCAAACTGCTTTTGCCATTCGTTATGCGTCCGAAGCGGACCGTGGCAGGCTTCACAACCAACACCGCTCTCAGCCATCTCGGTCCGGTAATCGTCGGTGGACTGCCGGTAATTTTTCTGCACTCGCGTATTGTGGCAGGCGGCGCACATGCTGTTCCAATTCATGCCGCGACCGGTCCAATGCCCCCACTCACCGGGACGCCGGTTTTCAGCGCCGAACACATCAAACCATTGGTTCGCTCGCGGATCATACGCCGACTCAAGAGTCTGTAGGCGTCCCCCCGGGAAGCCGACCAGGTACTGGCGCAGCGGCGAAACGCCGATCACTGATTCTACGCGGAAACTTTTCTGTGTGCTGTCCAGACCGTCGGCCGTGACGAAGTATCCGGAATCGGTCTTGCCCACTGACACGCGTGACCCGCTGAAATCAAAGGACCGGTCCGGTATGAATGCAGGGGCCTCCAGCTTCGGCTGGGCACCGCGCTGGGCGAGTCGATGATGGGATTCCTGGAACAGCCGATACTCGTCTTCGTGACATTCTTTGCAACTCTCCGAGCCGGCATAGCCCCCGGTCTTTTGGTCCTCCGACTTAGCCCCGTCCCGAGTCACCCGGTCGGCCGGGACTGAGTGGAAAAAGGCAAGCCGGAGGAGGAGCGCGCAAATTGCCATCAACGGAAACGACCAAATGAGCCATCGACGAACGCGGCTGGGCGGACGTTGAGAGTGGGCCGATGACACTGGAATAACTTATCAAAAGCTCCCGGCATGGCCAGAGAATGTCCTTTACAACGGCGTATCCGGGTTTGAAGTTTAATGCAAGCATTTCGAGAATGAAGAACTTCGCGGTCTTGGCAGCAGTCGTCATCGTCTGCTTCAGTTGGACCTGCAACAAAGCCAGAGCCCGGGAGCCCAGGCTGCCAAACATTATCATCATCTTCACTGACGACCAGGGCTATGCGGATGTCGGGGTGTTTGGGGCTAAGGGCTTTCAAACGCCGAACCTGGACAAGCTCGCGGCTCAAGGCTGCATCTTCAGGAATTTCCATGTGGCCCAGCCAATTTGTTCGGCATCAAGGGCTGGGTTGTTGACCGGCTGTTACCCGAACAGGATCGGCATTCACGGCGCGCTTGGACCCAATTCCAAAGTCGGAATCAGCGCCTCCGAGGTCACGCTCGCCCAATTACTGAAGCAGCGCGGCTACGCTACGGCCATTTTCGGCAAGTGGCACCTCGGAGACGCTCCTCAATTCCTGCCGCTGCAACACGGGTTCGATGAATATTTTGGCCTGCCCTACTCCAATGACATGTGGCCGCTTCACCCGGACCTGGTCAACTTGCCGGCCAATGACGAGAAGCGAAAGCGCGGCTATCCGGACCTGGTGATGTACGAGGGCAACCGCGTGGTGATTCCGCAGGTAACTCACGCGGACCAGAACCAGCTCACCACCTGGTATACCGAGCACGCCTTGAAATTCATCGAGGAAAATCGGGAGCGTCCCTTTTTCCTGTTCCTGGCGCACAACATGCCTCACGTGCCTCTTCACGTGAGTGACAAGTTCCGCGGCAAAACCGCGCGCGGTCTTTACGGTGATGTGATCGAAGAAATCGATTGGTCGGTTGGACAGGTGATGGAAGCGCTGCGTCGCAATGGGCTCGAAGATAAAACGTGGGTGATTTTTACCTCCGACAACGGGCCCTGGCTCAGCTACGGAGATCACGCCGGATCGGCTTATCCACTCCGGGAAGGGAAAGGCACACAATGGGAGGGCGGCACTCGTGAACCTTGCATTATGCGATGGCCAGGCAAAATTCCAGCCGGGACCGAAAGTTGGCGCATACTCATGAGCATCGATCTGTTTCCAACCATCGCCAAACAAGTCCAAGCGCGCCTGCCCGCCCATAAAATCGACGGCCTGGATGTCTGGCCGATCATCACCGGCAAACGAAGCGCCCGCAATCCTCATTCGGCTTACTGGTTCTACTACGAAGTGAACCAATTGCAGGCAATTGTCTCAGGAGACGGCCGCTGGAAACTGCAATTGCCGCATACCTATCGAACTTTGGCGGGCCGACCCGGTGGCCACGGCGGAGTGCCGGTCCCATACGAACAGCGCAAGATCGAAAAGGCGGAACTTTACGATCTCGTTAACGATATCAGCGAAAGCAGGGATGTTGCGGCCGGGAATCCCGGAATTGTTAAACGACTCGAAACAGAGGCCGAGAAAGCCCGAGCCCAACTCGGCGATTCATTGAACGACCGCCCGGGAAAAGAACGGCGAGAACCGGGACGCCTTGAGCAAAAGTGAACAGGTCCTCAAAGAACCGTAATCGCACCGGTTCCCGGTATGAACTGCTGCGTTTGCTTCCGCTTTCGGCTTTTCCCTTCGGGCCAAATCATTACCATTTGCATGATGCGTTTAGTCGCCATAGAGCGGCTGTTCCGCTCCGACCGCGCCGCTGGAACAGAGGGCCGCTCCCGGGGTCTCCTATGGTCTTTGCTTCTTCCATTGGTCCTTATTGTCCTGAAGGCCTCCAGCCTTGAAGCCTCGCCCCTGACGTGGCGCTGGTCCAATCCCCTTCCCCACGGCAACAACATCGTTGACATGACCTGGGATGGCACAACGTCCGTTCAGGTGACCGATCTGGGCCAAATCTACACTGGGCTTGGGTTCTACGGCTGGTTGCCCCAAAACAGCGGGACGACCAATACGTTGCAGGCGGTGAGGTTTTTTGGAAACCGGATCGTGTTTGTCGGCGCCAGCGGCACCGCAGGTTATTCGGACGATGGAGTGCACTTCACAGTGTCGTCTTTGAATACCAGCGACTGGTTGGTTGACCTGGCAGTCTCGTCCAACCTCGTCGTGGCCGTCGGGGATAATGCCGTCATCTTCTCAAGCCACGACGGCGCGAAATGGTCGTTCCAAACCGTTGCGCCAAACGCGGGTCAAAACTGGTTGTTGAGTGTCGCTTGGGGCGCTGGAACCTTCGTCACGACCGGGGAAGGCGGTTACATCGCGACGAGCCCGGATGGAACAAACTGGACCTCCCGAACCAGCGGCGTGACGTCAGATCTGACCCGAGTCGAATGGATTGATACTGCAAGGGCCCCGGGAGTTTTTCCCTTTAGCGGATTTTGGGCGGTGACGAGCGCGGGGAAAGCTCTCTACAGCACCAATCTCGGCGTCAATTGGCAGTCCTTTAACCTGGGAACCAGCAGTAACGTTCTCTACGCCATCTCTGCCAATTCCGAAACCGGGCTCTTGGCCGGCGATTCTGAAGTCCGGCTTGGGACGAACGCAAGCACCTGGTTCAACGAGACCGCGTTCGGCCCCACCCTGGCCCCTGCCCCTGTATGGACATACTTCACGGCCTTATGGGACGGTACTAACTCCGCGTACCGACTCGTCGGCGATGACGGGATGATGGTCCAGGGAGCCGAAACCAATCAGGCCTATTTTTGGAGTGAACAGTATCCAAGCCCGCGCGACTGGCTTTGGCAAGTGACCGTCGCCAACGACTTGTACGTAGCCGTCGGCGACAATGCGCGCATTATGACCAGTCAAAATGGTGTGGACTGGACCATTGAAGCGATTACGTTCACAAATTCGCTGTCCGGTTCGGCCACGAACACAGTTCTGCTGTGCACAGCCGGGGACACGAACATGCTGCTTGCCGCCGGCAACCATGGCAGTCTTTTGACCAGCCCCAGTTCACTAAGCCCCGTGGTACTGACAAATACCGACGGGACGACCTTCACGAATTACGTGAACTCGCAAGGCTTGGCCTGGTTTGCACAGCCGGCTCCCACAACCAATGATCTAGCGGCGGCTTGCGCTTTTGCCTCCGGCTACCTTTTAGCCGGTGGGAATGGAACGATGCTCCTGAGCACCGATGGCACGAATTGGTCAAAACAGACAGTGTCGGTCACCAATTACCTCAGCGGGGTGGCGAGCTCGAGCAATCTTGTTGTGGCCACAGGAGACCAGGGAGTGATCCTCACCAGTCCAAACGGGCGCGCATGGACCAGGCGGACGACCGGCACCACGAATTGGCTGTTCCGCGCCAGGTATCTGGGTGGGGCATTCGTGGCGGTCGGGGAGAACGGAACGATGATGCGCAGCACCAATGGAAGTTCGTGGACGCAAGTGTCCACCGGAACCACGAATTGGCTGAATGACGTGGTGGCCGTTTCAAATATTTTCTATGCGGTGGGGAACAACGGAACCGTCCTGGCCAGCAGCAATCTTGTCAATTGGTCGGCAACGCCTGTGATCACCGGTTTGTCCCTCTACGGCGCGGCCAGCAAAAACGGCCAACTCGTAATCGTGGGGCTGGAAGGAACCATCCTGCGCAGCCAGGTGATCCCCAACCTGACCCCAATCACGTTCGTGAGCTACAGCCAGGCCGGCGGGGAAAACGTGTTCGTCGTGGCAGGCCAGCCTGACCAACAATTCACGCTCGACGCAAGCAATGACTTGACGAACTGGACGACTGGCCCCACTCTCGACTTGATCTATGGTTCGGGCACCCTGCTCTTTATCACTTCGGCCGGGACAAACCCGCCTCCGAACCAATTTTACCGAGCCACACTGGTGCCATGAAATGAATAAAAGCGGGCGCTTAGTTGTCTGAATAGGAAGAAAATGCGGACTACCCAAAGAAAGTTGGCGCTGCCCCTTGCCAAGGGCCAGCTCTGGAAAATCAACGACGCCTATATCCAAATCGTGGAACAGGGAAAACGTCTGATCCACTATAAGATGATGAAAAACGTCGGCCAAAGGGGCGTCTTCACCCATATGAGCGCGGTGACGGCGCTGGAAGATTACCTGAAGGCAAACCAGGCCAGGCTCGTCAAGAACCCCTGAAGAATCACTCGGCCGGCATCAGATGCTCTTTGATCCGGCGGCTCTTGCTTTTAATCAGCCGTCCTTCATGGTCATAACGCAGCTGCAGGACCCAGTCGAACTGCTGAGGCGGCCATTGGCCCTCCGGCAATAAGGCTGAAGGGTCGGCGCCCAATTGCGTCAACAGGTCTGGTATCTCTCGATGATGCCAGCAGATCAGCATATTCTTTCCGTGATCCCGGGTCCGCAATTCTTCCGCCAGGTCCCAAGGCCGCTTGGCCTGAAACCTTGAGTCGGGGTTGAGGCCCAGCGACTTTGCCAGCGGCTCAACCGTCAGGCGCGAGCGCTGGCTGTGCTCCGAATCCTCCGCCGCCACGATGTAATCCAGGTGCAACCGCCGACCGCCCACTCGGTAGCTCTTGAAATAGTCCACATACGCCTTCGCACGACCCACCCCTTCTTCGGACAAACCCGGCCCAAACGGCGGCTTTTCAGCGTGACGAATAATCAAGATGGTCGCGTCACTTAACGGCGCTGCATCCGCGGTCGCCAGGGCTCGATCGATTGAAATGGAACCCAACCAGGGAACCATCAACGCCCACATGCAAATGCGAGTTAATTGGGCAAAGCGTTTCATTGGCAGCATGCGGCGTGATCCAGCGGTACAACGACCCTCACGGTGAATTCGGTCGGTCGAGTTGCATCAATTCAAATCCTCAAAATACTTCATTGGTTCCGTGAGCTCTCAACTTAAGAAGAACCGCCCACGGGGCAAGCTCTTTGAACTATACGTCAAAATCTGCCGTTTAGCTGAGTTTTAATGTACGGTGAACGCGCGAGCGCGAGGCGAGACATCCCGACAAGACCCGACATCTTCCGTATTCGTTCAGCATGCGCGAAACGACCTGGAGAGGTAATTTTCCGTGGAATCTATGGGAATTACGCGACACCACAAGCAACCGCTGGCTTACCGAATGTGGAACCCCCGCACCGGTTCGTTTTTCTACAGTGACGTGCAGCCCGAGCTCTCGCCCATGTTGGACCGCTGGACGGGATTTTTCGACCAGGAAGGGGCGCCCATTTACGAACGGGATATTCTGCGCGTTCACTACGATTGGAGGCTGGGCTGGGTCCGGGCGGTTGTGATGCCGGACGGCAAAGGCCGCTACATCGCGACAGCCACCGATCCTGAAGGACGTCAAATTCAGATTGGTTTTTACAGCTTTGCCGAGTCGTATCGAATTGGAAACCTGAGGCAACACCCGTACAAACTGACCACCGCTCGGGAACAGTTCAGAGATGACGATCAGAGCCTGTTCTGGTCGAACGGCAGCCAAACCCCTGCTGGACAGTCCCTTTGCTCCAACTGAAGCCGCCTTCTCTTGCGCTTGAATCACCAGTGGCGGTGGTAATAACGCGGCCCGAAGTAAAACTGCACGCCAGGGCCGTAATAAACCGGAGGCCCGTAGTAAGCGGGAGGAGGATACTCCGGGTAGGCGTACGCCGGGGCAGGAACACCGTACGGATAGGGGTTGGGCTGATTCATGTCGAAATCAATGCGCTGCGGGATGTGATCCTCGGGGGTGAACAAATGCCCCGTCCGAAACACGCGGGTCTGGACGTATTGATTCGTGGCGACCGGCAAGGCTCGAACGACATAATAGTACGAACCAAAGTCATGAAATGTCCCGTCTTTGTCGCCGAAGATTTTCAAATGGATCGGCGCCTCGCCGATGACCTGGCCGTTGGCCTCGATTTTTGCGCCGGGTGGAGTTGAGTTGACCAGCACGTCATAAGCAATCGTTCCGTGCGGGCCTCTTTCGACTCCCGGGGGCGTCGATTCGCAACCGCTTAAAACAACAATCAATGCGGCACTTGCCGCGAATAACAGTCCCGTTTTCATCTGCAATATTTTCGCTCAGGCTCGACGAGTTTACAACTCGGCAAATCGGCATTTAGCCCCTCACTGACAACCACTTTTTGGAACGATACCGGCCTGTAGCGGTTCAAATTCCCTCCAGGGCGAAGCTCGCCAAAAAGTCCATCCATTCAACGGGAACCGGTTCGTTTAACTCGTAACAATGGGTGAAGTCCTCCTCGAAGAGCTCATGTTTGAGCCTTGCGGCAAAGACAGGATCGGACGTGGCGACATTGTGTTCCTGGCACAGAAGCAGGCTAAGCTGGTTGAGGTTACCCGAGCCGACGCATGCCCAATCATCGACCAGCAGGGCTTTGACGTGAGTCATGCCGGGATAAAAGAACACGCGAACACCTTGCCGGACGAGGTAATCAGCTGCAACCAGTTCAGCCCGCGCGCCGGTTCGGGAATCGTTTACGTGTGGCAAAATAACGCGAACGTCAACGCCGCGCTGGCGAGCCCGGACCAGGTCAGACATAATTTGCTTGTCGAACAGGTACGGATTTTCGGCATAAATGTAATTGCGAGCGCGTTTAATGGCGTGGAATACGGCTTTGGAAAACGGCTTGCGAGTTGTGGTGGTGGGAAGCAGCCGCATTTGGATCCACGAACCGGCCGCGGGAGGAACATGACTTGGCTTGGGGTTGGAGATGAGCGCGGCCAGGTAGCCGAGATCGCCCCAAAGGCCCGCATGTGCCCAGTCCAATTGGTTCTGGTATTCAAGCGAGCTCACAACGGGTCCTTCCAGTTCAACCATCATATCATGCCACTCGGACCGGTATTCTCGCCCCACATTCATGCCGCCCATCCACCCCCTTTTGTCGGCCAGGTAAATTTTCGAGTGGTCGTACGAACAGAATGCGTTCAGGAACGGCCTGACCTGCACATGCGAATCATGCCGCAGGTAGGATAAAATAGAGGTGGGCGGCACATAAGACTTGGTTGGCGGAGTGGCCGGCGGAATACGCGCGGCTCCCATGCTTGCTAATCGGTCGAGGATCACTTCCACAGGGACGTCAGATGACCGCTTCTTCAGGAGGTCAGCAATCTCGACCGCCACGTCGTCGTTATCGAAAATGAATACGTGGACCCGCACGCCGGCAGTCGCGTTTGTCACGGCTTGCTCAAACCGTGGAAAAAAGCGTTCTCCGTCGATGAGCAAGCGAATGGAACCATACTCGCGCGGCTGGCCAGTATGCCGGTCGAGCCACGATTCCCACTGTGGCAGGTCCATTCCAGGAGCGTGAGTCAAAGGAGGAAAAGGACCAGTTGGTTTGCGCACGGGAATCCAGGCCAGGCCGCGGCCGGTCACGAAGAGAAAGTTCCCCAGGCGAGCGATGCTCGAAACCGGATTCTTTAGCAGAGCCAAACCATTGCTTTCAAAAACCAGGGCGCTAATCCCATTAAAAGTGGGCGCCAGGCCAAACATGGGCTCTTCGGTTTCAAAGAGAGCTGCGGTGGAAAGCCAGACGCACCGGTGATGAGCGACGTCGATGAGCAACGGCTGCGGCGAGCGCGCAGGGTGTACGAGCACGACGAAAAGCGACGCGTTTGGATAATCTCGGAGCAACAGAGGTTCTGCCAGGCCTGCCATCATTTGCAAACTCTCTTCGATTGAATATCGATGATCGATGACCACACCGGGTGGCGGTTGACTGATTTGCGCGGAAGCGACCTCCCCTTTGGATCCCCGGTATAGCAATCTGTCCCCGAGCAAACCGCGGTAATACCGGCCCAACCCGGGGCTTGCCGGTGTCAATCCGGCCAGCAGGTTCGTGGAGAGCCGCCTCCATTCTGCCCCCGTCACCAGCACCGGCTCTTTCCATCCGTCGGGTACGATCGGTTTGAGCTTTCTCTTGAATCGCAGCAGCGCCGAACTCACTCGGTATCCACTAGTGGGAAGTCTTTCCTTGGCCAAGCTGGCAACGAATCCCACGGGCCCCGAATCAGATCCAAAGTAGAATCGGATTTCGTCCTTGCGCACAAAAATCCTGGGCAGTGGCGCATTGGTCGCGGTCAACTTGCGCCATTCATCAGCCGATTGCCGGCGCGAGGCAGCATTTGCCGGAGCAGCAAGTAAACAAAGCGCCGTGGCCAGCGCGCAAAAAAACCAGGTGATGACGGAGGGTCCCCTTGCGCCTGAACATCGGTCTAGCCGAGCCTCATTCATTTCAAGGACCTTTATAAAATAGATTGGACTTGAGGTACTTACATCGCTCCAGCGGTGGCGCTCGACCCGCGGCCTCACTTCGTTTCCATGCGGGACCTATCGCCTCTCCAAACTGGGATGAAAACGGGGTGAAAGCCGTAGAATCAGTGACAAAAGGATTCGATGGCCCGGCAAGCAGCGTGTCGAAGTTGCAGGAGCCGCGGTAACGAGGGGGCTGGGAGTTTGTCAACGGTGTCCCAGGCCGCTGTAGTTGTCTTGTGCCGTCAATTCCCTTCAGCTTAACATTTGCCCAATCCAACTGATGCCGCCGACTCGCATCAAAACCGTAACTGCACCACAAAGCAGAGGCTACAATTTTAGCCCGCGGACATCATGAAGATCCCGTTGTTCGTTCGAGGAGACATTGACGGGTTCTTCGGCCTGTTCCTGGATAATCTTCTGCAGCTGATGGTGATTTCGGTGCTTGGACAAAGTGTATGCGGTTTTCCCCCCGACCTCATCCGCGAACGCATTCTGCCAGGCGCCGCCTTGTCGATCCTCGTCGGGAATATTTTCTACGCGTGGCAAGCCCGCCGATTGGCTCATGAGACCGGACGCAGCGATGTCACCGCCTTGCCGTACGGGATTAATACGCCAAGCGTCATCGCGTTCATATTTTTGATCATGGGCCCGGTTTATCAACAAACCCATGACGCTACCCGGGCGTGGCGCGCAGGTCTGCTCGCCTGTTTTCTGAGCGGGATGATGGAGATTGCGGGCGCATTCTGCGGTGATTGGCTTCGAAAGCATACGCCCCGGGCAGCGCTGCTTTCAGCACTCGCCGGAGTAGCGGTAACGCTCATCGCGATGGGATTTGTTTTCCAGTTGTTTGCCAATCCCGTCATCGGGCTGTTGCCTATGATGCTGATTTTGATCGGCTATTCCTCGCGCATCAAATTGCCATTCAACATGCCCGTTGGGCTGGTAGCAGTGGCATTGGGGACTCTCATCGCGTGGGCGCTTCACTTCGCGGGACACGATTTTTTTCAACCGTCGCGAGATGCGTCCGCTTTGCACCTTTATTTCTTCAGGCCGTTTGTCTCAGACCTGGTCTCAGGGCTGACATCGACAGAGGGATGGAGATTCCTCGCGATCATTATCCCGATGGGCCTGTTCACCGTTATTGGGTCGCTTCAAAACCTCGAGAGCGCGGAGGCGGCCGGAGATCGTTATCAGACCCGGCCTTCGTTGCTCGCAAATGGGATCGGAACATTGTGCGCCGCGTGCTTCGGCAGCGCATTCCCCACGACGCTCTATATTGGCCATCCGGGCTGGAAAGCGATGGGCGCGCGCACAGGCTATTCCACCGCCAACGGAGTCATCATCTCCCTGCTCTGCCTCACCGGCGGAGTCGGCCTTGTGCTCCGGGTCGTTCCCATGGAAGCCACCCTGGGAATCCTCGTCTGGATCAGCATCATCATGACCGCCCAGGCGTTTCAGGAAACCCCAAAACCGCATGCCCTGGCGGTGGCTGTGGGTTTGATCCCTTCTCTGGCCACCTGGGCGCTGATCCTGATCGATTCAGCAGTTCGCGCCGCCGGATCGAACCTGTTTGTGACAGCGCCCAAATTCGGCTCCGGTGTTTTCATCTACGGCGTCATTGCGCTTTCCCAGGGATTTATCATCACATCGATGATTATTTCTGCCATTCTGGCGCTGAGCATCGACCGTCAGCTCCTCAAGGCGGCGTGGTGGGCTTTCGCCGGGGCAGCTCTGTCCGCGATTGGAATCATCCATGCCTACGAACTATCCCCGGAGGGGGTTCAGAACAAATTCGGCTTCATGGCCGCCCCGGGTTTTGTGGCGGGTTACATTCTGACCGGTATCCTGTTGGTTGGACTTCATGTTCGGCAGTGCCGATCCGCTGAAAAAGCAGCTGGTGACCCCGCTTAAGGCCAAGGCAACGAGGCGGATTCGACACGTGCTTGTACGAGGCTTGTCCGCCTCGTTACCTCGGCGGCTACTCCGAACTTTAAGGAAATCGTCACGGCTCGGCCTGTCGCGAGTTTAAAACGGCGCCAGACGCTAATTGGTTGGGAAAAGTTACCTGTTCTGACGATTTTTTTTCGTTTTTTTCATTAACTCCTGAGCCCGGAAGACCGTCGAATCGGGTGTGAATTTGAATGTAATTATGAACAAATCAACAGTCGTTTTAATGGTCACTGGAAGCGCGGCGTTGCTTACTGCCGGGTGTGTCGAAAGACGGGTGGTTTATGTGCCAACCTATTCGACACAGGCCACCTACGCTGCCCAACCGGTTTACACGTATACAAATCAAACCGTATATCAGCCCGCGCCGGGAACGCCCGCACCGAGCCCGGACACTGCGCCTGCGCCTGCTCCGCAGCCAACTCCTCAGGCCAACGTGATTGTCGAAGCCCCAAGCACGCCTCCCGCGCCAATAGTAGAAACCGTGCCGGTCGCGCGGGGCCCGGCCTATGTCTGGGCTCCGGGCTATTGGGCATGGCGAGGCGGCTGGGTGTGGGTCGGAGGCAACTGGGTCGTCCGGCCGCGGGTTGGAGCGGTTTGGGTCGGCGGTCGATGGGCTCCCCGCGGCCGGGGATACATTTGGATCGGCGGCCACTGGCGCTGAAGCCGGGCGTGGAAAGTGGAACGGCTATGACGCCTCGACCATGGCGCCAATGGTCGTGAGCGCGTGACCTTCGAGCCGGTTGTTTACGAAAATGAAGGTGCGCTTGCTGCCGGAATTCTTGCCTTCGGCGATCAGTTGA
>Ga0070738_10005313_pt1 | contig 14403 bp, 11 predicted proteins | sample Coa_R2_2_FD_66446 | JGI IMG/M metagenome (GOLD analysis project Ga0070738, IMG submission 66446) | Surface soil microbial communities from Centralia Pennsylvania, which are recovering from an underground coalmine fire - Coalmine... | ecosystem: Environmental > Terrestrial > Soil > Unclassified ...
AGCCGTTTCACGCCCAATGCAACGGAGTTGAACCGCGATGCGCTCTTGTTTGCCGCCGGCCGTGCCTCCGTGCGCCCGAGCCGGCGCTGGCAGGCGCTCGCCGGTACGCTGGCCGTCGCGCAGCTCTTGACGCTCGTGTGCTTGTGGCCGCGGACGTCGCCGCCGGCCGCGATGCCCTTTGCTGCTTCCGGGCCGTCCCACTCCGATCCGGTGCCCATGCCAACGGAACCGAATCCTTCGCAATGGCATAAGCTGCACCAGCGTATGCTCGATAGGGATCTCGATTCCTCTTCGCCGCCCAGCGAGGAACCAATGGCTCCACCCGAGCCGCCTCTCCGTGCCTTCGGGAATCCGCCGCCGTACCTGTTGAATTGATTTTGCGCGTTCGCTGTAGGAGAATCCTCGTGAGATCAAGTCTCGCTCTTTGCGTCCTCTTGCTGGCCCTACCCCTCGGGGTCAAGGCCGATGGCCCGCAAAAAAATACCGAACTTGTCGTCCGGATGATGGTGCAACCCCGGCCCGCGCCGAAACCGGCCCTGAAATACCAGCTGCTGCCGGAGCTGCGCGAGATGAATCCGGGCAATCCGATTCACGAATATATGCGATGCTTCCCTGAGCAATACAACTTCTGGCGCGGCAAGGAATCGGTAGCCAAACGCGAGAAGTGGCTGGCCATGCCGCTGCGCGATCTACCCGTGAAGGAAATCCAGCAATTTGGTTACCTTTCCAGACGCGGTCTCCTACGCTATGCCGATTCCGCTGCTCGACTCGACAGACCAGACTGGCAAATCCTGCTCCAACTCAAAGGCGAAGGAATCAATCTCCTGCTCCCCGATGTCCAGCAGCTGCGCGAATTAGCAGTGGCGCTGAAAGTTCGATTCCGCGCCGAGATCGTCGAGCGTCGTTTTGATGACGCGAACTACACTGCCAAAACGATGCTCGCGCTATCGCGGCACTTTATCGAACATCCGACATTGATCGGTAATCTCGTCGGCATCGCCATCGCCACCCTTGCGCTTGGCACCGTGGATGAAATGATCGAGCAACCAGGCAGTCCTAATCTATTCTGGGCGTTGACGGATTTGCCGAGTCCCTTTATCGATATTCGCAAGGGAATGCAAGGCGAACGAATGTGGATCGATGCGGAGCTGCCCGGTCTTGACGATCAGGAGCCGATGTCCGATTCCCAGCTGCGAAAGGTCGTGGACCGATTGCAAAATGTCGTCAACAGTGCCAATGGCCCCGACGCTCCGCAAATATCCGTACGCACCTGGCTGGAGGGGCAAGCCAACAACGAAGAACGCGTCCGTGCCGCCCGCAAACGGCTGGTTGAAGCATTGACGCCGGCGGACCCCACCAAGTTCGAGTCGTTTCCGCCCACGCAGATCATCCTCCTCGACGAGAAGTTGGCTTTCGAGGTACGGCGCGACGAGATGACGAAATCGCTGGCGCTCCCTTATTGGCAGGCGCGCGCACTTTTTGAATCCATCCCGCCGCTCCCTAAAGACAAGGAAACGCCGTTGACCTTGCTGATTGCAAGCTACAACAAGGTCAAGACGGCGCAGGCACGGCTGGATCAGCGGATCGCCCTTTTGCGCTGCGTCGAGGCGCTAAGGATGTATGCCGCCGAACATAACGGCAAGCTGCCGGCGAAGCTCGACGACATCCGCTTGCCGTTGCCGGTCGATCCCGCCACCGGCAAGCCGTTCACCTACAAAGTCGATGGCAAAACGGCGCATTTGCATGGCGAACCCCTCGGCATGCAAGTGCGTTATGAAGTCACCATCGGCAAGTGAAATTATTTCAAATTCAATTCGAGCGTGGCCGTCGCTCCTTTCTCCACGGTGACGGTCAGGCCCGATTGATCGAAATCGCTGTATTTCGCGGGAATGCGCGAGCGTGCGACGCCCTTATCGGCCATTCGCCGTTTGGCACGGCCATCCTCCTGGAGCCGGCCCGACTTCTCCCCCGGTCCCGGCAAGGCCATGCTGGTGATGCAAACCTTGGCGACGCCGGCCGGAACGTTGGGGAGTTGGAAGGCGCCATCGGACTGAATTGGCCCATCGTAGGCTCGTCCATCACTGGCCAGAAGCATGACCGTGCCATCCGGCAGCGGCTGACCGCGGTAGGACACTTTGCCGGCCACCTGACCGGTACGCCCGCAGCCGGCCGCTGCCAGGGCGAGGAGTAGCCAGGGAACACCCCTGGCGGCGATTGCCGTCTTTCTCATTGTCCCGAACATGCCATCTTCTCCCGTATTCAAAAACTTCCCGAATCCACGACCTCGCCGCCGGCTCGCGTGGCCATGGGGATGGTCATGGCCGCCGCCGAGTACGGCAGAAAATGCACCGAACCGTCGGCAAACGCCCAGTTGGCGCCGCCCTCGTGAAGGCTCCAGAAATGATTACTATCGCAATTGTTGTAGAGATCGCCGCGGCGATAGATGCCCGGCGCGGAGCAGCCGGAATAAATGTAGGCGCTGCCGATGAAATCCTGCGTGGCCAGGATGTTGTCATAATCGCTGAACGACCACCAGCCCCACGCCAGGTTCGCGGACGGAGGTCGTTCGCCCAGGAGGAGCGTGTTGCTGGTTCCGTCGGCGATGTCGGAGGTCCGTATTCCATCGCAGTTGGCCTGGAAAACCCCTGAGTTGGTCGGCGTGAACGCATCCGGCCACATTCCCACCGAGCCGGTAACACCCACGTACCAGAGCAACCCGGCCGTGACATTGCCGAAGGCCGAAGTGGCGTACTGCCCGTCCTTGCCGGACCGCGGATCGGATGGGCACTCGAAGATCTTCACGTTGGCGGCGATGGTATTGGCGTAGTTGGCGTCGGCTACTTTTTGAAGATTGTCCTGTTCGATAAAGGGGAGGATTTTGTACGGCCAGCCTTTCCACTCGGTGAAATGCGTGACCTCAAACGGATAGACGCCGCGTGGCTGGGGAAACTTCTCGAACGCGCTGTGGTGATTGAACAGGGCGATGCCGAGTTGTTTGAGATTGTTTTGGCACGTCGCGCGTGCGGCCGCCCCGCGCACCTTCTGCACGGCCGGCAAGAATAGGCCCATAAGGATGGCGATGATCGCGATCACCACCAAGAGTTCAATCAGCGTAAAACCGATGCGTACCCTGGCTCGTTTCATGTGTCCGCACTCCTCCCGACAAGACCCGGAACGTCTGGAACAGATGGGCAATGGGCGCACTCCCCGGACGATGAAGCCGAGGATGCGCCTCGTTGCGTGTTTGCGGTATCACATCTTTGTGGGGACAGGGCGGCAGAACGCCGGAGATAGGGGCTGATATGTTGGGAGAAGGATCTTTCTAGGATCCTTCTCCGGCGTCAATCACAATTCTACCCTAGCGAGAGAGAACGGCAAGCGCATTACCGAGCCGCGCATGCAGCGCCGGCGAGCGGGGTCGCGTAAGCGCCCCGAGAGATTTCCTCGGGGCGCTTACGCGACCCCGCTCGCCGGCGCTGCGGGCTTGCGAGCAAAGCTACGTCGGATCACGCCGAGGAGGAGGCTCCAATCAACGTCAGACCAACGGGCAGCGTGGCCTTCTTCGCGCCGGATTTCGCATCGAGCAGGAACAGCAACACCCAGTGGTTCTCTTCCTTTTTCTCCAGCTTGGGCATCTCCGCCGCGCCCTTGCCGGGGAACAGCAGCAATACGCCGGGATGCCCACCGGTGGTTTTGCCGCTCATCTCCTGGAGTTTCTTCGCTTCCATGGAATTCGGCGTTTTATCGTCGGCGGCCGGCGACAGCAGCAAGAACTCGCTGTAGGGGGCCGTGCCCATGTGATCGCCATCCATCGGCTGATTGGCCAGGCGCAGCGTGTAGACGCCGGCAGGGATCTTCTGCTTGCGATAATCGGTGATCTGCTTGGGAAAGCGGATGGCGCCGAAGACGGTGCTTTCCTGGACTTCCGCGTAGGTCAGGCCGTTCTTGATCTGGGCTTCGGTGGCGTTGACCGGCACATCCTGGCGAAACCACACCTCGGCGAGGAGATCGCCCTTGGCGTCGAGCAACTGCACGCAGCGCTCGCCGAGCAGCTTGCGGATTGGCTCTTGCACTTCCTTGGGGGCAGCCGTCTTATCCACGGTCTTGATCCTATACTCGTTCCCACGCTCCGCATGGGAACGTCCGGCGACAAAGACAAGCAGGGTGATCAGGGCAATCAAAACGGCCGCACCGGCCAGGGGACGCAAGCGCATCGAGGGAATCTCCGAAGGAACCAACAATACCAGCCCGCAGCGCCAGCAAGGACATCCCTTGCTGGCGCTGCGGGCTGGCACACTACAGAAAGAGTTAGCGAATGGCGAACGTGCCAAGATAGGCGCTGCGACGGCCGCAGTCTTTCCAGGTGCCGTCGAGTCCCTTGCCAGTGTAGATGTTCTCGGCGGCCAACGCTGGCAACGCCTTCACGTCGCGGGCCAAGGGCGGGAAGAAGGCGGATTCGTTGCCGCATACCTTGTCGTGCTTGTGATCGAGGCAGCGCGTCTCGATACAGGCATCGCCGGCCCGCAACTTGCCGCATCCACCCCCGTCGCAATCGCACACGCTCATCTCGACGCGGGCCTTGCGAACGGCGACAACATTACGTAACAACTCGCCGCCTTCCTGCTTGGCCAAAGCGATGAGAGCGTCCTTCTGCTCGCGGTTGGCGCGTTCATCAACGATCAGGACCGCTTTGCCCCGAGCCGTCTGCTGCGTGCCGAGCGTATCGCTGGCGGCCAGAACGGCGACCACGCCGAGTCCATCCAGGTCGATGTTGTTGAATGCACCTTTTTCGATCTTCCAGGCCATGATGGCGTTCTTGCCGCCGAGATTGACATCGGCATTGGCAAAGCACGGCCCCGTCCACACGTCGATGGTACGGGCTTCGATGTAGTGGCCGGTCAGCCCGGCGGCGGACAGCGGAGCGGTGGCGAACAACAGGGCGACAGCGGCGAGGCTCAAACTGCGTTTCATCGCTATGGTCTCCTCGATGATGGGAATACGGTCGTTAGGGGAGCAATCCACTGTTGGCATTTTTGAGGTAAAACGCGGAGCCGTCAAGGGGCGTTTTTCGTTCCTACGCTCCGGGTGCAAGCGAAGATGGCTAGGCAAAACCTATTTCCCGCCGCGCGGCGGATAGGCGACGAGTTCCCACGGTGCCACCGAGATTAACTTGCCATCTACGAACACGAGATTGCCCGGCACTTCGAAATCGTCTCCCTTTGGCTTCCGAGGCCGCGTTGGGTGATGAGCGATCACCCGTCCCGTGTTGATGTCCAACACAAGGATCTCCGGCCGTTTCGACCGAGCGCCGCGCTGGAGCGGCAGGTAATACACGTCGCCGGCAGCGATGCCTTGGCCGGAGGGAAGCCCTGTCTCCTGCGTCCACTGGATTTCGCCTTTGTTCAGATCCAGAGCCTTCACGCTCTTGTTGCCGACGATAAGCACCTTGCCGCCGTAGACGCCGCCGAGATATAAATCATCGTCGCCCTTCTTGTGCGACCAGAGCAAGGAACCATCCGTCAAATTGAGACAGTGAACGGACGGATCGTCCGGCGCCGCGAAGACAACTTTGCCATCCGCGATGACAGGAGCAGTCGTCTTCCAGCGTTTGGCGGTCACGGGGGCGGGAGAATCTTTCATCCGCTGTACGGGTGGAATGGCTATTTCAAAGACTTTGCGCTCGGCGTCCACCCGGGCGGGAGCATCTTTCGCTTTCTCGCCTATCTCCCGATAGGGGTAAGCCCAGGCCAGCCGGTTTGTCAGTAGATCGACGCCGAAGACGACACCGGCGTTCGTCGGACAAACGAGGATGCCGTCGCCATAGGCAAAGTGCGCCGCCTGGGTGCGACGGATGGGGTCTTCGACCAACGAGGTCCGCAATTCGACGAGCGGCTTCATGAACACAATCTTGGGGTTGTGAACATGCTTTTCGCCGCCGGCATCCGGATCGATACAGAGCAGGGACATTTGCCGCTTTTTCTGGACGAGCATGTAAAGCCGGCCATCCAAGGGCAATGGCGGTCCAAGAAAAGAGTAATCGTGCAACGGATCCGTCTCCTCATCGCCCAAGGCCCAGGTCAACGCGCCGGAACGTGCCAGGCTGAGCGCGAAGAGCCGGTTGTGCGAAACCGCATCCTCGAGATCCTTATCGAGAGGCGCTTGGTTTGGCACCATTCCGCCGCGGAAGATCATACCGTTGTCGATGCTCTGCCGCGGCTCCGGTGGAACGGCGAGATCCTCGACCACGTAAACAAATTGGCCGTCGGTGCTGAGCGTGTTGATCGCGGAGTTCTCAAAGAGGATCTGCGGATAATAGCCCTGGTAATCCTTGAGCCATTGAGTTACAGAGTTTCGCTTCGAGCCTCCCTGGCTGAGCATCCGTTGCAAACCCAGGTTGGATGGGGATGCCCAGCGGAGAGAGCCGTTCCGCAAATCCACGGCCATAACACCGAAGTAATTCTTGCACACGACCAGATGGTCTTTTCGGTCGCGTCCCTGGCCAGAAACGGCGATGGGCGAGAAGGCGGGGATGATTGTCTCGTGACGTTCTTGTACCTTTTTCTCGGCCTGTCGCAATTGATCCCGCGCGGCTGCATCAGGGACTGGTTCGTAGAGCATCGATTGCCGCCAGAGTGGTTCGAGCAGAGGCGGTCCGCCGATGCCGCGATTGGAGCGTGCGGCATCACCTCGATAAATCGGCCACTCCAGCGGCTCTGGTGACGATGGCGCGCGCTCGATTTCGTCTTTCAATTGCTTCAGCGTACGCCATCGCTTAATCGACTGGGTTGCGTCCTTTCTCTCGCGGTCCCAGAGTTCTTTCTGCATCGAAGCAGATTGTGCGGACAGGCCGCGCCGGTGAATTGCGACGGCGGCTTGATAGAGATCGCCGTCGGACCAGCGTGCCAGGCCGACGTGCTCCCGAAGGCGAGCGTAAGCGGGAGCTGCCAGAAACATCCGACCGTTGTTATACTGCCATCGGGCCAGCTCCCACAGGGCTGCGAGACCGGCGTCCGCATACAGATACCGTTCGACGATGCGCGTGAATTGTTTTTCGTCACGGTCCTCGCGTGCTTCGTCCAGCAGAGCAGCGGCGCGAGGGCCGCAGGCCTGCTGATACATCTTGCGCGCCTCCGCCGGGAGCGTCGCTAACAGGCGCTCTGCCTCGGCATGGACACTGACATATCGTTCCAGCTTCCCATCCTTTTCGGTCAGGCGAGCGAGCGTGTCCCGATTGCCGTCGAGCAATTGCTGCAAGAGGCGAACAGCGTTTTCCCAGTCCTTCGCCTCAATGGCACGCACGGTCGCATGCAGCTGATCCGAATTCACACCGGGCGCCAGTTTCCAGAGCGGTGCGGCTTTTTCTTTCTCTTTGTTCTCATCCGCCTGCGCGGAATCAATTCTCCGCGCCGGCAAAATCAACAACATTGAGACAAGGACCAGTACGGTTCGATGCGAGGGCTTCATCGATATCTCCCCTAAGATTGTCGGTCCCTGCCTCATTAGGCGATTGTCGCACGAACGAGGAGAGCAATCTAGAGAGCAGCGCGCGTACTTCACTGTCTATTCGACAAGCCCGGAGCGCCAGCGACGGGTGAAGACGCCCCTCGCTGGCGCTCCGGGCTTGTCGAACAGACACCGAAAAGGTTTTCGCGCGGCGCTTACGACAAGATGCCTTTGCTTGGCGACTCCGCAAGCAGCTGCTTGCGCACCTTGTTGACAACGGTCGCTGGGCCAACGAGATCCACGCTGCCATCTCGCAGGCGCACGCTGAGCTTGTTGAACTCGAAAAGACGAGCAATTATGTGTTTGGGTTTGCAAACGAAACTTGTGGACGATTGCTGCTCGACCGTGTAGCGAAGTCGCTTTACTGCCTTGCCGAGACGCTCGGGAAGCGTAGCGCTCTCCAGGAACGGAATGTTCGTCGAAACTTCTCGTGCCAGGAATGCGAGGGTAATCGACGTGAAGAACCAAACGAAAGCCCCCCAGAGCAGCCCCAGGAATAGCCAATTAATCAGTGAGCCGCTCATAAAGAGCGCCATGATTAAACCCCAGATCAATCCACCGATGCACCATAGCGGGATGCTAACAACGACATAGAGGAGAAAATCTTTCGGAAACCAAACCGTCTGATCGTGAGCGCTCGCCATGATGTAAGCCTCATCGACTTGTCCTTTCCCGTCGCTCAGATTCTCTAGCCGGAGTTTACCGCCACGATCCAGTCCGTTCAACGATTTTCTCTGCAGGTATTAACATCCGCACGAAGGCGAACGGCCGAGAAGCGGATACAAAAATCGAGGAGTGGAATCCGTTTCTTTTTCCGATTTCTCCCTTCCCTTCGTTCGGGGTTCCTCTATACGATGTGGCCTTACCGAAGCGCCGACGCTCGCAAAGAAGGGCCGATGTTCCCAAGGAAGAAAACATGACCGAGAGTGGTTCGCTTTCATCCGATCCCGCGATTACATCTCCGCCGCCAGCTCCGGGGCAACCGGAAGCCGTTGCTTCGATGCGTCCCTCCCCTGTCGATGCGCCGCTGCCCGGCGCGCGGACGGCCTTGGTCCTTCTCCTGCTCATCAACCTGTTTAACTATATCGATCGCTATGTATTGGCGGCCAATGTCACACCGATCGAACGGCAATTGCTGCCTTACCGCGAGCCGGATTCGGTGCGCCTGGCCAGCACGATCGGATTGCTGGCCTCGCCTTCGAGTTATGCTCCCTTGCCGGCGGCCGCGGCCCTGCATCCCCTGCGGGCCGAACAAGGGCAGGACAACAAGGAACGCATCGGCGATCTGGTGCTGGCATTCATGTTGTCCTATATGCTCATTGCTCCTCTATTTGGCTGGCTGGCTACGCGAATGCCGCGTTGGCGACTGATCGCCATCGGCGTGATCTTCTGGAGCCTGGCCAGCGGCGCTTCCGGATTGGCCGGCACACTCCACGACACCAGATGGGTAACGGCAGGAGGAATTGCTGTTTTCTTTGGGTCATTCGGATTTTTGCTGGTAACACGCTGCTTTATTGGAGTCGGCGAGGCCGCTTACGGTCCGATTGCTCCGACGCTCATTTCGGACCTCTATCCCGTTAAAATCCGGGGAAGCGTATTGGCCTGGTTCTACGCAGCCATTCCGGTGGGCAGCGCCTTGGGCTTCGGTCTTGGCGGCCTGCTCGGCTGGCCGGATGCTTTTTACTGGGTTGTGCCGCCGGGCCTGCTGCTGGGATTGTGGTGCTGGTTCATGCCCGAACCCCGAAGCGGACAGGCCGACTTTGCCCACGACCAGTCCGTCCACCGTCCTCGGCTGCGTGAATACTTGGTTCTGCTCCGCACACCTTCGTATGTTCTGGACACGTTGGGAATGACCGCCCTGACGTTCGCTATTGGCGGCATCGGGGTTTGGATGCCCGATTATATTTATTCCTATCGCGGCGAACCGAATCTCAACCGGATCAATCAAATATTCGGCGGCGTTCTCGTCGTCTCCGGCCTGGTGGCGACGCTGCTAGGAGGCATTGTAAGCGATCGCCTGCGGTCGCGTTTTGCTGGTTCCTACTTCCTCGTTTCCGGCATCTCGATGCTTTTGGCCTTTCCGTTGCTTCTCGCTTCTCTGTATGTGCCTTTCCCCTGGGCGTGGATCTGTATTTTCTTCGCGTGTTTTTTCCTCTTCTTCAACACGGGTCCAACCAACACTATCCTCGCCAATGTCAGTCATCCGGCCATTCGCGCCCAGGCGTTCGCTCTCAACATTCTCATTATTCACTTATTTGGAGATGCTTTTTCCCCAAAAATCATGGGGCGCATCGCCGATCGATTTGCTGTGGGCGGTCAGGCGAACATGAACGCCGCCTTCGTGGCCGTCTCCGGAATGATTCTCCTGGGCGCACTTTGCTGGCTGGCTGGAACACCATTCTTGGCGCGCGATACTGAGCTAGCACCAAAGCGATTGGATCCGCCGTCCTCGTAAGAATCAAGTAAACGAGCGGAGGATTGTCCTCATGCAGCCAACAACCAATTCAAGACCGCGTTCCTTCGTGCCGGTACCGCCGCAATCGCACTTCCCCATACAGAACCTGCCCTATGGCGTCTGTCGCCGTCGGGACGGCGAGCGCTCCATCGCCGTGGCCATTGGTGATTACATCGTCGATCTGACCGCCCTGGAAGCATTGGGATTTCTCGATGTCCCCGCGCTAGCGGGCCGGCGCGTGTTCGACACGGGGAAGCTCAACACTTTCATCGCCCAGGGCCGCACCGTCTGGAGCGAGATCCGCCAGCGTATCGGGCAACTCCTGGACGCGGATGAGCCGACCTTGCGCGATGATGCCGAGATTCTGGCGCGAATGCTTGTGCCGATGGCCGAGGTCGAGATGCTGTTACCCGCGGACATCGGCGACTACACCGATTTCTATTCCTCGCGCGAGCACGCCACCAACGTCGGCACCATGTTCCGCGGCCCCGACAAGGCGCTGCAACCCAACTGGCTACATCTGCCGGTCGCTTATCATGGACGGTCCAGCTCCATTATCGTCAGCGGCACCGACGTGCGCCGGCCATGTGGCCAGAGCAAACCCGATGACGCCGCCGCGCCGATTTATGGTCCCAGCCGCTCGCTGGACTTCGAGCTGGAGATGGCCGTGTTCATCGGGCCGGGCAATGCGTTGGGCCAGCCCATCCCAATCACGGCGGCCGAGGAACATCTCTTCGGCATGGTGATTCTCAACGATTGGAGCGCTCGCGACATTCAAGCATGGGAATACGTGCCGTTGGGACCGTTCCTGGGCAAGAACTTCGCCACGTCGATTTCGCCCTGGGTCGTGACGATGGAGGCGCTAGCTCCCTTCCGCGTCGGGGCACCGCAGCAAGATCCGCGGCCTCTGCCCTATCTGAATGACCCAACGCGCGCGACTTACGACATCCACTTGGAAGTGTTTCTCCAGGGCGAGAAGATGAGCGAACCTACACGGATTTGCGCATCGAACTTCCGCACTCTGTACTGGACGCTCGCCCAGCAGATGGCCCATCACACCGTCAACGGTTGCAATCTCCGGCCGGGCGATTTGCTCGCGTCCGGCACCATCAGCGGCCCGACGCCGGATTCGTATGGCAGTCTGCTGGAATTGTCCTGGCGCGGCACTCGGCCCGTGAAGGTAGGAGAGGAAACGCGCGCGTTTCTGCTCGACGGGGACCGCGTCACCATGACGGCCTGGTGCCAGGGCGAGGGTTACCGCGTTGGCTTTGGGAACGTGACTGCACGCATCCTGCCGGTCCGGCAATGATTCTCTGCATTAGGCGGACGGCGTAGGCTCGAACTGATCCGGCTGCATGGCGATCATCTTCTGAACCTCGCCCACCTTCGTATCGACAAAGAGGACATTCGGTATATTGAACGTTTCCCGCCTTGCTCCGATCGTGGAAATCTCAATGTCGCCAGAGCCAAAGCCGAGGATCCAGTGACGGAACAGATCCTGCCGGTGTTTCTCGAAGACCATGCCGCGCGTGTCGTAGCTCTTCTGAGCGCCGCCGACCACGGCATCGTAAGTGAGCTGCCCCGGCGTGACCCGCCAGTAACTAAGCCGGTCATAAATGAAAACCGAGATGGCCCAGACCAGGAACACGAGGGAGGAGAAGAAAACATAGAAACCCATGTTCATGTAGATCGATACCCGCCCCGCCCAATTCAGTACATCTTCCCACCAGCCGAAGTAGGCCAATAGCAGCGCTAAAAACGCGGTGCACACGATGACCATCAGCGAAGCCCAACCGCGCAGGCTGATATTGGTGATGAGAATAATGAGAAAGAAAATCAGCGTGAACAAGACGCCGAGGTTCTTGCTAGGGTGCATCCAGACATAGATTCCAGTGTTGCCCAGCTGGAGGTGCTGGCCGTCGAACCGCGTAACCAGGGCCATGATGTAGCCCACGGCCCAGACCGGCCACCAGTAGAAGAAGTTCGAATGGCTGTAAATCCGCAACTCCTCCACCTTGTGTTTGCGCGGAGCAGGCGGAGGGGCCACTTGAACGGTGGGTACCGCCGGCTGATTCGCGACCGGAAACGAAGCCCCCGGGGGAGTATTTACGGGGGCGGCCGGAGTGTATGCCGCCGGTGTCGCCGGAGCCGGCGCCCCAGGTTGACCCGGTTGCCCAGGATACGGTTGTGGAGGGGGAGCTGAAGACATAACTGCCTCCCTGAATATCCGAAGCCGGGCACGATGCCCGGCATCCGACGATTTAATTTGCAATTGCCATTCCAATGCGATGAAATCCGGGAACCGAATTCGAGAGGTGAAAACGGTCTTCGGCAAGAAAATATGCCCCGCCACGAAGCGACGGCGCTGGATCCTGAATTGCGCTCGCCACCTACTTCAACTTGACCAAGGATCTTGTTATATAAGCCGATACGGGAGCAAGAGCGAGTTCCCTCACAACCGAACGGCTCGATCACGATCCTTTTTTCCGTCCACGATCACTGCCTTTAGATGATTCGCGTTTTCCTGCCTTCCGCTCTGCCGCCGCCATTGCTTTTTCGGCAGCCTTACACCGACGTTCGAGAGCCGCGAATTCGACGGGATCGGTAACAGGAACTAATTCAAATTCCTGAAGGGTTGGGCCGAGCATTTTCTTTGGCGTTTTCTTTTTCATGGATTAATCCCCTTCCGTTGCGATAGAGAAAGGTAGTTCTCCTTTGAGGACATCACTTCCCTCTTCTTGATAAAACCAGGTCTGGACCGTGTATCGGCCTGAGTGGGGGAAAGAACATCTCAGGCGAGCAGCAGCGGCCACGGTTTCGTCGTTGCCCTTGAAGCGGGGATGGGGCGCTAGGTGCGCGAAGAAAATGGCTTTATCGGTCTCGTCGTCGATTACACGGATGTAGCTAGGAAAGGTTCCTGATCGATGACTCGACAGAACCAAGAAAACCCAAAGTCGAAAAGTCACCACCGGAAAGCCCTGCGCGACGATCCGCTGACGAACTCCTCGTAGATGATATACGCCGCTCTCCGTATTGCTTTCGCGAACCCGGTCGCAAACCGTCATGAGCCGCACGCGTGGTGTCAGCACTGCCGCAGCCATAGTGAATTCCCGCTTTTTCCAAAGACGAACGCCACCTCAACGTAACAAACTGCTGTCTGGCAAGCAAGAGAGCCGTTCAGGGATTCCGGCTGCGACTGCCGAGCGATCAACTCTGCGCCCGGCCCACGCCGATTCATTCGTTAACAAGGGAAAAATTGCTATCCTGTGCAGCAGATGATTGTGAAGGATGACCGCTGAGTATTTTCGCCGTGACACGCGCTCCCTTACCTATTGACCCTGTCCTCCCCGAAATCGTCGCCGCGCTGCGGCAGCAATCCAGCGTAGTGCTACGCGCACCCACCGGCGCGGGCAAGACGACGCGCGTACCGCCGGCTCAGCTCGATGCGGGATTGGCGGAGGGCGGACGCATTCTCATGCTGGAGCCGCGGCGGCTTGCCGCTCGCGCCGCCGCCCGGCGCATGGCCGAAGAACGCGGCGGACGGGTCGGCGAGGAAGTCGGCTATCACGTGCGCTTCGATCGCCAGTGCGGCCAGCACTCGCGCATTCTCGTCGTCACGCCGGGCATTCTCATTCGGCTGCTGCACGATGATCCCTTCCTTGAATCGACTCGCGTGGTGATCTTCGATGAATTCCACGAGCGCGGCCTGGAAAGCGATTTGGCCCTGGGCATGGTGCGGCTGGTGCAGCAAACGGTGCGGCCGGAGCTGCGCATCGTCATCATGTCGGCGACGTTGGCCGTCGAATCGGTGTCGGCGTATCTCGGCGGCTGCCCGGTCATCGCCAGCGAGGGGCGTTTGTTTCCCGTCGAGATCGAGCATGAAGCACGGCCGGAACGGCAGCCGTGGCCGTTGGCTGTGGCGCGAGCGGTGGAGCGAACACTGGAGCGAACGCCGGGGGATTTACTCGTTTTTCTGCCCGGATTACAGGAAATTCGTCAAACCGCACGCCATCTCGAAGTGTGGGCGGCCGAGCGCGATTTGGCCGTGCTGCCTCTGCATGGAGAATTGCCGGCCGAGCAGCAGGATGCGGCGCTGTTGCCGCAAGCGCGGCGCAAGGTCGTGCTGGCGACGAACGTCGCGGAAACATCGGTCACGGTCGAGGGCGTCACCGGCGTCGTCGATTCGGGATTGGCGAGGTTGCTGGTCTTTGATCCGCGGGTCGGTCTGGATCGCTTGCAATTGACGCCGATCTCGCGCGCCTCCGCCGATCAGCGAGCTGGCCGCGCCGGACGGACGCAACCGGGGATTTGCGTGAGACTGTGGAGCGCGGGCAGTCATCGCTCGCGGCCAGAACAGACAGAGCCGGAGATTCGCCGCGTCGATCTCGCCGGGGCCGTCTTGCAGTTATTCTGCCTGGGCGAGACGGATGTTCTGCGCTTTCCTT
>Ga0070738_10005317_pt1 | contig 14390 bp, 20 predicted proteins | sample Coa_R2_2_FD_66446 | JGI IMG/M metagenome (GOLD analysis project Ga0070738, IMG submission 66446) | Surface soil microbial communities from Centralia Pennsylvania, which are recovering from an underground coalmine fire - Coalmine... | ecosystem: Environmental > Terrestrial > Soil > Unclassified ...
GCATAGCCGCGGAAATCCAGGTTCGGCCGGTTCACCCATTGCACCGGAAAGCGGAACGGCAGTCCCGCCGTCTCGGACTGGATGTCGATGCTCTCCAGATAGTCCATCAGGCAGGGGCCGTGATACCAGTCGGTATTGCCGGAGCGGTTGATGATGTTGTCACCATAGCGCGCCGAGATCGGCACCGGCACGATCGAGGTGAAGCCGAGCGCGGAGGCGAAGGCCACATAGTCACCGACGATGCGGTCGAACACCTCCTTGCGGTAGTCGACCAGGTCGATCTTGTTGACGGCGACCACGACATGGCGGATGCCGAGCAGCGAGCAGATGAAGGAGTGGCGCTTGGTCTGCACCAGCACGCCCTTGCGCGCATCGATCAGGATGATGGCAAGCTGCGCATTGGAGGCGCCGGTCGCCATGTTGCGGGTATATTGCTCATGGCCCGGCGTGTCCGCGACCATGAAGGAGCGGCGCGGCGTGTTGAAGAAGCGGTAGGCGACGTCGATGGTGATGCCCTGTTCGCGCTCGGCCTCGAGACCGTCGACCAGCAGCGCAAAATCGATGTCGTCGCCGGTGGTGCCGTGCTTGACGCTGTCGCGCGCCAGGGCCTGCAGCTGGTCCTCATAGATCATCTTGCTGTCGTGCAGCAGGCGCCCGATCAGCGTCGACTTGCCGTCGTCGACCGAGCCGCAGGTGATGAAGCGCAGCTGGTCCTTGTCATGCTCGGCGCGCAGCGCCTGCGTGGCGTCCTGGTTCATCAGAAATAGCCTTCCCGCTTCTTCTTCTCCATCGACGCCGCTTCGTCGGTGTCGATCAGCCGCCCCTGGCGCTCGGAGACCGTTGCGACCTGCATTTCGGCGACGATCTCCTCGATCGTCGTCGCCTCGGACTCGATCGCGCCGGACAACGGGTAGCAGCCGAGCGTACGGAAGCGGATGGTCTTCATCTGCGGCTTCTCGTTCGGCTGCAGCGGCAGCCGGTCGTCATCGACCATGATCAGCGTGCCGCCGCGCTCGACCACCGGGCGGGGCTTGGCAAAATAGAGCGGAACGACCGGGATCTTCTCCAGCATGATGTATTCCCAGACGTCGAGCTCGGTCCAGTTCGACATCGCGAACACGCGCATGGTCTCGCCCTGCCGGATCCGGGTGTTGAACAGGTTCCACAGCTCGGGCCGTTGGTTGCGCGGGTCCCAGACATGGCCGGGCTGGCGGAATGAGAAGATGCGCTCCTTCGCCCGGCTCTTCTCCTCGTCGCGCCGCGCGCCGCCGAAGGCCGCATCGAAGCCGTAGAGGTCGAGCGCCTGCTTCAGCGCGTCGGTCTTCATGACCTGGGTGTGCAGCGCCGAGCCGGACGCGATCGGATTGATGCCGCGGGCGACGCCGTCCTGGTTGATGTGGACGATGAGATCGACGCCGAGACGCTTTGCGGTCTCGTCGCGGAACGCGATCATCTCGCGAAACTTCCAGGTGGTGTCGACATGCATCAGCGGGAAGGGGAGTTTCGCCGGATAGAACGCCTTGATCGCCAGATGCAGCATGACGCTGGAGTCCTTGCCGATCGAATAGAGCATGACCGGCTTTTTGAACTCCGCGACCACGTCGCGCATGATCTCGATGGACTCGGCCTCCAGCCGCCGCAAATGGCGGGGCAGGGTGTGAGTATCAGGCTTGGTGATGTCTTGTGCGTTCATCTCTCAGGATCCCGGGGCCGTTCCCCACGCGACGAAATCGCCGTTTCGATAATCGGGCTTGCCATAGCGCATGGGGCAGCCGTTGAGGTCGGTGACGGTGCCGCCGGCGGCGAGCAGGACGGCATGGCCGGCGGCGGTGTCCCATTCCATGGTCGGCGCCAGCCGCGGATAGACGTCGGCTTCGCCTTCCGCGATCACGCAGAATTTCAGCGAGGAGCCGGAGGGCTCGAGATCCCTGATCCCATGCCGCTCCACCCATTCCTTGGTCGCGGTGTCGAGGTGGGAGCGGCTGACCACGGCGCGACAGCCCGCCGCTGGGATCTTTCGCACCGTGATCGGGTGCATCCTGCTGAAGGACAATTCGCCGCCGTCGGTGTTCCGCGTGTCGAGCTTGTAGGCATTGGTGCCTCCAACATAGAGCTGGTGCAGCGCTGGCGCGTAGACTGCGCCGGCGACCGGCATGCCGTGCTCGATCAGGGCAATGTTGACCGTGAACTCGGACCGGCCCTGGATGAACTCCTTGGTTCCATCCAGCGGATCGACCAGAACAAATCTCTCGGGCGCAACTCGTGGGGCGGTAGCGCAGGTCTCCTCAGTAACCACCGGAAGATCAGGGAGGTTTCGTGCCAGGCAGGCACGGATGGTCTCGTCGGCCGCGAGGTCGGCGGCGGTCACAGGCGAGCCGTCCGCCTTGTAGTCTGGGCGGCACGTATCGGCCTGAGCCCTCATGATGACCTCGCCGGCTCGGATGGCGATTACGCCGAACAGTCGCGCGAGCCTGTCGAACTCGTCCAGTTCAAGCTCCTCGGTCAAAGGGGTACCTTCCGCCTCATTACCATGTCGCTGCGACCATGCGGGGCCGCAAACAGAAAAAAGGGGTTTCGTCGCTGGCCTTGATGTCTGACGAGCAGCGATTTTCGAGGCGATTTGCCTGGTTCCGGTGCGATTTGCAAGGTTCTGGTTGCAATGGAGCTTCATGCCGCCCGGAGCGAACGAGCAAGCACCACCATTCTGTCTCCAGCTTTCGGAGGAGAATATCTTGCTCCCGCCGATCGTAAGGAAACGAGCGAGGTCCTTCAGGCGGCGAAAGGATTTTAGCGCCAGCTGTCTCAGAAAGTCCAGTTCGTCGCCGAGAAGGGTGGCGACCGTGCGCGCGGCTTTGCAAGCCAACCAAACAGCGCCGCAATATTGGAGCCTTTTGTGTGAATTTAGCCGTTCTGGCTCACATCGCGGCTAGCGCAGCCGTCTCGTGTCCTGAGAATTCGGAATCAGGCGGTGTTTCCGATGGACGAGCCCCAAGATATCGCGCAATTGGCTGAAAACCTGCGGCATAAGGTGAGATTGGCATCACGACGGCCCAAATCGATCCCTTGAAGGGATCACGCCCCAACAGTCGTAACGGCGGTTTTTGTTCGTCACCAAAGCCTTCATCCGGAAGCGATACTTCCGGACCTGGGTAGACAAGCAGATACCCTAGACGATCCCCAGCGATCTCGCGATTTGAGAAAACAGGGAAGCTGCTGCTCGGGTGTATCGTGCATCATTGTATTGCTCATCCGTGAAATGGAGGACGAGGACAGCAACCAGAACTGCAACTGCACATTTCATTGGAAGATCCGTCTGGATACCCAAACGAACCTGGCGGAATATCTTAGGCTGGTTGGTTTGGGCTGAGTGTTAAAACTGTCAAAATTCTCTGTCGGCATTATGTAGCGGTCTAATTAGCAAAACCTTATGGTAGGCCGAAGTTGAAGCATTGCCATTATTTGCGCCCAGGGGTTACCAAGGAAAGTGAACTTTGGGGCGGTGAGAGCGGCACCTTGCCTGAAGCCAGCGAGGCGGGTCCGGCGCCGGGTTGCTTACCCCATATTGAGCACACCGCTGTTCAGGCGACTTCACCGGAGACAGCATTTTGGGCTGTGGCCGCGCGGGACAGTAGCTGCTTACGGATGGCCTGCTCCGCAAAAGCCAACGCTTCGAGAGCCTCACGCGCCTTCATCTCGGCGAGCTCGGCCCGTACTTCGGCAGCTGTAGCTTGGTCCTGTGCAGCGATGACTTCTCGTTCAGCTCGGTCTAGGGCTATCGAAGCTGCCTGAAGCTTGGAATCGGCTTCGACGAATACTTCTCGCCGGGACTGTTCAACTTCCTCGATCCGAGCCTCGGCGGAATGTAGCTTGTGAAGCAATAATTCCGCGCGCGTCTCCGCTCCACGAGCCTGCTCTTCGATCTGACTGAACAGCTCAGCAGCCTGGTGCACGAGATCAAGCACCGCGGTGCCGTACTGAGCGCCTCCGAGTCCGGACCCGGCCTTCCGACTGGACTGCGCCATGATGGTGCTGCGCTTCCTTGGATCGCACTCTCGCGAGGATGAACGATTATGGTAAATTTGGAGTTAATCGCCTGGTGACGTGAATCTAGAGCTGGCCACAAAAAGTCTTCTGAGCTTTATGACAGAAGCGTTTGACAGAAGCCGAGATCTGGTCTGCGGATTTGCCCCATTTGAAGGGCTCCGGCTTGTTGTTGTGCAGTTCGATGGAGGTGCGGATGTCTGCCCCGAGCTGCCCGACGGAGGTGTGAACGCCTCGTTAGACTTGCTTCTGGTGAGCTCAGCGAACCAGCGCTCGATCTGATTGGTCTATGACGCGGAAGTCGGCGTGAAGTGAACATGATAGTGCGGCCGGCGAGCGAGCCATGCTTTATCTTGGGCGTCTTGGGTGGCGTGGTCGTCCATGACGATATGGACAGCGAGCCGCTCAGGGATTTGACCATCGCTGCGCTCGTAGCATTTGCCGATGACAAACCCCCAAAAGCGACATCGAGCGCGGCAAAAACCGTGATCGTACCACGCCGCACCTAGCTGTGCGTGCGACGTTCCCGTACGCCAAGTATCACCGGCAAGACCGGTTGCTCGCGGTCGAGCGCCTGTATCCAACTCTTCTCATCTACGCTGAGGACAACGGCTCGGTTCGGTGGAGACAGGAAAAGCCCGACAATATCGCGCACCTTGTCAACGAATAGGGGATCGCCTGACAGTTTAAACGTCTGGCTGCGGTGCGCCTGCAAGCCAAACGCCGTCCAAGAGGAAGCAGCGCCAACGGCGGCCAGATAGTTATGCGCGCAGGCTACGATGCACCTTTGTCCTTCAAGAGCGCAGTATCGGCGTGGCCGTAGCGGGTGACGGTGGTCGCGGCGCCTGTTAACCATGAAACAGGTTTACCGATGCAAGATGGTAAAGCTTAAGTTAAATTCGATCCATTGAAGAGCTCACCCACGCGTTGCGTCTCGTGAGCAAGCCAGAATCGCTTTTTCTTCTTCGTGTTGCCGTCGGCGGACGGCTGAGAAGTGTCATTACGACCGGCGCACGGAGAACTAGTCATGAAGCGGCTTTTGTCGGCCGCCATCATTGCGATGGCGTCGAGCAGCTCTGCATGGGCTCAATCATCCGCCACGGCGGCGGGATCTGGTGTCGGCGTTGCCAAATCGACATCGAATTCGCAAGCGATCTCAGGGCAGGGCGGCACGGGAGTCGGCGTCGCGGCAATCACCACGAACAGCACAGTGCCGGCCGATCAGACGGTCAGAAATGTGCCGGGGGTTGTTGCACCGGGCTTGGCCGCGGCCGGGCTCGAAACGTGCCTCGGGTCGGTTTCCGGCGGCGGCGCGTTTGTCGGGACCGGATTCAGCTTTGGTACCACGGTTCCTGATCCCGGCTGCGCGGCGCGACTTGATGCGCGCACCTTGTGGAATTTTGGCCTGAAGAAGGCGGCGGTCGCCCGGCTTTGCCTTAACCCCGACATCAATCGTGCGATGCCGGAGGTTTGTGTCAAGTACCTGCCGCCAGCGCAGGGCTATCCTGACACGCCGGTCCCCACCCGATACGCGCAGGCGGAAACCTCCGGAGACATCTCGGACATTTGGCTGGTGGAAGGAGCGACCGGCAGGAGCCGTCTTTGCAAGGACTACGACGTGACCCAGCAGCGCTGCCGTGTCTGGGCTCATGTCGCTCACCGTTCGGCGCCGAAGAAAAGCGCGACGTCGAGTGGTGAAAACTCTCACACGGCGGCACCACCCGCCCCGGCACCCGTCGTGGCGGAAATCCAAAGGAAGGAGAACTCACAATGAAGAAGCTTTTGATGAGTGTTTCGCTGATCGCTGTGTTGGGAAGCATTGTGCCGGCCGATGCTGGCTCCACGCTCGCCATCGGCGGCGGTGCCAATCTTGGTAATGTGACCACGCTCACCGGCGCTGGAGCTTTGGGCAACGCTGCGGCTGCTTCGGCGGCCAATGGTATCAATACCTCAGTGGGGAGCGGCGTTGCCGTTGCTACGCCTGCGGGGAGCCTCAGTGCGGGCATTGGCACGTCCATCGGGCAGTCAATTGGTCAATCGGGTGCAGTGGCCGGTCCGGGTGGCGCGGCCCTGAGCGGCGCTTTCTCCAACAATGGCGGGGTCGGCGTCGGCGGTGGTTTCACGAACGTGCTGCCCTGACATAGATGGCAGCAGCATGGTGACGAAGAGTCGCCACCATGCTGCTGGTCGGGTCGGGGTTCAATGTTCGATCCCTCGGAGGTGTGAAGGCGAAAGAGAACCTGTTTTAGACAAGTCCATATCGGGACAGGCGCCGTACACACGGCGGTGGAACCTTTCTTCTATGCGCAAGGGACTTGTTGAGGACGCGCTCAGCGAAGCCGTCTTGGGACTGCAACCCAGCGCTTCTAGCGACATTCGTCCTGCTGCATTGGGTCGACGATCAAGACCATCGACTGCTTGGACCACCAACGGCCGAGAGACCCAGGAAATCCTGCGCAGTGCCCATGCCGACATTCCGGACGAGGCCATGCGTCGTTAGTGGTTGCCGACCTGCTACGCGCGCACAGGCTGATCGGCTGATGACGGGGAGCTCATACCGGTTACGATCGAGGTGCCATAGAAGGGCTCACCGCCGCAAGGTCTTTTCGACCAACGAGCTGCTTAGCGTAGCTGAACGGGCGCGACATGACGGAGAGTCAAGACCGAGACCCGCAACAAGGAAAAGGTATCAACAATGATGAAAGAAACAGCGCGCCAAGACGCAATTCGCGCTATTCTCTAGCCCATTTCAAGAGTGGGGGATGTTGCACAATGCCAGTTTACTGTTTTGGAAATCTGTCGCAGCTCACTATGAAGCCGCTCGGGGCGGATCAAGGATTGAGGAGCGACCTGACATTTTACTCAAGGCGACGCCGGCGCGATACCGTCCACCTCGAGCTGTTCCCTAAACGGGCCATGTGCTTTTTGCAGCCTGTGAAGGAGATGCCGCAAAAATTCGCTCGGGTTGTGCCGGGCGTCCTTAACGTTTTGGGCAAGCCGTCCCAGCATGCGGTTTGTGGACAATTCTGAGACAGATCAGGAGAAATGACCTGGCGCCGACAAAGGGCCCTCATGTCTGAGGCAGATCAGGATCTTGCGATTATTCTAGCGCGCGCTTTTGATCGAGCTTGGGCGGCCTACGACGCGCTTGGATTAGCTCCCACGATCTCTGAAGACGCCGCTCGCCCTGAGCTCGCAAAAAAGCTAGTCAGAATGGCGAAGGAGGGGATAGAGAACGAAGACGCCTTGGCCGTAGCCGGCCTGCAACACTTGTTCTTGCTGTCACCTGGCTTGCACTTTTCCGCCAAGAATGTACGAGCCACAATGATCCAGCAATGGCGCGTTCCGTGGCTTCGCTCAACCAGAGATGATTGAAATCAGCGCCACCTGAGCCTCCTCGGAAGTGATAGATACCTGTCGCGGGCTTGAAGAGCCAGGAAGGTGCCCGTCAATTCGCAGGAGATCAGTTCGGGCTCCAACACCGCGTTCAGATCCCGATTCCCTCCGTGCGGATGGCGTTGGCATGTCCGTCCTTTGGCGGAGTACTGCTGCGCCGTGGATTGGGCTCGCCTGCCAAAGGTCCTTCGCGATTGGTAGCGGCTCAATCTGCATGTTCACCCACCACGCCTTCTCATTGCCATGACGATGTAGGTCGTGATGGTGGGTGCGGCAGAGCGGGACCGTAAACTCATCGCTGACCTTAAGGCCCAAGGCTTTCGGTTGCGCGAACTTCAGGTGGTGAGGGTCGCAGGGCGATTGACGACAGACAAGGCACGGCTTGACCGCGAACGAATGAAAGATGCGCCTTGCTCCGTTTCCGTGCCGGCTCCTTCGGAAGGGCGAGGCCGGCCGTTGCATCGTCCGACGTCGCCGAACCCATGCTCGCTTTGGTTTGCGGGCTGTCATCTGCCGCATCCCGTACCGGCGGCACAGGTTGAGCGAACTTCTCCTGGTAGGCGGCCTCGGCTGCTCGGGCGTCCGCCTCCAGCAGTGTGTTCTTCTTGGGAAGCTCTTCCTTGGCCCACGCCAGCAGCTCCTGATCGGTGCTGGACATCCTCCGGATGGGTCGGGATAAGGAAAGCCTGCTCGCGGCGGTGCGGGCAACCGCGATTGAACGCAACCTGCATGGCCTAATCGATGCGACGGAAGTCCAGGCGCTCCTCAAAGGCTGGCGCGCAGGCAAGCCGTCGGCCATAAGGCGCATCGACAAAATCCTGACCGCGGCGAACCGGAACCTCGCTGCTGCTCTCGCCTACGCCTTATCGAACGAGATCTACAGGATCGAGCGTCTCGATCGGCTGATCACGCTCGCCGAGGCACGCCGCAATGCCGCGCTCCGCGAACTCGACCTTCATCGCGCCAGTGCTGCACAGCAACTGCGCGCAGAAATCCGGCAATTCGGAACAATCCTGCTCGGAAACGTCGAGTCTGGGCCGATCGCACCGGAGCATGCGAGGATCAAAGCTCCATCATGAGGAGCCCAGGTAGCCGTGCTGCTAACCGCGCCAATGCGCTGGCCGGCACAGGGCCACGAACAGTTGGCGGCAGGGCTCGCGCGGCACAGATCGCGCGCAAGCATGGCCTGAGTGTGCCCGCCTTGTCCGATCCGCTGTTATCGAAAGCAACCGATGCGCTTGCGACCAAGGTCGCCGGCGAGCCAGCCAATGCGGAAATCCGCGAGCTCGCCCGCAACGTCGCCACGGCGGTGCTCGAGGTCTGCCGGATCCGCGCGGCGCGTTTCCAACTCTTGTTCAAGGCGATGGACGATCCGGAGTGGGATACCCGCGCCAACCAGCAGGCGAAAAACCGAGCAGTGTTTCGCCGTGCGCGGGGCGCTGGTGCACTCGCGCCTATGCCCAAGGAAGTCCTCGAGTACGTGTACTCCCGTTCGGAGGGAGCCTAAAAATTCTCAATGATCTTGGAAGAGAGGCGCGGCGAGCTTCTTGCTCTGGACCGCTACGAACGCCGCGCGCTGTCCAGGCGCAAGTTTGCAATTCGCGCCCTTGATGAAGCGCGGCGCCTGGCGGCAAACACGAAGGCGCGTCCCGCGGCCTAAAGCGCAGGTGGAAGATCAAATTTATTAAACCATAGGTAGAACATTTGACCCGCCAATTAAAGTCCGTTTTGGCAAAACGAAGCCAAGTTTCTTGAATGAAACAAGATACTTAACTGCTTATCGATGCGTAAGAATTCGTCTTCCGCATCGCCCAGGCAGCGAAAATGGGGCAAAGCTGCCGACCGGCCATACGGCAAGCGGCGTAGCGGCAGCCTAGGCAAATATTGTGCCAATTCCGCAATACCGCGTTTAAATTATGCTAGTTGGGAGATTATGAATTTTGTTACTGTGGAAGCTCTCAGTTTGTCCCATTAATATCAGGGAATTGTTCCATGAGTAACAATGAACCATTTCGCCGGATCGCCTCGCTAGACTTGGCTAAACTTCAGGCCGACGTTGAAGCTGCTCTCCCAAATCACGCGTCATTGCCATCGGTCCGGGCGCCCTCGGTTCAGTCGGGGCCGTCAATGCCGGATTACGTAGAGCACCAGGAAGGTGTTCCGCGTGTTGGTGCGCTTAGTGCTGAGGCTTTGGTACGCGAGTATGAAGCCGCCGCCAAGGAAATCGAGGCGATGGGGAGCGAGCTCATAGGCGCGGCGCAAAAATGCGAGGCAATGACTGCCGATGTGCACAAGGCAATCGCCTTTATGCAGGAAACCGCAGCAGCCTACCGCGAAGAGGCCAAAAGGATTTTCAAGCGCATCGAGGATTGCGCATTGCTAACCGACGACGTTCGCAAAACCTGCGAAACGCTTAAACGTAGAATCGAAGATACCGTCCAGTAGTCTGCCTGCAGGACCCAGACTGTTTAGAACGGCCCCGAGCATGGGAGTGCAACGGGGCCGCCAACCTTGGGGGTTGTCTCCCGGCCGGGGTTTGGGGGGGTGGGTCCGGGAGTATTGCGTTTGACTCTGCCGGGGCTTCTCAGGTTCAAAGTCAAGTGTCGCTGTTGGACTTTCTTCGATTCAGGGCGTGCACTGCGCGCTCGGCATAGCCCTCGTCAGACGAGTGAGTGCGGCTTTACTCGTGCGGTTCGTAAAATCGTGCAGAGCCGACATTTTGTGGTGCACCAAGCTCATCAAGCGTTGGCGCGATTGATGGCGCCGCCGTTTGTTCTAGCTCCTCGAACCGTTGAAGGAGGGCTGCCAGCCGGGCCGGTGGCTCCTGAACTGACCGATCCATCATAAATTGAAGGCGCTCGCCGATCTCCACGCAGATCGCCCGCATATGTTTTTGGCGTACCGCGTCACTCCAGGGCTGCGACATTGGTCTTCGTCTCCAAAGCTCGTACAACTTGCGACGACTAAATGACCCAGCGTTTAATGCTTTCTAGCAGTTGCCCGACATGGTGAAGGCCGAGTGAACGGCCGCTGTGGTGGCCTTTGCCGCCATCGCCATTGACAGCTGCAGGAGCTGCGAACGGGCGATCTGGTCCAGGCAAGGAGGCAGCCGCTGTCCCACGGCCGGGCAGCACGATCATGAGTCCTTGATTGGTTTCTCGATGCCAGTATAAATCGAAGCATTTGAAACGTTGCATTAATGGCACGCCACTTCCGTCGCCGCTTGAGCTCTGGAGGTAATTATTTGAGCGAAAAAGCGTCGGATGAAGAATCGAGCACTATTCTGCTCGCGCGCGCATTCGATCTGGCGTGGGAGCGCTACTTCACTGCTTGCCACGTCGCGCGACGCGAGCTCGCAGCTTTCCTCGTCGAAATGCTAAGAAGCGGGGTCATAGAAGAGCCGTTGGCTGCGTGCGGCGTGCTCCATTGATCGCGATAACGCCGGACCACCGATAGCCCGGTTGCGGAGTCGCTCGCCTGCTGCGAGAGCTCGATAAATCCTTGGAAAACAGGTGTTTGCCGGACTCTTATGCAGACAGCGGTGTGCCGGGCGTTTTATGTTTTCCGAAATTAAATTTTTTGTGTTTTCCGGAATTAAATTATGGCATACTTGGAATTGCACCCATTTCTCGAAGGTGTGTTTTATGGCCATCGAATTTTCACCGAGTGACGACGGCGGGCCGTCGTTAACGCCCATGATTGGCCGAATTAGGCCGCGACCAGATGAGTGACGCCAGCTACATCGAGGCCGCGCGCGACTTGTGCGAGGATCTGGAGAATCTCGTCGAGCTTGCGAAACAGGGGCGGGCGCCCATACGCGCGATCTCGCTGGTCGAACGCGCGTGCGTTGAACTCTACGCAAATCTCGATGAAGTCGAAGGCACCCGGGCCTGGTTGGCTGATTTCCGGTTGAAAGCGAAGACCAAATGAAGCTCGAGTCTCGCCGTCCGCTCTCTCGATCGTGGTTGCCGGAAGAGGACGAGCGATTAAGATCAATGATCGTGGCAGGGCACGCTCCAGTAGAGATTGCCAGCGAGCTTCGCCGATCTGTCGGCGCGGTATATGCTCGGGCTCACCGCTTTCGCCTCTCATTCAGGCGCGTCCATCTAGTGTCGCGACGTCGTTTTCAACATGAGGGACGGCAGCGCTGAAACCAGTGCGGCGCCGCTCGGGTTAGACGAAGCGAAAGCTTGCGCGGCGTTAAGCAATGCGAACAGCCGCGGCTTCGATGACTTCGGGCGCGAGCGAGCGGCCGACTATGTCACTCCCGTGCAACGGCGGCTACCGATCATACGAACGCCGCATTGCCGCCCAGGCCCATCCTCATTGCTGCCACCACCAGCAAAGATGTTTGCGTATCGACGGAGGAGGAAATGCTCGGCAAAGTCTTTGCGCTTACCGTAGTCATCGGTCTGCTTGTGACCAGCTCAGCTGCTTTCGTTGCGAACCACCTCCGAACGCCGGCTGCCTGCGCTGTGAGCTGCGAGTAGGCACAAGTGCGCCATCCCAGCGCATCGATGCCCTCGGTGCAACGTGCGAACTTAGGACGGCCTTTCCCGGGACCCAAAGCCGCCTTCGATCTGCCGCCAAACCGCCCCACGACTCAAACAGGTGATACTAAGCGCGACCCTGGGGCCAATGCGGATGCGTGCAGCGATGACGTTCGATCGATATCTGATGGCAGCTTTGAGCGGGCTAGTGGTAGGAACTGTGCTCTTGCTCGGCGCGGTTGTTGTTCGGGGGGTCGAAGTAAGCGGCAAGGCTAGAGCCGACAGCTCGATCGTCGGCCTGAGAGGAGCGGTGCAATAGGACTTACGGCCGCAGCGGCTCAGAGGAATTGACGTTGCTCTTGGAGGAACGGCGGCGCAAGCAATATAACGGACTAGACGCGCGTTCCGGCGCGGTGCCCAGGCGGAAGATCCCACAACAGGTGCTCCGCTCGCTTTCACCGCCGATCAGTGGCGTGCTACGCCCCCCGTCCCACAGGTCGATCCTGTGATCACGCGGAAGGGGGGCAATGGCCCGATACTGGATCAAGCTGAAGAACCGAAAGCACCCGGCGAGGGGCGGCTAATGGGTGAAATTCCGGTGATGGGAACATGCTGGTCACGTCTGCGCGCACATTATGGCGCGACAATCAGGATGCGAGCGCGTATCACCTTGATCGCCGCCGCCCAGCGCGTTGTCGATTGTGACTGCGCGCGAAGCAAACGCCATCCGCGCTCCAACACATTTACTGCGTTGTATGTGAGATCATTCACAGACGCGCGCGGCGAACCTATGGAACAAAAGGCGGCTATCCCCCGCCAGCCATGGTGCTCAGTTCGATGACCAGATACTTGTCATATAGTGCCGCGTCTCACAGGCTTCCAACTCTGCAGAGCGCGCTCGAGGTGCAATATCGGGAATTGCTAGACTTGCGCGAGCGCGTCAGAAACGCCGAGATCGCTGCCGCGGAGAGACCGCGAATTAAGGCGTTTATGTCGGGCGACAAGGTCAGGCGCGGTGATATCGACCTAACCAGCTTGGGGCGCTAGGCGCCCGTGGCATCCACCGGAGCAGAAGCGTTTTGTTTAAGTCTTTGATCATGGCCACGCTTGCCTCGTCTTGATAATCGCAATCAATTCAGCTGATGGCGAGACCTTGCTGAAAAGATACATCTGAAGCTAGGCGATTCGCCCGCTTTCGCCTGAGCCGGATCGCGCAGCGCTCGGGATGAGGCCTGGACGAGGGCGCACCACCGTGCTTCAAAAAGGGCTGGTACGCGGGCTGTCGCTGCCACCAGCCAGCTCTATCTCATTGTGCGCTTCCCGGCACCAAAACCCTCGTCCGTTATTTCTATTTCCGCTGTGGTTCACTCGCGCGAATTCCGACGCAATCACAACAACCGGCAGAAAACCGATCGGCCTTGCCAGGATGCTGAGCAGTTCAACTGCGAACGGTCGTGCCGGCCGAGCGCCTGAAGGAGACGGCTGATTGTCCCGCGAATAATCGCGCTAAAACAGCGGACATTAATGGATGAGGTGCGCTTCCGACCGTCGCGCCCGGGGCCGAATATGCGGTAGCGTCACAAAAGTCACATGACGACGAATAATTCGCTGCGCGATTGCCAAACTTCAAGTCCAGCCTATTATGCTGTGCGGATCATTCGCCCAAGCCCCACCCCAATCGTCGCGAGGAACGTGTCCATGCCAGACGTTCGAGACAGGCGACTTCAGCGATACGAAACGTGGGCGGCCGAATGCGAGATGTTGGCTCGAGTAGTGACTGATCGCACGAAGCAACAACACTATGAATACCTTGCGGCGCACTATCATTTTCTCGCTGCGAGCTTTCGCGACGCGCTCGCAATGCACAGCACAGTGTTGGCGAAATTGACGCTGCATTAACCGATCGCGTCGGACCGTATGGCGAAGGATTTGCTTACCGCCCCGCATTGGCATAAGAAGAGTCTAACGGTCTTTCCGCTTTTTGGATCAAGCATCTTGCAAATAAGGCGAGGCTTGCTTCCGCAGTTGCGACAGGCGGCGATCTCTTCACCCAAATGTATGGTCAGGAAGCTCATTGACAGCCTCGCTGCACAACTGAAGGAATAAACTAGAGGTTCATCCGGGATCGACCTATGATCCCAAGCCTCCGACGATGGCGACGCGCGTCGTGTTGTCTCCTGAGCCGTTTGTTTACTGCAAACGCAATCAAGGGCGCACCCGCGGCCGCAGCTCCGAAAATATGAAGACGCCGTTGACCGCGCTCCTTGTCCTATGGCTCAGTCCGAGGCGTCGCCCCCTATCATCCTGCGCTTGACCTCCTCGCAGGTTTTGCGGACGTCCTGGGTGAAAAGCGCACAATCTTCGATGCGTTTAAAGATCTTCTTGGCCTCCTCTCGATAGGCCGCCGCCGTATCGCGCATGTATGCGATTGCATTGTGGACCTCGGCAGTCATCGCCTCGCAT
>Ga0070738_10005318_pt1 | contig 14389 bp, 10 predicted proteins | sample Coa_R2_2_FD_66446 | JGI IMG/M metagenome (GOLD analysis project Ga0070738, IMG submission 66446) | Surface soil microbial communities from Centralia Pennsylvania, which are recovering from an underground coalmine fire - Coalmine... | ecosystem: Environmental > Terrestrial > Soil > Unclassified ...
GCATCGGACGGCGCGCGAATCGAGGAGATCGTCGTCACGGCGCGGCGCCGCGAAGAGAAAATGCAGACTGTTCCGGTTTCGGTGACGGCGCTATCGGGAGCTACGCTGCAGGAAAACAGTATCCAGGACTTTTCGGATCTGACCCACTTCGTTCCGTCGATGACCGTCTATTCCGGGACGACGCGCATCTCGCAGAACTTTCTCAGCATCCGGGGCCTCGGTGCCGGCAGCACGGTCACCTACTTTGCAGAGGCGCCGAACAATACGGCCGGCATACTCGGGCAGACCTTCGACATGGAGAGCGTCCAGGTGCTGGTCGGACCGCAAGGAACCCTATTCGGCCGAAGTGCGGTCGGCGGCGCGTTCCTGTTCTCGCCCAAGAAACCGACCAGAGATTTCGAGGGCTATGTCCAGCTCACGCTCGGCAACTACAACGACCATGAACTCGAAGGCGCGATCAACATACCGATCGTAGAGGACAAGGTGCTGCTGCGCATCTCCGGCCAGCGCCAGGAACGAGACGGATTTACCACGGACGCCGGCCCGATCAACACGGGCAAGGATTACGACAATCGTGATTACTGGTCGGGCCGTGTCGGCCTGACGCTTCGCCCGACCGATGATTTCGAGAACTATACGGTCTTTACCTACTTCTATAACCACGATAACGGAACCGGCTCGCACCTCCACATCGTTGATCCGGCGCCGGTCGCGACTTTCGGCAATCTTCCGATCTCTGTCCTTTTTCCGAACATCTGGAGCGTGTTCAATCGCGAAGCGGCGCTCGGGCCCTGGCAGACCGCCTTCGACGATCCCTACCTGCTGGACAAGGAGCAGATATGGACGGTCACCGACATCGCGCGGTACGATTTCAGCGAAGCGCTCTCGATCAAGAACATTGCCAGCTTTCAGTCAAACAAATCGCTAACCCGCTATGATTTCGACGGCAGCCTGATTCAATTCTCCGAGCAGGGCCTGGGCGCGCCCTTTACAAAAGAGCCGTGGGATACGTCGCAGGGCACCTCTACCGAAGAACTGCAACTCCTGGGCAAAGCGCTCAGCGAAAAGTTGGATTGGGTCGTGGGTGGCTTCCTCAGCTTTCAGCACAAGCTCGGCAATACGGCGTTCGGTTCGCGATTCGTCTACCCGCCCTATATTCCCGTCGGACCGACAACGGTGCAGGTGACGACGTCGAACACGATACCGGGCTGCGGCGCCACGACGTGCCGCGAGCAGGCGGTCTATGCACAGGGCACCTACGATCTCGGCGGCCTAATCCCTGTGCTCGAGGGGCTGAGCCTAACGGCGGGTTACCGTTACACCTGGGATTTCTCATCGAACTGGGGCCAGGGATTCGGAACTTTCGGCGGCTGTGTCGCCGGCTTCTCCGGCCCCAATTGCGGCAGCGCCGCCAGCGAGTTTCAGACGCATCGCCTGACCTGGAACTATAGTCTCGATTACAAAATCACTCCGGACACAATGGTCTATGTGCGGTCGGGCCGAGGCTTCCTCGGCGGACAGTTCACGGCTTCCAATCCACCGGGCTTCCGGCTGGTGCAGCCCGAGGGGCTGACCGACGTCGAGGCCGGTGTAAAGTCGGATTGGGAGCTGTTCGGGATCAAGGGGCGGACCAACGCCGACGCATTCTATGACTGGTTCAACAACATCCAGGAATCGATTGGGCTGGTGGTTCCCGGCCGCGGCGTAATCGGCGCCAATATCAACGCCGCCGCGGCGGAGCTGAAGGGCTTCGAAGTTCAGGCGACCGTGATTCCGGTTAGCGGACTCGAGCTGGGCCTGAACTACGCCTATGAGGAAGGCCAGTTCACGATGTTCAACAACCCAGCCGCCAATCCGCATGACCAGAGCGGCCTGCCCTTCCGCTTCATGCCGCGCCACAAGGGAACGCTCGACTTTCGATATCACGTGCCGATCGACTCGTCCTGGGGCGATCTCGTCGTCGGCATGACGGCCAGCCTGCAGACCAAGGTTCATGTCGCGCCCGACATCGAGCCGAACGGCGACATCGCCGGTTACGGCTTGCTCAATTTCAATGTCGATTGGAACAACATCACCGGCCGCCCGATCGATCTGTCCTTCTTCATGACGAATGCGACGAACAGCGTCTATCGGATCGCCAATGCATCGGCCTACTTCCAGGTCGGCTTCGTGCCCGTGACCTACGGCGAGCCGCAGATGTTCGGGTTCAGGCTGAAATACAGGTTCGGCCCGGGCCTGGATCTGGGACTATGAGACAAGGCGCGCGCCGACGATGCAATTCATCCAATCCGTCTGAAGACTGGGGTACACCATGACAGAAGCTTTGACTGATCGGCGTGGATCGGAAATCGGGCGGCGGCAATTGCTTGGCGCTTCGCTGACGGGCGCCGGCATCGCGCTTGCAGCGGCAGGAATCGGCGGCGGCCCTGCTCGCCAAGCTTCGGCCGCGATCCTCACCAGCGTGCCGAAACGTTGGGACGCGCAGGCCGATCTGGTCTCGCTGGGGGCGAGTTGCGGCGGATTGATGGGTGCGATCCGCGGCCACGATTTCGGTATGAAGACGATGCTGCTCGAGGTCGGCAATGTCATCGGCGGCGGCACCGCCGTCTCCAATGGCGGCATGTGGATCCCGTTGACGAGCATGCAGAAGGAGGCGGGATATCCCGACTCGAAGGAGATCGTCATCGATTACATTCGCTCGACCAGCTTCGGTCGGCATGATGAGGAGAAACTTGCCGCCTATCTGGACAATGGCGCGGAAGCCGTCGCTTACGCGAATGCGCAAACGTCCTGCAAAATCGTCGGCTCCATTGGCGGCGACTACTTTACTCAAGATTCCAATAGCCGGCCTGGCCGCGCCGTGTGGCCCGACCTCGAGAACGGCGCGCGGATCATGGCCAATCCTCAGCGCTATCCCCTCTTCGCGAAAGTTCGCAAGCCCTACATCCCGATGTCGGTCGGCGGGCAGAAGGGTGTCACGGCCGAGCTCGGCGGCGGCAACGCGCTGATCGGCAGCCTCGTGGCGAGCTGCACGGACCGGAACATACCGATTCTGATGAATACGCGCGCGATGCGCCTGATCACCGAAAACGGTCGCGTGATCGGCGTTCATGCGCTGAAGGATGGCAAGGATTTCTACGTCAGAGCCAATCGCGCCGTACTGATCGCCGTCGGCGGATTCGAGCACAATCAGGACATGCACCGGATGTTTTCGCCCATCAACGCGCATGTCTATAGCGGCGTCCCGCCGACCAATGTCGGCGACGGTCATATCATGGGCATGGAAGTCGGTGCGGCGATCGGCTTGATGGATCTCGGCGTCTGGATGGCGGCGCTGCAAATGCCGGGTGAGCAGTATCCGGGAATTCCTTGGCAGCAAGACGGAAGCACGATCGTCTTCTATCCCGGGCAGATCGTCGTCAACCGCGACGGCAAGCGCTTCTGCGACGAATCCTTTTACCCGGCGGTACCGAAGGGATTCATGGTTCCCCCAACCGACAAGGAAAGCCAATTCCCCAATTGGCCCGCCTTCGTGATCATGGACCAGGCGGTGCGCGATAAGTTCGAGTTCGGAGATGCGCCCAAGGGCACCGAGATGCGGAAATGGCTTTATCGCGCAGACACGCTCCGCGAGCTGGCCGGCCAGATCGGCGTCAATCCGGACGGCCTCGAGCAGACGGTGAAGCAATTCAATGCCGATTCCGCGCGCGGCGTCGATAGCCTTTTTGGCCGCGGCAGCGACAATTTGAACCCGATCGTACTGGCGGCGCGCGAGAAAGCTCGGCGCGCCACGGCGGGCGCGACAGTGGCGCCCTACTATGTCGAAGGATTCAAAATGGGGACTCTGCAGAAGCCGCCCTTCTATGCAGCCAAGCTCGGCATCGGCACCGAGGGCACGCGCGGCGGCCTGATCACCAATCCGCAATGTCAGGTCATCGACGTCCGCGGCGACGTCATTCCGGGCCTCTACGCAACCAGCAACGCCGCGGCACAGCTGGCAGTCGGCGGCAGCTACACGAGCGGCATGTCGATCGGCCAGAGCTTCGTGTTCGGCTACCTTGCGGCCAAGCACGTCGCCGGAAAGGACAAACAGGCGAGCGCCGGGTAAGGGTGGTTTCGAAGCCAGCTATAAGCCGGAGGAAGCGCGTGCACCAGGATGAGTCAGCAGACGATCCGGCCATAGGACCGCTCGTCGAGCTCGTCGATGTGTATGCGCGCGGACGAATTGATCGGCGCAGGATGCTTGTTCGAATGATCGAGATTGCCGGTGCCACCGCCGCGGCGACGCTGCTGTCAATTTTCGACGATCGTCTCGCGCGTACCGCCGGCGCGTCCGCTGAGGCGATCGTGCGGATGAGTCTGCGCGAAATGTCCGATCGGCTCGAGATCCAGCAGAATCTTTGGGACTATTGCAACGCCGTCGACCTGCAGAATTGGGACGCGCTGGATGAAGTCTTCACGCCGGACGCCTCGAACATCTATGGTCCGAGCATGCCGACGCTCGCGGACGCAAAGGCGTTTCTCAAGGCATCGCTGCCCACAAATTTCAGCGGCTACTACCACATGATGCAGAATATGTGGATCGCGGTCGACGGCGATCGGGCGGAAAGCTACACGCGCTGCCTCAATCCGATGACGCGCCTGCCGAAGGACGGACAGGTTCAGACGGATTTTCACCTGATCTGGTACCACTGGACCCATGTCAGGATAGACGGCAAATGGCGAATCAGCGGCCGTGCGCAAGCCCAGAATGGCCCAAAAGGAATTCATTGGAGCGCGCCGCCCGCGCCCGCCGGTCGGCATGGGCCGCCCTATGCAAATCCTGCGGCAGCGAGCACCAGGCCATGAACGCCGAACAAGTTGCCGATCGGATCGAAATCCAGAAGAACGTCTGGGACTACGCGAACGCTGTGGATCTGAAAGCGTTCGACGGGCTTCGCGAGCTGTTCGTCGACGGCGGCACGATTACCTACGGACGGAAGGCGAGGTCCGTGCCCGATGCCATCGCATGGCTGAAGGAGCAATTCGCAAAACCTTCCATCCGCGGCTACTGCCACATGATGGGAAACATGTGGATCGACATCCGGGGCGACGCGGCACGAACCATGACTCGTTGCCTGAATCCGATGGAATTCATTCAGGCGGACGGCCAGGTGCAACTCTGGTTCAACGGCATCTGGTATTATTGGACACATCAGCGAACAACGGGCGGCTGGCGTTTGTCGGCCGGCGGGCCGCATGCGGAAAACTTCGACGCGCCGAACGGGCGGAAGCCGAAACATTTCGGCTGGTCGACCCCGCCCTATCCGCCGGTGCGGCCCTCGCCGCTCACGCAACCTCATTGAGCCTCTGGATGCTGGCGCTACGCGAAATGTCGGATCGTCTCGAGGTTCAGAAGAATATCTGGGATTATGCGAACGCCGTCGATTTTCTCGATTTCGCGATCTTCGATACGCTATTTCTGCCCGGCGCGAAGCTTCGCTACGGCGAGACCGATCTCACGGTTGCACAGGCCAAGAAGTGGCTCGAAGACAAGCTGACGGTGCCGCCGCTCAAGTCCTACTACCACATGATGGGCAGCATGTGGATCAAGGTTCGCGGCGATATCGCGGAGAGTTTGACGCGCTGCTTCAACCCGATGGAGTTCGCGCAGCCGAACGGTCAGGCGTCACTCTGGTTCAACGGCATTTGGTATCACTGGAAGCACATGCGAACATCGGCGGGCTGGCGGATTGCCGGCAGCTGGGATGGTCCGAGCGGCCTGCCGGGCGGGCGGGTGCCGGGGCGCCCGCTCGATTGGTATACGCCGGATTTTCCGGCCGACCAGCAAGGGCCGCCGCTGTTGCCGCGGTAAGGACCGCTGCAGCGGGCGACCGCGCGCATTGATCTGGAAAATCGCTTGGGGAGGAACATCATGAGACATCGTAGATACGAAAAGCTCGCGACCGCATCGATGGCAGCTTTGCTGATCGTCGCCTTACCCGATGGCGCCGACGCGCAGCAAGCGGCTACACCCGATCAGAAGCCGAGGGTAGCGGTCGATCCCGACGGCACCGTTCACATTTCCGATTTTGCGGTGCCCTTGTCGGGCTTCATCAGCGACGATGCACGCAAGGTCGAAGCGGCGCAGATTACCGCACATGGATGGCCACAGCCTTCCGGCCCGATCACCGGACCCGGCCCGGTGATCGACAATTGGCGCAAAGAGATGAATGACAAGATCTTCTCTCCGGCGCTTGCGCGCCAGCGCGCGGTCTACGATGTGGATATCACGGAAAAGACGATCGCCGGCGTGAAGACCGACGTGGTGACGCCCAAGGCCGGCATCGCGTCGGAGAATAAAAACCGCGTGCTGATCAACCTTCACTCGGGCGGATTTCAGATGGGATCCGGTCCGGCGGCGCTCACAGAATCAGTACCGATCGCCGCCGTCGGGAAGATCGAGGTCGTGACCGTCGATTATCGCCAAGGTCCCGAATACAAGTTCCCGGCGGCGAGCGAGGACGTGGCTGCGGTCTATCGCGAATTGCTGAAAACCCATCAACCCAAGAATATCGGCATTTATGGCTGCTCCGCCGGTGGCGCCCTGTCGGCCGATTCGATTGCCTGGTTCGAGAAGGAGAAGCTGCCGCTGCCGGGCGCCATCGGCATCTTTTCATCGTCCGCCGGCGGGGGCCCGGGCGACTCGACCTATATCGGCCCATTCTTGAATGGCCAAACGCCGCCGCTACCTGTCCAGCGCAGCGGAGCCGCGCCCGCCGCGCACGGATATTTCGAAGGCGTGGATCCGAAGAATCCGTTGAGAGCGCCGATCTACTATCCCGACCTCCTCGCCAAGTTTCCGCCCACGCTGGTCATCACGGCAACGCGCGACATGGCGATGAGCGGCGCGATCCATACCCACGCCGAGCTCGTCAAAGCCGGCGCCGATGCGGAGCTCCACGTCTGGGAGGGCCTCGGCCATTGCTTCTTCTATTCCGTCGACATGCCGGAGTCGAAGGACGCTTATAATGTCATCGTGAAGTTCTTCGATCGGCATCTCGGGAAATAGCACGTCAGCCAGAACGCATGGCTGCCGTGGATGAAGCCCGCGCTGCGCAGGCCTACTCGACCTGCGGGTCGCAGATCGGGCTGATCGACGCTCCGGCGAGCAAGCGCTCGGCGAAAGGAATCGCGTCCTTCACCAGCCTGCCGGCGGCCGGGCCGTGATCCAGCCCGGCATATCTGTGGGCTTCCACGATGGTTCCCGCCGCGCAGGCGTCCTTCACGAACAGCAACTGAACTGCCGGAACCGCCGTTTGGTCGGCCTCGCCGATGCCGACGAAGACAGGATGCGCAATCTTGAGTGTCGGAAACTCCACCAGCTTTGCCGTCATTCCGGTCAGACGCTCCAGGCCGCCCGGCTTGAAGCTGTTGCCCCACGTCAAGCCGGCGGCCCTTGTCGCATCAAACGCCTCGGGCAGGCTCATCTGCCCGATCTTGTCCAGGAACGGCGCCGCCTTGTCCGTGAAGATGTCCGTGGCCTTCAGCTCGGGATGGGTTTGCTCAGCCATCAAAGCCGTCAACAGCATATAGGCGACCACGGGGCTGAACTTGTTCGGATCGTAATACGCCCCGGCATCTTTTCTGGTCTGGGCGGTTGCGTAGGGCACGCCGCCGATGACGGTCCCGACGACGTGGAGATCGGGCGCATATCGCGGCGCGAAGCCCGCCGTCGCGAAAGCCGCGCCCGCGCCCTGCGAATAGCCGACAATCAGAATCTTGTTTGCGAGGCTGGGAAAGCTCTTCAGCGCGGCGCGGACAGCGTCGAGGGTGCTGTAGGCTTCCGGACGAACGTTCAAATACGGATGCGGCCCGGGGACGCCCAGCCCCTGATAGTCGGTCGCGACGATTGCGAAGCCGGCAGCGAGCCACTGATTGAGAAAATCGTCCTTTTGACGAAAAAGCCCGTGCCAGGAAGGCGCGGCGACATCCGCGACGCCGACGGTTCCGTGATCCCACGCCACGACCGGCCATCCGCCTTTCGGCGGGGTTCCCTTGGGCAGAACCACCGCGCCCGACACTGCCACCGGCACCTTGCCGCCGACCCCGTCGGTCGAGCTGTAGAGGATCCTGAACGCGTCGACCGCATCGGTCGGCCCGAGATTCGCCGGCTCCCGGCGAAGCAGCACACCGGGCGACGCGGGGATCGCCTTCTCCCAGGTATAAAAGGCTGAGACGCCGCCGTCGCCCTGCCGCGGGTCGGGCTTGGGCGTCTGCGCGACAGCCGCATGCGCACAGAGGAAAACCAGAAGAGTGAGCGCCAATCTCAGCGGACCTGTACTCCGCGTTTGGCGCGATCGCCGGTTGCCCGCGTGGCCGCACTCGTAGCTCGCCATCGTTTCCTCGCCCCGTCCTGCGCGATATCCAAACAGACTTTCTTTGTACCGCGATTGGCTGTTTTTATACTAAGAGAAAATAATAGACGCAAGGATACATTTATTTTACGCTTTAGAAGCGGCGAGCGTTTCGAGATCGGCCGCGAAAATGATCGGGAGGGGAGACATGTCACGTCAGGGGATCCTGTTGCTGTCGAGCGCGCTGAGCTTGGCTTTGTTGCCGCCGGCTCACCGTGCGGCGGCTCAAACCCAAACAGCGTCGATGGCATCAGGCGGACAGGAGCTTCAGGAAGTCGTCGTGACCGCGCGGCGCCGTGAGGAGCGGCTTCAATCGGTGCCGATCGCGATCACGGCCTTCAGCCAGCAGCAGCTGGAGGAGAAGCATGTCTACCAGATGGAAGACCTGACTCACTTCACGCCGTCGTTGGCCCTGTCGCAGAACGGCTCCGATCCCTTCACGCCGTTCGGCGAGAACCTGATCCTGCGCGGCTTGCCGGGCGCTGTGACGTATTTCTCGCAGGTGCCCACCTCGGCGGCTGGCGCTGCGGGCGGCTCCGGCCTCGCATCGGCGCCTGGAAACTATTTCGATCTCGATCACGTGGAGATCGACAAAGGCCCGCAAGGAACGCTGTTCGGCACGAATGCGATTGGCGGCGCGATTCTGTTCGAACCCAAGAGACCCACGAATGCTTTCGAAGGCTACGGGCAAGTCACGCTCGGCGACTACGCCGATCACGAATTCGAAGGCGCCGTCAACATACCGATCGTCACCGACAAGGTGCTGCTACGCGTCGCCGGTCAGGTCGTCAACCGGGACGGATTCACGGAAGTTCAGGGCACCGGGATCGATCTCGACGACAAGGATTATTATGGGTGGCGCATCGGCCTGACGCTACGTCCCACGGACGATCTCGAGAACTATCTCGTCTACGACGGATACTGGCAGCATCAGCACGGCTCCTCCGTCATTATCGATCATATCGATCCGAATTTCGTGCTCAGCTCAATTCCGATCGGTGGCGGCCGGTCGCTGCCTCTGACCTTGGCCAATGGGCCGAGCCTCGCTTCGCTGCTCAACCCCGCAACGCAGATCCAGGCATTCATCGCGGGCCTGAAGGCTGGAAGTTTCTCTTTCTATCCCGGACTGGTCGACGCGCTGGCACAGCAGAACGCGCTCGGCCCACGCGTCCAGGTCGGGCGCGACTATGCGCCTCTCAGCAAAGCCTATATTTGGGGCATAACCGACGTCGCGCGGTGGGATGCCGCCGATGATCTGACGGTCAAGAATATCGCCGCGGTTCGCGTCAATAAGGTCAATAGCGTGGGCGACGAGGACGGCACTCAGTTTCCCGTTCTGGAAGTCGGGCTGCCCGGGAACCCCTATGGATGGCAGCAATCGACTGCGCAGTTCACCGAAGAGCCTCAGATCCAGGGGCGCTCATTGGGCGGAAAGCTGCAATGGACCGTCGGCGGGTTCCTGGAGTTCACGCATCCGGCGGGCCACACCGACAGCGGGAGCACGGCGCTGGGCACCTTTACCTACGCCGCCGGTCATAGTTCGTCGCGAAGTCAGGCTGTTTACGCCCAAGGAACCTATGATTTGGGCGCGCTGCTCGACGGGCTGAAGTTCACTGCGGGATACCGTTACAATTGGGACTTCGTGTCCAATCAGTCGGTGGGCCGCAGCGGCAGCCCGACAGGCAAATGCTCGAACATCGGCGCCGACAAGAACTGCTTCTCGGGCGTCGACGGCTCGTTCAATGCGCCCGGCTGGACGCTCGGCCTCGACTACCAACTGACGCCGGAGCTGCTCCTCTATGTGAGATCCGGCCACGCCTACATCGCCGGATCTACGAACTTGAACGCCCCTTCGGCCGCGTTCTCACAGATTAAGCCGCAGCGCGTGACCGATGTCGAGATTGGAGCCAAGGCCGATTGGGAAATCATGGGCATCCATGGTCGCACCAACGGCGACCTGTTCCATACCGACTTCAACAGCATCGCGGTGCAGAAGACGATCACCTTCACCAACGCCGCCGGTCAGCTCGTCGCCAATCAGGTGACGCAAAATGCCGGCGCGGCGACGGTGGACGGCGCCGAGGTTGAAGGAACGATCATTCCGATCTCGGGTGTCGAGCTGTCGCCGCATTTCTCGTACGTGCATTCAACCTATACGCAATATCCGACGGTATTCGGCGAACAGCCGCCGACCATCCTCTATATTCCTCCCATCCAGTACGGCTTCACGGCTCTGTACCACCTGCCGGTCGATTCCTCTTACGGCGACGTCACGGTTTCGGCGACCTACACCTGGTACGGACATCAATATGTGACACCCAGTCCGTTCAGCATTCTGCCATCCTACGATCGCCTCGATCTCAGGCTCGACTGGTCCAACATCATGGGTCATCCGTTCGACCTCGCCTTTTTCATGACGAACGCGACCGATAATCTGTACATCACCGGCGCCTATCCGCTTTACGGCTTCCTCGGCATCGATGCCAAGGCATACGGACCGCCGCGCATGTTCGGCTTTCAGTTGAAATATCGGTTCGGTCCCGACCTTCCGGCGTTCTGAGCCGAGATCGCCTGAAGGTGAAGCCTGCATCGGACCCAACTCCCGCGGCGTAAGCCTGGAACATCAAACCAATGCGCCAACCGAAAGCGTCGCGAATGTGGCTTCCATGCACAGTCGTCGGCCGATCTTGTACGGCGGAGCTAGGAATCGCTAGAAGTTAGACATGGCCGAAACCGTTGCAATTTCACGCCGGGAGCGCAACAAGCTCAGAACGCGAGCCCGCATCCTTGATGCGGCGAGCAAGCTTTTCACCAAGCACGGCGTCGAGGGCACAACCATCGATGAATTGGCCGAAGCGGCCGACATCTCTCGCGCCACCTTCTTCAACTATTTCGACAGCAAACCCGCAGTGGTGAAGGAACTTCTGGCCGAGATCGACCGCGGTTTCTTCGCTTACCTGCAAAGCTTGCTAGAACGCGATGTTCCGGTCAGAGAGCTGTTGGAGATATTTTTTACGAATTCGGCGAAGGGTATTCAGGCCTCTGCCCCTTTCTTTCGCGTGATGATTGCCGAAGCGGAGAAATCCTTTCCCGACCCGCTCGAGCGCGACCGCTATCGCAACATGACCAAAGAATTTCGCAAGATCGTCGAAAAAGGAATCGCCCGGCGTGAAGCGCGGACGGATGTCCCTTCCGATCTGCTGGCCGAGATCATGGTGGGCGCTTATGTTTCCGTCTTGCGAATCTGGCGTGTCGATCCCGCCTATAATCTGCCCGGCCGCCTGCGCAACACGGCGCGTGTCCTAGCCGATATGATTGCCCGTCCTGCTTCGGTCGCCGCGGGTCCAGGCGGTATCAAGGGACCGGCAGTGGTTATTGAGAAAGAGCGATCAACGCAGGTGCGGACGCAAAAACCGCCAAAGACAAGAACCTGAAAGCTGCGTTGCCGGCGGCGTTGAGCGAGCGCCCCACCGGTCGCCCCAGCACGACGCGGGACAAAGCAAACCGGCCGCTTGCCGGCACCCCCGGCACATCACAGCCCTAAGCTCTTGGGTCTTGCGCCTATTCCCCTGGGGGTATATATGCCCCCGGGTCGAACAAAGGGCGGTGGACTGGTTCTACCGTTTTGAGCGACCTGCCTTGGATCACGTCGATGACATGGCCCGAGGCCCGTGCAACCAGCTCAAGGGATCAGATGAACCCGCGATCTAGCAACGCTCCGTCCGAGGACCATAGTCGCAGCGCGACTTTGACCTGGGCGGTTTCGATTGCCCGGGAGAACCGAGAGATCCCGGAGGTCCGCGCCTAGCGCCTCCACTCCTCGCGTCTCCCGGGTCGGACCAACGACCTGACAAGAAGGAGGCGCGGATATGACTGCCGCAATCCTCAAATTCCGTTCGGCCGCTGCGCCGGCACCCGCTGTTCCGGACAAGGCCGCTACGGACCTCGTACGCCTGTTCGCGCTCGACCGGCTGCCTTTCGGCACCCGTCGGCTCGTCTGCCGCTGGCGACGCGAAGCCGACGGCCGCCTCGCGGCCCATTGGGAACCGGACATCGTCTTCGTTCCGCTTCGCTGACCTCGACACGACTGCTTGCGACCGGAGAAGAACCATGTCCGCTCTCGAACTCTTCGAGCCGCTGAATCGCGGCGCTGTCCTGGACGACGCCCATGTCGGCGACAACGATGCCGGCGCATTCGGCACTTACACGCAGGCCGGTCGTCGGCGTGTGCCCCCTCGATGCTGTTTTCCAGCAGGTTGCCGGTCTTCGCATCGACGCCGACTTCGTGCGTCACGCCGCCATTCTTGACGTCGAAGGAATAGTAGCCCGGCCGACAGGACGTCTGAGCAATGGTTATTGCCGCGATTTGGTGAAGACGTCCCGGCCGAACGGCCGCAAGCCGTCGGTCGCGGCGTAGCCAAGATGATCGAGGCCGAAGAAATCCTCGACGCTCCGCAGAAGCGAATAGTGATTGTAGGGAACCTGGGACACGGTGCCGGGCTTGATGAGCGGCGAGAGCAGCACCGCCCCAATACGTCCACCGCCTGGGCCGAACGCGCCCGGCCCTTTATCGGGTACGTTTCCGAACACGACCGCGCCTGGCCCGATATTCGGTGCGGGCCCCTCGCCGCAGCACGCCGCGGCATCACCGCCCTCGACCTCGACCGACTTCGTCGCCTCGTCATACTTCACATCGAGATCGGCCTCGTCGAACGTGACAATCAGAAGCCCATCCTTCTTGAAGGCTGGCGAAGCAAGGATTGTTGGAATCGTTTCCTTGAGGAAGAGATCGGCCGAGACCAATCCACCTGGCTCGCCGTCGACGCACCTCCGCTCCTTCTTCTCACCGCCTCCATCGTGACCGTCGTGGCAGAGATTGGGCGTGATGAATGCATAATTCGGTGTCGTCTCGACGGATTTGAGATCGTCCTGCAACGCACGAAGATTGACCACATGGCGGTCGCACGATGGTCTATCGATGATCGCGTGGAAATACATGAACGGGTCGTGCCGGGTCGCGTACTGGTCACCGACCGCCGCGCGTTGCGTCCCGTCCGCTTGACCGATGGCGGGATGCCCGCAGGTCGCGCTCTCGCGCGATGGAATGTTGCCCATATCCTCCATGTAGCCTTTCCAGTTGAGGCCCTTGTCCTCGAGCTGGTTGGCGAGCGTACGCACGGAGGCCGGATAGACGCAGCCCGACCCGAGCGCTTGCCCATCGGGAGCGGTTCCCGTCTGCACGAACTCAACGAATTTTTGGCAGTCGCTCTGCGTGACCGGATTGGGCGCTTGGCCGCTGATCATCGCGAGGTAATTGTCCAGGCTGAAATGGCCGATCGCATAATAATTCTGGAGCAGCGCGCCCTGCTTCGCCAGCTTGTCGAGATACGTGGCGGGAGAGCCGGCCCCGAAGGTGATATGGTAGCCTTCGTTCTCCAGCACGATAATAAAGACATGCTGCGGGCGGGGAGGTTCGCTCGCTTCGCCGGCTGGCGCCGTTGCCAACATGAAGAGCGAAGCGAACAATCCGAACGCGCCGATCCCGACCTTGTCCACCCAACCAGGCATTCGTGATCATCCCCTGCTTATCGACGAGATCCCGTTTCCATACAAACGAACTCTGACGAAAGAAACATCCGCGAAATAGGACGGGTGTGAAGTCTTCTCCCGAAGCTTATGGCGATCACGGCGTGTACCAGATAGGCGACGTCCAGGCGCGTTCCTTGATCGTGGCCGGCACCGCCTTCGGCGGATCCACATGCAGCCGATGGGCATCGTAGGTGCTCCAGCGGCAGGTCGGATCCTCGAGCACGCGGACATAGTAGACAGCGCGGATCTTCGGATCGAAAGACGGATCCGTCCACGTCGTCGAAAGCTCGCCGGCTCCCTTACCCGCGCCGACCGTGCAAGTTGCGATGTCGACGGTCGCGCCATTGTCGGCGCAAGTGCCGGTCTTGGGATCGGCCTTGATGCCGTCGGAGCAGACGACGTCA
>Ga0070738_10005320_pt1 | contig 14384 bp, 14 predicted proteins | sample Coa_R2_2_FD_66446 | JGI IMG/M metagenome (GOLD analysis project Ga0070738, IMG submission 66446) | Surface soil microbial communities from Centralia Pennsylvania, which are recovering from an underground coalmine fire - Coalmine... | ecosystem: Environmental > Terrestrial > Soil > Unclassified ...
GGGCACGCCCGTCCGCTGAAGCGGCCTCTCAGGCCGAACGCGACACGACCCGATCGTCGAGGAACCGCCCGAGCCTCTCGGGTGTCCCGAGGTCGCTCCACCCGCAGGGCGGGACGGCGAGGAGGTCGAGCCGCTCCGGGGCTCGCTGCAGCACTTCCTTCGAGAAGTCCCGCTCGGGGATCCGCTCGTAGAGGTCGTCGAGGGCGCCCGGGCGCGGCGACACGACGAGATCGCGGAGGAAGGGCTCGAGGAGCTCGGGGAGCGTCTCCTCGAAGAGGTGGAGGAGCATGCGCCCCGAGGCGACGAAGACGAAGCTGTTCCAGAGCGCCCCGGCGAGGAGGAGCTCCGCGGCGACCGTCGCGCCCGGCTTCTCGACGAAGCGCTCGACGGCGCGGACCACCCCGCTGCGTCCCTTGCGGGGGAGGATCCAGCCGTACTGGGTGTCCACCTCCTCCGGGGTGATGCCGAGGAGGACGACGCGATCCGGATCCGCGGTGACGACCGTGACGGCGCGCCGCACGGAGCTCGCGAGGGTCGCCTCGTCCTCGACGTGGTGATCCGAGGGGAGCACCACGACGACGGCCTCGGGGTCGCGTCGCAGCACGGAGACGAGGGGAAGCAGGATCCCCGCCGCGGTCCCGCGGTTCCGCGGCTGCACGACGACGTTCCCGGGGTCGAGCGTCCCGAGCTCGCGCTCCCACCAGCCCCGGTGCTCCTCGGCGACGACCGTGACGACGCGCTCGGAGGGTGCGATCGCCGCGGCCCGGTCGAGCGCCCAGTGGAGCATGGCCTTCTCCCGGCCGAAGCAGCAGTACTGCTTCGGGACGGGGACGCCGCGCGCGTCGCGGGTGAGCGAGCTGAGGCGCCGGCCTTCGCCGGCGGCGAGGACTATGGCCCAGAGGTGGTCCTGCGTCATGGGGAACCCTCGGCGCGAAAAGGGACGCGCGTGTCCACGTATCTCAGGGGCCGAGCAATCCCGGAGCCGCCGGGGGGCCGGCTCCCTGTCCTGAACTCGCATCCTCCGCCGCGAGGCGTCGTTGCGGGCGTGCTCCGTCTTCGGACCCGAGCCGGCGACGCGGCTTCCTCCGCGGGGATCGCCGGGGCAGTCTTTGCTCGCTCCGGGGCGAGGTTCCCCATGAAGACGACTCCGCCGGTCCTCGAACGCAGCGTGTCGGTCTGGGCTCAGGGCGTGGAGCTCCCGGGCGATCTCTCGATTCCGGACGGGGCGCGGGGCCTCGTCCTGTTCGCGCACGGGAGCGGGAGCAGCCGCCGGAGCCCGCGGAACCGCTTCGTCGCTCAGACCCTGCAGCGGGCGGGTCTCGCGACGCTCCTCTTCGACCTCCTTACGCCCGCCGAGGAGGCGATCGACGCCGGGACGGCGGAGCTCCGTTTCGACATCGATCTCCTCGCCGAGCGGCTCGTGGGGGCGACCGACTGGGTCGGGGAACAGCCCGACACTGCGAAGCTCTCCATGGGCTACTTCGGCTCGAGCACGGGCGCCGCGGCCGCCCTCGTCGCGGCAGCCGAGCGTGCCCACGCCGTCCACGCCGTCGTCTCGCGCGGCGGGAGGCCCGACCTCGCCGCGTCCGTGCTCGACAAGGTGCGGGCGCCGACGCTCCTGATCGTGGGCGAGTACGACGACCCCGTCATCGACTGGAACCGCGAAGCTCTCGCGAGGCTCCGCGGCGAGAAGCGGCTCGAGGTCGTGCGCGAGGCGACCCACCTCTTCGAGGAGCCGGGCGCCCTCGAGGAGGTGGCTCGCCTCGCGGGCGGGTGGTTCGCCCGGCACCTGGGCGGCGCCGGAAAGGCCCCGGCATTCAGGAGCGAGCTGTCGTGAGCTCGGCGGTCTCCTCCTCGTAGAAGCGCTTGAGGACGTTGAGGACGCTCGCGTGGCTCGGCGCCGCCTGTGGCTGCGAGGTCCGGATGAGGTCGCCGATCGAGAGGATGCCGCGCACCGTCCCGTCCCTGCCCGTCACGAGGAGGCGCCGCACGCGCCGCGTGTGCATGAGCGCCAGCGCCTTGTCGATCTCCTCGTCGGGGCCGCAGGTGACCGGGGCCTTCGTCATGACCTCGTCGGCGCGGACCTCGGAGGCGCGCCGGTTGCGCGTTCCGAGCGCGATCGCCACGTCGCGGTCCGTGAGAACGCCCACGAGCCTCCTCCCATCCACGATGGGGACGACGCCGCAGCGCCGCGTCCAGAAGATCTCCGCCGCCTGCGCGAGGTTGCCCGAAGCCTCGAGCGTCGCGGGCGATTCCGTCATGAGCTCCGACACTTTCATGGTCTCTCCTCCTGCCGCCTCGACGGAGCAGGCGCCGTGCCCGAGCGAGAGCGCGAAGAGCCACGTGGGGATGTCGGCACTCGGCTCGCACACCGGGAGCAGGACGCGGAAGATTCCGCGCGCAAGGAGAGAACCATGAGCCGTCTCGCGAACGAGCCCTCGCTCCGGACGATCGAGCTCGCGGCGGCGGGAGACGGCCGGTCCGAGACGACCTGGTGCTCGGTCCCCGGCTGCGGCCACGCGACCTCGCACCACAAGCCCTACTGCTTCGCGCACCTCGATCTGCTTCCGTACGTGCGGAAGCTCCGCCGGGAGCTCGCCGTGGCCGAGGCGCTCGCCGCGCCCCGCGAGGGCCTCCGCCGGGCCGTCTGAGACGCCCTCGCGCGCCGGAGGCCGAGCGTGCACACTCGGGGCGTGAGAGCAGGCCCGTACGAGCTCCTCTCGGTCCTCGGGCGCGGCGGCATGGGGGTCGTCCATCGCGGCCGTGCGCCCGATGGGCTGGACGTCGCGGTCAAGCTCCTCATCCGGGTCGACGCCCCGAAGCTCGCGCGCTTCGAGCGCGAGCGGCGGCTCCTCGCGTCGTTCACGGCGCAGGACGGCTACGTGCCGCTCCTCGATGCCGGCCTGTGCGACATGGGCCCCTACCTCGTCATGCCCTTCTGCCCGGGCGGGACGCTCCGCCACCGACTCGCGCGTGGACGGCTCGGGATCGACGAGACGGTCGCGCTCGGCCGCGCTCTCGCGGCGGCGCTCGGGCGCGCCCACGCGCGGGGGATCGTCCATCGCGACGTGAAGCCCGAGAACATCCTCTACACGGCCGACGGGACTCCGCTCCTCACGGACCTCGGGGTCGCGAAGCACTTCGACGCGATGCAGCCCGGCGGGAGCCAGAGCATCGAGCTCACGCGCGAGGGCGTCCCGTGCGGCACGGCCGGCTACATGGCGCCCGAGCAGCTCCGGGACGCCGCGAACGCCGGCCCCCCCGCCGACGTCTTCTCGCTCGGAGCCGTCCTCTACGAGTGCCTCACCGGTACGCCTCCCTTCCTGGGCGAGTCGATCGTGGACGTGCTCGAGAAGCTCGCGCGGGGGAAGTTCTCTCCCCTCCGCGCCGAGCGCCCCGAGGTCCCGCGCTGGCTCGCCTCCGTCGTCGAGTGCGCCCTCGGGCGATCCGAGGAGGCGCGCTTCCCCGATGGAGAGGCGATGCGCGCGGCGCTCGAGCCGCCCAGGACCCGCGCCGGAGTCCGGCCCCTCGTCGCCCTTCCCGTCGTCGCCCTCGCGGCTCTCGTCCTCGTCCTCATCGCGCGACGCCCTCGCGGGACCGGAGAGTCGGCCGTCGCTCCCGTCGCCTCGGCCGCGGTCGAGAGACCGGGCTGGATGGGCGAGCCTCTCCCGCGCGGCCTCGAGCGCGGAGCGGCGAGCCCGGTCTGCCTCTGGCACATGCCCGACGGGAGCACGCTCGAGCTCGTGCGCGTCCCCCCCGGCGACTTCTACATGGGGGCGCGCGACACCGACACTCTCGCGCAGCCCTCCGAGAAGCCGGGGCACGTCCACGCCGCTCCCCGCGGCTACTGGATCGGCCGCCACGACGTGACGTGGAGCGAGTACCTGCGCTTCTGCGCCGCGACGGGCCGCTCCGGGCCTCCGAAGCCCCACTGGTGGGACGCCGCGACCTACAGCGAGGAGACCCACCCGGTCGTCATGGTCTCGTGGCTCGACGCCAGCGCCTTCTGCGCCTGGGGAGGCCTCGCCCTCCCGACCGAGGCGGAGTGGGAGAAGGCGGCGCGCGGGACCGACGGGAGGCGGTTCCCCTGGGGCGAGGACTTCGACCCCAAGCGGTGCAACTACCTCGACGCCTCGTGCCCGGGCGAGACCTACCGGATCAACGGGAAGACGCTCGATCAGTTCATGGCGTCGTGCGGCGGACGCGACAAGGAGCGGAGCGATGGCTTCCCGTTCACCTCGCCCTTCGGGAGCTATCCCGACGGGGCGTCGCCCGTGGGCGCCCTCGACATGGCGGGGAACGTCTGGCAGCTCTGCGAGGACTGGTTCGACCACGACGCCTACGCCCGCTATCTCGGGGAGGAGCGGCCCAAGTCGACGGTGCGTCGTCGTGCGATCCGCGGCGGGACGTGGTTCCGTCCGTGGAGCTTCTGCCGCTCGTCCGCCCGGGACTCCTTCCCGCCCACGGACCACAACGACCGGATCGGCTTCCGCGTCGTCCTGCGGGAGTCCCGCTGAGACCTATTCGGCCGGAGGCTGGTCCGACTTCCCGCCGTGGCCGGGGAGGAGCTTCATGAGGAAGATCGAGTTCCCCCGGTCGTTGAAGACGATCGCGTCGCACGTCTTCTTCATGATGAAGACGCCGAGCCCCCCGGGCCGCGCCTCGTTGGCGCGCCGGCTCCGGGTGTGGTCGAGAGGCGAGACCTCGTCGGCGCGCGCGAGGAAGGCGTCGTGGTCGAAGCCCGGCCCCTCGTCCGTGACGACGAAGCAGATCTTCGTCTCGTCGCGGAGGTAGAGGACCCGGATCTTCTTCCGCGCGTCCTGCTTGTTGCCGTGCTCGGCGGCGTTGCCGATCGCCTCGCGGAAGGTCGACGAGAGCGCGACCTGGTCGTGGTCCGTGAACGGGGTCGCGCCGACGAGGGCATCGAAGATGTCGGCCGCGCGCTCGACGTTCTCGGCGCTCGTCGCGAGCTCGAGCGCGATCTCCTGGACGAAGAGGCGCCGCCTCCCGGCGCGCCGCGCGATCACGTCCTCGATGACGGCCGCCACCTGCCGCGAGTCCGCGGTGGCGGGGACGCGCTCCTCGGTCAGGATCTGGAAGTCGCCGTGACCCCCGTCGCCGTCGATGAGGACGACGGGCATGCGCGCCGTGCCGTTCGCCCCCTCGACCTTGATCTTGCGGATGAGGTCGAGGGCGAAGTCGCACCGCGTGTCGACGAGCACGACGCTCACGTCGCGGCCCAGCACTCTCTCCGCCTCGGAGACGGAGCGCACGGGCACGACCTTGCGACCCTTACCCGTTGCGACCCCGTTGAGAGCCTGGACGAGGCTGCCGTTCGGGGTGGCGGCCAGGATCGTGTTCACGCCGGGAGTTTAGTCAGCGGCCCCGGGCCACGCCAACCGTCATCGGGTGCTCCTGGAGAACGCCAGGAGGCCGGGGCCGAGGAAGACGAGGTTCGCGAGCCAGGCCGCGAGCGGCGGGGGGACGACGCCGCCCGGCCGGCTCCCCAGGTCCTCGAAGAAGGCGGTGAGGAGGAAGAACAGGGCGCAGACGCCTATGCAGACGATCAAGCCGATCGCGGCGGCGCCCTTGTCGCCCCGGAGGACGAACGGGAGCCCGATGAAGAGGAGGACGATGCTCGCGCAGGGGTAGGCCGTGCGGCGCCAGACCTCGACGCGGAGCTGGCGGAAGGCCGGGATCCGCTCGTACTGCTCGACGAGCTGCCGCGTCGTGAGGTAGCCCAGCATGTCCACGGCGGCGCACTCCACGTCGATGACGCGGACGTCGGTCTCGACGAGGTGACCCGGTCTCTGGCCGAAGGTCCGGAAGACGTCGAGCGCGCCGCTCCGCTCGATGACGATCCCGTCGTGGAACTCCCAGCCCTTCTCGACGCAGGAAGCGCTCGAGGCGACGACGCAGAGCACCTCGCCGTGGGTCACGGGGTCGAGGCGCGTGTAGCGCGCCTCGACGAGCTCCTGCCGCGGGGGCGAGTAGTTCCGCGCCGAGAGGACTCCGTTCCTCTGATCGGGGACCGGGTTCACCGAGACGTGCTCGCGCTTCAGGTTCGTGATCTCGCGGAACTGCTGGGCGAACTCGGGGATGACGAGCTCGCGGTCGGCGTACATGACCAGGGCGAGCCCGAGCGCGGCGACGAAGAGGGGGAGCGTGACCCGCCAGGGCGCGATCCCGGCCGCCTGGAGCGGCACGAACTCGTTGTTCCGCCGGAGCTCGAAGACGACCCACATGGCCGCGAGGAGCGCGAGGAACGGCGCGAGCATGTAGTAGATGTCGGGCACGATCGCGGAGTAGTGCCCGAGGGCGATCCGCCAGAGCGGGCGCTTCGTGTGGATCGCGGTCGCGTAGAACTGGTCGAGGTGGTTGAAGCCGTCCGTCATGACGAACATGACGAGGACGACGGACGCGAACGCCGCGTAGGCGAGGAGGAAGCGCTTGAGGATCCAGCGGTCGAGGACCTTCACCGCCGCCACCTCCTCTCGCCGAGCTTGACCGCGAGCGCTCCGCCGACCCCGACGACGGTCCCGAGGAAGCAGAACTCCCAGCGTCCCCACGTCTCGGCGATCGTGCGGCCGAGGAGGAGCGGCGCGAAGTAGAAGAGCGAGACCCCGGCCGTCGATGCCACGAGCGGGACGAGGCGGTTCGGGTGGCGGAGCGCGATCGTGAGCGGGAAGCCGATCGCGACGAAGACGAGGGGCGCGCTCGCGACGGCGGCGCGGATCGCGATCTCGACGGGGATCGCCGTGAGGCGCTCGTCCGTCGCGATGAGCGCCCCCGAGAGGAGCCCCGCCGTGCCGGCGAACCGCCTCCCCTCGAGCTCCTGGGCGTAGCGCTCGCGGAGCTGCACGGTCGAGTAGTCGCCCGTGCGGACGTGGAACCCCTTGCCGAACGAGTACTCGTGGACGTAGCGCGCGAGGCGCCCCCGGACGGGGTCGCGGGGGGCCCGCGTCACCGGGTCGCGCGAGAAGACGGTCGTCGTCACGTTCTCGAGGTCGATGACGACGGCGTCCTTCCCCTCCGACGAGACGCGCGCGATCGTCCCCCTCTCGGCGACGATCGTCATGGGCTTGTCCTCCACGTCCTCGTGGATGACGACGCCGGCCAGGTTCGCGCCGTCGTGGCTCCGCGCGTAGAGGTCGAAGCCCTCCTGCTGGAAGACGCGGCAGTAGTGCTCGCCCGCTCCGAGCGAGAGGACCTCCTCGAGGACGGCGCGCTGGATCGCGGCCTTCCGCTGGTGGCACCAGGGGATGAAGCTCGACTGCAGGACGAGCGAGAGGAGGGCGAGGAGCACGGCGACGAGGACCGCCGGCGTCGCGAGCGCGCGCGGCGGCACGCCGCAGCTCTCGCAGGCGAGGACCTCGCGGTCGGCGACGAGGCGCCCGTAGGTCAGGGCGAGCGCGATCAGGTACGCCATGGGCACGGAGTAGGGGAACGTGTAGGGCACCGCGAACGGCAGCGAGCGGAGGATCTGCCAGTAGGTGAGCCCGTCCTTCACGAGGCGGAACGAGGTCCCGAGGAAGAAGACGAACGTGATCGCGAGGAGCGCCAGCGCGAAGGTCCGCAAGAGCTCCCTCAGCACGTAGCGTTCGAGAGTCCTCAGCACGGTAGCATGATGCCATGAACATGGAGCGTGTCCTGCCCCTCGCCTGCTTCGCGTTCTTCGCCTTCGTGGGGGTCGGGGTCCGGGCCACTCTCCAGCTCGTGCGGCACGGATCGACGGGGGTCCAGTTCTTCCGGTCGGGACGCGCCGATCAGACCTTCCGCGAGGCCATGTTCCTGGTGATCGGAGCGATCCTCCTCGGGCACAGCATCGTGCCGCTCGTGGCGCCCTCGCTCCTCGCGCCGATCTCGTTGCCGATCGCGTCGGCGCCGCTCATGTGGGCCGGGGCGGCTCTCGTCGTCATGGGGACGCTCCTCACGTTCGCGGCCCAGGTGGGCATGGGGGCGTCCTGGCGCATGGGGATCGAGGAGGGCGCGCGGCCGGGGCTCGTGACGACGGGGTTCTACTCGCTCTCGCGGAACCCGATCTACGCGCTCATGATCGTCTCGCTCGTGGGGTTCGTCCTGCTCGTGCCGACCTGGGTCACGGTCGCCATGCTCGTCCTCGCGATCGTCCTCGTGAAGCAGCAGGCCAGGGCCGAGGAGGACTACCTCCTCCGCACCTACGGCGACGAGTTCCGCGCCTACGCCCGACGCGTGGGACGCTTCTTCCCTGGCATGGGGCGCCTGACCTAACGGAGCTCGGCGAGCTTGCGGCGATAGAGGTCGCGCACTTCAGGGCGTCGGAGGAGGCGGTCGGCCGTGGCGTAGTCCTCGAGCGCTCCTGCCTTGTCGCCGAGCTTCTCCCGGGCGACGGCGCGGTTGAGGATCGCCTCTCCGGGCGCGGCCGCGACGCTCGCGGCGTGCGTGAAGCTCTCGCGGGCGCCCGTGTAGTCCCTGAGCTCGAGCTGCGCGAGGCCCGCGAACAGCCAGGCCTCGTAGGCGTCGGGCGCGAGCGCGGCCGCGCGCTCGGCGGCGTCGAGGGCCTCCTTGTTCGCGTTCTCCTCGTAGCGGACGCGGGCGAGCGTGACGAAGACGCGCGCGTCCATGGGTGCGAGACGCACCGCCTCGGCGAGGGCCTCGTCGGAGCGGACGCGGCTCTTCTTCGCGAGCGCGAGGCCCAGGAGGCCCCACGCCTTGGCCTTGAGCGGCTGCGTGTCGGGGAACTCCTTCACGACCTGCTCGAGGTAGAGGGCCGCTCCCTCCCTCTCGTTCTCGGCGAGGAGCACCTCGGCCAGGTGGAGCTTGGGGAGCGTCTCCTCGGGGAAGCGCTCCTGCGTGCGGTGCCAGAGCGTGAGCTCGTCGTGCCAGGTCGTGTCGTTCCGCGCCGACCCGAGCGCCATGAGCCCGATCGCGATCGCGGTCAGGGCCCGAGCGAGGTCCGTGCGAACGAGCGGACCGAGGGCCGCTCCGACGGCGAGGGAGGCCCACGCGCTCGGCGCGTAGAGGAGCCGCTCCGCGAAGACGACGCCGATCGGGACGAGGTTCGAGACGGGCAGGAGGGCGAGCTCGAAGCCGGCGACTCCGAGGGCGAGGGCGCGCCGCGAGCCGGCGCCCGCGGCGAGGACGAACGCGCACGCGATCTGGACGAGGACGGCCGCCAGGAGCGCGGCGGCGTCGGTCCGCGGGAAGGGGAAGTGCGCGACGGTGCCGCCGAACGGGAGGAGCACGGACCTCCAGGCGTCGCGGTAGACGGCGAGCGCGACGAGCGCCCTCCCGGAGACCGGCATGTCGCCCAGCGTGTGGGCCGCCTCGCCGGGGAGGAGCGCGCCCAGGGCCCACGCCCGCGCGCCGACGTAGACGACGAGCGCGACCGCCATCGCGGCGAGGCCGCGCCAGGACGCGCTCCGCTCGAGGAAGGCCCGGACGAGCGCGATCGCGAGCGCGGCGACCGCGCTCTCCTTGGACGCGAGCGCCAGGAAGAAGGCCGGCCCGGCGAGGAGCGACCCCCGGCCCGTCCGCTCGAGGGCGACGAGCGAGAAGAGGAGCGCGAGCACCTCGGCCCGGCCGACGACCCCCGCGACGGCCTCCGCGTGGAGCGGGTGCGCCGCGAACAGGAGCGCGCCCACGAGCGCGCCGCGCTCGTGGCGCACGACCTGTCGGAACAGCGCGAGCGCCGCCACGGCCGCGAGGGCGTGGAGCAGCACGTTCGTCGCGTGCGGGAGCGCGGGCCCTGGCGCCACGGCCCTCTCGAGCGCATACGTGAGGAGGGGGAGCGGCCGGAACAGGCGCTCGCCCGAGCGCTCCGCCGCGGGGCCCCAGTAGTTCGAGGCCGCGAGCTCGAGCACGTCGTGGAGCCCGTGGACCGAGAGCCGCGGGTTCTGCTCGACGATCGCGTGGTCGTCGAAGGTGAAGTCCGCGCCGAGGGCGGGCAGGTGCGCCAGGAGGGCGACGAGGGCGACCGCGATCGGCGCGGGGAGGCGCGGCTTCACGGCGCCACTCTAATGGGCGGGAGCGTCTCGCGCCGAACAAGAAGGGACGATTCGGAGAGGCCGTCCGCCGTTCGTGCTCGTTCTCGTTCTCGTTCTCGTTCTCGGCCGTTCGATTCGAGAACGAGAACGAGAACGAGCACGACGGCGCACCATGCCGATTCGCGCCCTGCTATCTACGGAGCCCGCCAGCCCTCCGGGGCCTCGCCGAGCGCCTTCGGCTCTCCCTGGCGGATGTGGATCATGGGCCGGAGGAGGTCGCGCGCGACCTTCTCGAAGTCCTCGAGCTCGTCCACCTTCTCGGTCGCGAACCAGTCGTCCACGTAGAGGAGCCGTCCCGTCTTGCCGGCGTAGATCGCGATCGTGAAGTAGGCCATGTTGGGCGGCCCCACCCAGTAGCCCGAGAGGCCCTGGGCCATGCTCACCAGGTAGGCGGGGAAGAGCGGCGGGAAGAACACGCTCACGATGAGGATCGGGTCGGCGACGAGGTTGCGGAGGATGATGTCACCCATCCGCGCCTCCTCCTCGTGCTCGGACTCGAACTTGATCCGCCCGCCGACGACGACGATCGCGTCGAAGTCGCGCCGGAGCTCCTCCGGGACGGCGGACTGCGAGCGCGGGGTGAGCCCCCAGAGCCGGTCCTGCGTGTAGCCGGCGTCGTGCGCCATGGCGGCTCGCGCGACCTCGAGCATGCGGTCGGCGGCCTCACGCGCCCGGGCGGTGTCGCCTCCGAGGGACCGTTCGGCGTCGCCGGCGAACCGTGGGTCTCGCTGCCCCTCGTTGCGGAGGACGCGACCGATCGCCTGCGCGAAGAACTGCCCCTGCCGGCGTCCGACCGAGTCGACGAGGAAGTAGTCGTCCACCTTGTAGTTCTTGACCTCGAGCTTGATCGAGCCCGGGATGACGGCGATCCTCTGGCACTCGTCCCACTGCGGGGCGATGTCGGGGGCGTAGCGCGGGTGCGTGATGGCCCCGCAGCCCGCCGCGAGCAAGACGATCGCGAGGTGGCGCGCTCTCACGGCGACTCAGCGCTTGCCCATCGCCGCGAGCCCGTCCTGGTAGGCCTTCTCGGCCACTTCCTCGATCCTGATCGTCTCGCGCTCGAGGTCGTCGGCCTCGCCCGAGCGGAGGACCGGCTGGTTCGCGCGGAGCCGCAGGTTCTCGAGGTCGGACCTGTAGGCGCGGAGGCGCTCCGCCGCCTTGTCGAGCGCCTCGCGGTCGCGGGCGTCGGCGCGCCCGAGGTCGAGCTCGCGGATCCACCCGTTCACGCGGTCGATCGAGGCATGGAGCCGCTCCTGGAGGCGGGTCTCCTTGCGGGCGTCCGTCTCGGCCGGGGTGTAGCGGCCGGGGTCCCGCTCGACGCGGGGCGTCGGCTCCGCGCATCCCGCGAGGACGAGGGCCGAAACGAGCACGAGGAACCCTCGCATGGTCCGGCTTCCATGCGAATCCGGGGCCGCGGCGCGAGGTGTCGTTCTTCCGTCCGGCATCGGCTGGCGTGGGGGCACCTCGGCACCGTAGATTCATGTCGAATCGGGGACGCGCTCTTGGCCGCCATGATCACGGCTCAGGACCGGGCCTTCTCCAAGCTCGCTCTCAAGAACGGCTTCATGACACGCGAGCAGGTGAAGGACGTGTTCAAGGAGATGCGAAAAGACGGCGAGTCGGGCGAGCACGGGCTCCGCTTCGAGGACATTGCCGTCGAGCACGGCTTCCTCTCGAACGACCAGGCGACCGCGGTCGGGCTCGCCTACAAGCGCCTCCGCAAGGACAACGAGAAGCGGAAGTGGTCCGTCAAGGGCTACGAGATCTACGGCAAGCTCGGCGAGGGCGGCCTCGGCGTCGTCTTCAAGGCCAAGCAGATCTCCATGAACCGCCTCGTCGCCTTGAAGATCCTCCACAAGCGCTGGTTGAACGACGAGGAGTTCAAGCAGCGCTTCCTCGTCGAGGCCCGCCTCGTCGGCAAGCTCTCGCACCAGAACCTCATCAAGGTCTACGACGTGGGCCGCGAGGACTGGAAGCTCTTCTTCTCGATGGAGTTCATCGAGGGCGAGACCCTCGAGGACGTGATCGAGCGCGAGGGGCCGCTCGACACGCTCCGCGCGACCGACATAACCCTCCAGGTCCTCCGCGCGATCAACTACATCTCGCGCTATGACATCGTGCATTGCGACATAAAGCCCTCGAACGTCATGCTCACGCAGGAGGGGACGGTCAAGCTCGGCGACTTCGGCTTCGTGAAGTCGAACATCGAGATCGCCGTGACCGAGGAGGGCTCCGTCCTCGGCACGCCGGACTACATCTCGCCCGAGCAGGCCATGGGGAAGCAGGTCGACTTCCGCTCGGACATCTACTCGCTCGGCGTCACGCTCTACCACATGCTCGCCAAGGCGCCGCCCTTCGACGGCACCGTCTCGACGATCATGCGCGCCCACATCCGCGAGAAGATGCCGAGCCCCAAGGCGGCGAACCCGAACATCCCGGACGACCTCTGCCGGATCATCGAGAAGATGACGGCCAAGCTCCCGGGGGACCGCTACGCGAGCTGCGACCTCCTCTTCGAGGAGCTCGAGGCGGTCCGCCTCAAGGAGAAGACGGGCAAGGGCCACGTCCTCGACCTCGACCGGCAGGAGCTCGTGAACCTCCTCGAGCAGGAGAAGGACAAGACGCGCACGGTCGAGCGCCAGCTCGACGGGTTCAAGAAGCAGCTCGAGAAGATGACGCGCCTCTTCTACGCCGTCCTCGCGGTCGCCGCGATCGGCATCGCCGTCTGCGCGTTCCTCGCGATAGGATGGATCAAGGCGCGGCAGTGATCCAGCCACAGAGGACACAGAGAGCACAGAGAGAGCGTCGGAGGGAGAACCTCGCTCCTCTCTCTGTGCGCTCTGTGTCCTCTGTGGCTCTCTTCCTTTCCGTGATCGCCGTGGGCTGCTCGACGCCCACGAAGGACGAGACGCCCAAGGGCCCGATCCGCTTCGCCGTGATCGCCGCCCCCGAGCTCGGAGCGGACGACGCTCTCCTCCTCAAGGCCGTGGGTCGGGTCGCCCGCGAGCCGGGGCTCGAGTTCGTGCTCGTCCCCGGGCCGCTCCTCGCCGTGGACGCCGACGCGACCTCGCTCGAGCTCCTGAAGAACGCCCTCGAGCAGATCGCCCAGCCCGTCTACGTGGGGTTCTCCTGCGTCTCGAGCGACACGGCGAGCGCCACCAAGCTCAAGAGGGAGGAGATCCTCCTCGCCCTCGAGAAGATGGGCCCGGGCGAAGAGCACGCGGTCGCCTATCACCGGCTCCCTCCCAACACGAGGGCCGTCGTCGTCAACGTGATCGGACCCGACGGGACGGACTCGATCGCCACCCCGGACAAGGGGACCCGCGAGGTCGCGCTCGGAGCTTCCTCTCGCGACCCTTTCCTAAGGATCACGGTGGGAAAATCCACGGCGCTCGCCCGGTCCCCCGCCTCGCTCGTGGTGTCGCCTCTCGCGACCTCGAACGCCGTCGTCCTGGCCGCGATCTGGCCGGAACGGCTCGAAGTCTCGGTCGTTCCATTGGATGGCGCGCCGCCCCGGGTGCTCGAGCCGACGCATTGACGCGCTCTTCACGGGCGCGCGTCGGCGACCGGAGCTATATTCAGGTCTGGCAACGAGGTGCGTGCGGGAGTGGAACCGGTTCGCCCCTGCGTCTTCATCATTCGCGACGGTTGGGGCGTCCGCGACGAGCGGGAAGGGAACGCGGTGTTGCTTGCCAACCTCCCGCGCCACAAGGAGCTCTGGTCGAAATATCCCACCGCCCTCGTGAACGCCTCCGAGCACTACGTCGGGCTCCCCGACGGGCAGTTCGGGAACTCCGAGGTCGGCCACCTCAACATGGGGGGCGGGCGCGTCGTCTACCAGGACTTCACGCGGATCTCCAAGTCGATCCAGGACGGCGACTTCTTCGAGAACGACGCCCTGAACGGCGCCTGCCAGCGCGCCTCCGAGCGGAACCGTTCTCTCCACCTGATCGGCCTCGTCTCGGACGGCGGAGTCCACTCCTACCACGAGCACCTCTACGCCCTCCTCGAGCTGGCCCGCCGGCGTAACGTCCGGCGGGTCCTCGTCCATGCCCTGACGGACGGACGCGACACCGCGCCGGGGAGCGCCGTCCGCTACGTCGCCGAGCTCGTCGAGAAGATGAAGACGATCGGCGTGGGCCAGATCGCGACCGTGGGCGGCCGCTACTACGGCATGGACCGCGACAAGCGCTGGGACCGCGAGAAGAAGGCCTACGACGCGATCGTCCACGGGCGCTCCGAGCGGCGGGGCCGCGACCCGGTCAGGCTCGTCGAGGAGAGCTACGCGCGCGGCGTCACGGACGAGTTCATAGAGCCCTCGGTCGTGACCGACGATCGCGGCGACCCCGTGGGCGCCGT
>Ga0070738_10005325_pt1 | contig 14371 bp, 11 predicted proteins | sample Coa_R2_2_FD_66446 | JGI IMG/M metagenome (GOLD analysis project Ga0070738, IMG submission 66446) | Surface soil microbial communities from Centralia Pennsylvania, which are recovering from an underground coalmine fire - Coalmine... | ecosystem: Environmental > Terrestrial > Soil > Unclassified ...
AGATTATTTACAGGCCGTACTGCCCGGCATGGCCCGGCGCAACGTGTCGGATCTGGCTCACCTCACCCCTGCGCGCTGGGTCGCCTCCAGAAACTAACCTGGGTTGCTCGGACGGATACACTTGACCTACGGATACGACAATGCCGGAAACCTGACTTCGATTACAGACAGCGTAAATTCAGGACGCAGCGAGACCTACACGGTCGATGACCTGAACCGGTTGCACACCGCATCGGGCGCTTACGGCTCGCGCACCTACACCTACGACAACAACTCAGGCCGCTCGACGAAAGTCGTGGGGACAACGACTTACACGACGACCCGTGTCACAAGCAAGAACCGCATCGACCACATCACCGATGGCACCAACACCCGCCACTTCACGTGGACATCTAATGGCGAACTCGCGACTGACGACAGGACGTTTGTTGGAGGAGGGGCCATCTCCAACACCTACGGCGGCCGCGATCGTCTGGAATCGATGACCGTCAACAGCCAGACGGTCTCGTTCACCGTTAACGCCATTGGGCAGCGTGTGTCCAAGACCTTCAGCGGAACGACCACGCATTTCGTCCACGACATTCATGGCAATATGATTGCCGAAGCCGACGGCTCGACTGGTTCGACAACGAAAGAATATGTGTGGATGGAGGGGATGTTGCTGGCGCAGATAGATGGATCGGGCAATATCGTCTACGTCCACTCAGATCAGGTCAACACCCCCCAAAAGATCACGGACCCAGGTCGAACACTGGTTTGGGATCGTGAGCAGGAGCCGTTCGGCGAGACCTACGCCACACCGACGAGCACGATCCCAACCAATCTCCGTTTCCCCGGACAGTATGCGGATGCTGAGAACAGCCTCTCGTATAACAACGCGAGGGATTACGACCCCAGTACGGGCTTTTATATCGAAGCCGATCCGCTCGGGCTGGCTGGCGGCCTAAATCCGTACGCGTATACCGGGCAGAATCCCGTTCATGCGATTGATCCGTCTGGCTTATGGTTCCTGTTCGTCTCGGGTGTCGTAGAAACTCCCGGCCCTCTTAGAGTGGGTGAGGAAGGGATTCTGCTAGGAGGCCATGAGGCCGACAAAGGATGGTTTGCAGGTAGTATTGTTGCTCGCGGAGGAGAGCTTGGTTCAGAGACCTGGTATGGCGGATATTTCAGAGGCAGAGAATATTTGATGTGTTCGCAAGCTGAACCGGTTTTCAACGAACCCGTCACCCTGAAGGAAGGCAGTATAGGGATCGAACTCCCTTTACTTCCCGGAGTGGGTGTCGGAGCAGGTAGATATTCCAGCGTAGACGGTAATGGCACCTTCGTTTATGGACAGATTCGAGCCCTCGGTGAAGGCGTGTTCGGAGGCGGGGGGATATCGGACAAAGAAGTCGGCGGCGTAGCCTCGTGGATAGCAACTGCTATAACCTCTCTATAAACATCTATTACAGCTTTCGTGGTCCCGAATACAGGTCGCAACAACTAGAGACATAACGATAGTTTGCTCAGGACAAGCGAAAGAAGTCGAGTATGAGCGATACGGGGCAACCGATTATTGTTGGCAACAGAACACTGACAGTTCACGATCGTGAACTTCTTATTCAAGAACGTCCGGGCGCAGTAAAACGCATATTCGCGTTATTCCCTCTTGCTGTTAGCATCTTTGGAACCATCGCCGTTTATCGGGATGCGTTCACTGCCCGCACGTTGGGCGATCGCCTACCCTTCCTCGTGGTTTCAATTCCATGGATCGGCTTTTGTATACTAGCTGCCGTTTTAGCAGGTTGGTATATAGCCGGCATGAGGACCATCGCCGTCAGCAAGGCAACGCTTATAGTGGCAAGCAAGATCGGGCCATTTACGATAGGACGGCGAAAGCAGGTCACCCTCCAAGACAGCAACAGTATTCAGGTGGAATCTGACGACTATGAGTTTAGAGGTAACAGAGTTAAACGGTACAAAATTATCTGCAGGTGCCTGGGATCAACCACCACTTTGGTGCGATTCCTAGAACAGGATCAAGCCTCACTTATAAGTTCTAAGTTACGAGACCGGATCAATGCTTCTTAAATAGCTCCGACTCGATCACCTTTACGCTGCGGTGTGACAATACACGTTCCGGAAAACTACACTAACACGGCCACAACACACCTAATGCACTTGACCGGGTGTGGCGTGTCAGGCATTTGTTCTGACTATCATGTCTGGGCATAAACGACATTTCAAGGACGCTCGACGGGCGCGTGCGTTGAGAGAAAAGGCTGCACTTGTATCCGCTTACGAGAACGGTCGTACATTGCCGCCCTTGGAAAGACTCTGCCTGCAAGGCGGCAATGTGTTCGCCGACCTCGGATATCCCCATCCTGATCAGGAGCTTTTCAAGGGCCTCTTGACGCTTGAAATCTGCCGAATCATCAAAGAACGAGATCTCACGCAGGTCCAAGCAGGCGCAATTCTGGGCGTCGGCCAGCAAATGGTTTCCAAGCTCCTGAACCACCACCTCTCGACCCATTCGCCCGAGCGTCTGATTGGTTTTCTTCTGGTACTTGGACGGGACATTATCTTCTACATAGAACGCGCGGAGGAGGGTCGGGGCGTCATCGCTATGGCCTCCGAGTCTAGGCCTTCGACTGTGGTTGAACCCGGCGGCCCGGTCGATGTTCGTTTACGGGAGCTGGCGGTGAGGGGTGTCGAATTTTTCTCCGGTTTAGGCTTTCAGCAGCCCGCCCAGGAGGTTCTTAAGATTTTGTTAAGCGGGGGACTGTCCCGAATCGTGGACGAGCACATCGCTGCTGATGTGAATGTTGGAAAGCTGCTTCGAATCAGCCGCCAGTCGGTCTTCAAGCTTCAGGCTAGAGACTTTTCTTCGTTTTCCGTTGGACAACTGATCGAGTACCTCGTGATTCTGGGTCAGAACATTACGATCCGTCTGTTACCCGCACGTAAATCTGGCGGCATCGTTTCCGTAAACTATCCAACGAAGATGATACCGACTCTTTTCCCCAGATTATTTATGTCGTCCGATCAGGCATGTAGCGCAGAGGTAGAGTGATCACGCTCGAAGCAATTCCCGTATTGTCATTTTGTCTTTTCACAATGACAAAGTGTCAATGTGACGCATCACGAATTAATACTTTCTTCAAGAACATCAGTGCATTCTAGAGAAAATGGGCTATGATGGGCGACCTAGCAGGGACCCCGTCGTGCCTGCTATGCGAATACCAGACTACAAGAACTATTAGGCTTTCAAAACCACACCAAGCATGGGGAAAAGAAATGAAATGTAGCAATCATACAAAGGGCTTCAGCGCCCAGGCAGGCTTCACGCTCGTCGAATTGGCGATTGTGATGATCATCATTGGCCTGCTGATCGGCGGCGTGCTGAAAGGCCAGCAGCTGATCACCAACGCCCAAATCACGGCGACCGTCGCCCAGATCAAGGCGATCGATGCGGCGACGACATCGTTCAAGGACCAGTACGCGGCTGTGCCGGGTGATATGACCACACCGAATGCGCGTCTTCCGAACTGTCCGGCGGCCTCTTCCTGTGGACAAGCCGGTAATGGCGATGGCCGCGTCGGTGGTGCAAGTATCGATTTTACCGCCACGCCCATAACTGACAAAGAGCAAGTGGCATACTGGGCGCAGTTGAACGCAGCAGGTCTGCTCACTGGCATCCAACCCGACCAGACGGCTGTTACAGCCACGTCGTGGGGCCAGTACGCTCCAGCCAGCAAAGTTGCGGGTGGTGGTTATGACGTCGGCTGGTACCAAGGTGGTGTTACACTTTCCGGGCAGCAGAATACGGATGCCACCAATCCGGCCCCGGCGGGCGAATATCTTGCTCTGCACGGGACGGCGGCTGCCAAAGTTGCGGGGTCTGCTGCCGACTCCTTCCTGACACCGAACCTGGCTACCCGTATCGACACGAAAATCGATGACGGTCAGCCGAATACGGGTACGGTGCAGGCTGCGGGTGCGGCCGCTGCCTCAGCAACTAGCTGTGCGGCTGGTCCTGCCATCACGGACGTTTACAATGAAGCTTTGACGCAGGCAGTTTGCAGCCTGTACATCCAGTTCCAGAACTAACTGGAAATACTATATAGGCTTCGGGAAGTTCCCCTTCCCGTTGGTAGAGAGAGGGCCTCCGGCGAACAGCGGGAGGCCCTTTCGAATATTCAATGAAACCATAGGTTCTATGTTTTGGCGGTGCATAGCAATGTGATAATAAACATTTCGGAAAAGAGCGGGTATATGTGCGCGGACGCCGCGCGCAGGTCTCACAATCATTAAGTTGTTATTTATTACATTTTAACGCTTAGGTTGTATTCTTCCTGGAGGAAGGTAAACCGATGAGCGACGAAGACGTCTACAAGACGCGGCCGACCGATGGCAACATCGTCGTAATCGAGAACCCTGCGTGGTCTATGCAACTCACGAACGCTAAGAACGGTAGCTTCCTTCAGATCCATCACCCGCATCACGGATGGCTGGCGTTCATATTTCCTCCACAAATGGCCAATCTGATGGGCTCCACGTTCCTCAAGCATGCGGAGGCCTGCGAGCATCATGCGAAAATAGCGCCGCCATCGTCAGCAAGGGTTCAGTGATGTCGCGCAAAAGCGCGGGAGAAAGGGGCTATTTAGTTTCCAGAGTCCGATGTGATAATGTATTTTATGACAAATAGGGGCCTGATTAAACGCTCTGAGTTAGTTCCCGGCTAGGTCCGGACTAACTGAACACGGCACATCATAGTCCAGATCAACGTAATCATCGGTTTCCAGTTTCGCGAGGAATACTGCATCTTCTGTTTTGTCGGAGTACTGAAAATAGACTTTCAGAACGTGACCCCGAACTGAAATGATGTGACCGTCAAATTGACCGGAAACTATGCCTGGCCGTGCCGGATACGAAACGATCACACGCTGTCCCACTGAAAAAGAAATGATAGAAGCCCGAGCCTGACAGCAGCTATGGGCTTCACCCTTGAGGCATGTCCGGCAGAACAAGCGCCGTTCAATGCCCGGCAGCGTTCGACGGCTTGCTATTTCACACTTCTGCAGAGATTCTTCGCTTTTCCAGAGACGATCACCGATGTACCGCAGCGTAGTATCGCCGCCGTCAGCTGACACGCGAATCCAGTCGTCGCCCGCATCATCGACGGCGACACAATCGTAGTCTGCATCAGTATTGCGGGTGGCCGGATAGAACAGCATTAATTCGTCACCCGGAACGTATAGCGGTTCCGGCCTACCGGCTTCTCCAGGGCACATATGGGTGACTGCTTCACCACAATGCACGCAGAACAGGCGCTTCGGTGTCGCGGAGACCAGCGGCACTGCAGAAACGGTATGTTGTGCGCGAGTAGAATTCGAAGGCGGTGGAGCGAGAGAGATCCTCCACTCTGGAAGGGAAATCTCCTCGCCCGCGCTTTGAATACGTGATTCCAAATACGCCAGCAGCTCCTCCTGTTGAGGTTGGCCGAATACAAGCCGGTAGATCGCAAGGCCTGCGTTTGAGCGCCGGAAGCCGTTGCTCCTCACGGCTGAACGGCAAAATGGGTACTCGTCGCTCGACTCTGGCACCGCCCTCGATCTCATAGATCCAATACGGGACAAGATCCGTGGCGTTCGGCTGGCGCCCCTTCTTCGCAAGCTCAAAGAGTACGTGCCAAGGGTCGCCGGAGCCAGACCGGTGCTCCCGCACTGCGTCGAGACCAAATTGCATCGCGATATTCTTTCTCACGGCGTGGCCTTTGTAGCGATGCACTCTGCCCTCACGCTGTTCCATGTCAACCGGGTTGGGCGGCAGGTTCCAGTGGTAGACGGAATGACAATATGGGTGAAAATCCAGACCCTCCTGCCCGATTGAAGTCGTGGCCAGTACGAATGGCCGGAAGGGCGAATTAAAAGCCGAGCGAACCGTGTCGGCGCGCGCCATTTTTCCGCTCGCGTCATCCTCAATGTCGCCGAATCTGATGGCAAAGCGGCTCCGAAGACGGAATCTCCGATCCGTCTGAATTCGGCCGCCAGATCTCCCGACCCGGATCTCATCGAACTCCAGTCTTGAGGTTCTGAGTGAAAGCGCGTCGGAGATACTGGCGGCGATGTCCATGACCGCCTTTGTTGAAGCGTGCTCGGCTAGACCTAGCTGTTCCGACAGACCGTGCACATACTCATCGAGCACAGCCTGAATGTTGCCCTCGATCCCATGCCACAAAACGCGACGCCAATACGGTGCCTCTTCACTTTCCGCTCGCAGGAGTCCCATCGTATCGGGAAGGTTGAAAAGAGTTCTGAACCCTTCGGCTGTCGTCGCGGCCGCATTCAGCAGCGCGTGATCGTCAGGATCGATGAACGGCGCGATGCGCTGCAAAGCTCGCATCGCGCACAAAGCCGGGGCGGCCACCGACAGCTCCGCCAGCACAGTCAACAGGTCTTCTGGCGGCCGACCCAAATCCACCTTGCCGTCGAACACCTCCCCGAAATGGTCAACATGCCGTGAGAAGCCGGTTGGATAGTCCTCGTCCGGGTCGGATGCCAAACCCGCCCATCCATGTGGATCGCCGATCCAACTCCGCACCCAAGGGGCCAGACGGGCGTCCAAGAGCGCCGGAGCGGCCCAATACCACCGCTGATCCACCCTCCCCTCGCTCCCTGTCGACCATCCTGGTATTACTCGGTCCAATTCGGCACGCAAGATTTCTTCCGCACGCTTCAACACCGAATCGGAGGCTGCCAGCCCCGAACCTTTCACCTCAAGCGCAATTTTGAGATGGTCGACAAGCCTGCCCAGAGTAGGCGAAGGATACATAAGCGCCAGCACCGGCATGCCCGTGAGCCGATTTTCAGAATCAGAAGAAAATCGCAGGAGCGCTCTCTTCGTCTTATAAAGTTCTCCGTAATCCGCGAGATCGGGCTCCCCGGAGAGCATTTGCCTTTCCGCCTCGTAGGAACACAGTGCCGCAATCACGTCGGGCACGACATTCCAAGAAGAAAACGCAAGCACCTTCGTCATGCCGGCGAGCTCTGCATATGCCCCTCCCGGCTTCATGTACGGCAAAGATGGCGGCACCCACAGCAGCCGCCAATGGCCGGCCCCGACCGTGTCCTGCATCAGCGCACGGAGCCGCGCGTTTCCAGCATCGACTGCTGTATATTTCTCGAACTGCGCTGCGCTTAAGAGATGATCCCGCCCGTTGCGCAGCGCCTCGACGAGCTCGGCATCAGGCTCTCCGGCGTGGCGCTCAAGAGACCGCTTGAGCTCATAGCTTTTCATGAAGTTCAACAGGTACGGGCTTGATTTCCAGTATTCGATTACATCACCCGCATCCAATGCGCGTGCTACTGAATCGATAAACGCGGCTTGGTGGAGATCCTGCACCGATACCGCGATTTCCACCTTCCGCTCCTCAAGCATCGCGTCCTGACGCCGCGTTATCGATGACCGCTCCGTCCGAACCATTACGGAGCGTAAGCGTCGTTCCAGCTCAGATTTGACGGCATCGGACATTCGTACAGGGCCGGTGCCGTAGAGCGTCTTGCGGAAATCCATCAAAGTCTGTCGAAGCCCCTCAAGTTCGCTTGTATCCTCATCCAGCAAAAAGCTGAGCGTCCGGAAAAAATCAGCGTAATGATCCTCGTCGACCTCCTGATTGAGCGTGAGCATCTTATACGGTGTGGCGGAGAGCAAAAGCACACGCGCGCCTGGGAAGCGAAACAATGCCTGGGCCAGTTCTGCAGCCTCGTCGTCCCCGTCCAACAAATCCTTGAACCGCTGAAATTCATCGAGAATGACGAGGTCAGGCTCCAGAGCATGCACGCACGCCCTCGCCAATGTCAGCCTAAGGTCGCGGATAACGTCGTACCTCAACCGCGAATCTTCATACGGAACGTGCTCGCGGTAGCGCTGAAATCGATCGCAAGCATCCGCCAATCGCCCGCGAAGCGCTTCATCCACTTCTAAAGCGGATACGAAGGCTGATCTCAAATCCTCGTCATAAGCGTCTTCATCGACGGCATGAGCGTGCGAGCGCCAGCGATCCTTGTCGCGGATCTTTCCTTGCAAAACATTTAACAGGCTCGTGTCACTAAGGCCGAAATTTCCGCGAAGCAACTGGTAAATCACCACTCGCTCGTCGCGGACGCCTCCGTGCGACTGCAGATCGAACGAGGTGCCAGGCGTAAAGCTGACGAAGTTGACCCGGTTATTCTCCAGCCCTTTAAGCTGCGCGGGAAGCATAGTCAGCCGGGTGGCGACGGACAGGTGTTCATGGCCAAAGACATTTAACCTGTTCACATTCTGACTCGCGATGGCCGCGTTCGAGCACACGTAAATAATGTCGGTGCGCTTGCTCTTATCCTTCAAGTGATCAAGCGCGCGTGTGATGATGCCCCGCGCCACAAGCGTCTTGCCGAGTCCAACCTCATCCGCCACCAAAAACTTGCGCGCCGGCTTTGGATCAAGATACATGCGCTGAAAGACATAATCGACGGTCCAGCGCTTAAAATCCTTCAGCTTGCCAAGGACCGAGTCGACATTCAGCTCGTAATTCAATCCCCCACCTCCGGCATAGCCTCCTCGAACACACGCCATAGAGCCAAGAACTCTTCGGGCACGATGCCCTTGCCAGCTTGCCCCGCGTTCAGATCGTCCACGAGGTTCTTGATCTCCAGCAGTCGGCCGGGATCGCGACTTAGCGTCCGGGTGAGCTCTTCAAGAAGCGGAAAATCACTGCGGAAGATGAATGGGCCGCTACCGTCCCCTGAATTCTCGCCCAAAAGATCCGCCAAGGCGGCTTGTGCTGTCGTATCGGCAAGGAGCAGCATCAAGTAACGGAAGAATCCATCCCTGTTACGAATGATCGTTCGTATAATCGCCGCCTTGCGATCCGCCGGCAGTCCCTCGGCGGGCAAATTCAACACGAAACGAGCCGACAGATCGGCTGCTTCCGCAACGAGTTCGAACGCGGCAAATGTCGTCACGGAAGCGAGCGCACATTCCGGCAGGAGCAACGGTGATTTCTTACTCAGGCCGGACGCATCTATCGCCTGTTCTTCTCGAACAGAGATGATCCAAGTTCGTACCGACCGGATTCCATCAAAACTCACGGCACGTTCGGGGATGATGGAAAGCTGCCAGACGTCTCCGCTGCCGGTGCACGCGAGATGAAGGCCGGCCCCGCATAGTTCGTTCCGAACTCTTTCGATCGCTTTCTCGGCCTGTGCCAAGGCATGATCCAACACCGGCTCCTCGCCCGGATGATACTCTTCGAGGACGTCGCGAAGGCCCCCCTCTTCAAGCAAATCGGTAACGCCACCGACGCGACTGCGCCTGCCGATCAGTTCGGCCATGATTTCAATATTGGAGCCACTCAAAAGCGCCGAACTTGTGGCATTAGCAGAACCAACTAGGATGTGCGTATTCCATCCGTTTTCGGCGATATAGGCTTTGGCATGCAGTCCTCTCAGAACGCCCATTTGGCGTTGGTCCGGCCCGGCCTCGTCACCGGAGGTCGTATCCTCACCATCCTCCGTTTCGGCGGCCTCATTCAACACGAAGAGTCGTGAAAACAGCCCGAGCGTCGAACGGTCGATCTTGTCAAGCTCTTCCGCACGGGAAATGAGAGCCACCGCCTCGCTTGTTGTGTGCTTCAATGCGGTCAAGGCCGTGGCCGCACAAAATGGGGAAATCACTGCCAGTCGCCTGGATTCAGGCGGCATCCACTTCTTCTTGCCCAACCCCATGACGTGGAACCGCAGCGATTCAAAACCCTCGGGCAGAGTCCAATCGACTCGGCTAATCTCGTCGGCCAGCAGGTTTGCCTGATCGTTAAGCTGTGCCGTAGGCGACTTTGACGAAAATTTAGGCAGGAGCCTTATCAACGCAGCGAAGTCGCGGTTCGCTCGCAGTTCACGATCGCTCGGTTGGCCCTCCACAGTGAGAGCGACATCCCATGAACGATCCGCTGTCAGATTCCGCGACAGGATTATAACCCGTAGCCACGGGGGGCTCTTCCCGGATGGATCGGAAAATCGCAATATCCAGAATTTCGGGTGGAAGCTTCCGCCGGCCGGCGAGCGGACACCGACGACCGCGGGCTCAAGTAAACCGTAGAGCACATGCGGCAAATTTGGAATGTGAATTTGACCCTGCTGGCAGTAAATGGCCATCTTCGACATCGTGCGCCGAAGAGCTTCGAGTAGCGCAATCTGGTTTTCCAAAAGATTTTTTGTATCACCGCTCGCAAAGAGCGATAGATGCAAGGGGACCGCCAGCAAGGTCGTGAGGTCGAGCGAATAGGTTGCCGCAATCGCCTGGTCGAAGACAAATCCCTCCGGCGCTTGCAGCGCCTCCGTCAGAGTGGATCTGATATCCGGGTCAAGCATGGGTGCCTGCCTTTTTTGCTTTGAGTCCGGCATACAGGTCACCCAACAACCGGGAGGCAATCGGCCACCGAAATGAAAGCCGTGTCATTCCCGCCGCGCCACCCCATTGGTCAAGCGCCCGCTGATTCAGAAATCGTGACTTAGCCCGCTTCAGGCTCTGCTCACGAGATTGAACGAGCTCTCGAATGTCGTTTTGATCGGCGAATTTCTTTCGGTCGGAAGTCAGGAACTTAACCCAGCGCTCCACGAAGGTCTGCGTAGGCATGCCGATTGTGTAGCCATGTCCCCGCACCAGTTCCCAAAATCGAGGCATCCGCCATCCAGCAGCGCCTTCGCGATCGACATTGTCCTCCCACTCCGCGAGCAGGTCGCGATTTTTCGCGACTAGCGCGCTGTCTTTGATGGCGTGGCCCTTACGCGCACGTAATTCAGACAGGAGGACGTTATAAACCAAAGATGCACCGTACATCACGTCGGAAAAAAGCCGCGCGTTCTCAAGCAACTCCTGGTGCGCCGGACCGAACGATGCCAATTGCGCGTGTTCCCACGGAAACTCCGCCGTATCAGGCTTGCCATGAACTGCAAGGTGACCGATCAAGCTGTTGCCTTGAGAGAGCGCGATGCGCTCCTGGAGATAATCGGCCTCGTCCCGCGAGAGCTCGAAACTCAGATTCAAAGGAAACTCTGGCGGGGCTTCGATTAGACCGGGCTCCCACGTTACGCGCGACCGGTCCGGCTCCCCTTCGCCGCCGTCACCCTTGTGCAACGCGCGGCGTCTATAAACCGCGTCCAGACCGCGGTGGTATTCACCCTGTGACCCCCGAAATGTTCTAATCCCCCAAGATCCCAGACCAGCCCAATACACTGAGCTCGGCAGCCTCTTCAAACCGCCGCCCGCCAGACGACCGAAGACCCCTGCGCGATCGTCGCTTTCAAGAAGCGGAGCAGTCAGGCTGAGTTCAAACTTCCGGGCCTTCGCTTCCATCTCACCGGACGGCACTCGCTTCTCTTCCAAGGATCGATACATCCATGCGACGAAGAGCATGTAGCGCAGCCTCGTTTGGATCGTGCTGGTTCCTGGAAAAAGCTGATCGGAGATGGAATCGCGGATACCTCCAAAGCCGAGTTCATCGCGCGCCTCTTTTTCCTGAAATAACGCCAAAATTCGTTGGGTTTGCTCGCGCTCGGCGGCGTCGAAGTCCAACCATGAGAGAGTCGCTGGCACTTTCAGCTCTCCTTACTTTCGTTTCCTTGCGCCACATGGCAATCGCTGTAGCCTATTTTCTTGTCGGCCAGAGCGGCTTCATTTCTGGCACGGCGAGAGGAGTCGGGATCGGATTTGGATGGTACGGCTTTTAGCCCTTCAACGTAGGCATCCGGAAGCACGTGCTCGACAGCCCCCGCAACCACAAACGCCTTATACCAGTCATATGGTTGCCGAGCGGGATCTTTCTCCGTCGCGAAGTACGCGACCGCCGAGGATATACCGTTAGGCGTCACAATCTGGAGGTCGCCCTTCCGATAACCGTTGCCGAGACCCTCGGCTTGATCGAGGGCGGCAGATTCGGCTGTGGAAATCGTGAAAAGAACTCCGCAAACGCGGTCTGCAGAATTTCCCGTGGCTTCGATGTCGCATTTGCCCGAACCGTCGGTGCTTTTCTTATCGAAAGTCAGGCGGTGGCCTTCAACGAAGGCTGTGCCTTGGGGAGTTGCCGATGGCGTACGCGCTTTCAGGCGCCTGGTGAACATGTTTGAGCCGTAGGCGAAGTAAAGGAACGAGTCTGGGGTAGGCGTTCTTTCTACGGGACCGAGTTCGGGTGAAGCCTGGGCCGGAACGTTCTGCGAAGAGCTCGCTGTCGGCGGCGGCGTCGGGGCCTTTGGTCTTGGCTCAAAGTAGATGTTGTGCGTTGCTTGCGCCATCTCTTCGAAGGAACTTGCATATTGGTCGATCTCGAATTCCTTGGCGGTCTGCTCGTACAAGTAGTACGGCTTTAGCTCACGCTCGGAAAGCAAGATCACCCTCCTCCGGTACTTCGCCACCGCGGCTTTGCATCGTTCGATTTCTTCAGGCGTGAAGCTGCTGGTTTTCGAGAAGATGATGAACGCTTCACAGCTCTTCGCAGTCAGTGCGTCGGCGACGCGGGTTAGTTTGGTGACATGGCGAGGTGCACAGCCTTTCGCGCCAGCCCGTTCGCGTTCCTGCTGCTCGGCGAGCTTCTTCTCGCGGGCTTCATCCTCGCGCGCGCGGTCCTGTTCCTGCTGCTTTGCCTGCTCGATCTTCTTCTTCGCCTGCTCCTAGACCAACTGGTATTACGTCTTCGACGCGCCTGGCTCGACCCGGCAAGACCGCCGCCAGATCCTGAAATCAGGCTTCGCCTCGAAGAAAGAAGCGCAGGACGCCGAAGCCGAGCGCCGCATCAAGGAACAGCGCGAATACAACCTGTTGAAGGCTACGCCGTCGGAACTGCCCGGCACGCTCTCGGGGCTCCTCAAGGAATTCTTCAACGAGCACGGCGAGAAAGCCCTCGCGGCCAAGACGCTGAAGCGCTACCGCGAAATGGCCGACTATCTCGACACCGAGCTGATGAACATGGAGCTGCCGAAGATCCGCCCCCTGCACCTCTCGCGCGAATGGAACAGGCTGCTGACAAGCGGGGGCAGGGGGCGCAAGCTGGGCAAGCCGCTTTCGCGCAAAACGGTGCGCAACATCGCCGGTCTGGTGTCGAGCGCCTACACGCGCGGCATTCGCTGGGGCATCTGCGAAGTCAACCCGATGCAGGCGTCCGAACCCCCAGTGCCGAAGAAGAAGGAGGGCATCGCCCTATCCGTCAAACAGACGGAGCAGCTGATCGCCGGAGCCTCAGCGACGTGGGGCATGGAGGTTTTTCTCGAACTCGATGCCGCCACCGGGGCGAGGCGAGGGGAGTTGCTGGGTTTGCAATGGACGGACCTCGACGGGAACCGGCTGATGATCGGCCGCTCGCTTTCACAGGTCGGGCAGCAGGTGTTCCTCAAGGAGCCGAAGAACAAGAAATTCCGCGTCATCACGATCCCGCCTTCGGCGCTGAAGAAGCTGAACGCCCACCGCAAGACGCAGGATGAATATCGCGCGCACTTCGGCGAGAGCTATCAGGGCAACTTCATCTTCAGCAACCCGGACGGCTCACCGCTGAAGCCCGACACGATCTCGGCATCCGTCTCGCTGCTATTCCGCAGCCTGAAACTTCCCAAGGGAGCAAGCCTTCATACGCTGCGTCACACCCACGGCTCGCAGCTGCTCGCCGCCGGTGTCCCGCTGACCGACGTCAGCAAGCGCCTCGGCCATACGAACCCACATGTGACGGCCACGATCTACGCCCACGCGATGCCCGGCCATGACGACGCCGCGGCCGATGCGTGGGAGAAGTTTCAGAAGCAGGGCAAGCAGCCGGTGAAGCCGCCGGTCAAGCGCGCACGGAAAACCGCGTGATCACACGAGCCGATCTACGGAAACAAGAGGCGATGAAGGCCGCAGGCGACAAGGGAAATCTCAAAATGTGTGATCAGGTGTGATCAGAATGGCTCTAAGTTGCTGAAAACATGGTAGCGCTAACGGGAATCGAACCCGTATTTAAGCCTTGAGAGGGCTCCGTCCTAACCGTTAGACGATAGCGCCAACATAATTATTATACGATCAATCCTTGGCCGCGGGCATGCCTTTCCTGCCCGCAAAGACGAGCGGATCCGTGCAGACGGGTTCCGCGTTCCGTTACACTGCTTGCGTACAACTGACGGGATGGCGCATAGCGGCGCAGCCGTGTTCGGCGGATGGACCAGGCTAAATTCCGCGGTTGGCCATTTCTTTCGGAGACGTCTCCTACGGCGGTCTGTTTAAGCCCCTGTACCAAGGGGGACGCTTTGTCGTGAGACGTCGCCTCGGCTATCGTTCGGACGTTCAGAGAAGTTCCCATGGCATCTCCGTCGGTGCATCCGGGCCACCGATA
>Ga0070738_10005326_pt1 | contig 14368 bp, 9 predicted proteins | sample Coa_R2_2_FD_66446 | JGI IMG/M metagenome (GOLD analysis project Ga0070738, IMG submission 66446) | Surface soil microbial communities from Centralia Pennsylvania, which are recovering from an underground coalmine fire - Coalmine... | ecosystem: Environmental > Terrestrial > Soil > Unclassified ...
GTTGCTATGCTTATCATGGATCGCCTGGACGCTGGTGGCAGCTATACCGAAATCTATGCGATGGATCTGAAGGATCAATTTCTGCTGCTGGGCCATGACGGCCCCGGTCATATCGCCATCTCGGAGCAGCGCCCTGTTCTCCGCAAGCTCAAACTCTATCATGGCAAACGCGGCTTCGGCGTCTCTGTCGAATTCAAGGTCAAGTACGGTCCCGTCTCCGTGCTGGGGCTGACGCAGCGGGCCGACAATACGCTGAAATTCCTGGTCGCCCAGGGCGAGAGCATTCCAGGCCCGACCTTCCGTATCGGCAACACCAATAGCCGTGTGCGCTTCCCTCTCGATCCCGCGACCTTCGTAACGCGCTGGAGCGAGGAGGGTCCAACACACCATATGGCCCTGGGTATCGGCGCTCTGGGTGGCTTGCTCGAAAAAGTGGGCTACCTGCTAGGCATCCAGACCGTTCGCGTCGCATAAGACTATCCGTGAAAAGGGGAGGACGATTTTGTCAATGAACACGCAGGCGCGCAGAAAGACTATCGAGGAGATCCTCCATGCGGAGGGCTTTTGCAGCGTGGCATCTCTCGCCCGCCAACTCAATGTCTCCGAGGTGACGATCCGCAACGATTTGAGCGCCCTTGAAGACGAACAGAAAGTGACGCGCATCCACGGCGGCGCAATTCTCGCTACCGAACGCACGCGCGCCGAGTCCTTCGAGGAGCGCAGCGCGATCAATCAGGGCAAGAAGCTCTGGATCGCCCGCCGCGCCGCCGAGCTGGTCGAAAACTACGATACCATTATCCTCGACGCCAGTACGACTACCTTCTATATGGCAAACTATCTTAAAAAACACCATGGCCTGACCGTGATTACCAACGGCATCGAGGTCGCCTTCCGCCTGGCCGAGAATCGGTCCAATAAGGTGGTTCTGACCGGCGGCCTGCTGCGTCCCGAAAGCGCCTCCCTGGCCGGCCAGTTCGGCAACGGCGTGCTGGGCGGCGTCCACGCAAACAAGGCGTTCCTCTCCTGCACCGGCTGGTCCCCCTCCTTTGATTTGATGGACGACGATCTCTTCGAGGCGCAACTCAAGAAGGAGATGGTGGACGCCGCCGAGTCTTTTATCCTGCTGGTCGATTCGAGCAAGTTCGAGAAGCAGGGCGTCTCCGTCTTCGCCCCCATTCACCGCGTCAGTATGGTCATTACCGACGATCAGGTCAGTCCCGCCCACCTGGCACAGCTCAGACAGATAGGCGTCCAGGTTAGCATCTGTAGCGAACACTCCATCCGCGTAGTCGAAGGCGGCCATGGCGAGAAGCGCTTCCGTATCGGCTTTGCCAACCAGGATGGCACCGCCTCCTTCCAGACGCTTGTGCGCCAGGGACTCGTCCAGGCTGCCATTGCCGCCAATGTGGACCTACTCCTGGCCGATAACCGCGAGGATGGCCCGACCGCTCTGGCCAACGCCGAGTACTTTGTCCAGGAACAGCTCGATCTGGTGGTGGAATTCAATACCGATGTGCGCTACAACAATGTGATTATGGAGCGCCTGCGCAATGCCAATATCCCGGTGATCGCCGTCGATATCCCCATGCCCGGCGCAAGCTTCGTCGGCGTGGATAACTACAAGGCCGGCCTCATGGGTGGCCGTCTCACAGGTGCGTATGTGGACCAGGTCTGGCACGGCCAGGTCGAGAAGGTGCTGTCCCTGGAACTGCCCGCCTCCGGCCCCATCCCCGCTGCCCGTATCCAGGGCCAGATCGACGGCCTGAGCGAGACCGTGCAGGTGCGAGAAGAGGATATCATCCGCCTGGATAGTAAAAATACCTACGACGCGGCGCATAAAGCGGTCGCCTCGATGCTACCCGCCCTGAAAGGCGCTCATCATGTCGTGGTCTTCGGAATCAACGATGAGGTCATCATGGGCGCGCTCGCCGCCTTTGAAGAGGCCGGCGGCAGCGATCGCGTCGTTGCGGTAGGCCAGGGGGCCGATGTGGCCGCCCGCCAGGAACTTGCCCGCCAGGACAGCCGCATGATCGGCGCGGTGGCTTTCTTCCCCGAATATTACGGCCACCTCATCATCAATCTGGCGCTCCAGATTCTCCAGGGCAAGCAGGTCCCTCCGGCGCTCTACACCGACCACATCCTGATCCTCTCCCCTCAGACCGCCAGAACCCTCGATCTTTCCGCGCTGCCCTACGAGCGTATCTCCGTCCAGGAATACGACAGCAGCGCGTTCTCCCGCCTCTCCCTGGCTAACCACCAGCGAGCTTGAAAAGGAGGTGCAATGTGCAAAGAGTCGCGTTTCTCATGAGGCTCAAGCCCGGCTACGAAGCCGAGTACAAACGCCGCCACGATGAGATCTGGCCCGAGATGCTCGCGGCCCTGCGCAACGCAGGTATCCATAATTACAGTATCTTTCTCAACGGCGAGCAACTCTTCGCCTACCTTGAGGTCGAGGATTTCGACCGCATGACAAAGACGCTTGCGACAGACCCCACCAATGCGCGCTGGCAGGCATGGATGCAGGCTCTCATCGAGGTCCCGGCAGATCCACAGACGAACTTTCCCCCGCTCCTCCGGGAAATGTTCCACATGGATTAGCCATCACCTTATCTACTTGATCGTCCATTGTAGGGGCGCATCCCTGTGATCGCCCGCGTCTCGTATTTCGGCTCCTGATCGTTCAGGCCACACTCCATAGAGCCGCGAGATCGCCCACCAGAAGCGTTACCTCGGCTCTTCAACGCAGAGGAGGAAGAATAATGCGTCACCCAACCTTTAAGCTATTTTTCTTCACAGCCCTGGTCTCCCTGTTCTTGCTGAATGCCTGTAGTAGCACGAACGGCGCTCCCGGCAGCACACAAGGCAACGGCGGCAAACACTACAAAATCGGCTTCGCCAACCTTACCGAAGGGGTCTCATTTACGACCCAGGTGCGCGAGAGCATCGAGCGCGCCGCCAAGCAGGCGGGCAATATCGATCTCGTCGAGGCCAACAATAACCTCGATGGCGCGACCGCCCTGGCCAACGCCGATAACTTTATCACCCAGCAGGTCGATGGCGTGATCGAGTTCCAGACCGATGCCAAATTCGGCAATGTGATCATGGACAAATTCCGCGCCCACAACATTCCCGTGATCGCTATCGATATCCCCATGCCCGGCGCGACCTTCTTTGGCGCGGATAACTATCACGCCGGCTTCATCGCCGGCCAGGGCCTGGGCAATTGGATCAAACAGAACTGGAACGGCCAGGTGGATGCGCTTATCATGCTGGAACTGCCACAATCTGGCGAGATCCCCGCTGCTCGTATGCAGGGCCAGCGTGAGGGCCTGGAGTCGGTGGTCGGCAAGATCGACGAGTCGAAGGTCAAACACCTCGACAGCAAGAATACTCTGGAGGAGTCGCGCAAGCTGGTCGCCGATGTGCTCACGACGCTGCCTAACGCGCACCACATCGCCATTGTCAACATCAACGACGATACCGCACTCGGCGCTATCGCTGCCGCTCAGGCCGCCGGTCGCTCCAACGATATCGCCGTGGTCGCTCAGAATGCTACCGATAACGCGCGCATCGAGATCCGCAAGCCTGGCAGCCGCTTCATTGGCTCAACCGCCTACTTCCCTGAAAAATACGGCGACAAAATTATCCCGGCCATCCTCAAACTGATCCAACACCAGGCCGTGCCGCCCGCCATCTACGTCGATCACGTCTTCATCACCAAAGACAACGTCGATAAATATTATCCTCAGGGTTAGTCTCTTTTCCGCTGGAGGGAAGCCTTCTCGCAAGGCGGCCCTCCGGCACTTGATAAGCGAGGTCATATGGCAGAAAACGATCTCAGAACAACGCACGCGCCACCCGAGGATGTCGCCTCAACGCCTCCCCTGCTGAGTATGCGAGGCATCCGCAAAAGCTTCTCCGGTGTAGAGGTCCTTCACGGCGTGGACCTGACCCTCTACTCTGGAGAAGTGCTCGCCCTGCTCGGGGAAAATGGCGCGGGCAAGTCAACCCTGATCAAGATTCTCAACGGAGATTATACGCGCGACGCCGGCGAGATCTTCCTCGCAGGCAACCCTGTCTCGCTGAAATCGCCGCGCGACGCCGAACGCCTGGGCATCAGGGTGATCTACCAGGAACTCAACTATGCCCCCGACCTCTCGGTTGCCGAGAACGTCCTGCTAGGGCACCTCCCTCATAGGCGCGGCCCCCTCGGTCGCTTCATGGTGGATTGGAGCGAGGCGTTCCGCCGCGCAGAGCGCATTCTGGCCTCGCTCAACGCTCATGTGGACCTGCGCCAACCCTTGCGACAACTCAGTGTCGGCAAACAACAAACGGTCGAAATCGCGAAGGCCCTCTCCGGCCAGGCGCGCATCCTGGTCATGGACGAGCCGACCGCCGCGCTCACCCCCCACGAGGTGACGCTGCTCTTTGAAACCATTGCCCGCCTGCGCGCACAGGGGGTGGCGATCATCTACATCTCGCACCGCCTCGATGAAGTGGAGCGCATCGCACAGCGCATCACGGTCCTGCGCGACGGTAACGTCGTCGGTACTGTGCCAATCAGTGAGGTCAAACGCCGCGATATCGTTCGCATGATGATCGGGCGCGACCTGCCAACGATCGACCCGAGGCGCCATGCAGTCCAGGGCGCAACCGCCCTTGAGGTATCCCACCTCTCACGGCCCGGCGCCTTCACAGATGTGAGCTTTACGCTGCGCGAGGGCGAGATTATCGGCCTCTTCGGCTTGCTTGGCGCTGGCCACGCCGAGCTTATCAGGGCTATCTTCGCCGACGAACCCGCCACGTCAGGCGAAATCAAAATCTACGGCCAGGCCGTCCACGCCTCCTCCCCACGCGCTGTCAAACGCCTCCGCGTCGGTTTCGTGCCAGAGGACCGCAAAGTGGACGGGCTGATCCTGGATATGAGCGTCGCTGAGAATATTACGCTCGCTAACTGGCGGAATCTCTCCCATTACGGCGTTCTCCAGCGCAGGCAGGAGCGCTCAAGGGCGCTGCATTGGATGGAGCACCTGAGCATTCGCACTACCAGAGGCATTCAGCAGGAGGTGCGCACGCTCAGCGGAGGCAATCAGCAAAAGACGATCCTCGCTCGCTGGCTTGAGCATGGCACGCGCCTTCTCCTCCTCTGCGAACCGACGCGGGGGGTGGATATAGGGGCGCGGGCGGATATCTATGCCACGCTGGAAGAATTGCGCGAACAGGGTATGGCGCTCTTGCTGGTCTCCTCCGATATGGATGAGATACTCTTGATGAGTGACCGCGTGCTGGTCTTCGCCAGGGGTCGCCTCGTAGCCGAGTTCGATAGCAGCAGGGCCAATCAGGAGCTATTGCTTAGCGCCGCCGCAGGAGGTGATGCATGATTTCAGATCATACCGAACAGAAACAGGAGTCGCAAAAAACGGGCCCGGTCAGGAGAAACGGTTTGCGTTTCGACTGGCAGGAGGCGCTCGGTCTGCTGGGGATCTATGTGATCCTCATCGTGGCATTGAGCATCCTCTCCCCCTACTTTCTTAGTGTCAATAACTTTCTCAACATCCTGGTCGCCATCTCTGTCATCGGCATTATGTCTGTGGCGACCACTATGGTCATTGTGTCTGGCGGCATCGATCTCTCGATTGGCTCCGTCGTTGCGATCGCGGGTGTCATAGTCTCCAGCCTCTCCCTCGCCGTCCCCATGCCTCTCGCGATCCTTGCTGCGCTGGGCATCGGCATCGTGGTGGGCTGCCTCAACGGCCTGGCGGTCACACGCTTCAACATTAATCCTCTGATCGCGACGCTGGGCATGCTCTCGATTGTGCGTGGCTTTGCCTTCGTTCTCTCCGGCGGCCTGACGCGCGATATCTTCGATGAGGGCTTCGGCTTCCTGGGACGCGGCTACCTGCTGGGCATCCCTTTCCAGGTTATCGTGATGGCGATTCTCTTCCTGCTCGCCGCCTGGGTGATGCGCCAGACAACCTTTGGGCGCTCCATCTACGCCATCGGCGGCAATGCCCAGGCCGCTCGCCTGGCCGGACTGCCTGTACGTCGCCTGCAAATGACGGTCTACATCCTGTCCGGGCTAAGCGCGGCTATCGGCGGGGTCTTTCTCGCCTCACAACTGAGCGCGGGCGCTCCCGCTGCCGCAACCGGCATTGAGCTGAGCGTAATCGCCGCTGTGATCCTCGGCGGCTCAAGCCTTAATGGCGGGAAAGGTACGATCTGGGGTACCTTGCTGGGCGTCCTGATCTTAGGTACGCTGAATAATGGCCTGACGCTCTTGAATGTGTCCAGCTACTATCAGGATGTTGCACGCGGCGTCGTCCTCCTCTTAGCTGTCGGTCTGGATCAGTTACGTTTGCGCCTCATCAGAAGGCCCTGACAAGAGGAGGATTTCACCATGCCACTCGATCCCCAGATTCGTGCACTCCTGGATGAGTTGGAGGCCGCCAACGAGCTCCCCATAGACACGCTCCCTGTTCCAGAGGCGCGCCGCTCCATGTACGACAGGCTCCCCCTGGCAATCCCGCCGGGACCCGTCGCCAATGTGGAAGATCGCCAGATCCCCGGCCCTCTGGGTCCCCTCCCCATCCGTATGTACACACCGGAGGGGAATGGCCCTTTCCCCGTGCTTATCTACTTTCACGGCGGTGGCTGGGTCATCGGCGATCTTGAAGTATATGACCCCGGCTGCCGCGCCCTCACCCACGCCGTCAACTGCATCACCATCTCCGTTGATTACCGCCTGGCTCCCGAGCACCGCTTCCCCGCCGCTGCCGAGGACTGCTACGCCGCGACGCGCTGGGTGGCCGAGAACTGCGCCTTCTTTAACGGCGACCCAACCCGCATAGCCATCTCCGGTGACAGCGCCGGCGGCAACCTCGCCGCCGTCGTTGCCCTCATGGCCCGCGACCGGGGAACGCCCCGCCTGCTCTACCAGGCGCTCATCTACCCCGTCACCGACCACTACACCGCCGGCTACCCCTCCTACGAAGAGTTTGCCGACGGCCACTACCTGACCCGCGACTCGATGATCTGGTTCTGGAACCACTACACTTCTCACGAAAACGATGCCAGGCACCCCTACGCCTCTCCTCTCCGCGCACCCGATCTGCACAACCTCCCGCCCGCCCTCGTCATCACCGCCGAATGCGATCCCTTGCGCGACGAGGGCGAACTCTACGCCGCTCGCCTCCGCGAAGCCGGCGTCCCTGTCACCCTCACCCGCTATCCGGGCGCTATTCACGGCTTCGTCTACATGGCCGGTGCTCTCGACCTGGGCAAACAAGCCTTCTCCCAGATTGCCACCGAGCTCCGTCGGGCATTTGCCCCTCAGCCTACCACCTAAACACAAGGCGGGAAGCCATTGTACATGGCTTCCCGCCTCACCTGGCCGGAATGAGAGGAGCTGAACCTCACCTCCCCGCCTCTTTTGGCGAAAACCCGGTGCGGTTCGCAAAGAATATTTCAGCGTTCTCAGCAACGGTATTCACCAGCTCCCTTGAGTTCCAGAGAAGAGCGTCTTAGCTGACGGAAAGCGGACGCAACACGCCGGCCAGGAACGCGCGCAGATGCCCCTCATACGCCGCTGGATCAGCATTCCAACATTGCGTATGCTCGGCTCCGCTCACGCGATGATAGGTCACGCTGGCTTGAGAGGCGGCAAATGTCTCGCTCACTGCGACTGGCGCTGTCGTGTCCTCCTCTCCATGAAAAAGCAGGGTTGGCGGGCTCTGTACCTTGCCCGGACGCGTTTGATCCAGGTCATCCAGGCGAACCCCTGTGCGTCGCTCGATCAGTTTCTCCGCCCCCTGCGCGATGAACGGCGGGAGGTGGTTCTTGCGGATAAGCGACTTGAGCGTCTCTCGCCAGTTCAGCACCGGTGAGTCAAGAACAACTGCCTGGATAGCGTTCGCCAGCGGCGAACGGTCAAGAAACACTTCGACGATGGTCCCGCCCAAAGACCAGCCATAGAGGACGAGCGCGCGCGCCTGATGATCTAAGGCATAGCGGACCGCAGCTTCGAGATCCTGCCATTCCGTAGCTCCTAGATGCGAAGCTCCAGAAGCCGGGGCTTCTTCGTCATTGCGGTACGTGATCGCGAGGAGGGGCAGCCCGCAGTCCGCCAGCGTCTTGCAGGCTCGCAGGGTTTGTTCACGGGTGCCGGTTGCCCCGTGAACCAGAATGGCCCAGATATCGTGTGAGCCAGGCACATACCAGGCGGGCAGCGCTCCTAACGGCCCGGCCACCTGAATCTCCTGCATGGCCAGATGCAGAGAGGGGAGAAAGGTGTTTCCGTAGACGGTGGTGTTCCATGCTACGTTGGTGTCTGGGAGAAGATGACCGTTGAGGGCGCGCAGTTCTCGGGTGATCGTTTCGGCGCTCTGCGCAAGTATCGGGCCAACAATCGCTTGCCCAGCGGTCCCCTGAAGGCCAAAGACGCCGGCTCTTTTCGTCTGCTTTGTCCGTTGAAGCGTGATGCTGGTTTGGTCGATGGCTCTCACTGCGATGGTCATGGCCGACCTTCCCCGTGTCGGATACAGGAGTCGTTGGGAAACATACCAGCATATCCCGCTCCCGCTCGCCAGCAAGACAAGCATCAGTATAACAAGCACAAACATGATGATCATCAGCTCTATCCTTTGAGAGTGTCATCCCTGCAAGGAAAGCGTTCTTCTAAGAAACGGGCAGATCATTCCTCCGCCACAGAGGAGACTCCTCACGCTCCCTCAGACCCTCCTTTCTTCTCTGACGGCCCGGGGAACAGTGTACCCGAAAAACCTGTTCCATTCTTTTTATCATAGATTGCCGAGACCGTCACCTTGCATCGCCAAATGGGGGATCCCAGAAAGAGGTCAAAATGACGAGAAAAGCGCACCTCAAGTGTCCCACTTTCCCCATGCCACCTGTCCTTTTAACAGAACGTATATCCGCGAAAGGCGACCCATAGAAAGAGGTTCTGCTTTTCGGAAAATATTGCCCGCCATTTTGTCATAAACGGAAGGACTGTGGCCAGGACAAGATTACTGATACAAACAGAACAGTGTAGAAAGATGGAGGTCCCAGATACCTCTACGTCCTGGATTCGAGGACAAGTGAAGGAGCAAGAGTATGAACTCGCCACTACCGCCAAACAACAGAGGCCAGCAAGCACCTGCTCAACCGCCAGTCGCAAATGTGCCTCGCCTGCAATTAAACCCTGATATCTGGCATAATGCTTCGCCAGTGTTGAATCTGGGGCAGCAGAATACGCAGGGTATTGTGGGCCAGCTAACGTCCTCTTTTAATACTGCCATAGATGCCTCGAATGTTTTGCAAGCTATTACCGGCATAAATCAACTCGTGGACGCGCTCTCCAATCTAAGCCAGAGTTTACAGAATACGCTTGGGTGTTTTGGCACGGGTCTGGCCTCGGTTGCAACAGGCCTGGCTGCGGCAGCAACTGCATATGCCGCCACCGACGCGCAACTGGCAGCTACCATCCAGGGGCTTGAGGCACAGCTGCCAGCTTTCACTACCATTGCTGCCACGACGCCACTCGCGGCCCTGCCTTACAGCACGATTCCGGGGTTGTCAACCCCATTAACCACAACTGCGGTGTACAGCCAGCTCGCCATGCAGCATTATATCCACACAGACGCAACGAGCTCCTCTTCACACGGGAGCATTTTCCACTCCGCATGGCAAAAGTTCGATCAATACGTGGTCCATGACGGATTTGGAACGATTGCAGGAGCAATAAAAGGAAATGATGGGATTGCCGCAACAGTAGGTGCCATTCTCGTTATCGCGCCATTAGTAGCGTTAAATCCAGCAGCAGCAGCAGCAGCTTTATAGCATAGCGAGAAGCTCGGCAGGCATAGAATTACCGGTTCAGACAACGTTTTGTCAGCGTTCCATAGGAGTGGAGAACTACATTCATGGGTCCAGGAAAACCACCTGATCTTCTAGCAGGCCTCTCGTGTCCGGTACTTCCACAGGGCACTGATACTGCCTACAGTCACTTCGTCGATCAACTCTATGGGCTAGCCAACCAGTTAGGCTCGTCCAGCGAGCAGGTTAGCACTATCAAAAACACTACTGATGGAGCTGTCTTTCAGGTCTCTACCACTTCGCAAGGCCAGGGTGCTACTGCTCTCAGTACCCTTTGGTCCGCTATCTTGAAAGACGGCAATTGTTCGTTGACGACCCTTCAACAATCTCAAAGTACGATCAAAACATTCGCTGACAAACTCCATGAACACGTCCAGCGGGTCAATGACGGCGTTGCTGCCGTCCCTCAGGTGCTGGCTATCCAGCAAGGAAAGGTCAATCCTCCCTCACAGGATGAGCAACAGAGCTTGAAAGCCAGAGTCGAGGCGTTTGCCACCTCACTGGGCGATATCGGCGTGCTCGCTCAAGGGTTGGCAAGCGCGATCAATTGGCTGGGGAATTCAGTCCCTCAAACTTGCATATCCGGGCTGGTACCTGGCGGCCTTAATCCCGTCTTTACTCCCAACTCCTTTGACGATCCTGATCTTGCCGGTCCCAGAGGCGGTAATAAAGCCGACAGATCTGCTGACCCTGGCGGGTCCGGCAAACCCGGCGACCCTGGCTCTGCTGGTCCTGGCGGGTCCGGCGCCCCTTACACGACAGGCAGTCCTGGCAAGCCCCCTCTCAGAAGTGTGATTACAGGAAAAGTTACCACTGGGCTTAAACGGGCTGGAAATCGCTCAAGCGCAGCGTGGACAACGACTAAGCATGGGTTTGAGCGGACCAAAACCGCAGCGTGGACAACGACTAAGCGTGGGTATGAGCAGATCAAAACCGCAGCGAAGACAAAGGCTAAGGAATGGTTTACCGAGAAACCGGGATTTGATCCCCTTTCCCCCTCAAATGCGCCTTTCGTAAAAGAGTATCTTAAGGAAAACCGGTCACAAAGTGTCGAAGACTGGGTAGCAGAACAAAAGGCTGCTGAGCAGCTAAGCAGAAGCCAGAAGGGACGCATAGAGAGACTCAAGCCGCTTCCTGGAAGCAAAGTAGCCCGATTTTGGACTGCAGCTCGAGATGCACTCATAGCCAGTGGCGTCTCTGGAGGGATAAATGCCTCCACAGAACATTTTGTATTCCATACAGTTGGACAACCGTTCTATGTACCGATGCTTTCCACCTTATCAGCCGTCATGACAGGCGGAGTAGTTGGAGGATTCAGCCCTGAACTGGCGCGTTTTGGCAAGGTCGGGCAATTCTTAACGAAAGCCAGCCACCTGGCCGGGTCCATAGGCACGATCGTTGGTGTGGGTACAGGTACTTACTTTGCTCTGCGCTATCAGGCTCCCCCTTCCCCCCCTTCCCCCCCTTCCCACTTTTCCCACCCGATAAATCTGATAAGCCCGGAACCTAACGGCTTTTATGATGTAGAAGTCTGGCAGAATAACCATTATCAAACCGAGCATTTGACATATCAACAGTTAATACAACTCTTAGTCCAGAGTGGCGCAACACTCCAAAAAATACCTGGCCCTTGATACATTCTGGAGAAAAGAGCTCAATTCTCATCTCCAGAGGGAGAGGAAAGGAGATCAGGATGGGGATCTTTCTCCAGGGTCAAGCATGCAAATCTGGCATGTTAGCCCTCTGGGAGAGCCAACGCGCGCAGGAAAAAATCCTGGGCCTCCTCCCCTTTCTCCTGGTTCAGACAGAGCCTCCCCAATGCGAGAAGCACGCCGACGAGAGCAGGATGGTTCGGACCAAGCATCTGCTCCATGATCGCGAGTACCTCGCGCTCTATCTCCTCTGCCTTCTCCACTTTCTGCCATCCTGCATAGCATGCTGCGAGTTCTTCCAAGCACATGAGGGTTGTGGGGTGATGGTGGCCCAGTTCGTTATCGTAGATTACGAGTACACGCCGGTAGAGGTTTTCAGCCTGCTCCCAGTCCTCCAGAACTACAGCAACGAGGGCAAGTCTCTGCAACGTCAGTGCGACCTCTGGCGAATCTTCTCCCAAAAACTGTACCCTCACTCCACGCAAACGATCTAGATACATCCTGGCCGCTTCGTAGCGTTGGCGGGAAAACTCAATAGTCGCCAGACCCTCCAGGGCTGTGTCAAGATCGAGATCTTCCACCAGGTGCTCTTGCTGATAGAGATCGAGCGCACGCAGCCAGGACATTTCGGCCTCCTCTATTAGATTCTGTTCAAAATAAAGCGTTCCCAGTTGGCTCAGGGGCGACACAAGCGCCAGATGTTGAGAACCGCACGTGCGCTCGATGAGGTCACACGCTCTCTGCAAATAGACGACGGCCTGCACGGGATCTTGCTGGATACTTGCGATGATCGCCAGATATTCCAGGGTAACTGCAACGTCAGGCTGGTCTGGTTCCGGCTGGCTCTCGTAGATGTCTAGTGCACGCTCCAAGAGAGGAAGCGCCTCCTCCCATTGACCTTGATTCAGGTGTATGGCCGCCAGAGCATTCAGGCAAGACGCGACCTCTGGATGATGTGCTCCCAAATCTTGCTCGCGCACATCCAGCAAACGTTGCCAACATTCCTCCGCCTTCTCATATTCCTCCAGCTTGAGATAGGCAATGGCCAGTTGTTCCAGGCAGAAAAGCGTGTCGGCATGGAATTCCCCTCCCTCCTGCTGGTAGATTGGCAGAAGCTTCTGGCAATACACCTGTATTTGCTTCCAGTTCTCCAATGGCAAGGAGACATCAACTAGCGCACGCCAGGTCAATACGCGCGCCGAGTGGTTGAGCTGGGGAAGGCGTTCATGCGCCACACAGAGGCGTTGTAGAAGCTCTTCCGCCTCACTGAAGTGCTCCTGGGCCATATGCAGTCTCGCGAGTCGAAACATCGCCTCGAGCACGTGTAGGTGATCTCCTAAATGGACCCGCTGACCTATAGCGAGCACTTTTTCATAGCAGATCCTGGCCTCTTGATCCTTTCCCTGCTGCTCGTAAATAGATGCCAAATTGTTGAGGCAGAGCAGAACATCCGGGTGGGAAATACCGAGCGCGTGTGATTTGGCTAAGGCTGCACGCTGTCCCAGCGATTCGGCGCGCGGATAGTCCTGGAGCCCCGCATTGATCACAGCCAGGTTGAGTAAAAGCGCCGCTACCAGCGGATGCTCCGCGCCTAGCATCCTCTCCCAGATGAAAAGAGTACGGCTCAACAAAGGTTCCGCTTGACGCACTAGCCCCTGCTCCTCAAAGAGGGTTCCCGCCCAGGCAAAAACCTCCGCTATTTCCAGAGAAGAAATTATCCATTCCTGGCTCAGGTCGGCAAGATATTGAATATGCTCGGCCAGGCGCAGCCGCTCCTCAATTGGCGCTGATTTCATTGAACAGAGGAGGGTATAGCACGCTTGCAAAAGCAACTCTACCTGCCTCTGCTGTGTGTCCAGGGGCAGGCTCTGCCTCACTACTGGCTGAAACATGGAATGGATAGTCAGGCACCGCTCCTCCTGCGAGGCTCTTATCAGCCCGTAGGCACGTAAAGACCGATTGGCCTCGGTAAGCCAATCGGCGTCCTGCCCTGCCGTCTCCAGTGATAAAGCGCGCTGAATACTCTCTTGCCGCAACAACGCGAGAGGAAGTGGCCCTGGGGCGAGAAATGCACACAGGTGGAGTAACGCCAGCGCCGGAGGTTCTAACAACTCTGAGAGGAGACGGTAAAATGCTCTGATGATTCCGTTGGCCCCACGATCTGTTTGTCTGGACGCTTGCAATGACATGGAAGCATCACGCAGAGAAACCAGGCCTTGCTTTAAGGTAAGACCAGAGACGTGCAAAAATGTGCCGACAAGATCAAGGGCCAGGGGGAGGCCACCTGACTCATGCGCCAGTTCCCATGCCGCCTGGCGCTGCTCATCTGGTATCTCTTCAAGCAAAGCATCTGAGTATATCTGCTTGAGCAGATAGTGCGCACTCTCGTGCTCGGTCAGTGGCTCCAGCTCGAGCCGGGAAATGGTGGATGGTATATCTGTGCTGCTCGTTATCAACAGCATATGGCCTTTTCCTTGCTGCTGCTCGGCTGGACCTGCGACTGGTATCAGGGCAAGCACATTGTCTAGAATGAGCAAGGAATCCGCTTGCTCTTTCAGCCAGTTGAACAGAGTCTGTAAGGCTTCCCCCCGGCCTCGGGTCAAGTCAATGGGTAGGGAGAGTTGCTGTGCGAGTTCAAGTATATCAGCCAGTAACGATATTTCAGTTCGCGCGTCAATCCAGAAAACCTGACGGTATTCTTGCCGGAAGCGACTGGCATACTCTAAAGCTAGCGTTGTTTTCCCAACACCTCTGGGACCAGTGAGTACAAGAATTCGCTCCTGGAGCAGCTTCTCACGCAAGATCTGCAAAAACTCTTCTCGTTCACTCAACATAGGCACGTAAAG
>Ga0070738_10005327_pt1 | contig 14368 bp, 11 predicted proteins | sample Coa_R2_2_FD_66446 | JGI IMG/M metagenome (GOLD analysis project Ga0070738, IMG submission 66446) | Surface soil microbial communities from Centralia Pennsylvania, which are recovering from an underground coalmine fire - Coalmine... | ecosystem: Environmental > Terrestrial > Soil > Unclassified ...
TCCACCACGGCGTATTCATTGGGCAGACGGGTCTGATCGATCAACAGGACATGACCATGACGCGTCTCGGCGGCTGAATCGTCTTTCCAGATGACGGGATAAACCTGATTGTTCGAAGTCATAGGAATTAAGGGTTAGAAGCCAGGAGAGCAAAACATTACTTAACCAATAGTACTAAACGTCCGGGTCACGCTTACGGATGAAGCCATGTTTTCTTGCTGCCACGCTCGCAAAAACAGCGTTGATCAGAGGATGAAGCCAATGCGAGCCAGCCCAGCGATCGCATCTGACTAGACATCGCTTAATTCCCGCTGGAATGGCCAGAGACGCTGTTGTCAGGGGCTTACCCTACAGTCGGTTCAGGTGTTGTTGGAGCGATCGCCGCATGATGTCAACGGGCACTGGCTGCTGTAGCCAAATTTCCAGCGCCGCTGCACCCTGCTGGATGAGCATTTCCAGACCGTCAATGGCGATCGCGCCCCGTTCTGTAGCCTGCTGTAGAAAGACGGTGGGACTGGGCGTGTAAATGAGATCGTAGGCGATGACTGATGGCGATAGAGAGTCAGCCTCGTTGGGGCTGAGGGGCGATCGCTCAACGTGGGGCACCATGCCAATTGGCGTCGTGTTGACGAGCAGCCCAGCACGCGGCAGCAGTTGAGGCAGATGGGGCCACGGGTGCACCTGAACGTTCACCGCCAGTGGCGAACCAACCCAACTCGCCAAAAATGCTTCTAGCTTGTGGACATCGCGCCCAACGACCTGAATTTCGGCACAGCCTAACTGAGCACAGCCCGCTACCACTGCCCGTGCTGCACCACCGTTCCCCAGAATCACTGCGATCGTCTGGCTCCAGTCGCATTCCAGTTGCGCCAGCGGATGCAGGAATCCTGTCACGTCTGTATTTGTCCCGCTCCAGCCCTCGTCGGTGCGCCAGACTGTATTCACAGCCCCAATGGCCTGCGCGACGGGAGACACCTCTGTCAGTAAGGGCAAAATCGCTTGCTTGTGCGGAATGGTGATGTTGAAGCCCTGCAACCCGATGGCGGCGAACCCATCCACAGCCCTTCTGAGATCTTCCGGCTTGACCAGAAACGGCAGATAGGCATAGTCAAGTCCAATCTGCGCGATCGCCGCATTGTGCATGATGGGCGACAGGGAGTGCGCGATCGGGTGACCAATAACGCCCAGCAGTTTGGTTTTGCCAGTAATCACAGGACGAGGGAAATCAGGGATTGGGGGTGAGAACGATCGCTATTCCAGGACAACCGGCTCGGTAGTAGAGTCCGGTTCCGCGGGTTGAGGCTCCACGGCTGGGGGGGACGGTTCCGTAGCGGGCCGCACGCGGCGAATGGGCAGGTTGGCAATCAACGCGGTCGTGCGCTGGCTGTTCTCAAGGGCAAACTCCATCCCGTCCGTATCCAGCTCCACGTAGCGTGAAACAACCTCTAGAATTTCCTTTCGCATCGCTTCCAGGGCTTGCGGCGGAATGTCCGTGCGATCGTGCGCCAACACAAGTTTGAGGCGATTCTTCACTTGCTGGCGGCTGCTATCACCGGGTCGAGCAAACAGACGTTCGAGAAGTTCAGTCAACATGGAGCAAGGTGGAGGGGGGAGGTGAAGGATGGGGAAAGGATAAAGGAGGTAGCTTGCTGCCGCTTTGCGGGGGGCTGAAGGCTGAAAATGAAGCCTTTAGCGTTTAGCCTTCAGCCTTTCCTAAAAAAGCTTTTTGTTCAGAACCTTACGGAGCTTAGAGAAGAAACCGTCATTGTTGGCGCTTAAATCCAGGAACTCCACCTTTTCACCTTCGAGCCGACGAGCAATATTGTTGAAGGCAGAGCCAGCCAGTGAAGGGGTTTCTGACAGTACGAGCGGTTCGCCCTTGTTGGTAGAGACAATCACGCGTTCGTCGTCAGGCACGACCCCAATCAACGGAACAGCCAAAATTTCCTGCACATCTTCAACCGACATCATGTCGTTGGCCTGCACCATAGCGGGGCGAATGCGGTTAACAATGAGCTGAATCTTTTTGATGCTGTTGGCTTCCAGTAAACCGACAACGCGATCGGCATCCCGAACAGCCGCAATTTCGGGCGTTGTCACGATGATGGCTTCTTTAGCCGCCGCGATCGCATTTTGGAACCCGGTTTCGATCCCCGCCGGGCAGTCCACAAACACATACTGGTAACCTTGGGCCAGAGCCATCACCAATTGCTTCATCTGGTCAGGGTTAACAGCATCTTTTGTGCGGTTTTGCGCGGCTGGCAGCAACACCAGATTGGGCTGTCGCTTGTCCTTGACCAGTGCTTGTTCTAGCCGACACTGACCGGCCAGGACATCAACCGCGGTGTAGACAACGCGATTTTCTAGCCCTAACAGCAGATCCAGGTTGCGAAGACCAAAATCAGCATCGACTACAGCAACTTTGCGACCACGCCGCGCCAGAGTCATGCTGAGATTAGCCGTCGTAGTGGTTTTACCCACTCCTCCTTTGCCCGATGTAATAACAATAATGCGACTCATGACTCGGATATAAACAACAACACAGAAAACGAACTGAATGGCAAAAGTGTTGGAGCGATCGACCCTGGCGATTAAACCCGAATAACGGTGCAGCGAACCACCGGCTAGACCAAAACGAGACGCGGCGACAGCATTGCTCGTGGCGTTTAATCCCAACCGTTCAAAGTGACTTAACTATACCGAAACTCGTTATTCTCATGCTCCGTACATCACGTGCCAATAACAGTATCAGAAAACGCCGTTAGAAGAACTGATGCTAGCAAAGGTCTTGGGTTTGGCGATCGATTCAGCCGTCTTCACCCTTTTCTCTTCCCCCACGGTGAAAATCGACGGCTCTGGCAATGCGAATGGTGCCTTGAGCCGTAACATACGCCACTTCAGGATAGTACTGGGCGGGCGGCGTTTCGGGTGCCCTGGCCACAAAATCAGCAATCCGCAGTTGGGTCGGTTCCATTTGCATCGCCATAATTAGACAGCGGGTGTTTCCCTTCGAGCCAGCGTGGGCGATACCGCGTAGCCGTCCCCAGACCAAAATATCGCCCTCAGCGACGACAGCGCTGCCCGGATTCACATCACCCAGAATGACCACGGTGCCGCTGTGATGAATGTCAGCCCCCGATCGCAGCGTCGTCTCCAGATACAGCGGTTCAGCCATCGCCGATGTCGCTTCCTGACTGGGTTGATTCAGGTGTGAAATGGACGACTGCTGTTCGACGGAGTACCCCGCTGTAGCAGCGGCAACGGCAGTCTGGCGACGACTGGTATACACGCGCTTGAGGTGAAGCTGAGCGTCCGTCAGGGCATCGGCGATGGCCTGGAGCTGTCGACCATCCAGAAGGCGATCGCGCGCGACTAGATGAACTGTTGTATCTGGCTGCCAGAAGCGCTCGCCAGCGTCCAGGCGCTGCTTGAGCTGCTGCCAAACTTCAGTCCAATTAAAGACGGCGGCGGTGTTGGCGTCATCGCCCTCACCTTCTGGCGGCAGGAGCAGCAGCAATTTACCCCCTTCACTGCGAAAGCGCACCTGCTGGTTGCGATCGCCCTCCTGGGGGGAAGTAGGGACGACAGGCAGCGATGTTGACGAAGAGGCATCAGTCATGCGAGGGGTGCCGGAGCTTGAACGGATTGAACGGATTTAATAGTAAGCTGAAACGCTGCGATCGACACGGAATTTAATCGCTGCGCTCTCAAAATTGCAATCTGTCCGGATCGCTGTAGCAGGGCGTGTAAAAGGAAGCTTAGGCTCTACGCTAGCTAATCTTGCTGGTAGCAGCAACAGATGAGCGGGAACGCCTTGATCGATCGCTGGGGATCAACTGATAGCGCTTTAAAGCAAAATGAGGACGTGACTGGCCGATCACCCCGTGTATGAAAAATCACCAATGTAACAACACGCAACGATCGCGATAGAACTCCGGAGATTGCTCCGGCCTGCTGAAAAAATTAATAATTTAACTCCCAGTCCATAGCCTCCGAGTGGTGCGTAACGGTAAACGGTGCGGATACCTTTCGGAGGCATAGACCATTTACAAACGAGTGGTCTGTGCCTCTGTTAATAAACAGGTTTAGGTTCGAATTGCTACGGTATTGCGAGTTGTTAACCTTTCACTCCTTATCCTTGCGACTATGTTTGATGTGTTGATTCCCGCTGCGGTGGACTACTCAGGACTCGATCGGCTGCTGGATGGACGCTACCAGGTGATCCAGATTTTGGATAGTGGTGCCTGGGGACGAACATATCTGGCGCAGGATACCCGCCGCCCCAGCCAGCCAGAATGCGTGATTTACCACATCACGCCGCTTGTGACCGATCCCGATTACCAGAATGCCTTCAGGCATTTGTTTGTACGAGAAGCCGCTACGTTAGAACGACTGGGCGAACACAGCCAGATCCCACGTCTGCTGGCCTGCTTTGAAGATGAGCAGGGCTTTCATCTGGTACAGGAGTTTGTGAGTGGCGATCGGTTAACGCTAGAGCTGCTGCCAAACCAGTCCTACACTGAAGAACAGGTGATTCAACTGCTGCTGGAATGTCTGGAGCCACTGGCCGCTGCCCACAGTGAATGTTGCCGACACGGTGATGTCCGACCCGATAATTGGATTCGGCGATCGCAGGATGGCAAGCTGGTGCTCACAAATTTCGGCACCGTGCGGGATATTCATCTGTCTGTCCTGACGCTCTATGGGCAGAGCAGTCCATCAATGGTGTTTAACACGCAGGGCTATCAGGCTCCGGAACAGTTACAGGGTCTACCCTGCATGGCCAGCGATGTCTATGCCGTGGGGCTGATCGGCATTCAGGCGTTGACAGGGGTTCATCCCACCCAGTTAACCCAAGACGCTCAGACCGGGGCAATCCGATGGCAGCCGTTTGACCAATTTGCTGGCTCAACGCTGCGGCATGGGTTGGTAGCGGTGCTCAGCCGCATGGTTCGTGCTGACCAGAATCAGCGCTATGCGTCCGCCGCAGAGGCCGTGCAAGCGTTGCGGCAACTCACACAGGCAGGCTTGCTGGCCGCACCAGCGCCAGACGCGATCGCCGCCGCCAGTCTTTTGGCAGCCCTCGATCAATCCATCGAAGACCCGTCCACCGTTGATCAATCCATAGTAGGGTCGTTAGGTTCCCGCCCGTCCGTCTTTGGGGCGTCCGTCTCAGGTCAATCCGTACCAGAACACCGCTCGCTGACGCCGCCAGTTCCAACCACGCCTGACTCACATGCTCTTGTCCACGTGGAATCACCGGATCAGGAAACCCTGGCAGAAAAGATGCTGTCGCCTGCGGTTCAAATTGGGGTTGGCATTGGGGCCGTACTGGCGGCAGCGGTTTGTGGGTATGGGTTGCCCCATTTGCTGAAGGGATCGTTAATCGGGAACAGTGATCCGGGCAGTCAATCACTGGCACAGGCGCAGCAGCAGTATCAAGCCGGACAGCTTCAGCAAGCGATCCAGGTCGCTTCAGCCATTCCCAAGAACAGCGCGGCGTACACACCCGCCCAGGACGCGATCGCGCGTTGGCAGAACGACTGGAAAACCGCTGAGCGCAAATTTGAGGCCGCGAATAGCGCCTTCCAGCGTGACGACTGGTTAGCTGTGTTGCAGCAAGCCCAGGGCATGCCTCCCATTGCGTACTGGCAAAACCGGATACAGGTCTTGGTCAAACAATCGACTCAGCAGGCTGATAGTGCCGCAGCCGCGTTGTTAAAAACTGCCTACGATCGCGCAATTGCCAAAGATTTTGGCGGCGCGATCACGGCGCTAACCCAGATCCCCGCCGGTACGTCTGTCTCTACCAAGGCCCAGGAAAAGCTGCGTGAGTACCGTGAGAAACAGCAAATCCAGGCTGTGAGCTATCTCCAGGTTGCCTACAACCGAGCGGAATCAAAGGAGTTTGATCAGGCGATCGAGGCACTCAAACAAATCGCCGCTGATGCAGCCGTTTACCCTAAGGCCCAGACCAAGATGCGCGAATACACTGAAAAACAGCAAATTCGGGCAGCAGCACTGGCAAGCCCAGATCTCAATCCCGGTAGCTACCTGAGGGAGGCCAATCTTGCCGGACGATAAGCCAGAGCAGCGTTTGAGCCGATCGCTCGTTCTTAACGTCTCATTCTCCAGTCTGGACAGTTTCCCAACGTTTCACTTGCCACTTATCTCTGTCCGCTTGCTATGATGCGCGTGATTGCATCCATCGGAACAATTCAACCGCTATTGGAGTAGCTTATGGGGTTCCATGTCTCTCCTACTGAACCGCAGGGTCATTATCGCTATGATCCCACGACGCTCGATCAGCAAGGGCCGGCACGCATCTTTCCATATTCGGGTGAGGACGGGGTGCTGCGCTATGTGATGGCCCAGCTACGGCATAATCTGCTGGCGCATGGGCAGCTATCGCAACCACTGAGTTTGTTTTTGCAGCAAGTTGAGCACGTTGACGCGTCGATCGACCAGGCATGGTCGCAGCTGACAACCCTATTAGTCGATTGGGAAATCTTCCAGTCCGGCTGGTTTAATCGCAATTTGCCGCCAAATGAAGCGTTCTCGGCCTCGTTTGTGCGCGAACGTCGGACGATGGCCACTGTACTGCTGGCCGCCAAAACCGCTGCCAGACTCCACGCCAATCCCGCTGCCAGACGATCGCAGTTTTATCAGGTGCTGGCGGATTTTGGGCGTCCGCGTCCCGTGGTGAGCACGATCCACGAGCGGGATGGTGGGTTGAGCGATCGCGAGTTTGCCCGTCAGCGTCTGGCCGGACAAAATCCGATGGCGCTGCAACGAGTGCAAGCCTCAGAGCAGGCGTTACTCCAAAGCTGGACGACACCTGTAGAGATTGATGGAGATCCGGTTGATCTGATCCAGGCCGCCGCAGACAAGCGTTTATTTCTGGCCGATTACCCGCTCCTGCAAAATCTGACGCCCGCCGATTTGCAGGTAGGGCGGTATGTGGGTAGTCCGATTGCCGTTTTCTACCGGACAGATGCAGGACTCAAACCCGTTTTAATTCAAGTTGAGAAAGGGCGCGTGGTGACGCCCAGCGCCAGTGATCCTGACGATTGGGTGCGGGCAAAGCTCTATGTCCAAACAGCAGATGTGACCTACCATGAGCTGATTGTGCATCTGGGCGAAACGCACCTGGCAATGGAAGCTTTTGCGATCGCAACCCCCCGTCAGTTGCCCGCCACCCATCCCGTCTATCGGCTGCTGCGGCCTCACTTCAAGTTTTTGCTGGCAATCAATACCCGCGGTAATGCGGTTCTGCTGGGTGAAGGTGCTGCGATCGACCACCTGATGGCACCCACCCGTGAAGCGTCGATCGCGCTGATCAATCAGGCGTATCGCGAGCGTCCGTTTCAGGACTACGCGCTGCCCAACAACATCAGCCGTCGGGGTGTGGATGCCGAAGTGCTGCCAGCATTTCCCTACCGCGATGATGCCCAGCTATTGTGGGATGCGATCGCACGTTACGTCACCCATTACCTGCAACGCTACTACCCCGATGACCAGGCCATTCAGCAAGATCCCTATCTGCAAGCCTGGGCAGCAGAACTGGGTAAACCGCTGGACTCACGCCCAGTGGAAGAGTTTCCGCAGGCACCGGCCTGGCTCCCACAGGCATGGCGGTGCCAGAGCAGGCTGGATCTCAGTTCTTTGCCCACCTATCCGCGGGTGCCAGCGTTTCCACCAACGCCTCACCCCGATCAGCGATCAGGCGAACTGTCCAGCCTGCAGCAGCTCATCGACATTGCCACCCAGGTCATCTTTACGTGCGGACCACAGCACGCGGCCGTTAACTTCAGCCAGTTTGACTATGTGGGCTATACCCCCAATGCACCGCTGGCTCTCTACGGACGGCCCGATACGGCTCTACCGCTGCAACAATTGCTGCCTCAGATTGACCAGGACTTAGCCCAGATGGAGCTGTCGTTTGCGCTGAGCGGCATTCGTTGGGGCACGCTGGGTAGTTCTGAACTGATCCAGTTTGTCGATGCGGGCGATCGTCAGGCATTGGCCCAGTTCCAGGCAGATTTAGCTGCGATCGAAACTACCATCAAGGCACGCAATGTCGATCGCCTTGCCAGCAGCGGCGTTGAGTATCCTTATTTATTGCCTTCCCGGATCCCGAATAGCATCAACATTTGAAGTACTGGTACATGGGCGCGAGCGGGCAAATTCAGCGGATCGATCTGGTAGACAAGTAACCAGATCCAGCAAACAGGTCATTCAGGGGGCTGAGATCAGTCAGGCAACATTAACAACGGGCAATAAGTCACTATTCATTAGCAAGTGATTATTCGATACTGGTGCGATCGCGATCGCGGGAAGACCCCAACGGGTAACGGCAATCGACCACGGGCAAACGTCCAACCGCACCGCTCTAAATGGCTACGGTCAGGTCGTGAATGGTGGTCAGCAGCAACTCAAAATGCTGGAGCAATGCGGTGCAGAACGCGATTTAGAACTCAAATTTCTCATTATGCGTCCTTATCAGTCAGCGATTTCGATCTTTACGGCCTTTGCGATCGCCGCTGTGTCCACGTTTCCTGGCTATGCGCTGCCGCTATCCCCCGGCGATCGCGTGCGGGTGCTGACGCCAATGGATGATGAACTCCCTGCGGACAGTCAGTTTCGCCTGAGTGGACTCTATGAAGTCAACGTCGATGGCACGCTCAAAATTCCCTTTATTGACCCACAACCAGCTGTCGGACTGGAAGACACCGAAGTTGAAAAGAAACTGGCCGAAGCACTGGTCAGCAAGGGGTTTTTTCGGGCTGAATCGCTGGCGTTAAGTGTCAACGTGGCTTACTGGGCACCGGTGCAGGTTACGGTAGCAGGCGAAACGTTTAATCCCGGTCGGGTATTGATCAATGCCACGCCGAAAGATAGTCCATCAGCGACCCCTGCGGTCGTCACTGGCAACTATCCCCCCGATCGCTACCTCAGTGCTGCCCTTCGGATGGCGGGTGGCGTCAAGCCGTCGGCAGACATTCAGCACATTCGCCTCAAACGCGGCAAGCAAGAAAAGACGATCGACCTATCCGGTGTGATCACGGGCAAAGCCGTCGCGGATGTGCCGCTGGTGGCAGGCGATCAGGTGATTGTCCCGGCCTCAGAGGATCGGCAAGATGCGCTGATTCGTCCATCGCAGTTAACGCCCAGTATGATTCCCGTCTTTTTATCGAACCTGACCGCGCCCAACACACCCAACATTACAAAAGGAGGGCAGGTGGTGACGCTGGAATATGGCACACGGCTGTCCCAGGCCGCGATCGCAGCCGGGTGTGCCGGGGGAACCCAGCGAACCAACGCCAGACGACGGGCTGTACTCGTACATACCGATCGCCTGACCGGCAAAACCACGACCGTTGAACGCTCCGTCGAACGTCTGCTGAGACGTTCTGACAATGATGCCGAAAATCCGTTCTTGATGCCTCAAGACGGCGTAGTTTGCTACGATTCAACTGTCACTAATCTCGCCAGCATCTTCCGCCTGATCACCGATATTGCAAGTCCGTTCTTCTTAATCCACAGGTTGTTTCGGGATGAATGAGTTTCCTCAAATTTCCCAATCGGCAGCATTATCAGCAGCGGACAGAGGACGCGGACTGCGATATTTAGCTGCGGCAGCCGCTGCCAATGCCGCTGTCTGGGGCTTAGCGCTCTACCTCCTCAAAGATGCACCACGCCTCTACACCAGCCAGTACTCTGTGATCTTACCGGAGCAAATTAGCCGGATTAAGGGGAGCGTGCCTGATCCCAATGCCACTGATCACCCAGACAGTGCTATCAATACGACCCGTGAGGATGTCAAAACCAGCTATAAGCTGATTGCCACAACCGATGAAGTGTTGCGATCGGCTGCTGGGAAGCTGGGTATGACCTTTGGGCAGTTTGGCAGCCCGTGGGTTCAAGGTGTCCAGGGCTCAGCTCTGATGAATTTTGGCATCACTGGATCGACACCAGAAGAAGCTCAAAAAAAAGCGCAAGCGTGGTACGAAGCCTTTCAGGAACGCTTAGCCCAGTTGCGTTTACAGCAGGCAGCCGAACTGGACACTGGATTTGATAGCTCGATCGGGGTGGCTCGCAAGAAGCTAGAAACTGCTCAACTGCGATTGTCTGACTACAAAGTTCGCTCTGGCCTCGCCTCAACCCAGCAGATCGACCAACTGGCCAGCAATATCGAGGCACTACGCCGCCAACGCGTGGAGGCGATCGCGCAACAGCGTGACGCGACCATCCGCACACAGCAGCTGGCCGGTGGTTTAAACATGACATCGCAACTGGCTGCTGACGCCTTTGCACTGCGCGCTGATTCGCTGTTTCAGGAATATCTGCGAGAGTACAGTGAAGCAACCGTAAAATTGGCAGATGTAGCCGCTAAATTTGGGCCAAAGCACCCAATTGTCGTGCAAGCCACAACGCGTCAGGCCACGGCTGAAAGTGCGCTCCAAGCTCGCGGCGCATCCCTTCTCGGTCATCCAACCGATCTCAGCGCGATCGCTCGCCTGAATACCGGCAGCAATGCTCAGAGCAGCAGCCCACGCGAAGATCTCTTCAAAGATATCGTGACCAATGAAGTGGAGCAGCGTGGATTAACGGCACGGGTTCAGGAACTCGATCGACAACTGGCAGCCCTTGAACAGCGATTGAACGTGCTATCACAGCGCAGCTCTACCCTCGAAGCACTGAACCGGGACGTTCAAATTGCTCAGGCCGTGTTCTCATCTACCCTGTCGGGACTGGAAGGAAATAAAGCCGATCTGTTTGGGTCGTATCCCCCTGTGCAGATTGTGGCTGAACCCAACTTGTCTACCGTGGCGACAATCCCGCGCCAACGACCGCTATTTATCGCCGCGACGATCGCTTCACTACTCATTACAGGTGGACTGCTGGCCGTTTGGCTGCGGAAGTCCGCGATTTTGATGAAATGGCGATAAGTGGTCAGTGGTCAGTGGTTAGTGGTTAGTGGTCATTAGTCGTGGTTGATGCCACAGGTGAAGCAGGCGGTAATGACGTGAGAAGGAGTCAGAAGTCAGAAGTTAGAAGGTAAAGGGCAAACGGTAAAGTAGGGAGAAGGACGTTAGACGTTCAGTGCCAACTGTCTGAAGCACAAGGATGATTTCTTGCAAGTGTTAACGACGTTTGGCGATCGTGGCTCTTTCAGCTCAAAACTCACTGTTCAAAATCCACCATTCAAAGATTCTTCTATGCCCTCTTCAACCTCCCTCCGTGCTCAACTGCACCCAGCAATTCGTGGACTGGCCGATACGATCGAAGCGGTCTGGCATCGTCATCTTGATCTAGCGCCTTTTCCACTGCCACACGATCTGGGCTATGTCGAAGGGCGGTTAGAGGGCGAAAAGCTGACGATCGAAAACCACTGCTACCAGACAACGCGCTTTCGTAAGCTGCATTTAGAGCTGGCTAAAGTCGGTACGAGCCTGGATATTTTGCACTGCGTTATGTTTCCCCGGCCAGACTATGCGCTGCCGATGTTTGGGACGGATCTGGTGGGTGGACGGGGGCAAATCAGCGCGGCGATCGTGGATCTCTCACCGACCAGCCGCGATCGCCAGTTGCCAGAGGGCTATCAGCAAGATTTGAAAGCGCTGCCGACCGCTCACTTTTCCCAACCGCGTGACTTACCAGCCTGGGGGGACATCTTCTCTGAATTTTGTCTGTTCATCCGACCCGGTGATGCGACCGAAGAAGCGTCGTTTATTGCTCGGGTCGAGGCGATGCTCACCGTTCACTGTCTGCAAGCGATCGCGACTCCGGCCACTCCAGAGCAAGCAGCGGATATTCTCGCGGGACAGCGCTACTACTGCACCAAACAGCAGCAAAACGACAAGACGCGTCGCGTGCTGGAAAAAGCGTTTGGTGTCGATTGGGCAAATCAATATATGACTACTGTCCTGTTTGACTACGTTTAAGGCATAGTGATTAGTAAATCATTTGCGATCTGGAGAGCAAAAGCGTGCCGATCAATCAACCACTGTCTTGGGAATTGAACACGCAGGAGACCTTTGTGCCAATTTCTCACGAAGGCAAGGTAGTGGGCTTTTGTGAACCTGTGTATGCTCAACGGATCGTTGCCAGCCTGAACGAAGAGGAGCGGTTACAGAAAGCACTGGCGCTGGCCTGTTACGACCTGACTGCAAGATTGGGTGGTGGTGCCATGAGCGTTGATGATCTCGTGCAGCAATACATTGCCAAGGCCGAGCGCCCGACCAGTGGCACGGCGATCGTGGCTATGTTGCTACAACACCGTCAGGAAGACCTGGATCTCACTGAAGAAGAGTTCGCTAAATTCTGTGATACCTTCCGGCTGTCACGCGCCGAACTGCACGGGATTTATGCTGGTGCAGACATCGAAAACAACCAGCTTGGGCCTCTGTCTCGCATTTTAGGCATGACTGTCAATGAGTTAATCGATACCTGGAAGGGCAAAGAATAGGGGGCGACCAACGATCGCCAGCAGCGGTTGCATTAGCGCTCAGCAGCCACGTTCAATGCACAGCGGCGTCGGGGGCGATCGTGCGTAGCTGGCAGCCGGTCAACACCATCACCGTGGATCCAAGATCTATCGCTTTGGTCAGCCAGCTTAAGCCAGGGCCAGTCGCCAGATCGTCGATTCTGGGCGGGCTTGCTGACTCGCTGCCATCCTGAATATGGCTACGGCGATACTTTGGCAAGACGCGCTATTTTGTTAGTCAGGCCAATCTCAACAGCAAAGCTTAACCGAAAGCCAACCTATCAATTAACTTCCCTTGAAATACAGGTTTTAGTGTGTTGGTTATCTCCATCACATTGGTAGGCTCCATGTTGCAACCCTACGCCTCAGAAGAAGCATCCCAGCCTGATCTGCGTCAATTTCTCGAAGAACTTTATCAGGGACGAGACCTTAGCTCGTTCCATGCTGGGCAGACAATTCCCCTGAATTCACGCGCCATCTGGGTTGTTTGTCGTGGGGTGGTACAGCTCAGCACCCTGTATCAAAGTGGGGATGAAGCCTTGCTAGGGTTGGCAGGGCCATCGATGCCATTTGGGCTTCCGCTGACGCTAATCGATCCGTACCAGGCGATCGCGTTGTCTGACGTTGATCTGATGGGGCTGACGCTGGCTGAAATTGAGCAATCTGCCACGCTGGCTCAGGAAATTGGCCGCCACACCGTACGACGCCTACGGCAGACCGAAGCCATGCTGGCGATGGCAGGCTACCGCCGCGTCGAAGATCGGCTACGGCAACTGCTGCTGCTATTGCAGATGGAGGTGGGGCAACCCGTGGCCGGGGGAACTCGCCTCAGCGTGCGATTGACCCACCAGCATTTGGCCAGCGCGATCGGGACAACACGCGTCACGGTGACGCGTTTGCTGGGCCAATTGCGGAATGAGGGGCGGTTGATTGTGGATGCCAACCGTCACCTCATTCTGCCAGTTGGTAGCAGTCTGTAGCTGACCAGATTCAGGACTGAAACGCCGCGATTATTCGCAGACCTTACAGCCGTTGCGCGATCGCCTGACTAGTGTTGAGCGATTTTGCAGGCTGCATAATCTCAGCTTCAATGCTCACCACCCCATCGGTTTCACTACCCAGGCAGCGAGCCGCTTCCCGCGATAGGTCGAGGGTTCGGTCTTCAAAGTAGGGGCCGCGATCGTTCACACGCACAATCACCGATTTGCCATTCGCCAGATTGGTGACCTTAAGATACGTATTGAACGGCAGCGAGGGGTGCGCGGCAGTAAAGTCATACTGGTTAAACGTCTCCCCTGTCGCTGTTTGACGACCGTGGAAATCAGGCCCATACCAGGATGCAGTCCCATCAATGCGCTCTCCTGTCCCTTGCAAGTCATACAGTTTTGTCTGGGCTTCAGCAAATGAGAGGGGAGCCTGTGACAGGGCTACCCGCAGGTCATTAACCCACTGGATAGCCAGTATCTCAGGGTTGCAGTCCCACTGCTCAGCCGTCTGTTGATCAACGCTAAACAGCACCCGATCGCCCAGTTTGCCGACTGGGACATTTTTCACCAGAGCCGGTTGGATCTGATCAAGCTTGGGTTTTGCCGTCCTGAGCACTTGCTCAAGCTGACGGGCAATTCGCGTTGCCTGCTTGCGACCGAGGGCAGAACTAACGATGTAGTTCTTCACCTTCACCTGAAATAGCTGTCTGGAGGACGAACGGTTAGCGCGATCGCCTGTCGCGTCTGCAGTCGGTGGGACGGGCAAACATCGCTCAAACCCCATACCTGCAGTGTCAGCCAGCACGGTTCCTGATGCTATTTGATTAGACGTAAGCGGTGTAACAACTACAGGCGGCGGTGGGGATTCGGGAACCGAGGTTAGCTTTTGTAA
>Ga0070738_10005331_pt1 | contig 14363 bp, 13 predicted proteins | sample Coa_R2_2_FD_66446 | JGI IMG/M metagenome (GOLD analysis project Ga0070738, IMG submission 66446) | Surface soil microbial communities from Centralia Pennsylvania, which are recovering from an underground coalmine fire - Coalmine... | ecosystem: Environmental > Terrestrial > Soil > Unclassified ...
CTACTTGTCTTCGTCCGTCACCGGAACCCGGACGAGCTTCGTGCCGGCGAACCGGTAGAACTTGTAGGTCGTGCTCCACGTGTTGTTCTTGGTCTCGAACTCCGGGATGAGGATGAGGTCGCTCCCGGCGATCGCCATGGTCTTGGGTCCGACGCCCGCGAAGACCTCCCAGACGGCCTTCTTGGCGAGGGCGCTGTCGTGCTCGACCTGCGAGCGCCACTGGTCCCCGTCGCGCTGGAAGAGCTGGACGCCGTAGTCGGTCGCGTAGACGAGGTACTTGCCGTCCACGATCTGGGCGCGGCCGTTCTCGGGCGGGTGCGGCTTGCCCGAGACGAGCCATGTGCCGAGGGCCCCGAGGACGAGGCCGAGGAGGAGCGTCGGGACCTTCATCGCTTCCTCACTTGGGCAGGTTGATCCAGACCGACTTCGTCTGGGTGTAGCCCTCGAGGCCCGCCTCGCCGAGCTCGCGGCCGAAGCCGCTCTGCTTGTAGCCGCCGAAGGGGACGCCCGGATCGTAGAGGTTGTACATGTTGACCCAGACCGTCCCGGCCTTGAGCCCGCGCGCGAACTTGTGCGCCTTCCCGATGTCGTTCGTGTAGACGCCCGACGCCAGGCCGTAGATCGTCTCGTTCGCGAGCTTGAGGCCCTCGTCGAAGCCGTCGAAGGGGATCACGGTGAGGACGGGCCCGAAGATCTCCTCGCGGGCGATCGTCATCTCGTTCGTGGCGCCCGTCATGATCGTCGGGTGGACGAAGTAGCCCTTGCCGTTCACCTTGTCGGCCTTGCCGCCGGTCGCGACCTTGGCGCCCTCGGCCTTGCCCTTCTCGACGTAGCCCAGGACCGAGTCCTGCTGGCTCTTCATGGCGACGGGGCCCATGCGGGTGTTCGGGTCGAGCGGGTCGCCGATGTTGAGCTTCTTGGCGCGCTCGACGAGGAGCTCGACCATCTGGTCGTGGACCTTGCGCTCGACGAAGAGCCGCGAGCCCGCCGCGCACACCTCGCCCTTGTTGTAGAAGATCGCGACCATGGCGCCCGCCGCCGCGGCCTTGAGGTCCGCGTCGGCGAAGACGACGAGCGGCGACTTCCCGCCGAGCTCCATGCTCACGCGCTTGACCGACGGCGCCGCCTTCTGCATGACGCCCACGCCCACGCTCGTCGAGCCGGTGAAGGCGATCTTGTCCACGCCGGGGTGCGTGACGAGGGCGTCGCCGACGGCGCCGCCGGGGCCCGTCACGACGTTGTGGGCTCCCTTGGGGAGACCCGCCTCGCGGCAGATCTCGGCGAGCTTGAGCGCCGTGAGCGGCGTCGCCGTCGCGGGCTTGTGGACGACCGAGCAGCCCATGGCGAGGGCGGGCGCGACCTTCCACGCCGTGAGGAGGAGCGGGAAGTTCCAGGGCGTGATCGCGCCGACGACGCCCACCGGCTCACGCAGCGTGAAGGCGAAGTGGCCGCCGCGGCCGGGGACGGTGTCGCCGTGGAGCTTGGTCGCCCAGCCGGCGTAGTAGCGGAACACATCGGCCACGAACGGCACGTCGACGTTGCGGGACTCGCGGATCGGCTTTCCCATGTCGACCGTCTCGAGGTAGGCGAGCTCGTCCGCGTGCTCGTCGATGAGGTCGCCGATCCGCCAGAGGATCTTCTCGCGGTCCTTCGCCTCGAGCTTGCTCCACTCGCCCCCGTCGAACGCGTTCCGCGCGGCCCGGACGGCGGCGTCCACGTCCTTGGGGCCACCCTTGGCGATGTTGCAGACCGACTCCTCGGTCGCCGGGTTGATCGTGGGGTAGCTCTCCTGGGTGAGCGGGTCTTTCCACTCGCCGTCAATGAAAAGCTTCTGCGTCTTCACTTCGAAGGTCGTGGCGGTGGGCATTTTTCCGTGTCTCCTCGCTTGGGTGCGTCATCGTGCACGGTTTCCGTGCGGTTTCCGTGAGCTGCCTCACATCCGCCCGGATGCGTCGCAAACGGTCGGGCGTGTCAAGGGCGCTTTCCGGCGAGCCGAGACACATCTTCGATGACGTCGAGGCTTACGCAAGTGGGTCGGGGCGTGCTCGAGAGGGACCGCCCTCGACACCGAAAGGGAGTTTCTCCATGGCCTTCGACGTGACCGTGAAGAGGGAGCCGGAGTCCACGGACGACATGGTCGCCCTGGGTCACCTCGCCGTCAGCGGTAACAAGCCTGTCACGAAGCGCATGACGAAGAAGACGCCGATCCCGCGCGAGGCTCGTGTGGCCTTCGGCGTCGGCCTCGGCTTCCTCGTCTGCATCCTTCTCCTCCTCCTCGTGAAGCACGGCTGATTGCTCGCCTGACCCCATCCGAGCCAGACTCAGCGCATGAGAAGGCTCGGCTTCACCGTCGCGGTCGCGCTGCCGCTTCTCGCCCTCCTCGTCGCGCGCGCCGAGGACCCGCCGACGACGGCGGACAAGTACGCCTACGACGCGAAGTGGGAGAAGGAGCCCGGCTCCTCGGGGTGCGTCAGCTGCCACCAGGGGATCGAGGAGGTCCACCCGGCGGCGCACCTGACGTGCGTGAGCTGCCACGGCGGCGACGCGACGGCGACGACGAAGGAGAAGGCCCACGTCCAGCCGATCGAGACGCCGCCCAACGACGAGCGCGTCCTCGCTGCCGACTGGGATCTCAAGTGGCAGCGCTTCGAGAACCCCTCGAACCTCCGCGTCGTGAAGGACGCCTGCGGCGACTGCCACGACCCGATCTGCCGCTCGGTGCCGCGCTCCCTCCACGGGACCACGGCGGGCCACCTGAACGACGGGCTCTACGAGAACGGGATCGCGCTCTCGAAGAAGGCCGGCTTCTCGATCTTCGACGTGACCGCCGACCCGAAGGTCGCCGCGACCGAGAACGCCCTCCGCCTCCTCTCGGCGATCCCGGCGGGCGGCGACGGTCCCCGGACCTCGATCGCGACGCACTTCAAGGACGTGCCGCGCAAGGCATGCATGCGCTGCCACCTGTACGGGCGCGGGCGCGGCGTGCGCGGACGTCTCGGCATGGACGGCGACTACCGGAGCGAAGGGTGCGCGGCCTGTCACGTCAACTACGGAGACGACGGCCTCTCGCATAGCCGGGACAAGTCGGCCTCCAAGTTCGAGCCCGGCCACCCCATCCGCCACGAGCTCACCTCGAAGATCCCGACCTCGACCTGCACCCACTGCCACTACGGCGACGCGTCGATCGGGCTCCACTTCAGGGGCCTCGCCCAGCTCGCTCCGGGCATGCCGGGCGGCCCGCGCGTCCCGGGGACGACGCCGCGCCGGATCAACGGCACCTACTACATCCAGGACACCTACACTCCGCCCGACATCCACCACGAGAAGGGCCTCGCCTGCATCGACTGCCACATGGACCGCGAGACCATGGGCGACGGACAGGTCTACGGCTACATGGAGCACGGCACCGAGACGACGTGCGAGACGTGCCACGGCGGCTTCACCGGACCCGCCACGTTCAAGACGAAGAAGGGGAACGTCCTCAAGAACCTCCAGCGCGACGGCGAGCAGGTCTTCCTCATCGGGAAGCTGGATGGAAAGAGGCACGTCGTCCCCCAGGCCTTCGACGTGATCACGCCGGGCCGTCCCGGCCACAACAGCCACGCCGCGGCGGCCATGACGAACGAGCACGCGCGCGTCGCCTGCTACGCCTGTCACTCCTCGTGGAACGTGGACTTCTTCGGCTTCCACCTCGACCGCCACGAGGGCTTCACCATGCTCGACTGCATGAACGGCCGGAGGACCGCCGGCCGCGTCACGACCATGGAGAAGGTCTTCGCGACCACCCGGCAGTTGACCCTCGGCTGGGACTCGTCGGGGCGGATCTCGACCTACATCGTCGGCTTTTCGACCATGTGCACGGTCCACGACAAGGACGGGAAGACCGTCCTCGACCAGCAGATGCCCGAGACCGCGGGGCACCTCTCGGGAATGACCATGGTCCACCACCAGGTCCACACGGTCAGGAAGCGCGCGCGGGAGTGCGTCGAGTGCCACCGCTCCTCCGAGGCCTGGGGCATGGGCTCGGCGTCGTTCAGGCTCATGCGCTCGACCGTCTTCGGCGGGACCGAGCACGGGCTCGAGTCGATCGTCTTCGACCGGAAGAACCCGCCCAAGAGCGTCCCCAACGAGACCCTCCCGATCGAGGGCGGCGTGACGCGCGTCGCCGTGCTCGAGGACGCGATCCAGGGACACGCGCGCTGGATCGCCCTCGCCGGACGCGACGCCGTCCTCCTCGTCGACGGCCGGACCATGAAGGTCACCGACCGCGTCCCGATCGCCGGCGCGACCGCCTTCGGATGGCTCGGTCGCAAGCACGTCGTCGTCGCCGCGGGCCCGGGCGGGCTCAGCGTCGTGAAGCTCCCCGAGCGCCCGTCCGAGAAGGCGAAGGTCGTGGGGAAGCTCGACCTCAAGAACCCTCTCGACCTCGAGCTCTCCTTCCGCACCGCCTACGTCGCCGACCAGTCGGACGGCCTCGTCGTCGTCGACCTCGACGAGCCCGAGAAGCCGCGCGTCGTCTCGAAGCTCGACCTGCGGACGGGCGGCGAGGACATCGCCCTCGCGCGGAGGATCGCCCTCGACTTCCAGTTCAGCCGCGTCCGCGACCGCGATGCTCCGCGCACGAAGGCGCGCCACCTCGCCTTCGTCGCCTGCGGGACGGCGGGGATCAAGATCGTGGACGTGACGCAGCCCGAGCGTCCGAAGATCATCGGCCGCGACCGGAACCGCCGCGAGGACGACAAGGCCGAGATCGACGAGGTCGCCTACTCCGCCGTCTTCGACCTCGGGAGCGAGGGTGGCGGGATTCCCTCGCGCGAGCGTGACTACATCTATGCCCTCGCCAAGAAGGAGGACGGAAACTTCGAGCTCCGCGTCATCGACGTCGACGACCCTCGCAAGCCCGAGCGCGCGGGAACGTTCGACCTCGCGGGCCCAGGCCGCCGCGGCCTCGCGCTCGCGCACGTCTACAACGCGCCCTTCCTCCAGCACCTCGCGATCATAGGCATGCCCGAAGGCGCCGAGATCGTGGACGTGACCCGTCGCGGTCAGCCCACGCTCGTGGGCAGGCTCAAGGGGAACCCGCTCTCGCCCGGGAAGCCCAACATGGAGCCGACTCCGGTCCCCTTCTCGTGCGTCGCCCTGGAGAGCTTCCCGCTCGACAAGATGATCGACGAGGACGGGCTTCCCATGAAGGACATCTCGCACCCCAACGCCCGCTACCTCTCGCTCGAGGAGCTCCGCAAGGTGCTCTCGACGAAGCTCCCCGAGGAGGAGTCGAAGTAGGCGTCAGTGGCCGTGCTGCTTCACGGTCTTGTTGTAGAGCCCCATGATGAGGATCGTCGGCGCGAGCTGGGCGATGAAGTTCCCCAGGCTCTTCCGTCCGGTCACCTGACAGGCGACCCCGATCCCGAGCGCGCCGAGCGCGAGCCCGAGGAACGTCGTCGAGGGTACCTTGCTCGTCACGTCCTCGATGCGACTGGTCGCTCTGTCCTCCGCCTCGCCACCGGTGAGCGCTTTCTTGACCTTCTCCGCGACGTGACTCATTCTCGAGTCCTCCTGTTCATTTCGAAGCAAGCCTCGCAACGTCCGCGCCGTTCGGCTTGACCGGACCCCTGACAGAGCACGAGGCCGGAACACGGCTTGACTCCAGTCGCGCAGCGAGCGTGATCCCGTCCAGGTTCCGGGCGCGTCTCGTTGGGAGTCTTCAAGGTATGAGAAGGTCGTCGCTCGCCGCATTCGCCGCATTCGCCGTCTTCGCCCTGCCCTCGGTGGCGCAGGCCGCGCCCATTTTCGGGTTCCCCGACGTGAACTTCGCCGCGGCCTCCTATCCCGGCCGGCCCCAGACCCTCATGGTCGACATCGCGACCTCGTCGCCCATGATCTTCGGGCCCAACGTCCTGCAGATGGGGGTCCTCGCCTCGGCGGGCGACCAGGTGTCCGAGAACTCGGGGAGCGGCTTCGCCCCGCTCGCGAACGGCTACATAGACCTCTACAACGGCACCGGCGGCGCCACGAACAACGGCTTCGCCTACAACGTCTTCCTCCAGTTCGGACAGCTGAGCGGCCCCTTCGCCGAAGGGTCTCCGAACGGCCCGTTCACTCTCACCCCGACGCCTCTCGGCTACGACGGGTTCGGCGAGTTCACGATCACCTTCTCCGACATGCCGGGCTTCACCCTGGGCCAGACGGTCGGCGTGGACCTCCTCGTGACCAACGTCCAGCCCGTCAGCTTCCAGGGAGTGACGTACTACACCGCCGACGTGAAGGGCGATGTGGCCCCGCTCGAGACCGCTCCGGCCGTCCCCGAGCCCACGACGCTCGGGCTGCTCCTCTTCGGCCTCCTGGGTCTTGCGGCCCGGCGCCGTTCCCCCTGAACGCTCGTTCCATGGCGTCGGCCCGCCGACCCCGCAGGTCGGCGGGCCGTCCGATCGAGTGAGCCGCCTCGCGCAAGCTCTTCGTCAGGAGAGAGTCCCGCCGTTGGCTCGCTCGTCGCTCTCCTCCGCTCGCCTTCGGCAAGGAAAGGGAGAACGACCATGAAGAACGTGAACGAGCTCGAGATTCCCGGCCTCGTCGATCTCTCGGCGGAAGAGATCCGGACGACGAACGGCGGAAACTGGCTCGGAGACGGCGTCGTCACGGGAGCGGTCACCGGATTCGTCTACGGAGGCATCGGCGGCGGTCCGGTCGGCGCCCTGGGCGGCGTCCTGGTCGGCGCGGCCGGCGGGGCGGCGGGCGCGATCTTCGCCAAGTTGATGGGCTTCGGCGGCGCCTCGATGTCGTGAGGCCGCCCGCGAGTCGCCCCTGCACTCGAGACAATGCCCTGTCTCACGGCGAACGTATACTCGAAGCTCGAGCTGCAGGGGCGAGTGGCGGAATCGGCAGACGCAAGAGACTTAAAATCTCTAGGTCTCGTAAGGGACCGTGCGGGTTCGACTCCCGCCTCGCCCATAGGTGTCGGAGATCGCCTCGTCTAGACTGAAGTCGTGACTTCGAAGCGACTCAAGGTCGTCATCACGCTCCTCCTTCTCAACACCGCCGTCCTGACGGGCTACGTCGTGGCCCTACGCCAAGGCGTCGCGCTCCCGGTCCGGCTCGATGGGCGCTCGTGGAACGAGGTCCTGCCCGACGTGGTCTTCCTCGTGCCGCTCTCGTTCCTCGCCGCCTACAGCATGAGCCGGCGGAGGACGTGGGGCTTCGCGATCGGCATGGTCAGCGCCGGCGCCTACCTCGGGAGCGGCGGCCCGAGCGTCGCCCGGTTCGTCATCCAGCTCGCCCACGTGGGCGCCGTCCCGGGAGCTCCCGCCGGCCCGCGCCCCGACGTGCCCTTCGTCGCGATCTACTCCTGCGTCTTCGGGATCGGCCTGGCGATCTACCTCTGGACGAGGCGGCACGTCTTCGCGGTCGGTGTCTGAGGCGCACCCCGGCGGCGCCCGCGGGCTCGCCGCTCCTCCGTCTCGCCACCTGGAGGAGCGCCGTTGGATTCGCGACCCGGGAAGGCGGCACCCGGATTTGAACCGGGGAATGACGGATTTGCAATCCGTTGCCTTACCACTTGGCTATGCCGCCACGCGGGCGCGGATTCTGTCCGAGAATCCGTGCCCCGTCAACGAGCAAGTGCGGAGGCGCTTACCTCAGCGCTTCGTGGCGTAGACGTCGATCGTTCCCCCGCGCCGAAGCGCGACCTCGACGGCCCAGAGCGCGAGAGCGACGGGAAAGAGGATCGGAAGGAGGAGAAAGAGGATCGCCAGCTCGAGGGGCCGTCGCCGGAGGGGCACGTCGCGAGCGCTGGGGTTCTTGAGCGCTGCATAGAGAAGGTTCCACTCGAATCCGAGCGCGTTGTAGAGGCTCTGGAGCCACCCGTAGGGGTTCTGCTCGAGTGCGAAGTGGCTCACGGCGCGGACCTGGAAGCCGGCCTTCTCGAGCGCGAGGAGAAGCGAGCGCGTCCCGAAATGTACGTAGTGGCGGGGCACATCGAGGTGGAACCAGTTCGAGCGGGTGAGGCGAGCCTGGAGGCTGTCCGAGTTGGGGACCGCGACGACGAGGAGCCCCTCGGGCGCGAGGAGCGCCCGGGCGCGCGCGACGGCCTCGAGGGGTGAGCGGATGTGCTCGAGGGAATGCCAGAAGATCACGGCGCCGAGCGAGCCCTCCGCGTGGGGCGCGGTCTCGAGCGGCCCCACGTGGACGGGGATTCCGGCCGCGCGCGCGTGCGTGGCGGCGGCGTCGGAGAGCTCGGTCCCGCTCACCTCGAAGCCCCTGGCGCGGAGGTTCTCGAGGATGAGCCCTCGACCGCAGCCCACGTCGAGCACCCGCCCTGGCGCGGCGAGCCGCGCGATGACGGATGCGCGCCGCCGTCGGAAGACGCGAACGAGCGACTCCATGAGCGGGTTGAAGCGGACGTTCCGCGCGCCGTAGTAGGCCCGAGGATAGAAGGCACCGATCTCCTCGTCCCCGAGGACGGGCGTCGTCCACCCGAACCCGCAGCTCCCGCACCGTACGACGAAGAACTCGGATCCGGGCGGGACACCACGAGCGCGGAACGCGCGCGAGGCGGCACCGCCGCAGACGGGACACGACGTCTCCCCGCTCACCGCGGAGCTCGCGAGGCAGAGCGGAGCACGGCGATCGCGTCGTCCCGGAGCTGGCGCGCCGCCGTGTCCTGGGGGTCGAGCTCGACGACCCGCTCCAGCGCTCTCTCGTAGAGCCACGGGTCCTTGAACCCGGCCGCCGTGACGACCATGCGCCGCGCCTGATCGGGGTGCCACGCGGCCTCGAGCTCGAGCCTCGCCTCCTCCCGCCGGATCCCGGCCTCGAGGCGCTCGACCCCCGAAGGGCCGCTCGCGGCGACGGTCCGCGCGAATCGCAAGGTCGCAGCCGCGGGCGCGAGGGCGAGGACGAGGACGAGCCAAAAGGGCACGATCCGGCCTCTCAGCACGAGGATGGCGCCGGGTAGGACGATGCCCAGCACGACGACGGCGACGAGCGCCGCCCCTCCGTTCGTTTCATGGCCCGGGCCGAGGAGGAGGCTCGTGACTCCGATCGTCCGCGGCCCAAGGTCGAAGAAGCACGCGTACGTGGTGACGGCCGAGAACCCCCAGTTCGTCGAGGCCGCGACGAGGTTGAAAGCGGCGCTCGTGGCGGCCACGGCCACGAAAGCGCGGCCCACGACCTCGACTCCCCGCGGCAGCCCGAGCGCGAGAAAGGGAAGCGAGTAGATCGAGTAGCGCGGCCCGAACGAGTTGCCGGCGGCCCAGTCATGACTGCGGGCGGCGTTGGCGAGGATGACGAGCGAGGCGGCGGCGAGAGCGCCCCGGAGGAGCGCGTCGCGCCGCGCGCTGGACGCTAGCCCGGCGAGCCCGAGGAGCGCCGCGGGTTGCGTGAACAAGCTGCCGCGTCGAGCCCCGAAGAGGATCTCGAACAGGATCGCCGGCCGCGGCAGCGAGAAGCCCATACCGGCCGCGTAGGTGTCCCGGATGTCGCCCACGACCGAGAAGCTGTAGGAGGTCTTCCACGGCGCCCCGAAGCAGATCGTGTCATAGGCGCCGAGTACGAGCGCGGAAGGGACCGCCCCGAGCGCGAACAGGACGAGCCCCCGCCCGCGCCCCCAGGCGATCGCCATCACGCCGACCGATGCCGCGGCGAGCGCCGAGTTGTGGTCGACCACCACGGCCCAAGCCGCGAGAAGACCAGCGGCCGCGTGCCGCCCGCGCGGGATGAGCGCGAGCGCCCACGCGAGGAGCGCGACCGGCAGCGCGTGATACATGAGCCGGGTGGCCATGGGGAAGGCGATCGTCCCGAACCCGTGCGTCAGCGCGGCCAGGCTGGCGGTCTCCTCGGAGCACCTGGTGAACCCGAGGACGGCACGCCGAATCCCGATGCTCCCCGCCGCGTGGGGAAGGACGGCGCCCACGAGGACGAGGAAGAAGATGCGCGCGCTCTCGGAGAGGACCCCGCGCAGGACGAGGTCGATCGGAAGGAGCGTGAAGGCGAGACCGGGCGCCGTGTTCGAGTAGGTGTGCCCCGAGGGCGCGGGGTTCGCGAGCGCCGCCCCCCCGAAGGCGATGCTGGCCAGGGGCAAGCGAGTGGGAACGAACGAGCGATCGCCGCTGTTCCAACCCTGGTCGTCGAGGTCGAAGCGCCCTCGTTCGAGCGCCGTGAGGAGGACGAGGGTCCTGTTCTCCGAGGACCCCCTGAGAGGTGCCGCGAGCGCCGTCGCGACCAGAAGGACGGAGAGGAAGATCCTGCGCTCGGTCACCGGCAGAGCTTGACACGTGCCCCGAGGAACGGCCAGGGGTCCCGTTCACCCGCCGCGCGTGTTACGTTCGATCCCCCGAGGAGTCACGTGAAGGACTGCCTGTTCTGCAAGTTCGTCCGCGGCGAGATCCAGCCCAGGAAAGTCTACGAGGACGAGCACGTCCTCGCGTTCCACGACCTGAAACCGCAGGCCCCGACGCACGTCCTCGTCGTGCCGAAGGAGCATGTCGCGTCGCTGGACGACCTCGAGGCGAAGCACGCCCCCATGGCGGGCCAGCTTTTCCTCGCCGCGGCGAAGGTCGCCAGGCAGCTCGGACACACGGAAGGCTACCGCTGTGTCGTGAACACGGGCGCCCAGGCCGGGCAGACCGTGTTCCACATTCACCTCCACGTCCTCGGAGGACGCGGGTTTACCTGGCCACCTGGTTGAAAGCCTTACGGCCTCTGGCTATGCTGCGACGATTCAGGGGTGCCGCCGGATGTCATCTATGGATGGCGACATTAAGAAGGACATCCTCGATGTCCGCAAGGTCATCGAGCGGAGCACTTCCAAGGTCTCGCTGAGGGACCTGGAGAAGAAGGGCTTCCGCAAGGTCAAGGTCCTTCGCGCCGGCGACATCAACCAGCTCATCTACAAGGCCGTCCAGACGGTGCTCGCGAAGCAGCCGGCGGGCCTGGGAGAGGCCGAGCGCGAGCAAGTCCTCGCCGAGGCCAAGGCCGAGTACGAGCGCCAGACGAAGCAGCTCCAGGAGCTCCAGGAGCTCCAGGAGCGCGCCGAGGCCGAGAAGGCCGAGGCCGTCGAGAAGGCCGCCCAGATCGAGCAGGCGCAGAAGAACCTCGAGGCGAAGCTCGCCCAGGCGAACGCGACGCTCGTGGCGGAGCGCAACAAGATCCTCGAGGCGCGCAAAGCCTTCGAGGAGGAGAAGCGGCAGCTCGAGCGCGAGAAGGCCGCGATCTCCGAGAAGGGCTTCGACGCGATCCAGGCCGCTCAGAAGCAGGTCCAGGAGCTCCAGAAGAAGCTCGAGGGCGTCGTCCCGCAGGACCAGTACAACCAGCTCCACCAGGAGGCCCGCGAGAAGGTCTCCGCCCTCACCGACAAGGTCGAGGAAGCCGAACGCGCCGCGCGGCGAGCCAAGGGCGACGCCGAGGAGGCGGAGCAGAAGGCGGCCAAGCTCCAGGCGCGCGTCACCGAGCTCGAGGCCGAGCTCGAGGCGGCGGTGGGTGAGGCCAAGGGCGCGGTCGACCCCGGCGAGATCGAGAAGCTCCGCGCCGAGCAGCGCGAGATGCTCCAGGCCGTCATGGGCGCGATCAAGGAGTCCCAGGCGCCCGCGGCCGCGGCGGCGGCCGGCGGCGGCGGCGACTTCGAGAAGTCCTTCAAGGCTTTGCAGCAGAACCTGACCGATCAGCTCCGAAAGTTCGCGGGATCTGGTATGAAGGGGGGGTTCGACGAGGGGAGCACGACCGACCTCGGCGCACTCCTCGCGGGCCAGGCCGACGTCCAGATCGAGACGAACATCAAGGACGTTGGCGTCAAGGAGCAGTCGGCGAAGGGCGTCAAGGACAAGCTCTCGAAGCTCAGGAACATGCGAGGCGGCGGGCCGAAGTAGGAACGGGGTCGCGTCCGCCTGCAACAACGGTAAGCGAGGAAAATCCCTCACATGAGCGATGGAAAGCCCACGATTTCCCCTGGAGGCACCGGAGCGCCCGCGCCGCGTCAGGCGCCCGCGCCCGCCGGCAACCCGCGCCTTCGCGCCGGTAAAGGCCTCGACGTCGGCACCGCCAACCTCCTCTCGGCGGTCCAGGACTACGAGGGGAACGTCATCATCAAGGTCCAGCGAAACGCGTTCATCGACATCGAGCAGAACGACTTCACGCGCAACATGCTCACGAAGATGGACGTGCAGTACGTCATCCTCAACAACAAGATGGTCGTCATCGGCGACCCTGCCTTCGACCTCGCGAACATCTACAACCGCGAGACGCGCCGCCCCATGCAGGACGGCATGATCTCTCCGAAGGAGAAGGACGACGCGATCCCGATCGAGAAGCTCCTCATCGATCGCCTCCTCGGGCCGCCCAAGATCAAGAACGAGGTCTGCTACTTCTCGATCCCCGCCGACCCGATCGACGCCCAGATGGACGCGATCTGGCACAAGGGCGTCTACTCGGGGATCTGCACGCAGCTCGGCTACAACCCCAAGGCGATCATCGAAGGCCACTGCGTCGTCTTCGCCGAGCTCGACGAGGACGACTTCACGGGGATCGGCATCAGCTGCGGCGGCGGCATGTTCAACATCTGCGTCTCCTACAAGACCATGCCCGCCCTCTACTTCGCGACGACGCGCGGCGGCGACTGGATCGACAGGAACGTCGCTCGCGTGCTCGGCATCAAGGCCTCGCGCGCGACCGCGATCAAGGAGAAGGGCGTCGACCTCCGCAATCCGCGCACGAACGAGGAGCGCGCGATCGACGTCTACTACCGCGAGCTCATCCGCTACACGCTGAACGAGATCAAGAATCGTTTCGCGTCGGCGCAGGACGTGCCCCAGTTCCCCGACCCCGTCGACATCGTCTTCGCGGGCGGCACCTCGCGCATCGGCGGCTTCATCGATGTCGTGAAGGACGAGTTCGCCAAGATCAAGTTCCCGATCGCGATCAAGGAGATCCGTCGCGCCGAGGACGCGTTCACGAGCGTCGCGCGCGGCGCGCTCGTCGCGGCCGCGGCCGACCCGGAGAACCCCGAGGAGTAGCCGTAACCGGGCGTCCCCGGGGTAGACTCTCTCCCCGTGCGACTCCCGGCGCTCCTCCTCGCCCTCGCGGCGGCGGCCGCGGCGGCGGCGAACGAGATCGACACGCGCGAGGCCGTCCTCGACGGCCTCCTCGGAGGCGCGCCCGCGACCACGGGCGCGCCTTCGTCGTTCGAAGACGAGCCGATCGCCCCGCTCTCGTGGTCGCTCGAGGCGGCACGGCCTCTCCTCGAGGAGGTCGCCGCGCTCGACACGGCGCGCGGCGAGCGGGCCTTCGCGCGCGCCGCCGAGAAGGAGGCCGCCCTCGGCCACGAGGAGGCCGCGCTCGGCCTCCTCGCGCGCGCGGGCGAGGCGGGGAAGCCGCTCGTCGAGAGGCTCCGCTCGCCGAAGCTCGAGGTCGAGGGCGAGACCGTCCGCGCCTGGAACGGGGAGGCGCTGGCGCGGCCCTTCGACCTCGAGGACGCGCTCGACGACCTCGCGCTCGCGTTCAGGACGGGCGAGGGTCCGGCCGACCTCCCGGCGGCCGCCCTCGGTCACGTCCACGGGGAGCCCGCGCCCATCGCGTCGCTCTCGGCCTCGGCGCTCGCCGTCGAGACGAGGCCCGCGGGAGCGCGCGCCGTCCTCGTCCGGGGAGGGATCACGGTCCACTCCGAGCGAGCGGAGCGGGGTCTCCTCGTGGCGGCGTGGGACGCACGGACCGGCGCTCCGGTCGCGGGCAACGCGCTCGTGATCCTCGCGGCGGATGAGATCCGCGACGGGAAGCCACGCCGCTTCTCCCAGGCCGCCGCCTTCCCGCTCGACGAGGAGGGTCTCGCGATCGCACCGGCGGACGACCGCTTCGCGCGCGCCCTCGTCGTGGTGAAGAGCGACGACGGCCGCGCCGGCCACGCGATCCTCGCGCTCGAGCGCCCGCCCCGGGACCTGCTGGCCCACGTCCTCGTCCGCTGGGAGAGGGCGCTCGTGCGTCCCGGCGAGGTCGCGCGCGCGCTTCTCATCGTGCGGCGGAGGGTCGGCCAGGACCTCGTCCCCCTCCGCCCCGGCGAGCGGTGCGAGGCGGTGCTCGTGGACGCGGCGGGCAAGGAGCTCGCGCGCAAGGACCTCGCCGTGGACCGCCTCGGCGGCGCCGTCTTCGAGGCGCCCGCCGGGCGCGGCCTCCTTCGCATCGAGGCGCGCGTCGACGGCGAGCCCGCCCGCGTCGAGGGGCCGCCCCTCCTCGTCGCCGAGCCCAGGCAGGGGACGGTCGAGCTCGGCCTCAGGGCGCCCGGGTTCGTGGACGCCGGGAAGCCGTTCGCCGTCCGCGTCGAGGCTCGCGACGCGCTCGGAGCTCCCCTCGTCGGCCGCGTCCGGTGGCGCCTCGAGGCCGAG
>Ga0070738_10005333_pt1 | contig 14357 bp, 15 predicted proteins | sample Coa_R2_2_FD_66446 | JGI IMG/M metagenome (GOLD analysis project Ga0070738, IMG submission 66446) | Surface soil microbial communities from Centralia Pennsylvania, which are recovering from an underground coalmine fire - Coalmine... | ecosystem: Environmental > Terrestrial > Soil > Unclassified ...
GCCGCTCTATCTCAAGGGCCGAGCGCGCAAGGGCCCCACGTTCCGCGAAGCCGTCCTCATGCACGCGGTCGCCCGACTCGCGCTGCATCCGTTGATCGTCAATATCCAAACCTCGTGGGTCAAAATGGGACCCGAGGGGGCCAAGGTCTGCCTGCAGGCGGGCGCCAACGACCTCGGCGGCACGCTGATGGACGAAAGCATCACCCGCGCGGCCGGCGCAATCCACGGCCAGGAGATGAAACCAGCCGTGATGGAATCGATGATCCGCTCGATCGGCCGCCGCCCGCGGCAACGGACGACCCTTTACGGGACCGCGCCGCCGGAACGCTATTGGACGTCGTTTCTTCCGCCCGATGCGCCCCACCGCGCGATGAATGCCGCTGCGGCTGACCGCCGCGGCGATCGATGACGATTGCAGCGAGACCGCGATTGTCTGCGCCGGGCCGGCGCGCAGGGCCTGTTTGCCGGCGACCGGCGCCGCACGCACCCGGATCGCTTTTTTGCAGCAGGCCACCGACCGGCGGGCCGCGGCCGGCGGGCCGGCCTTTCAACAACCCGTTTGCCGGCCTGTCGGCTACGGCAAGCGGCGGACCGCGACCGCCGGCGAGGCATCCGCGGCGTCGCGCGCGGTCTCGCGCAGGCGCAGGCCGTTGGCGCCGGGGAAGACCGGCGCCGGCGGATCGGGCTCGCGGCTGAAATCAACCCGCACGACATTGCTCTCGCGGGCGATCACGTAGCGATCGAGGACGCTCGGCATGGGAAGTCTTCTTCCGATGCGCGGCCGCCGCGTCGGCATCCGCCGCTGCCGCCGCCGCATCCGGGCCTGCCTAGTGGGCCAATGCGCCGCTGCCGTTCGAGCGGTCGGCGGAGAAGCGGCGCGGCAAGCCGCCGCGGCGGCCCGGCACGCGGCGATAGCGCTGGCCGTTGGCTTGCCGATCGAGCGTCCGCAGCGCTTCCATGATGTCGTCGAAGCGCACCGGAACGCCGCCGGGACGCGTGCGCAGATCGGGCGCGGCCTCCACCGCGCAGGCGTCCGAGGCCCATGATGCCAGGATGGCGCGTTTCTCGTTGAGCGTCAGATCGGGATCGTTCACGACCTCGGAAGGATGGCCGAAGGCCAGCGCCGGGTGCAAAAGCTGGTCGAGGTCGAAATCATCGCCGGTTCTGTCGTCCATGTCCTTTCTCCTCCGACAGGGTTTGCGACAATCGATCGATCACGAGATGCGAATGGTCCGCGGCTTGGTCTGCTCCAACTTGGGCAGCGTCAACGACAGCACGCCGTCCTTCAGTTCCGCGCCGATCTTGTCCTGATCGATCGCGTTGGAAAGCCGAAAGCTGCGCGAATAATTGCCGATGTTGTATTCCGTATAGAGCGGTTGCAGGCCGCGGTACTTGGTCAGATCCAGGCGGCCCTCCACGGACAGCACGCCCTCCTCGACGCGAACCTCGATGTTGCCCTTTTCGACGCCGGGCATCTCCAAGATGACCTTCAGCGTGTCGCGGTCCTCGTAGATGTCGGCCGTCGGTACGAACACGCGCGCGGGGATCGTGCTCTCCTCTTTTCCTTCGAGCTCGCGCTTCTTCTGCACTTGCAGTTCCTGGGTCGGTGCCATGACAGTGCGCTCCGCAAATTGCTTGCCGCCGCCGCGGCGTTCTCCTCAACTCACGGTGATCGTGCGCGGCTTGTCGCGCTCGGACCGCGGCAGGAACAGCGCCAGAATGCCGTCGCGGTATTCGGCCTTGATGCCGTCGGGATCCAACTGGACCGGGAACGACAGCGTGCGGTCGAAGTCTCCGGCAACGCGTTCGCGCCGATGCACGCTCGCCCGTTCCGGGTAGGACACCGCCTTCTTTCCCGCGATGCGGATCGTGTTTTCCTTGGCTTCGATCTGCAGGTCGTTCTTGTCGATCCCCGGCAGTTCGATGATCGCCAAAAGGTCGCCGTCCTGCTGGAAGACGTTGATCGGCGGGAAAGGCCCGTGGCTCGTTGTTTGGTCTTGCAGCCAGTCGCTGGCAAGCCGCGCCTCGAGCGCCCGCTGCAGATTGAGCAACGCCTCGAACGGATCAACGAAAGCTGCTGCGATCATGTTCGCACCCCCGCTCATGTGATGCGGAGGCAGCCCCGAACGGTGTTGGACGCTGTCGCCCGCCTCCGCGGCCTTTCGATTTGGTTCGGGCTTTGGCACTGTCAAGAGGCGACTGCCAAACTTTTTTCTCCCCGAATAAATATATGAGAATACTTGCGATTTAGACGAGCAAGCGAGCGCCGCCGGCGCCCGCGGGCAGAGCCAGGGGGCGACGGAACCCGTGGACGCGACGCGCCCCATCGCCCTCGATCGCCGTTGGGAGGCGCGAGGCAACTTCGGTCGACGAGGCGCCGCGGAGCAGCGGCCTACGCCGCTTTGCGATTCACCTTGGCTTCGGCCATGGCGGTGAGCTTCTGGTCGGTTGCCTTCTCTTCTTCCAGCGTTTGTCGCAGAAGCCCGGCGACGTCCTTGTGCCCGAGCTCGCTGGCCCACGCGATCAACGTGCCGTAGCGCGTCATCTCGTAGTGCTCGACCGCCTGCGCCGCCGCTATCAACGCCGCATCGAGGACCGACTTGTCGGACACCTCGCCGGCAACGTCGTTGGCCTCTTCGATTATTCCGTCGATGGCCGGGCAGTCCACCCCTTTCGCCTTCACGCCGAGCTTCTGGAACACTTGATCAAGGCGCCTGACGTGCATCTCGCTCTCGCGCAAATGAGTCTGAAATCCTTCCTTGAGCTTTTGGTCGCTCGCCTTTTCCGCCATGTCCGGCAGCGCCTTCACGATCTGCTGCTCGGCGTAATAGATGTCGGCGAGCGTGTGCTGGAACAGATCGTCCATGTTCTTGATGTCTTTCGTGAAGAGTCCCATCGGCTTTCTCCTTTGACGCGGGTCGACGGCCGTCGTGCGGGGGCCTGCCTTGACTTGGCAACGTGTCATTGACGCTGATGTTCCTGATGCCAGGGCCGCCATCGCCGATGAGCGTGCTTTTTTCGTACGTCTTTCTCGCACGTCGGATGCACGTCCTTCTTGGCGAGCCGTGCCATGAATTGACACGCCCGCGTCGCATTTGCGTCGACGCGCGATGCGGCGCGTGGCAAGAAGGCTTTCCACGCGGAACATGCGCCGTCTCCTGCCTGCAATTGCGCGTGGCGGTTCCGGTCGGCGGTCACGCGGCGCGGATGAGCGCGTTGCGGCGACGGCGTTGCCGCCGCGCTCCGCCCTGCCGCGGATCGCGCGGTTGCGACGCGCCGATGGGGAAGACCAAAATGACCAGCAAAACCGCGCGCGGGCGGCACAAGCGGGCCGAGACATTCCTGGACGCCATTTGGCTTGCGATCGGGGGCGAGCCCGATGCGCTTGCGCGCGTTGCGTTCGCCGGCGAGGGCGACCTGCCGTCGGTATTCGCGGTCAGCGACTTGGCGGCCGCCTCGATCGGCGCCGCCGGGCTTGCGCTCGCCGCATTCGCCGGCTTGAGCAGGCCGCGCCCGCCCGCCGTCATCGTCGACCGGCGCCTTGCCGCGCACTGGTTTGCCCGCTCGCTCAAACCCGAAGGTTGGTCGATGCCGCCGATCTGGGATTCGATCGCCGACGATTACGCCGCGGCCGACGGCTGGATCAGATTGCATACCAACGTTCCGCTGCACCGCGCCGCAGCCCTCGCCGTGCTCGGCGTTCCAGCGGACCGGGACGCCGTGCGCGCCGCCGTCAGGCGCTGGCGCGCCGACGATCTCGAAGCGGCCATCCACGCGCGCGGCGGCTGCGCCGCGGCCATGCGGTCGCAAGCCGCCTGGGCGGCGCATCCGCAGGGCAAGGCGGTGGCCGCCGAGCCGCTGGTGTGGGACATGGCGGCGACGATGGCCGACCGCCGGGAGCGCCTCTGCAACCCGGCCCGGCCGCTGGCGGGCGTCAGAGTGCTGGACCTGACGCGCATCATCGCCGGCCCGGTGGCGACGCGCTTCCTCGCCGGCTTCGGTGCCGAGGTGCTGCGCATCGATCCGCCGGAATGGAACGAGCCGAGCCTCGAGCCCGAGCTAACGCTGGGCAAGACCTGCGCGCGACTCGATCTGAAGAACAGCGACGGCCGCCGGCGCCTGCTCGCTTTGCTCGCCGAAGCCGACATCGTCGTCCACGGCTATCGGCCCGGCGCGCTCGAGCGGTGCGGGCTCGGTGAACAAGTGCGCCACGACATCGCACCCGGCATCATCGACGTCTCGCTCGACGCCTATGGCTGGACCGGGCCGTGGGCCGGCCGCCGCGGCTTCGACAGTCTCGTGCAGATGAGCGCAGGCATCGCCGATGCCGGCATGCAGCGTTTGCGGCGGGACCGTCCGACCCCGCTCCCGGTGCAGGCGCTCGACCACGCCACCGGCCACATCATGGCCGCGGCCGCGATCCGCGGCCTGACCCGGCGGCGGCTGAACGGGGTCGGCACGACCATGCGCGCGTCGCTCGCGCGCACTGCGGCGCTTCTCGCCGGCGTTGCGCCGGCCGACGCGGTGCGCCCGCTCGGGGATCCCGGGCCGACCGACTACGCGGAGGACATCGAGCAGACGCCATGGGGGCCGGCCCGCCGCCTGCGGCCGCCATTGACCGTCGAGGGAGTGGCCATGCGATGGGACAAGCCGGCGACCCGGCTCGGGTCGTCGCCGCCGCAGTGGTGAGGCGGGCGCGGTCTTTCGCCGGCCGCTCGCGCCCGACTCGGCGGTTCGCGCCGGCGCACCGGCGGCATTGCATCGCGCGCGCGATCGGCCTACCGATGATCGTGCCCGGGTGAACGACGATGCACGACGTACTCGACCTGCCGCGTCCGGCCTGGATGACCGAGGATCTCGTCCTGCTCGAAGACCAGGCGCGGCGCTTCCTCGCCGCCGAGTTCGTCCCGCATCTCGAGCGCTGGCACGAAGAGCACGCCTACCCGCGCGAGGTGTGGACCAAGGCCGGCGCCGCCGGCCTGCTCTGTCCCTCGCTGCCTGAGGAATACGGCGGCGCCGGCGGCACCTTCGCCCATGAAGCGGTGATCGACCGCGCATACTCGCTGGCCGGCTTCGACAGCTTCGGCGCTCCGCTGCACTCGGGAATCGTGGCGCCGTACATTCTGCGCTACGGCACCGACGAGCAGAAGCGGCGCTGGCTGCCCAAGCTCGCCAGCGGCGAACTGGTCGGGGCCATCGCCATGAGCGAGCCGGGCACCGGCTCCGACCTGCAGGCGGTGCGCACCACCGCCAAGCGGTCCGGCAACGGCTACGTGCTCAACGGCTCGAAGACGTTCATCACCAACGGCCAGCACGCCGATCTGATCATCGTCGTGGCCAAGACCGATCCGAGCCAAGGCGCCAAGGGCGTTTCGCTGATGGTGGTGGAGACCGCCGCCGCCCCCGGCTTCCGCCGCGGCCGCAAGCTGAAAAAGCTCGGCATGGATTCCGCCGACACCTCGGAGCTGTTCTTCGAGGACGTGCCGCTGCCGGCGGAGAGTCTGCTCGGCGTCGAGGAAGGCCAGGGCTTCTATCAGCTCATGCGGGAGCTGCCGCAGGAGCGGCTCATCGTGTCGGTGAATGCCGTGGCCATGATCGAGCGGGCACTGATGCTGACACTCGACTACGTCAAGCAACGAGCGGCGTTCGGCAAGAAGATCATCGATTTCCAGAACACGCAGTTCGTGCTCGCCGAATGCAAGAGCGAGGCGACCGTTGCCAAGGTTTTCCTCAATCATTGCATCGAGCGCCACGTGGGCGGGACGCTCGACACCACCACCGCTTCGATGGCCAAATACTGGCTCTCGGATCTCACGGGCAAGATCATCGACCGCTGCCTGCAATTGTTCGGCGGCTACGGCTACATGGACGAATATCCGATCTCGCGGCTCTATCGCGACGCGCGGGTGCTGCGCATCTATGCGGGAACCAACGAGATCATGAAGCTGCTCATCGCCAGGAGCCTGTAAGGAGGAATTCGTGAGCAAAGCAGGAAAACGAGTCGCCAAGCGCGCGACGGCCGGCAAGCGCGCGACCGCCGCCAAGCGTGCGCTCGGCAAACGCCCGACGGCAAAAAACCGCGCGGCGGCGGACAGGCGCGCGCGCTCCAGCAAAAGCCGCGGCGCCGTCAGGAACCCGGTCTTTCATCACGCACTCCTGAAGACCCCGCGCATGCAGGAGATGATCGACTGGTACCAGAAAGTGGTCGGCATCGAGGCCGTGTTCCAGGCGCCCGGCATCGCTTTCCTCAGCAACGACGAAGCCAATCACCGGATCTCTCTGGCGGGCGGCGAGCATTTCCGCGACAATCCTGAGTTCCGTCACTACGCCGGCCTGCATCATCTGGCGTTCGAGTACGAGTCGATCGACGATCTGCTCGACACCTGGGAGCGACTTCACCGGGAATACGGCTTTGAGCCGCATGTCGCCGTCCACCACGGGATGACGCTGTCGTTCTATTACGTCGATCCCGACGGCAACAGCGTCGAACTGCAGGCGGACGTGTTCGGCGACTGGAAGAAGTCCAAGGAGTGGATGCGCACATCGCCGCAATTCAGAGCCGACCCGATCGGCAAGTTCGTCGATCCCGCCAAGATGCTCGCGGCGCGCGCCGCCGGCGTGAAAGAGAAGGAGCTGCTGAGGCGCGCCTACGCCGGCGAATATGCGCCGGCGGCACCATACGATTACCGCGTGGATTTGCCGTCGTAGCGCCCCCGGGGCCACGTCGGAAATTTCGGACCGCTCAAGCGGCTCGCCAAAGCGCGTGCCGGTGCCCGACACGGCCGATCGAACGGTCTTGGGCCTCCAACTCGATCGCAAAGCCAAGCTCGCGGCACCTCTTCAGCATTGTCGCGCGCGCAGCGCCGGGCCTCCGATCGCGCGCACGCCCTTTGCGCGGGGGGCTTCGGTAGCGAGCGGATCATTTCAAAGCCGGCATTTCCCTTTTTCCGGATCGACTCCGTCAGCCGCCCTGCGCCTTGGCGCGCTCGCGCGCCGCCGCCGTGCGCGTGGCTACGCGGTCGAGCAACGCGATCATGTCCTCGACCTCGGCGCGGTCGTAGCCCTGGGTGATGAACACGATCCTGCTGCGGCGGTCGTCGTCCGGCCAGCGCTCGAGAAAGGTAAGATTGTGCAGGAGCTGCTGGGCCCCCTGAATCACCGCCGGACGATCGGGTTCCTCGGCGACGTGGACGATGCCCTTCACGCGCAACAGATTCGGCCCGAGGTTCTGCTGCAGGGCGTCCAGCAGCAACTGCAGCGCTGCGCGCGGAATCGGCTTGTCGCGGGTAAAGCAGAACGAGGCGATGTCGCGGTCGTGCAGGTGGTGGTGGTCCTGCTCGTCATCGCCGTGATGGCGATCGTGCTCGTCGCCGTGCTCGTAGGCCGCGGCGTTGAGCCATGCGCGGGCGTCGGCCTTCGGATCGCCGGGCTTGAGCGCGTCGGCGCGCAGCAGGGCGCCGACGGCGAACGCCGGATCGTCGCTGCGCGCGATCTTCGCCGCCGGGTTCAGCCGACGCAGCCGCGCCGCCAGCGCCGTCTCCGCCGCCTTCGCCTTGTCCGCTTCGATCAGGTCGAGCTTGGTGACGAGGATGTGGTCGGCGAGCGCAACCTGGCGCACCGACTCGATGTGCTCGTCAAGCGTGTGCGAGCCGTTGACTGCGTCGACCGTCGCCGTCACCGCGCCGATGCGGTAGAGCCCGGCCAGCGTCGGATCGGACAAAAACGCCTGGATGAGCGGCGACGGATCGGCCAACCCCGAGGTTTCGATCACCACGTGATCGAAGCGCGGAATCCTGCCGTCTTCCCGCGAATGGTAGAGGTTGTTGAGCGTGACGACGAGATCGCCGAACACGGTGCAGCACAAGCAGCCGTTCTCCAGCACCATGATGGTGTCGTCGCTCTGCGCCGCGAGCATGTGATCGAGCGGGACTTCGCCGAATTCGTTGATCACCACGGCCGTGTTGGCCATTGCCGGATCGCGCAGTGCGCGGTTGAGCAGTGTCGTCTTGCCGCTGCCGAGAAAGCCGGTGAGGATGGTGACGGGTGTATGGGGCACGTCGGTTTCCTTGCGCCAATCAGGCTGGGGCGCGGCGATGGCTCAGATCGCTGCGGCTTGGGGATTATGTAGGCGCGTTAAGGCTCTGCCGCCAACTTGCGCGATCGTCACTGGACTGTTTGGCGGGCGGAACCGCACCGCTAGGCTCCCTCGAAGTGGCGGATCATAACCCGAGATCAGACAGACCGGGGTGATCACTCGGACGCGGGCCGGAGCGGTCCCAGTGAAATTTGCGCTCGGCCTCCTTGATCGGCAGGTCGTTGATGCTGGCGATGCGCCGGCGCATCAGCCCGTTGTCCGCGAATTCCCAATTCTCGTTGCCGTAGGAGCGAAACCAATTGCCCGAATCGTCGTGCCATTCGTAAGCGAAGCGCACGGCAATGCGGTTGTCGGTGAAGGCCCACAGCTCCTTGATCAGCCGGTAATCAAGTTCCCTCGCCCATTTTCGCCTGAGGAAGGCGACGATCTCGGCGCGGCCTTGGAAAAACTCCGAGCGGTTGCGCCAAACGCTGTCGGGCGTGTAGACGAGCGCGACGCGCTGCGGGTCGCAGGAATTCCAGCCGTCCTCGGCGCCGCGGATCTTCTGTATCGCCGTCTCGCGGGTGAAGGGCGGAAAGGGCGGCCTGCTTTCGGACATGACCTTCTCCGTGCTCGACGCGGGCGCCCGGCAAGCGCCGCCGTGGCCGGACCCGTTGGCTCGGCACCCCCGCCGCCGCGGGGCGCAACGACGCCTAAAACACGTCGCAGCCGGGCAGCCCGCAGGAAATGAGCTTGTGCGAGGGGAAGTTGGTGATGATCTGGCAGCCGTCCTTGGTGACCACAACCTCCTCCTCGATGCGCGCGGCGCCGGAGCCGTCCTCGGCGCCCTTCCAGGTCTCTAGCGCGAACACCATGCCTTCCTTGAGCGGGGTGTTCTGCCCGGTGTAGCGCTTGGAGATGATCGGCCGCTCCCATAGCGACAGCCCTACGCCGTGGCCGTACTGCAGCAAAAACGCCTCGGCCTCGTCGCGGTAGCCGAATTCCTGCGCGTCCGGCCATACCTGCGCCACCTGATCCGGGGTGATGCCCGGGCGGATCATGTCGATCGAGGCGGAAATCCACTTCGACGCCGTCTCATAGGCGTCGATCTGATACTTGTTCGGCTCGCCGCAGATGAAGGTCCGGTAGTAGCAGGTCCGGTAGCCGTTGAACGAGTGCATGATGTCGAGGAACACCATGTCGCCCGGCTGGATGAGGCGGTCGGAAAAAGTGTGCGAATGCGGCCGGCCGCGCTGGCCCGACACCGAGTTGACGCACTCGACCCGCTCGGAGCCCAACCTGAACAGCCGGTCGTTGGCGATGGCGACCAGCTCGTTCTCGCGCGCGCCCGGGCGGATGGCGCGGGCGATGTCGACGTAGGTGGCATCGACCATGGCGCAGGCCATTTTGAGGAGCTCGATTTCATCGGGGGTTTTCACCTCGCGGGCGTCGAGCATGGCCTGCTGGCCGTCCACCACCTCGATGCCTTCCTTCTCCAGCGCGCGCAGCATCGGCAACTCCATGAGATCGATGCCGAGCGGCTCCTTGTCGATGCCGAGCTTGACGAGGGTCTTTTTTATCTGCTTGGCGAAGTCGCCCTGGATGTTGAGTTGCGGCGGCAGCCCGCCCTGCATGGTGGAGATCGGGGCGGCGACGTTGTCGGCGATCCACGGCGACGAGATGCGCTTGGCCGGCGGCGCCGGGTCCCACAGCAGCGGCTCGCCCTGCACCGGGCAAAGCGCGTAGCGCATGAACTTGTCGCGCGCCCATTCGCCGATGTGGGTGCCGGTGATGTAGCGGATGTTGTCGAAATTGAAGGCGAGCACGGCGCCGAGCCCGGCGTGGCGGATCGCCGCCTGCGCGCGCTTGACGCGGTCCTTGTGCAGGCGGTCGTAATCAATGCCCTTTTCCCAGTCCTTGGCCATCATCCCCCAGGACGCGGTCGCTTGCGCGCGGTTGTATCTCATCGCTGTTTCCTCACGTTTCCATGCCGCCGGCGCCAGACGATTTCACCGGGACCCTACCGCCATGACCATTAGCGTATGGCGCCGGCGGCGAAAACGGGGATTTTCAACGTCGGCGGAAAGCTGGTAGGGCTTTGCCGGAAAAGCTCGACTTGATTGGCCAGGAAACGAACATGACGATTGCGGTAGTGGGTGCAACCGGAAATACCGGGCGGGCGGTGGTGAACGAGCTGAGGCAGTTGGGTCGCGACCCGCTGTGCATCGTGCGCAACGCCGACAAGGCGCGTCAGGTTCTCGGCGCCGACAGCAAGCTCGCGGTCGCGGAACTGACCGACAAGGCGGCGGTGGAAAAGGCCTTGCGCGGCGCCGAGGCCGTCTTCCTGACCACCGGGGTCAACCCGCTCCTCGCCGAGCAAAACAACAACGTGCTGGATGCCGCGCTGCAGACCGGCGTTCGCTACGTCGTGCGCCTGTCCGCCGGCCGCTCGGTGGTCGGCGCGGATTCGCCGGCGCCGGCCGGCCGCGCTCACCACGCCGTCGACCAACGGTTGCGCGACAGCAAGCTCGGCTGGGTGATCCTGCGTCCGGGCCTGTTCATGCAGAACGTGCTCGCCCAAGCGGCGGGCATCAAGAACGACTCCAAGATGGTGATGCCCTACCCGAAGGATTTCCGGCTGGCGCTGATCGACGTGCGCGACACCGGCGCGCTTGCCGCGCGCATCCTGGTCGATCCCGCCCCGCACGCCGGCAAGGAATACGACTTCACCGGCGCGATGACCTCTTTTGGCGCGTTCGCCGACACCTTCTCGCAGGTGCTGGGACGCCCGATCGCCTACGTCGGGGTCACGCCCGAACAGGCCGCCGAAGCTATGAAGGCGCGCGGCCTGCCGGACTGGCTGGTGGCGCATGCCCTCGCCATTGGGCGCATCGGCAACGCCGGCGGCTTTTCCACCGAGAACACCAAGCCGATCCAGGACATCGTCAAGCGGCCGCCAACCACCGCCCGTCGCTTCGTCGAGGATCACAAGGCACTGTTCGCATGACAGCCAGCGCGACGCCGCCCGAGCAAAAGGCGACGGCCGATAACCTCTCCGGCGGCTGCGCCTGTGGGGCGCTCCGCTATCGCCTGCTTTCGCCGCCCATGTTCGTGAACTGCTGCCATTGCCGCGACTGCCAGCGGCAAACTGGAAGCGCCTTCGTGCTCAACGCCCTGATCGAAGCCGACCGGGTGGCGCTGTTGTCCGGCGAAACCGAAGGCATCGCGGTGCCGACCGACAGCGGCCGGCCGCACACGATCTACCGCTGCCGCGCGTGCCGGACCGCGATATGGAGCGTCTATGGCGGCGTCGACAAGCTGAACTTCGTTCGCGTCGGCACGCTTGACAATCCGGCGGCGCTCCCGCCGGACGTGCATATCTACGTCCGCTCGAAGCTTCCCTGGATCGCCCTGCCCGCGGACGTTCCCGCTTTCGAGGCCTATTACGACTCGCGAAAGCTTTGGCCGGCGGCGAGCCTGGAGCGCCGGCGCGCGATCTTCGGCTGAACCGGCTTGGCCGAAGCGATCGCGAGCCGAGCGGACCGGCGTCTCGGCCTCATCCCCTGCGCGCGCGCGCGCTCGCAGGGCGCCACGCGGTCCTTACGTCAGACCGCTGGCGCGGGCCTGATCCTTCGCCATCACCGCCCAGTCATGGTCGGCTTCGCCGTGGGCCATGGCGCCAACCAGACGGTCGCGCCAAACGTTGCCGCTCGGCAGCGGCACGCCGACCGCTTCCCCGGCGGCGAGCGCGAGATTGGCGTCCTTCAAACCGTTGGCGGCACGCTGCCCGGCCGGCAGGTAACGCTGCTCGGCGATCAACTTGCCGTAAATCTTGTAGGCGCCGCCGCCGAACAAGCCTTCCGTCAGAACGCCCAGGAATGTCTCCGGCGCCACGCCGTATTTGCGGACCAGTGCAAAGCCTTCGCCCATGGCCTCGATGGCGCAGCCGAGCACGAAGTTGTTGGCGATCTTGATCGCCGCGGCAGCGACCGGGTCGATACCGGCTTCGACGATGCGTCCGGCGATCGCCGCCAGCAGCGGCCGGCAGCGCGCGACCGCGTCCGGCGGGCCGCCGACCACCATGCCGGCCTGGCCGGCGGCGACGACCTCCGGTCGGCCGAGCATCGGCGTCGCCAGCAACACCTGCCCGGCCTCGCCATGTCGGTCGGCGAGCCGGCGAATGGCCGCAACACCGTGGGTGCCGGCGCAGACGTGAATGCCGCCCTTCGGCAGCGCATCCTTCAAGCCGCCGGGCTGGTCGACGACCTCCGTGACCGCGGCGTCGTCGGTGAGCATGGTGAAGACGGCGGCGCCGAAATTCGCCGCCTCCTTGATCGAGCCGAGCGGCCTGGCGCCGCGCTCCACCAGCGGCTTCAACTTGGCCGCGGTGCGGTTGTAGACGCCGACCTCGTGATTGCCGTCGATGAGGCGGCGCGCCATGGCTTCGCCCATGCGGCCAAGCCCGATGAATCCGACCTTCATGAACGCTCTCCGTTCAAACGAGCTGGCCGCGCACCCAGTCGAGCTCGCGGCAGATGTAATCGACGATGTCGCCGCTCTTGAGGCTCTCGGGCAGCATGTCCCAGGTGTAGGTCTCCACTTCGAGATGGCGCGACAGCGGCTTTGCCTTGTGGAAGCGCAACGCCTCGGCGATGGCGAACCGCGTGGTGCGGAACGCGCCGAGATCGTCGAGGAAAACCGGGACGTGAATGTGGGTGCGCCACTCGCGCGGCCCCGGATCCTTCTCGAACGCGGCGATGGCGTCGTCGACATTGAGGAAGCGGTTGAGCTTGCCGTTTCTCTTTTCCAGGGTCTGCGTCAGGTAGATGGTCTTGGCGTAACGCTTGAGCGTGTCGACGACGGCTTGCGTCACCTGCGGGATGTGCAACGCCGCGGCTTCCTGCAGCTTGAAGATCGGAATCCCGGCATCGACCAGCTTCTGCAGCGACTCGCCGATGTTCTCGTATTCGACCGCCTGGTGGCAGATGTCGTAGACGATGCCGAGATGCCGGCGCAGCGCCTCGTTTGCCTCCGAGATCGGAAGATGCGCGAGCTTGGCCAGTTTTTCCACCGCGGCGCCGCAGTAGAGGTGACGATTGAAGTAGTCGATCGTCTCCTCGGTGGTCTCAAGGAAACAGAACGGCTCAGGCTCGAGCGCGAGCTGCACCGTACGGCCGGTCCTGGCCGCAAGTTCGACCAGATGCGCGACCACGCGCAGCACGTGGTCGGTATAGCTTGCGACCACGTCGTCGCCGGTCACGCGGGGCTTGAAGCCGAGCGGGGCACTCTGGATCGACGGGGCGATGCCGGGCGGGCAGACGTCGGCCAGGACGTCGGCGACGTTGATGGTGTAGCGGCTGCGCTCCGGCGAGCGCCAGTCCGGCTCGTACACCTGCTCCTTGACTGTCGTGCCCTTGAAGGCGCCATAGGGAAAGGCGTTGGCGGTGTAAATGTACATGTCGTTGTCGGCGAGAAATTTCTTCAGCTTGTCGCGCGCGGCGGCGCTGCCGGCGAGCGTCTGCGCCGAGCTGGCCGACAGCCGGATGCAGACGCCGAAGGCACGATTGCCGGCGATCCGCGCCTTCACCTGCGGCAGATAGGTGTTGAGCGAATTCCATAACTGCTCCCAATCGTCGGCCGGATGCACCAACGTCGAGTATGTCAAATGGCCGAGCCCGTTGCCGAGGTCCATGTCGTGTGCCTTTTGCTGAGGTTACGTCACCGAGAGCGTGCGCAAGGCTGCGCCGCGAACGGCAACTGATCGCGCCGACTCATCGTTCGGTGGCGCGCCCTCGGACCACGGTTCGATCCGCTGCCGCGCCATCATTGCACGCGTTCAACCTTGCCCGAGGCCGCCGAGCGGATGATGGCCTCGGTGGCGGCGACGCCGTGAATCACCTGGTCGAGCGGAATCGGATAGGCGGGACCTCCGGCGGCCGCCTTGGCAAACGCTTCGAGCGCCGCGCGGGAGATGTCCAGCGTCGCCGCCTGCCAGATCTTGGCCTCGCCCTTTGTCGGCTGGAATTTGCAGGTGCCGAACAGGCGCGTGCGCCGCTCCTCCGACGACGCGCCCACCACGTGGGTGACGCCTTCGAGCCGCAGCCAGCCCTTGGAGCCGAAAACCTGGAAGGAAAAACCGGGACCCGTCGTCGTCATGGTGCCGAGATAGCCGGACATGCCCTCCTTCATGCGCACGAGGATCGAGGTGGTGTCGTCGGCGTCGATCGGGGCCGCGCGGCGGAAGCTTTGGGCGAAGGCGTGATCGATCGGGCCGCACAGGTCG
>Ga0070738_10005334_pt1 | contig 14355 bp, 6 predicted proteins | sample Coa_R2_2_FD_66446 | JGI IMG/M metagenome (GOLD analysis project Ga0070738, IMG submission 66446) | Surface soil microbial communities from Centralia Pennsylvania, which are recovering from an underground coalmine fire - Coalmine... | ecosystem: Environmental > Terrestrial > Soil > Unclassified ...
CGTCGACAGCGCCATCCTCTTGTCGGACTTGCTCGGCTCGCCGCCGACGCCGGTGATGCTGTTCCTCGGCTGCTTTCGGTCGGAAGACGCCGAGGGCAGCCCCTTCCTCAGGGAGCTCCGCAAGTCGATTGCCGGCGGCGGCTGGTCGGGATTGGACCACCGCGAGCTGGCCGTCGAGGAGCTTCCCCAGTCCGAGGCGCGCGAGCTGGCACTCGTCCTGCTGGGGCGCGAGGATGCCCTCGCCCGCGCCCAGGCCCACATGGTGGCGCGCGAGTCGGGGGGGAACCCCCTGTTCATCGACGAGCTGATCAAGCACATCCAGGCCGGCGCGGTGACCGATCGCTGGGACGCGATCGGCCGGCTGGATCTCGACGAAGTGCTCTGGGCGCGGATCCAGGGCCAGCCGGAGGAGGCGCAGCGCCTGCTGGGAGGCGTGGCGGTCTCGGGTCGTCCGATCCGCCAGGCCCTGGCCTTCCAGGCCACCGAGCTGGGTGCCGGCGGCCGGGCGGCCCTGGCCTCACTCCGCGCCGCGCGGCTGGTCCGGTGCATCGGTGAAGCCGAGCACGAGGCGATCGAGACCTATCACGACCGGATCCGGGAGACGGTCGTGGCCCACCTGGCGGCGGACCTCGTCCGATGGCACCACCAACGGCTGGCGCTGGTGTTGTCCACCGCCGGGGCGGTCGACCCCGAGGTCCTCGCCGAGCACTCTCGCGGCGCCGGCGACCTGGCCCGCGCGCGCGACTACTACACTCAGGGGGCCGACCTGGCGGCCGCGGCCCTGGCGTTCGACCACGCGGCGGGGCTCTATCGGATCGCGCTGGAGCTGGAGCCGGGTCCGCCGGCCCAGGCGCGATCGCTCTGGAGGAGGTTGGGCGACGCCCTGGCCAACGCCGGCCGCGGGGCCGACGCGGCCGAGGCCTACCTGACGGCATCGGAATCCGCGCCGGCAGCCGAGACCCTGGAGCTGAAGCGGCTGGCCTCGACCCAGCTCTTGATCAGCGGGCACCTCGAGGAAGGGTTGGCCCTGCTCCGCACGCTCTTCCGCCTGCTGGGCATGACCATGCCCGAGACGACTCGAGGCGCCCTGGCTTCGCTGATCTGGCATCGGGCCTTGCTCCGGCTTCGCGGCGCGCGGTTCCGGGCCCGCGACGACAGCGAGATCTCTCCGATGGAGCTGACCCGGATCGACCTCTGCTGGTCGGCCGTCGCGGGTTTGAGCGTGATCGAGCCGGTGCGCGGCGCCGAGTTCCAGACCCGAGGGCTGCTGCTGGCGCTGCGGGCCGGCGAGCCCTTCCGGATCGCCCGTGCCCTCGCCATGGAGGCCGCGCATCGAGCCACGGTCGGAGTCACCGCGCAACCCCAGGTCACCGCCCTGCTCAAGACCGCCGCGACCCTGGCTGAAGAACTCCAGTCGCCGCAGGCCCGCGGGATGGTCCAGCTGGTCCGGGGCGTCAGCTCGTACTTGTTCGGACGCTGGCAGGCCTCCCAGGCGTCGCTCGACGAGGCCGAGCGGCTCTTCCGCAACCATTGCACGGGCGTCGCCTGGGAACGCGATACCGGGCACAACTTCGCCCTCTGGGCGCTCTGGCAGATGGGCCAGCTGGCCGAGCTCAAACGCCGATGGACCGTGCTGCTCCGCGAGGCCCAGGAACGCGGCGATCTGTACGCCACCGCCACGCTGACCACGTTCCCCATGACCATCATCAAGCTGGCCGCCAACCAGCAACCCGAGCTGGAGGCGGAGCTCGAGGAGCGGCTCAGCCGTCGCGGCGGTCAGCCCTTCAACCTCCAGCACTCCAACGCGTTCGATTCGCTGATCTACCTGGACCTCTATCGCGGCGACCTTTCCCGCGCGTGGGTGCGCCTCAACACGCTCTGGCCCCAGTATGGTCGCTCGTTGCTCTTCCGCGTCCAGGTGATCCGCATCCAGATGCTCGAGCTGCGGGCGCGGTGCGCGATCGCTGTGGCGGAACGGTCCGATCAGCCCGCGCCCTTGCTCCTCCAGGCCAGGAGGGACGCCCAGAGGCTCCAGCGCGAAGGACAACCTTGGGCCGTGGCCCATGCCCATTACGTGCGCGCCGCCATCGCCGCGTGCGAGGAAGACGCAGCGCGCTGCGGCGCCGAGCTCGACTCGGCCGCGAGACTTTATGACCAGGCCGAGATGCCGCTCAACGCCCAGATCATGCGGTTCCGGCTCGGCGAAGTCCAGGCCGGCGACGAGACCCGCGCGCTCCGCGACGACGCGGAGCTCTGGATGCGCGACCAGGGGATCGTCGTACCGGCACGCTGGGCCGGCATGTACGCGCCGGGGTTCTCACGGATCAGCAGCGAGTCGACCGAGACCAGCGTCTGAGCCGGCTCACGGCAGAAGGATACTCCCATCCCGCGGCGGCAGCGGGAGCTGGAGCTCAGCCCCGTGGGACAGGAAGAATTCCAGGCCGAGCAGGATTGGGGTCTTCTGCCCAGGCGGATCGCTCTGGGCGAACTTGGCCAGCAGTGACAAGGGACCGTGGAGAAGCGGCGGCTGGTCGGTCATGAACCAGAAATCAATCCGACCCAGATCGCATGGTTGGCCCGCCCAACTCGTCCGCCCGCCTGGGATCGGCTACCAAACCAGGCGTTGGTGATGAAGGTAGTATGGCACCACGGAGAGCGGCGCGCCTGTGTCCAGCCAGCAAGGTTCTTGGGCGGACGCGGAGCCTGGAGGCTTGGTACCGAAATAGAGTTGCACCACGAGGCGCGCCACCGGGAATGAGATCCCGCTCAAAGAGATCTGTCGGATCGACCATCCCACAGGGGTCCTGGCCCAGTTCGAGGGAGAAGCCATGCTTCCTCCAACTCAGGGTGATCACTCAATGGGGGATTTCCCACATCCCGGGATCCGGCACGAGGACCACCACGAGATGCTGCCATGGCACCCCGACCTCCTTCGCTGCGTGTTCAACCAGGGCTTGCCGGTCATCGCCGGCCGCGATGATCCGCTTGTTATGCAACACCACCAGCTTCCCGTAATAATCAGGGTTTTCCTGCACTTCTGGAGCGTGTTGACCCCAATTGGAGTCCTCCGTCATCCGCTGTTCCAGCTCGGATAATCTGCGTAGTTGCATGATGCGCTCGCCCCAGGAGGTGGATTGAGATCCCCCATCCTACCACAAGTCCGATCACTCTCCCACCAGCGCCCGCCGGACGCGCCGCACCGTCTCGACATAAGCCGGCGGCAGTTTGATCGCTCCACCCTGCTCCGACCACCAGCGGGGCGTCTCGGTGTAGATCCAGACGAACTCATCAGCTTGTTCCAGCGCCGCGCGGAGGCTGGTCTCGAGCCGGGCGGGGGAGAAGTAGTTCTTCTCGAGGTCGTCGGTTTGCCACTTTTTTTTCCGCCAGTCGTAATCGAGCCAGAGTCCGAAGCCGGCAGAGACCACGCGGTGATAGGCCGCGCGGTCGGCGGCCAGGGCCGCGGCGTCGGCCGCGATGGCCCGGTGGGCCCGGATGAAGGCGCCGGCGTCGCGATAGCCGTAGGACATCTCGTGGCCGTCGACGATCCGGGCCTTCCCCTCGGCGGCGTCGATCATGCCATTGAGGAAGGGGACGAGGAGTCCGTAGCGGCACTCGGCCAGCGGTTTCTTCCCCTGGTCGCTCTGCTTCCAGAGCAGGCTATGCCCGAAGGTCAAGAACACGGTCAGGTCGGGGAAGCCGTCCTGGAAGGCCGCCATCACCTCCCGACCGCGTCGACGGGCCTGGTCCGCGTAGTCGGACCAGGTGCGTCGCTCCGCGTGGCGCTGCTTCGCGTAGTCGAAGAGGTGCCCCTCATATTGCTCGGTATCGAGGAGGATTCCACGGCCGTTTCCCGCCCGCGCGAGCTGGGCGGCCAGGCGGGCATTGCTCACGACCGACCCGTAGTCATCGAACCAGTCGAGGTCGGCCGGCGTCACGTTGAACCGGAGGAAATTGTGACGGAATCGTGTTCCGGTCGCGGCAATCGACTCCAGGTCCTGGCGCGCCGGCTCGAGCTCATCCCGCGTGAACGTCCGCCGGCCCCAGCCGAGCCAGGTGAGGCTCGCGGGCGATCCTTGGGCTCGGCGCGCCTCGACGTGGAAGACGCAGCCGTCGAACGGCGTCGCCTCGAGCTGGGCCAGATGCCGGCGCAGGAAGCTCGTGCCCGGCTCGTCCCAGCCGAACTCGAGGAGTGTCCGGGCCGGCGCGCCGGTCGTGGCCCCGGGAGCCCGCCGCGACTGTTCCGGGAAATCCTGGCGGTACCGCGCCTCCAGGGCCGGGAAATCGGCCGGCATCAGGTAGATCTTACCGCGGATGGTCTTCGATTCGCCCGGCTTCAGGCCGCCGATCCGGAAGTCGGAATGAAGGCAGACGATGACGCCCTGGAACAGCTCCTGGTAGGGCTCCCAGGCCGTCGCTAGCAGCTCCTGCCCGTCAGCCGAGACGCAGCCGATCAGTCCGTTGGAGGGGAGAATCGAGCTTAATGGCCGCGGGTTGACGTCGTTGCGGTTGACGCCCTCGGGGCACCAGACCTGGCCGGGAGTGTACAGCGCCGAGCGAGCCCAGGGCGTCGTGGGCAGGCGAGTCGGCCGGCCGTCGCGGTAGAGGAAGCAGCGCGGCAGGTAGGCCTCCGAGGCGCGTTCCGCCTTCGTGCCGGCGTACCGCTCGACGCGGATGCAAGGCTGGGCCCAGTGCGCCTGCGAGTCGATCCGCGTGGGGTTGGTCGCGACCACCCGGAACTCCACTTCATCGCGACCGGCTCGGATCTCGTGGTCGACCACGACGCCGTCCTCCAGGCGCGACTGGAGCCGGAGCTGACGGCCGTCCGGGCTGGACTCGACGAGCTTCGTCTGGTGCGGGATCACCGTCTGTTTCCAATCCCGACGGGTCGAGCCCGGCCGGCAAAATGCCTCGATGTACCAGACCTCGAGCGCGCCACCGGGGAGGTGCGCCCCGTGGATGGTCAACATCTCCTTGTCCCAGCTCAAGGATAGGGTCCGGTCGCCTGCGCCGGCCGCGGTTGCCGCTGCCATCGAGGTGACCCAGGACAGGACGATTCCAGCTCCGATTCGCCTTCGAGCGCGCGCCATGATCCGCCCTCCCCAGCCGAAGTGATCCGAGCCCCTCAGCGCCGCGATCCCGGCAGGATGCGCCGTTCCACGCGGCGGAGCAGAGGTTCCACCCAGTGAGCCACCGCGATCCCGGTGAGGACACCGAGGCCATCGATCAGGAAGTCCCCGATCTCACCATCACGGTGGATCGCGGGCACGAGGGCCTGGACGACCTCGGTCAGGGCCGCCACGGCGACTCCCGCGAGGAACACCCACGCGTGCCGACGCCGCGATTCGCCAACACGGAGCCAAAGGATGGCGAACCCGACGAAGATCCCCCAATGGACCAGCTTGTCGAGGTATGGGATCTTGAAGACCGGCGCCCGCCCCTCAACGTCCTGCACCAACTCACCGGGGAGCCAGCACACGATCAGAATCGCGAGCGTCCAGAGGACGGACATCACCAGCCGGAAGATCCACAGGACGCGCCGATCGGTCGGAGCACGCGTCGCCAGTTCCGTCGTGCCTGGGCTGAGGGAAGGGGAATCCACCGCTCAATGTCTCCTCTGGGGTTATGTCGGGATCGCGCCGGGCCGGCTTCCATGGTAACGGGTTGCTCCCCAGCCTGACGAGGGAGGCCGGAGGCGGAGGTCCGCGCTCGGTTCGAGCCTGGTGAAGACCACGGCCTGCCGCGAACCGAGCCGGCTGAAGCTGCGACTGTCGTGGTGACAGGCCGTTGGGCAGAGACGTCATGAGGCGACGGGCCTCTTCCCTCACATCAGGCCGCCCCAAGCCCACATTCGGACGCGCCATTCCTTCCCGATCCCCCGCGCCGACCCCGGCCCGCGTGACGGGTGGAAGGACGCTTCGGACCCCTCTTTCCGGTCTCTGAAACGCCATTTTTGGGAAGAATCTCGTTTTTTTTCCCCCGAAACCGCAGCGGCGCCCTATGTCATGAAGTATGGGCAACGTCAGGAACGAGTCGCCCTGCGAGACCGTCCACTGGCTCGATCGGCTCCAGGGCGAGCCGATCGGAGTCGTAATCCGTTTGACGACAATGGTCTTCATCGTTGAGTCCGGATGACTCCCAGTCGTCAGCCCGGTCATGACCGGGAGTCAGGCGCGGCGAGTGCCACCGCCCTGCATCCCCTCCGAATCCCCCGGATCGGCGCTTGGACGTGGATGCTTGAAGTCATGGCTGCACCAAGTTTCTCCAACCGACCGAGGCCGGGTCCCGATGACCGCGAGCTGGCGCCGGTCGCTGTGGGGAAGTTGCTGCTGGCGCTGGCCGGCGCGACGACGCGAGGGGTGGTGGAGTTGCCGGACACAAGGAGCGAGCCATCGCAGTTCGCCCGGGTATGAAAGAGATGTTCATCGCAAGATTTGGTTGATCATCACGGGAGCACACGGGAGCAAAGGAACCATGATTCGCAACGGAGCGAGGGCTCAGCGGAGAGGCGGGCGAGGCACGGGCGAGGGCCGGCAAGGCCGACGGCGGCAGACGCGACCCGCGGTGATGGCGCTGGAGGACCGCAGGTTGATGGCCACATTCCTCGTGACCAACACCGCCGACAGCGGCCCCGGCTCGCTGCGCGCCGAGATCGACCTGGCGAATGCGAACCCGGGAGCCAACACGATCGAGTTTGACAGCACCAACGCGTTCCAGACGGCGCAGACGATCACCCTGACCAGCGGCCAGCTCGAGCTGAGCAACACCAGCGGGACCCAGACGATCCTGGGGCCGCCGGCAGGCGTGACAGTCAGCGGCGGTGGCCTGAGCCGGGTGTTTCAGGTCGATGAGCAGGTCACGGCGTCGATCTCGGGACTGACGATCACAGAAGGCGGCGTGACCAGCCCCGGCGGCGGCTTGACCAACGACGGCACGCTCACGTTGACCAACTGCTCCATCAGCGGCAATACCGCATCGAGCGGCGGTGGCGTGTACACCGGCCAGTACGGCACGACGACCCTCAACAACTGCACCATCAGCGACAATTCCGCCCTCAGGAATGGAGGCGGGTTGTACGACTTCCTCGGTACGACGACCCTCAACAACTGCACCGTGAGCGGTAACTCCGCCCTTGGGAACGGAGGCGGGCTGTACGACTTCGTCGGTGCGACCACGATGTCCGACGTCGTTGTCCAGGGAAACCTCGCCGCGAGCGGCGGCGGCCTGGCCATTTTCTTCGGCACGACTTCGTTCACCAACTGCTCCTTCAGCGGGGACGTCGCCTCTGTGAGCGGCGGCGGCCTGTACAACAAGGGAGGCACGACCACGCTGACCGGCTGCACGATCAGTGGAGAGAGGGCCGCAGTCAATGGGGGTGGGCTGTACAACAACGACTACGGTTCGACCACGCTCACGAACTGCACCGTCAGCGACAACTCCGCCTCTCTCAACGGCGGCGGCCTGGCCAATTCCAGCGGCACGACCACGCTCTCCGACTGCACCGTCAGCGGCAACTCGTCAGGGCACGGTGGCGGCGTGTGCAATCTCAAGGGCACGACCACGCTCGACAACGCCGAGATCCGCGCCAATTCCGCCAACGACGGTGGCGGCCTGGCCACTTACGGCGGCACGACCACGCTCTCCGACTGCACCGTCAGCGGCAATACCGCCGCCGGGGAAGCCGGTGGCGTACTCGACAACTCGGGAACGACCAATCTGCTCAATTCCACCGTGAGCGGCAACACCGCCGCCTCGAGCGGCGGTGTGGGCACCGACCACTACGGCACGACCACGATGACGGACTGCACCGTCAGCGGCAATGCTGCCAGCGGCAACGCCGGCGGCGTGGGCACCGACAATAGCTCGACCACGATGACGGACTGCACCGTCAGCGGCAACTCGTCGGTGAGTGGCGGCGGCCTGTACACCGACAACAACGGCGCGGCCACGCTGACCAACTGCACCGTCAGCGGCAACGCCGCTCGCGACAATGGCGGCGGCCTGTACAACACCAGCGGCGGCATGACCACGCTGACCGACGACACCGTCAGCGCCAACTCCGCCGGCATCTCCGGCGGCGGCCTTGACAACCTCGATGGCACTGTGACCATCGGCAACACCATCCTGGCGAAGAACACGGCCGCCACCAGCGGACCCGATGCACTCGGAACCGTGGACTCACTGGGTACCAACCTGGTCGGCGAGACGGACGGCAGCTCCGGATGGGTCGCCTCCGACTTGACCGGCACCAGCGCCCAGCCGCTCAACCCCCTGCTGGCACCCCTGGGCAATTACGGCGGCCCAACCCAAACGATGGCCCTCCTGCCCGGCAGCCCAGCCATCGACGCGGGCAATAACGCCCTCATTCCCGTCGGTGTCACCACCGACCAGCGCGGCCTCCCTCGCATCGTCAACGGCGTCGTGGACATCGGCGCCTCCGAGTCGAGCCAGTTCACCATCGCCGTCACTTCGGGAAGCAACCAATCCACAGGCATCTTCACAGGCTTCCCCGCCCCCCTGGTCGCGACGGTCACTGCCAATAACCCGCTCGAGCCCGTGGCCGGGGGCTTGGTCACCTTCACCCCGCCGCAGAGCGGGGCGTCGGCGATCCTGACTGGAAGCCCGGCCACGATCAGCGCCAACGGCGAGGCGAGCGTCACCGCCACCGCCAACGGCACCGTCGGCAGCTACATTGTCTCGGCCGGAGCGCGGGGCATCTCGAACACCGCGGATTTCAACCTGACCAATCAAGCGATCCCGATCATCACGACGACGCCGAGCGTGACCTCGGTCACCCTGGCTACATCACCAGTGATCTTGAAGGACGCGGCGGTGCTCTCAAACGGCTACTCCGAAACCGGCACGGTCACCTTCACCCTCTATCTGGGCACCACGCTGGTGGACACCGAGACGGTGTCGGTCAGCGGCAACGGCAGTTACACGACGCCGACGGGCTACACGCTGCCGACGACGGGCACTGTGACCGGGACCTATCAGTGGGATGCGAGCTACGGCGGCGATACCTTCAATACTCCAGCGAGCGAGAACAATGCCTCGATCGAGCAAGTGACGGTGAGCCCTGCGAGCCCCACTCTGGTCACCGCTGCCGGCGCCGCTATCACGCTCAGCAATGCCACACCCCCGACACTCAACGACTCGGCCGCCGTCGCTGGCGGTTATGGACCAACGGGTACGATCACCTTCACGCTCAACGCCCCGGCGGCGCTGGGCGGGGCCGTGGTCTACACGGACCAGGTCACTGTCAACGGCAATGGCACCTACACCACAAGCCAGGGCGAGCACCCCGGCGGCTACGTGCTGCCAAGCAGCGGCACGGTGACCGGGAGCTATACCTGGCACGCCAGCTACGGCGGCGACAGCAACAACGACACGGCCAACGACCAGGGCGGCACCGCCGAGGAGCAGACCGTCAGCCCGGCCAGCCCGTCCCTGGCCACCACCCCCAGCCCGTCCAGCGGCACCTTGGGTTCGACCTCAATTACCATCAGCGGAACCAAGTATCTGGACCCGACCGGGAACGGCTTCACGTCCGCGGACACTCCCCAGAGCGGCGTGACCATCGACCTTTACCAGCAGGTCGGCGGCAGCGAGACGCTGGTCGCCACGACGACGACCGCGCGCAACGGCACCTACAGCTTCTCGGTCAGCCCAGGCACGTACAATGTGCAAGAGTCGGTGCCGTCGGGTTATGTCCAGACTGGCGGCGGGCCGAACGGGAGCACCGGAAACACCTATTACACAGTCGTCGCCACGAGCGGACACAGCTACTCCGGTTACGATTTCGCCGACTACCTGATCCCCACGTGCACGCCCACCAATGTCTGTTACAAGGTGACCACCCCGAGCAACTGTTCCACGACGGTGACGAACCTCGCCGGCAACACGCAGCAAGGGGACACGGTTACGGTCACGTTCACCGTGCCATCGGGTATGAACGACCAGCTCACCCTGGTGAGTTATCTCGCGCCGGGACCCAGCTTCAGCGACTCCACAGCTTACCAGCAGGTGATCTATCAGCAGGCAACCGGGACCTTCACCCCGGGGCCGCATTCGCTGACGATCCGGCTCCCGAACAGCTATTACCAGATTGATTTCATCTGCGGCGCCGCGCTAACCCAGTTGGAGCCGATCGAGAACGGTAATGCGTATGGTCCGGACAGCGCCGAGATTCTCTATCACGCCCAGGATCGCTACATCTCAGGGGACAACGGGGGTACCACCGTTCCCAATCCCATGCCGACACCGAGTCCCGGGCCCACACCATCGAGTCCGACGACGACGACACCCACGTCCACGTCGACCCTGACCGACACGGCCGTGCTCTCCGGCGGCTACCATGAGACCGGTACGATCACCTTCACGTTGGTCGCGCCGGGTGGAAGCCCGGTGGATACGGAGACCGTCACGGTCAACGGCGACGGCACGTACACGACGCCGAGGGGCTACACGCTGTCCCCCTCCAGCGCGACCGGTACCTACCAGTGGGTGGTAGTCTACAACGGCGATCCGAACAACAACGGCGTTACGAGCCTCCTCGGCAGCGAGCCGGTGTCGGTTCAGGCGGCCAGCCTGACAATCGCGACCACGCCCGGCGGCTCCGTGACGATTGGTTGCGGCACCAATCTGACCGACTCGGCGACTCTCTCGGGCGGCAACAATCCGACCGGGACGATCACCTTCTACCTGTTCGCGCCGGGAGTGACCCCCAACGGGGCCGACAGCAACAACGTCTACAGCGACTCGGTCACGGTCGCCGGCGACGGCACCTACACCACCAGCATGGGCAACAACCCCGGTGGCTCCGCACCGACGGCGGCCGGCACCTACCAGTGGGTGGCCGTCTACAGCGGCGACAGCGAGAACGCAGGGGTCACGAGCCCCTTCGGCAGCGAGCCCGAGTCGGCGGCGGCCAGCCCGGTCGGGGCGGGTCAATTCGCAACCATCGGCTTCTGGCACAATCAGAACGGCCAGGCCGTGATCGACAGTTTCAACGGTGGTTCGACCCAGAGGCGGCTGGGTAACTGGCTGGCAAGCAACTTCCCGAACCTCTTCGGGACATCGAATCCGTACACCGACACGAGTCTCGCCGGCCTGACCAACGCCCAGATCGCCCAGGTCTACACCAACCTCTGGACCCCGAACGGCGTGACCAAGAACACCTATGTGCAGGCGTTCGCGGTCGCGCTGGGCATCTACGCCGACACCACCTCGCTGGGCGGAGACGCGACTGCCCAGAGGTACGGCTTCTCCATCACCGCCGCAGGGGGTGGGCCGGCGACGTTCAACGTCGGGAGCAACGGCGCGGCGTTCGGAGTGGCCAACAACACCAACCTGTCGGTAACCACGGTCCTACAGATCCTGAATAACAAGTTCAGCGCCTCGACCGGCAACTTCTACGGCGGGAACCAGGCCAGTACGAGCGCTGCCAACAATGTCGTGAACGGCATCAACACGGCGGGCGATCTCACCAACACCGTGGCCTTGTCTGCGCCTGCCGGCACGAATGCCTACACTCCGGCCCAGATCCGGGCCGCTTACGGGATCAGCAGTCTGTCGGAGGATGGCACCGGCCAGACCATCGCCATCGTCGACGCCTACGACGATCCCAGCATCGACCAGGCTGTGGACGCGTTCGACTTGCAATTCGGCCTGACGGCATCGGGACCGTCGCTCGCCGCACAGTACGGGCCGGCGAGTGCGTTCCTGACGATCGTCAACCAGAGTGGTCAGACCTCCGCCCTGCCCGGGACCGACCCCAGCGGTCCCGGCACCGATAACTGGGAAGTGGAGGAAGCCCTCGACGTGGAATGGATCCACGCCATCGCCCCCGGCGCTCAGATCATCCTGGTCGAGGCCAACAGCCAATCCCTGTCCGACCTGATGTCCGCCGCGGCCACCGCGGCGAGCCTGCCCGGAGTCTCGGTGGTCTCGATGAGTTGGGGCTTCCCCGAGGGCCAGTCGGTCTTCGCCGACGACGAGGCCAACTATGACAGCGTCTTCAACGTCCCCGGCGTGACCTTCGTGGCCAGCACAGGTGATTACGGGGTTGCCGATCCCGAGTATCCGGCATTCTCGCCCAACGTGGTGGCGGTCGGCGGCACCAGCCTGAACCTCAACGCCGATAACTCGTACAACAGCGAGACCGGCTGGGGCTACGACTCCGATTCGGTGGGGATGTCGATCGGCTCCGGCGGCGGGATCAGCCTGTACGAGTCCGAGCCGTCCTACCAGCAGGGCGTGCAGTCCACCGGCATGCGGACCACGCCCGACATCTCCATGGTCGCCGACCCGGCCACCGGTGCGTGGATCGCCGACACCTACAACCTCGATCCCACCAATCCGTTCGAGGTCGTGGGCGGCACCAGCTTGTCGGCCCCAGCCTTCGCGGGCTTGATCGCCCTGGTCAACCAGGAACGGGTGGCGGTAGGCTCAGCCGTCTTGAACAGCACCAGCCCCACCGAGATCCAGCAAGCGCTGTACAGCCTTCCCCAGGCCGACTACAACATCATCACCAGCGGCAGCAACGGCTACACCGCCAATGCGGGCTACAACCTCGTGACCGGGCTGGGCACGCCAGTGGCCAATCTCCTCGTACCCGACCTGGCGGCCTACAATGGTCCAACCACGTCCTACGCGGGCGCCAAGGTCGGCCCGTTGCAGGATGCCACCCTCTCGGGCACTTGGTCGACTGGCAGCGATCCGAACAATGTGTTTGGCGTCTGGAATGCCATCCTCGTGTCGAGCAGCGGTCTTGGTTCTGGTCCGCAGCCCGGCGCGGCCGGCACCTTCCATACGCCGATGGGTGGGACGCTGGCACAGGACGTGACTGCGAGCCGCTCGGTGGCCACTCTGGTGAGAACGCTGGGCACGACGCTCGGACTGCCGCCCAGTTCCTTGTCGCAGGGCGGATCCCTCCAGGCGCTCGGCGCGGCGACGAATCCTCGCCCCCTCGGTCAGACGGCTCATGCACCGGCCACAGTCACGACCACGCCGGACGCCACCGGTCTTGGTCCGCATGAGGCCGCACGCTGGATAGCACACTCCGCACTGAGCTTCCCGGTCGATTTCGCGAGTCCGAGCGGATCGCCGGCACCGAGACTGAACGTACTCGATCGGTTTATCCCGTCACGAGATCGGACAGACCTTGTGACCGACGCGGTCCTGGAGGAGCTGACCGCCGACGTCGTCCTGGAGCCGGCAGAGCAAGGGAATGGAACCATGACCTTACCGGTTCTCCCGACGAACAGGGTGACTCGCGACCCGGTCATCGCCGTTCCTCTCCCACGGGCGGACCGGCAAGAATCGCCCGCGGACGCCGCGGCTGGGCTGGCCATTCTGGGCCTGGTAGCTGGAACGTGGGCCGGTGCCACGGGCCTTGGGGATGCCCGGAAGCGCCGGTCGGGACACCCGTTTTCCCGACGGAAATCCCCTTGAATCGGACTTGGTCAATCCACGTAGAGGAACTCGTTGGAGTTGAGCAGGACATGGCAGAAGTCGACCAGGGCCGAGCGGCTGGCAGAGCCGATCCGAGCTGGGGACTGATGGGCTTGCTGATCCAGGAAGAAGACCGCCTCGAGCATCTCTTCGGGCTCGGGGCGGCGGCCGAGGGCCAGGCGGTAGGCCAGCGCGATCCGGTCTTCTTCATCGATCGAGCTGAGCTCGCGGCGTTCCAGCCGGGCGGCGAGGGCTTTCGCGCGGGCAAAGGTCCAGTCGCCGTTGATCAGGAGCAGGGCCTGGGTCGCGGTCGTGGTGGTGTTGCGACGCGCGCTGGGGCTGGTGCCATCGGGAGCATCGAAAGCGTCCAGGAGGGCGTCGTGCGCGTTGCGGATGACTCGAGTGTCGAGGGTGCGGCGCGGTTGGGACGTCGGGACGCTCGGGCCGCCCAGGACCGGTTCGAGCTCTCCACTGACCTCGAGCATGGCGTCGCGAATTTCCTCGGCGTCGAGCCGCCGGACCGTCTGCTTCCACAGGAGTCGGTCCTCCGGATCAACCTGCTGGGCGGCCGCGATCTCGCGTGGGCTGCGCCGCGACGCCTGGCGATACGCGGCCGAAGTCAAGATCAGCCGGTGGAGCGGCTTGAATCGCCAGCCGCGCGCCACGAACTCGGTCGCCAGCCAGTCGAGCAGCTCGGGATGGCTGGGCGGCTCGCCCAGGCGGCCGAAGTCGCTGGCGGTCCCGGCCAGGCCCCGGCCGAAGTGGTCTTGCCAGACCCGGTTGACGATCACCCGCGTGGAGAGCGGATTGTCCGGCCGGCTCAACCAGCGGGCCAGGGCCAGACGCCGGCCCGTCGACTGCGGCGCCGCGGGCGAGCGCTCGATCCGGGCCGGCGACGGGTCC
>Ga0070738_10005335_pt1 | contig 14352 bp, 12 predicted proteins | sample Coa_R2_2_FD_66446 | JGI IMG/M metagenome (GOLD analysis project Ga0070738, IMG submission 66446) | Surface soil microbial communities from Centralia Pennsylvania, which are recovering from an underground coalmine fire - Coalmine... | ecosystem: Environmental > Terrestrial > Soil > Unclassified ...
CGCCCACCCGACGCAGGAGTGGAAGATGCAGTACGACGGCTCCATGACCGCGTTCGTCGGATCGTCGCGCGGCTGGGAGCCCGACGCCGGGGCGTTCGTCCGCTTTACGCCACAGGGGACCGTCCTCGCTCGCTACTCGCAGAGCGCCGACCCGACCGAGCCCGGGAGCCCGGCCCTCTACACCGACCCCCACGAGCTCCTCATCACGCGCGACGCCGACGGACGGGAGTGGCTCCACTACTTCGCCTACCTCCTCCGTCCCGCGGGACCGAGGGGCGAGCCGGCCGCGTGGCACGAGCTCCTCCGCACGACGCCGGAGGGGAAGGTCGTCTTCCGGTGGAAGGCCTGGGAGCACATGACCGACGCCGAGCAGACGGAGACGCTCCCCGGGCCCGACGTCGATCACCCGAACTCGCTCGAGATCGGTCCCGACGGCGACTACGTGGCGTCGTTCCGGAACACGGACCAGGTCCTCAAGATCGACTCGCGGACGGGCGCCGTGGTCTGGCGGCTCGGCGGAGCGCGCAACGAGCTCCGCTTCCGCGACGACCCGCTCGGAGGTTTCTACGGGCAGCACTCGGTCCGGGTCCTCTGGAACGGGAACGTCCTTCTCTACGACAACGGCCTCCGCCACGACCCGAAGGAGAGCCGCGCCGCCGAGTACGCGATCGACGAGAAGGCGAGGACGGCGACGCTCGTCTGGGAGTACCGCCACGTCCCTCCGGTCTTCACCGAGTTCGTGGGCTCGGTCCAGAGAGTCGATGACGAGACCGTCGTCGCGTTCTCCCTCTACGGGAAGGTCTGCGGCGTCGATCGCTCGGGGAAGCTCCTCTGGGAGGCCAACGTGACCCACGACGGCGACCCGGCGAAGGTCTACCGGATTCGCTGGGTCCCCTCCCTCTATTCGGCCCAGGTCCCCTGACGGCAAGCACTAACGACGGTGTACAGGGTGCCGTTGCGGAGCGCCTCCGCCGACACTAGCATTGTGCCCCCTGGGGAGCGGCCGCTGGTTCGGGAAAGCCTCGACGCACGCCCCACTCAACACCGAGTCCTCCGTCAAATCACGGAGGCGTTCGCTCGCACCATCGCCACCGGCGTGAAGGAGTGCTACGGGAAGGAGATCCCGGTCGCGCTCGCCTATCAGGGCGACGCGCTCAAGAAGCCCCACCTCACGCTCATCCACTACTGGGTCGAGCGCGCGAACGACCGGCTCCCCGACCGCGTGGTCTGCAAGACCGATGAGGGCGACGAGTTCCACCGCGCCGCTCCCATCATCCTGACCGTGCGCTACATGCTCACGGCCTGGGCGCCCGCGCCCGACGACCAGGAGCTCCTCGCCGCCGCGATCCGCGTCGTCTACGACGCCGTGGAGATCCGCTCCGCCGAGGAGGAGCCCGGCGACGGCGAGGACGCGGTCCACTGGGAAGACAAGGTGACGCCCGAGCTCTCCCAGCGCTTCTCGATGGACGAGGCCCGCCTCGTCTGCGAGTCGCTGGGCATGCCGTTCCGCGCGAGCGTCCGCTACGACCTCAGCTTCCGTCTCGACTCCGAGCGGAAGACCGCGATCCGCCGCGTCAAGGAGCGGATCGTGGACTACAAGAAGCTCGACTCCTAGCCGTCCGCTGTTCACCCATTCACCGCTAGACGCACGCCGTACCTGACGCAACCGTCGCGACGCACCTCCAGGGGCAGTTCACCCGGGCTCCATGAGCCCGCTCGGCCATACGCGCCGGAGGAGATGAGCCGCGACGTGCCGTGCCTCGGAGTGGTTCGTGGCCACGACGAGGGTCTCCTGGGAAACACTCCGCCGGAGCCTGTCCCGCGCACCCAGGGCGGCGCGGCCCGGCAAACAAGAAGGGAATTTCAATGGCGACGTCTTATCTCAGTCCGGGTGTTTACGTCGAGGAAGTCGACCGTGGCTCCAAGCCGATCGAGGCGGTCGGCACGAACACGGTCGGGTTCCTCGGGACCAGCAGCAAGGGTCCGGTCAACAAGCCGGTCTTCGTCACGAACTGGTCGCAGTTCGTGAACACCTACGGCGACTTCAAGGACAGCCAGTACCTCGCCCACTCCGTCTACGGGTTCTTCAACAACGGCGGCACGCGCTGCTTCGTGACGAACGTCGGCGCGCACCCCGGTGGCCTCGACAAGTCGGGTGAGGCTCCGAAGCCCGCGGCGGACGAGAAGAAGAAGGACGAGAAGGCTCCGGCTCCCAAGGGCGGCGGCGACGCCGATCGCATCCTCACCGGAATGTTCATCGGCGAGGACAAGGGCCCGAACGCCCGTACCGGCCTCAAGAGCTTCGAGGACATCGACGAGATCCAGCTCGTCTGCGCCCCGGGCGTCCACACGCCGGCGGTCCAGGACGCGATCCTCACGCACTGCGAGCTGAAGAAGAACCGCTTCGGCGTCTTCGACAGCCCGGAGACGATCGACGGCCGCATCGACCAGATTCCGAAGCCGCGTGACTCGAAGTACGGCGCCTACTACTTCCCCTGGATCGAGGTCTACGACCCCGAGCGCGGCAACATCTTCGTTCCGCCTTCGGGCCACATGGTCGGGATCTACGCCCGGACCGACAACGAGCGCGGCGTCCACAAGGCTCCCGCGAACGAGGTCGTCCGTGGCGCTCTCGGCCTCAAGTACTCGATCAGCCGCGGCGAGCAGGACATCCTCAATCCGAAGGGGATCAACTGCATCCGCGACTTCTCGCGTCGTGGCCGCGGGATCCGCGTCTGGGGCGCCCGCACGGTCTCGAGCGACGCCTCGTGGCGGTACATCAACGTCCGTCGCCTCTTCAACATGGTCGAGGAGTCGATCGACATCGGGATGCAGTGGGCGGTCTTCGAGCCCAACGATCAGCGGCTCTGGAAGAAGATCACCCGCGACGTCTCGTCGTTCCTCTACCGCATCTGGCGGTCGGGCGCCCTCTTCGGCCTCACCCCCGAGGAAGCGTTCTACGTCAAGTGCGATGAGGAGACCAACCCGCCCGAGACGATCGACGCGGGCCAGGTCATCACCGAGATCGGCATCTGCCCCGTGAAGCCGGCGGAATTCGTCATCTTCCGCATCGGCCAGTGGCAGTCCGGCTCGGATGTGGCCGAGTAAACGACACTTGAGTAGCTCGAGGCCCCGCCGCGCGGCGGGGCCTCGAGCGCTCTACAATTTCGCGTTCAGCACACCTGCCCCTTAGGGGGCTCATTGAGGGGGAAGTCCCCCAGAGGGAGCAATTCAGAAGATGCCGGCGACAGAAGCTGACAAGCACATCTTCGTCAACAACTTCAAGGTCGATCTCCACGGCGACATCACCAAGGTCTCGGCGATCAACATGACGATCCCGAAGATCCCCGCCACGACGGGCAACGACGTGCGCTGCAAGACGTGGCGCCCGGGCCGCCCGCAGTTCGGAAACATCACGTTCACCGGCGCCGAGCACAAGGAAGGCGTCAAGACGATCCGCCAGTGGCTGAAGACGGCCCACGACGGCGGCGATGCCCGCAAGGACATCACGGTCGACATCCACAACCAGAAGGGCGAGGTCGTCCGCAGCTTCAACCTCATGCGGTGCCTCCCCGTCGCGTATCACTCGGTGGACTTCGGCTCGCAGGGCGGCGTCCACACGATGAATTGGTCGGTCGAGGTTCGGGTCCAGCGCGTCGAGATCGCGAAGTAAGGGAGCTAGAGAGACATGGCATTCGCTGAGCGGCAAGACCAGTACTCCAAGGCGACTGGCTTCCAGATCCAGATCACGGGCGCGGCGTCCGAGGGGTCGACCGACGGCTCGTGGAAGGCGGTCCGCGGCGGCGGCGTCCGGTTCGTCGAGAACCCGGGCACCACGACCGGCGGCGACAAGTTCATGCAGCACTCGCTCGGGCAGAAGGAGTGGGAGGACATCACTCTCATCGGGCCCGTCACGGCGAGCCGGCAGGACATGCTCAAGTGGTACAAGAACACGGTGGCGGGTGAGGATCACCGTCGCAACCTCTCGATCATGATCCTCGGGCCCGATGGCGCCGTCACCCACCAGTACAACTACGTCGATTGCTTCCTCACGGGCTACACGCTCACCCCGCTCGACGCCGAGAGCGAGCAGGAGTGCGAGGAGACGATCACGATCTGCGTCGGGCACAGCGACAACTACCTGACCTGATTCGGGTCGTCGCTCTTTGAAAGCCCGAGCTCGGCGCGAAAGCGCGGGCTCGGGCTTTCGTGTTAGGCTCGTCGCTCACGACAAGGGACGGACATGGCACTCCAGACCGAGTTCGAATTCACGCTGCCGCGGGGCTACGTCGACAAGGACGGCAAGCTCCACAAGACGGGCGTCATGCGCCTCGCGACGGCCAAGGACGAGATCGCGCCTCTCACGGACTTCCGGGTCCAGAAGAACCGCGCCTATCTCGTCATCATCCTCCTCTCGCGCGTCATCTCGAAGCTGGGGACGCTGAACGAGATCACCACCGACACGATCGAGGGCCTCTACTCGGCCGACCTCTCGTACCTCCAGGAGTTCTACCGGCGGGTCAACGAGGACGGCACCTCGCTCGTCAAGACCTCCTGCCCGCACTGCGAGCAGGAGTTCGACTTCGACCTTGGTTCCCTGGGGGGGGCGTAGTTTGCTATCCACAGGACCGCCTGTACCAGGAAGTCGCGTACATCGCCTACCACTTCCACTGGTCGAAGGAGGAGATCTACTCCATGCCGCATCGTGAGCGGCACAGCTGGGTGGAGGAGATCTCGAAGATCAACAAGAAGATCAACAAGCAGCAGACCACGTCGAGCGCGCCCCCGAGCGTCGGGCTCAACCTGGATTTCCGATGAGACCGTCGCGGCACTCGCGGCAGTAGAACTTGCCGCCGGCCGGGAACGCTTCCTTTCGCTCGAAAGCGACGAGCGGGAGGAGGACCGAGCAGCCGGCGCAGACGCGCAGGAACTCGCCCCTCGCCGCGCAAGCGCTGCAGAGGCGCTTCGTCTTCCCGGCCGCGACCGAGGGCGTGTTCGGTCCGAGCGCCTTCATGCAGCCGAGGCAGACCTTGCCCGCCTTCATGGGCGCGTAGCACGCGCGGCAGAGGAGCCGCGTCCCGACGCGCTTCGCCTTCTCGTTGATCGGGATCGTCGCCTGGCAGCCGTCGCAGAACTTGAGCGTCGAGACGTGGCTGTCGAAGTCCGACTCCTCGAGGTCGGCCGCCGACTCCTCCGGCGGCGGACGGAGCCGCCCCGTGGCGCCCAGCCTCTCGATCGCCTGCGCGAACTCGTCGGCCGTCTGGAAGCGCTGCCCCGGGACCTTGGCGAGGGCCTTCAAGACGATCGCGTCGACGGGGGCGGCGAGGCCGGGCCGCCGCTTCGAGGGCGGGTCAGGGGCCTGCGTCACCTGCATCATGATGACCTGCATCGAGGTCTCGGCGTCGAAGAGCCGCTCGCCCGTGAGCGCCTCGAAGAGGACGCTCCCGACCGCGTAGAGGTCGGCGCGGGCATCCACGTGGTCGCCCGCCGCCTGCTCGGGGGCCATGTAGTGGGGCGTCCCGATCACGGCGCCGCCGGTGAGGCCGTGGTCCGTCGCCTCGACGTTCACGATCTTCGCGATCCCGAAGTCGCAGAGGCGCGCCACGTCGTCGTTCATGGTCCCGCGCTCGACGAGGATGTTCTCGGGCTTCACGTCCCGGTGGACGATGCCCTTCCGGTGCGCCTCTCCGAGCGCGAGGAGGCACTGGCGCGCGATCGAGAGAGCGCGCGCCGGCTCGAGCTTCCCCTTCTCGTCGATGATCGCGCGCAGGCTCCTCCCCGGCGAGTAGTCCTGCGACATGTAGAGGAGCCCTTCCTTCGTGTGGCCGAAGTCGCGGACGGGGACCGCGTTCGGATGGATGAACTCCATGGCGGCGCGCGCCTCGCGGAGGAAGCGCTCGCGGAGCTGGGGCCGGATCGCGACCTCGGGGTTCAGGACCTTGATCGCGACGATCTTGTCGAGGAGCTTGTGGCGCGCCTTGTAGACGGTGCCCATGCCGCCCTCGCCGAGCGCCGCGAGGACCTCGTACTTGTCGTCGATCGTCTTCCCGACGAGGAGCTGGCCACGACCCTTCGGCGCGGACTCGGTGTCCGCGTGCGTCGCCATGTCGGGGTTCGAGGTCGCCATCTTCGGGACCGGCATGGAGGCGCGCGTCTTGGGGAGCGCCTTCACGCGCTTGCTCGTCGAGCCCTTCTTCTTCTTCTGGTCCTCGTCGTAGACGGCGCGAGCCTCGGAGCTCCCGAGGACGCGGCGCGCCTTGTGGAGCTCCTCCTTCGCGCGCTCGGCCGCGGCGCGGAGCGCCGGCTCCTTGTGACCTTCGAGCTTCTTGAGCCTCTTCGTGAACGCGGCCTCGACGAGGGCACGATCGCACTTCTTCCGGTCGATCCCGAGGATCGCGTAGAGGTCGGGCGACGAGCTGTCTTTGGGGAGCCCGAGGAGCTCCTGCCAGGACGCGGCCACGAACGGATTCTTGCCGAGTTGCATGCGCGGAGCAACCGGGTCAGCATCCACCCATGCGCTGTCCCCGGTGCGGGCGCGAGAACCCGCGCGACGCCGAGCGCTGCGGAGCGTGCGAGGTCCGCTTCGTGCGGAAGCGAAAGAGCTCGGCCAAGAACCCCGCGGTGGCCCCATCACGCCCGCGGGCCAGCGCCGCCCCGAAGGGGGGATCTCCCCCCGCCGAGAAGAAGCACGTCATCGACCGGCTCGACGCTCCGGCGCTCGAGCTCGCGCGCGACAAGACGTTCACGTTCGGCCGCGACCCCAAGTGCTCGCTCCCGATCCGCTCGAGCCGGGTCTCGCGGCTCCACGCCGAGATCCGGTGGACGAAGGGCAAGTTCGTGCTCTCGGACCGCGGCTCGGCGAACGGGACCTTCGTCGGCGGGAAGCCCGTGATCGACCACCCGCTCGCCCCGGGCGACGAGATCACGATCGGTCCCTTCGTCGGGATCTACCGCGTCTCCGAGCCGGGCGTCGCGCCGATCCCTCCGACGGCGCTCGGCGGCCCCACGCTCATCGAGAAGGGCGACCTCGTCCGCGGACAGATCGGCCCGGGCGGGCTCGTCGAGGTCCTCCAGGGCATCGAGTTCAACAAGAAGACGGGGACCCTCTTCGTCTTCTCGCTCGCGGGGCAGGGCTGGATCACGTTCAAGGACGGCGTCCCGCAGGCGGCCGAGAGCGGCGTCCTCGCCGACGCGGAGGCGATCTTCTCGCTCCTCGACCTCGCCGAGGGCCGCTACAGCCTGACGGGCGAGCTCCGCATCGCCGACAAGCGCATGAAGACGAAGGTGACCGCGCTCCTCCTCGAGTACGGCCGCCGCAAGGACGAGAGCTCATGAGGCTCGGCCCCTACGAGATCGCGGCCGAGGTCGGTCGGGGCGGCGCCGCGATCGTCTACCGCGCGCGCGGGCGCGACGGGAGAGACGTCGCGATCAAGCTCATCCAGGGCGGCGAGGAGGAGGTCGCCCGCTTTCATCGCGAGCGAGGGGTCCACTCGCAGCTCGGAGCGCACGAGGGCTTCGTGCCCCTCGTGGATGCCGGGATCGCGCCCGAGGGCCCCTACCTCGTCATGCCCTTCATGCGGGGCGGGACCCTCCGCCAGAAGATGGAAGACGGACCGCTCGATCCGGGCGTCGCGGCCGACCTCGGCTGGCGGCTCGCGTCGGCGCTGGGCCGCGCGCACGAGCGGGGGATCGTCCACCGCGACATGAAGCCCGAGAACGTCCTCTACTCCTCGGACGGGCGGCCGTTCATAGCGGACCTCGGGCTCGCGAAGCACTTCACGAAGGACGTGAAGGGGACGCGCTACGCGACGCTCACCGAGCTCGGAGACTTCTACGGGAGCGCCGGTTACATGTCCCCCGAGCAGATGGGAGACGGCGGCAAGCCCACGGCCGGCCCGCCCTCGGACGTGTTCTCGCTCGGCCTCATCCTCTACGAGTGCGTCGCCGGGAGGCCCGTCTTCACGGGCACGGCCGTGTTCGCGATCATGACAGCGCTCATCCAGGGGATCGACCCGCTCGAGAAGGTCCGCCCCGACGTGCCGCACTGGTTCTCGACGGCCATCTCCAGGTCGATCCAGCGCTTCCCCAAGGACCGCTTCAAGCACGGCGCCGCCTTCGCGGCGGCCCTCGACGGTCCCTGAGGAAGAACGGCCGAGAACGAGAACGAGAACGAGAACGAGCACGACGGCCCTTGCGACCGTGCGCTGAACGAACCCTGCCCTTTATCTGGCGCTCGCTCCAGGGGATACTGTCTTCCTCGCAGGAGGCGATCATGGCTGTCACGAGCACCGCGGCGCCGGAGAAGGTCACGGCCCGTTACCCCGGAACCCTCATGGCGATCGACGGGAACACCGCGATCGTCCTCTGCGAGACCGCGGCGAGCGAGGCGGCCGGCGCCTACCCGATCTCGCCCAGCTCGCAGATGGGCGAGGGGTTCGCCGAGGCCATGGCGCGCGGCGAGCTGAACGCCTTCGGGCGCCCGCTCATCTTCATCGAGCCCGAGGGTGAGCACGCGGCGGCGGGCGTCACGGCCGGCATGTCCATGGCGGGCCTCCGCGCGTGCAACTTCTCGTCGGGGCAGGGCGTCGCCTACATGCACGAGTCGCTCTACGCGGCGGCCGGCAAGCGACTTCCCTACGTCCTCAACATCGGCTGCCGCGCCATGACGAAGCAGAGCCTGAACGTCCACGCCGGCCACGACGACTTCCACACGATCGACGACACGGGCTTCTTCCAGACCTTCGCCAAGAACGCCCAGCAGGCGGCCGACCTCAACCTCATCGTGCGCAAGACGGCCGAGCTCTCGCTCACGCCCGGGATCGTCGGCATGGACGGGTGGCTCACGTCGCACGTCCTCGAGACGGTGCGCGTCCCCGAGCGCGACCTCGTCCGCGAGTTCCTCGGCTCGCCCGACGAGGAGATCGACTGCCCGACGGCCGCCCAGCGCATGGTCTTCGGCCCGAAGCGCCGCCGCGTCCCGCGCCTGTGGGACACGGACAACCCGGCCCAGGTCGGCGTCGTCCAGAACCAGGACTCCTACGCCCAGGGCGTCGCGGCGCAGCGTCCGTTCTTCTTCGACCACGTCGAGCCGCTCGGCCGGCAGTCCATGCAGCAGTACTTCGCGCTCACCGGGCGCAAGTACGACTTCGTCCTCCCCTACCGCTGCGAGGACGCCGAGTACGTCCTCGTCGGCTTCGGCTCGATGGCCGAGAACGCCGAGGCCGCCGTCGATCACCTCCGCGACAAGCGCGGGATCAAGGTCGGCTGCATCCAGGTCGTCTGGTACCGCCCCTTCCCGGGCCCGCAGCTCGCCGAGCTCTTGAAGGGCCGGAAGGGCGTCGCGGTCCTCGAGCGCACCGACCAGCCGCTCGCCGTCGACCTCCCGCTCGTCCGCGAGGTCCGGTGCGCGCTCCAGAAGGCCCAGGAGAACGGCCGCGCCCTCGCCGACGGCCCCGACCGCGCGCTCCCGCACCGGGGCTACCCGCCCTTCCGCAGCCTCGACGAGTGCCCCCGGGTCTACTCGGGCAGCTACGGCCTCGGGAGCCGCGACCTCCAGCCGGGCCAGATCATAGGCGCCGTCGAGAACATGCTGGACGGCGCGCCGAAGCGGCCCTTCTTCTACCTGGGCGTCGAGTTCGTCCAGAAGAACCCGCCGTCGCCGGCCCGCAAGGCGCAGCAGGACAAGATGCTCGCCGACTACCCGCACCTCGCCGACCTCGCGATCGAGGGCAGCGAGAACCCGAGCCTCCTGCCGGAGCAGGCGATCTCGTTCCGCATCCACTCGATCGGCGGCTGGGGCGCCGTGACGACGGGGAAGAACCTCTCGGTCACGATGTTCGACCTCCTCGGCCTCCACTTGAAGTGCAACCCGAAGTACGGCGGCGAGAAGAAGGGCGCGCCCACGACCTACTACGGCGCCTTCGCCCGCGAGAGGATTCGCGTCAACTGCGAGCTCCAGGCGATCGACGTCGTCCTCTCGCCCGACCCCAACGTCTTCCAGCACACGGACGCGCTCCACGGCCTCCGTCAGAACGGAGCGATCGTCATCCAGACCGCCACCGGCACCGACCCGGCGCAGGTCTGGAAGCAGTTCCCGCCGTTCGCCCGCAAGATCATCGAGCAGAAGGACATCGAGGTCTACTACGTCGACGCCTTCGGCATCGCGAAGAAGGAGTCCACGAACCCCGACCTCGAGCTCCGCATGCAGGGCACGGTCTTCCAGGGCGCGTTCTTCAGGGTCTCGCCCGTGCTCAAGACCTTCGGCCTCGACGAGGAGCGCCTCATGAAGTCGATCGAGGGCGTCCTCGATCACAAGTTCGGCGCCAAGGGCCGCGCGGTCGTGGACGACAACATGCGCGTCGTGAAGCGCGGCTTCGACGAGACGAAGAAGCTCGACTGGCGCTCGCTCGTGGGCGTCGAGCCGCATCCGCCGCGTCCGCCGAGGCTCCCGATCTCCGTCCAGCACGCCTCGCCGGAGACGCAGACCCCGCTCACGCGGCCCGACCGCTTCTTCGAGCAGGTCGGGAAGTTCTACACCGAGGGCCACGGCGACGACGGGCTCGCCGACCCGTTCGCGGCGTTCAGCTTCACGCCCGCGGTCACGGGCACGTTCCGCGACATGACGCAGATCCGCTTCGAGTACCCCAAGTTCATCCCCGAGAACTGCACCGGGTGCTCCAAGTGCTGGACTCAGTGCCCCGACTCGTCGATCCCGGGCCTCGTCGTCAAGCTGCCCGACCTCGTCAAGACCGCGGCTCGCCGCGTGGCGGAGCCCGGCAAGACGGCGGCGATCGCGCAGGTCGCCCCGAAGATCGAGGCGGCGCTGAGGGCGAAGATCAAGGCGGCCCCGGAGGGCGCCGTCCCGGCGAACCTCGCCAGGGAGGCGGTCCTCGAGGTCGCGACGGGCGAGGCTCCGGAGGTCGCGCGTTCGCTCGAGGCCGAAGCCGACAAGTTCCGTCAGGTCCTCGTCGACTTCCCGGTCGCGAAGACGAAACCCTTCTTCGACGCCTTCGAGAAGAAGGGGGCGGGCGCCCTCCTCGCCATCACCGTCAACCCCGAGTCCTGCAAGGGCTGCATGGAGTGCGTCGAGGTCTGCGGCGACGGCGCTCTGGTCCGCACCCCGCAAGACGAGGCGGCGGTCGCGCATCTCCGCCGCGGCTGGGAGACGTGGCTCGACCTCCCCGACACGGACTCGAACTACATCAAGATCACCGACCTCGACAAGGCGGCGGGCGTCCTCCCCTCGCTCCTCCTCGCCAAGAAGAGCTACTTCGCGACGGTCGGCGGCGACGGCGCCTGCATGGGCTGCGGCGAGAAGACGCCGATCCACCTCCTCTGCTCGGTCGCGGACGCGCTCATGCAGCCGCGCGTCCACGCCTACGTGACCAAGCTCGACGCGCTCATCAAGCAGATCGACGCGGCTCTCCCGACCGCCACCGGACCTGGCAAGGCCCGCCTCGAGGCGAGCAAGAAGACGCTCGAGGACGTGGCGTGGCGCTACAAGAAGGGCCCGACGGGCCGCGGCCGCTCGACCATGGGCATGGTCAACAGCACCGGCTGCACGACGGTCTGGGGCTCGACCTATCCCTACAACCCTTATCCCTTCCCGTGGGCGAACCACCTCTTCCAGGACGCGCCCTCGGTCGCGATGGGCATCTTCGAGGGCCACGCCCGGCAAATGGCGGACGGCTTCAAGGCCGTCCGCACCGCCGAGCTCGAGCTCGCCGGCAAATTCGACAAGAAGAGCGAGCGTCAGCTCGCGCTCTTCGACTGGAAGGACTTCTCGGACGACGAGCTCCGCATGCTCCCGCCGGTCATCGTCCTCGGCGGCGACGGGGCCATGCTCGACATCGGCTTCCAGAACCTCTCGCGCATGCTCATCTCGGGGCGGCCGATCAAGGTCCTCGTCGTCGACACGCAGGTCTACTCGAACACCGGCGGCCAGGTCTGCACGAGCGGCTTCATCGGGCAGATCTCCGACATGGCCATGTTCGGCGAGAAGCAGCAGGGGAAGACGGAGCCGCGCAAGGAGATCGGCCTCATGGCGATCGCCCACCGCGGCGTCTACACGGCCCAGACCTCGCAGGCGCACGCGAACCACATGCTGAAGACGTTCATCGACGGCATGAACTCGAAGCGTCCGGCGCTCTGGAGCTGCTACACGACCTGCCAGCCCGAGCACGGAGTCGCCGACGACGCGAGCGCGCGCCAGGCGAAGCTCGCCCTCGAGGGGCGCGCCTTCCCGTTCTTCATCTACGACCCCGACAAGGGCCCGACGATGAAGGACCGCCTCAGCCTCACGGCGAACCCGGCGCCCAACGCCGACTGGCCGACCTACGCCCTCACGTTCGTGAACGACCAGGGCGTCGAGGAGAAGAAGCAGCTCCCCATGACGTTCGCCGACTTCGCGGCGACCGAGGGGCGCTTCGGGAAGCACTTCACGTCGGTCAAGGAAGGGACGCCCGAGGACGCGCTCGTGCCGTTCGACCAGTACGTCGCGCTCCCCAAGGCCGCGAGGGCGGGGAAGACCCCGTTCATCTGGGCGACGCGGCGTGACAAGAAGCTCCGCAAGCTGGTCGCGAGCCAGGCCCTCGTCGCGAGCGCCGAGGAGCGGCTCGACTTCTGGCGTCTCCTCCAGGACCTCTCGGGGAACCTGCCGCAGCCCGCGAAGAAGTAACCGCCAAGACGCGAAGGCGCCAAGAGCGCGTCAGGGAGCCTCTTGGCGCCCTGGCGTCTTGGCGGCCCATCGAGGAGCTCCACGCGGGTCGCGAGCGTCCGCTGCAGAGTCGCCAGCACCTCCTGGGCAGCGGCCAGTCATCGCCCGCACGTCGCCAGCACCTCCTGGCAGGTCGCCAGCACCCGCTGGCAACTCGTCGGCACCTCCTGGCAGGTAGCCAGCGGCCGCTGGTGAATGATCAGCACGCGCTGGCTCATGAGCAGCGCCGGCTGGCCCGTGAGCAGCGCCCGCTGGCGAACGAGCAGCAACGGCTGGCGAACGACCAGCCGCCGCTGGCGAACGAGCAGCGCTCGCTGCTCCGCGACCAGCTCCCGCTGGCTCGTCGCCAGCCCCTGCTGGCAAGGACTTAGGGGAAATCCGGCGCGAGACTTGTCCGGACACCCCCTCTCGCGCGCTGTAGGGGTGGAGAGCACACCAAGGCAATTCCGCCGCGGAGCCCTCCACCAAGGAGACTTTCACATGTCGCGTAACAACCTCAGCCGCAGCAGCAGCCCCAAGGCCCTCGCCACCCGGATCGAGAACCTCATCGGGGGGTTCTCCAAGCTCTCGCCGAGCGAGCAGTTCGACGTGCTCGGCACCGTCTCGGGGCCGCCCAGCCTCGTGACGGAGCTCCAGGGGCACCTCGCCCCCATCACGGGCGCCGATGACGCGGAGCTGGCCGCCAAGAAGGCGCGCCAGAGCCGCGACGCGGCTCACCCCAACACGATCGCCCGCGTCGAGGCGATCGAGGAGGCGGTGCGCTCGCACTTCGGCTCCAAGTCGTCCGACCTCACCAACTTCGGGCTTGCGCCGCGGAAGAAGCCGACGAAGCCCTCGCCGGCCAAGCGGGCCGCGAGCGCCGCCAAGGCGAAGGCGACGCGCGCGGCGCGGAAGGCGGCCTTGAAGGCGATCGCGACCCCGCCGCCCCTCCCGCCGACGAAGTAGAAACGAACCGCCAAGGGCGCCAAGGACGCCAAGAACCTCTTGGCGCTCTTGGCGCTCTTGGCGGTTCTTTCCTCCTCGCCGTATCCGCAAAAGCGTCAAGAGCTTGAGCGCGTTCGCACCCCCCAGCAACCTGGCCTCGTCGAAGCTAGAATTGCCGCCCATGGTCACCGAATATCGGACCCCGGACATCTACTTCGAGCGCACCGACCGGACCCCACGCGGCCAGCGCCTCGAGAAGGTCCGGATCGACGTGACGGGCTTCCTCGGCTTCTCCTCGCGCGGACCCGTCGGCGTGCCGGTTCGCATCACGAACTGGGACAGCTTCACCCAGATCTTCGGCGGCTTCGCCGAGGGCTGCCTCCTCCCGCACGCCGTCTTCGGCTTCTTCACGAACGGCGGCGAGGTCGCCTACATCGTCCGCGTCGCCCAGCTCGAGGGCGAGGACGCCGTGACGCCCGCCATGACGAAGCTCCGCGACCTCTACGGGCGCCCGACGATCCAGGTCGAGGCGAAGTTCCCGGGCTCGTGGGGCAACAAGATCAAGGTCCGCACGACGAGCGCGTCGCGGCCGCCGCGCACCACGGCGCGCGCCGACATCGCGCCCGGCACGACCGAGATCCAAGTCCACACGACGCGAGGCTTCGAGCCGCGCGCCGTCGTCAAGATCACCGACGGCGACAAGACCGAGTTCG
>Ga0070738_10005339_pt1 | contig 14344 bp, 14 predicted proteins | sample Coa_R2_2_FD_66446 | JGI IMG/M metagenome (GOLD analysis project Ga0070738, IMG submission 66446) | Surface soil microbial communities from Centralia Pennsylvania, which are recovering from an underground coalmine fire - Coalmine... | ecosystem: Environmental > Terrestrial > Soil > Unclassified ...
TCTATCGCCTCGGCTTCCTTAATGAGTGACTTCAGTTGATCCTTGATCTCTTTTGCCTGCAAAAGATACTGTTCCTAAAAGTTGATTTTTGATGGAGGATTCTTGAGATTATTTTATAAGATTATTTTTACTATAAAACTACATCATATATGATAAAGTCATGAAATTGCAGTACTTTTTAAGTTTAAGCTAATCAGGCTGTTGGAAAAATTGTAGTGACTCTTTGAAAAATAAGACAAATAGAGACGTTGCATGCAACGTCTCTACAGCAAGGTGTTATTTTTATTCAGGATCAGTGTCTTGAGATTTTTCAGGTTTGAGTAATGGGAATGCGATCGCATCCCGAATACTGGCGCTATCAGTCAACAACATCACCAACCTATCAATCCCAATACCCAAACCACCTGTGGGGGGCATTCCATATTCCAAGGCTGTCAGAAAGTCTTCGTCCACACCTTGTGCTTCCAAATCCCCAGCGGCTTTTCGTGCAGCCTGTGCTTCCAAACGTTGGCGCTGATCAGTAGGATCAGTCAACTCCGAGAAACTGTTGGCTGTTTCCCTACCAACCACAAACAGTTCAAAGCGCTCTACCATACCAGGTTTAGAACGGTGTGGCTTTGCCAGTGGCGAAATCTCTACTGGAAAGTCAATCACAAACGTCGGCTGAATTAAGTTTTCCTCCACCTTTTGCTCGAAGGCTTCATTCAGCAGTTTGCCGATTGAAGTGCAATTTTCTACACCTTCAATACCAGCGTTTTTAGCTGCTGCTTGCGCTTCTTCTAAGGTTTGGAACGAGTTGAAATCTAGCCCTGTGTATTCTTTAACTAAGTCGTGCATTGTGACTCGTCTCCAAGGAGGAGTCAAATCAACTGACGTACCTTGGTAAGTGATTTGCAGCGTACCCAGTACCTCTTGAGCAATGGTCGTGATCATTCCTTCCGTCAACGCCATCATGTCGTTGTAGTCAGCGTAAGCTTGGTAAACTTCCACTGAAGTGAACTCTGGGTTATGACGTGTGGAAATTCCTTCATTTCGAAAAATCCGCCCAAGTTCAAACACCTTTTCAAAACCACCAACAACTAATCGCTTCAGGTGGAGTTCCGTCGCAATTCGTAGATACAACTCCATTTCTAGAGTGTTGTGGTAGGTAATGAAGGGACGTGCATCTGCACCCCCTGCTTCCGCCTGCAGCACAGGAGTTTCAATTTCGATAAAATCACGTTGTTCCAGGTATCTCCGAATGCCAGCCGTGATGAGAGCACGACGGCGGAAGGTTTGCCGCACTTCAGGGTTAACAATTAAGTCAACATAACGCTGACGGTAACGTTTAGCAACATCCGTCAACCCATGCCACTTGTCAGGTAGCGGCAAAAGAGATTTTGAGAGGATCGTATATTGTTTGACATAGACAGATAATTCGCCCTTTTCAGTTCGTTTAATTGTCCCTTTGACTCCAATAAAATCGCCTGCATCTATAAGTTTATCTAGGTGCTTGAAGGCATCGGGATCAATATCTGCCATGCCTTCTTGAATGTGTTTTTTCTCAAGATAAAGCTGAATTGTGCCTGTCTCATCTTGCAAAGTGAAGAAGGCAAGTTTACCTAAAAAGCGACGCGTCATGATGCGTCCGGCAATGGCAACTTCTAAATCGACTGCTTCACCACTGGGTAAATCGGCAAATTTTTCCTGCAGTTGAGCGGCATGATGGGTTGATTCCCAACGATAGGCGTAGGGATTTATCCCTAGTTGTTTGATTTGTTCTACTTTCTCCAGCCGCGTAGCACGGATATCTTCTTCCGACATGGTTATCGAACTAAATAGGGCAAGATCTACTAATTATAGACTTTGTCAAATTGTACATTCTATTGTTGTTAACCTGAAAGAACAACAGAATTCAGAATCAGGGTCAGAATTCTTTCCGACTGGCTGACTTCTTTTTTCAATGCTTTACCAAAAACTAAGCTAATCCGGCCTAGGAGTTTTTTAAGCCTAAATAATTGAGAGCTATAATAGAATCAGAGCGGGTTTCTCTGTACCAATAGCAATTCTTAGGGGAATATATTATTTGAGGGGTTGTGTTCACAGGTGGCTTTCTGGTTACTTTTGGTACGGTTAGCGAAGATACCAATCTTTTCAGCAATATTAAATCCGAGAAGTACCTCAAGCAGATAGAGACTAAATTCACTATGAGGTATTTAGAGATATTTAGTCTTCTCATGAGATAGTAGCCAAATAATAGTAATAGACTTCAAATGATATGGACGCGAAGTTACGGTTTGAATACGATCGCGCTAGTGACATATTGTATATCAACAAGCGCTCCCCATACCCAGGTCAAGAACCAGCAGAAGTTGACTATGGTGTGATTGCTCGTCTTAACCCCACAACTGGTGAAATTGAGAACTTGGAAATTCTCTTTTTTTCTAAAAGGCTAGCTGAAAAAACTCCATTTGAACTGCCATTATTTGCAGATTTTCGCTTTACTCAAACCACGTAATTGACGGAGTAACTGCGGAAAATGACTCATCTTTCCCTCTTTTTAAGACTACTAGAATATAGAGTGTAGAGAGGCAAAGCGGTTGCATTAAGGCTAGTAGCTGTAACGCAACCGACAAAAACTTATGTACCTCGTTTAAGGCGATCAATTTCCCTTTGCAATTCTTCAATTTGGTGGTGTAGGGCATCTACTTCATTTTGGGAAGTCTCTGCTGTTACCTCCACTGCTCCGGAAGCTGCAGATTTTTGATAATTACCTTGTTTGATTTGTTGATATTCTTCAGATACAGCCCATTCTCGTAAATAATGTACACGTTCTACAGCAAAAGGATGACTCAGCATTGTCCCTTGAGCACCGTTATAAATTAAGAATTTATAAACTTGATTAAGTCCATCTGTGTCAAGTGCCTGATAATTTTCAGACTGACGGATAAATTCTTGTAAACTGCATTCATTAGCATATTTAATACTGCCACCAGAAATTTTCATCATTGAAGACATAACTGGATTTAAGTCATCAACAACCAACAAAGCAGCCCGATCAGAGGACAACTCAGCTTTGCGTCGCCACTCGTAAAAGGCATAAATTAAACCCTGACTGACAAAATTGCCTATTCCCAGTGTCAATTCACCAATCACTGATGCGGCACTCATTGTCCACATCGCCATTTGAATTAGAATAGTATGATTACATTTAATATGCCCTAGTTCATGGGCAAGCACGGCCCTAATCTCGGATTCGTTTAGTAAGTCCAAGAGTCCTGTATTTATGACTATATAAGGATGCTCTTGTCCCAATGCATAACTATTTGCTTGGGGATTCTGCTCTAAAAACAGTGCTGGTTCGGGATATATATCCAAATCTCGCACGCATTCCCGAAACATCTGGTAAATAGTGGAATATTGACGTGGCCCAACTTGAATGGTATTACCCATTAAATAGACTAATTGGGGGCGTTCAGCAAAAAATTCCACAAATTTACGGGCAACAAAATCGAATCCAGGTAAACTGCGTAAAGCTTGCTCAGCTTGGCGATCTAGGGGATGTCTGAAAGCTTCGCTAGAAATTCCTTTATAAGTAGGCATAATTTTAGGAAAAACGCTATTCGGTTAGTTGAAGAAGTAACGTAGTAGTGTAGATGTCAATCGGATAAACTCCCACACAGTGGACAGTCTTTGCCATCACTAATTGTGTGGCAGAATATCGGAAAGCAAGAATATCTTCCCAGTAAGCATGTTGTTTGAGAGCTTGGTAGCCTCCCTGTCTATGGTAGATGGTTCGTAGTGTAACAACTGAGTACGGAACACTGTGCCAACGAATAACAACATAATGGATAAGGGGCGATCACAAATAAAAATTACTTTGTATGGGATTAAAAGCGTGTGATTGAGGCAGAAGTACATTTGTCACTACATAACTTCCTGCGATCGCAGGCGGGTTTCCCTTCCTGGCCCCATCATTTAACGATGGCAAGGTTAGTAGCCCGCGCCTTGCGTCTGGGACGTAGCGCCTTAATTCAAGTGGGGGCACTATCGGGCTATCAAGGTCGATATCGAACCAGTTTTGTGGCATCAGCTTTGATGTGGCATGGTCCTGTAGTCGTTGTTGCACCAGAAGCTATACAGCAACGCTTAACGAAAATAGAAATTCCTCGTCTACAACAGTGGCTAAAAGTCAATAAACCCATTAGAACGGGTGAGCTTTGGCCTGGTGACGAGTTTCAAGGAATCCTTTTAGTTTCTCCTGAAGCTTGGTTGAAAGCACAACTGACTTCTAAAGGGAATTTTCCAGAGGGTATTCCTACCATTATTGATGGTGTTGACGACTTGGAAGATTGGGTGCGACAACAGCTAACTGTCAGTTTGTCAGCATATGACTGGGATCAGCTGATGCTTGCTTGCCCCCAAAGTGCTGAAGTTATTCGCACCTCTCGCGTGCAACTCACACGAGAATTATTCCAGCATCCTGCCAATCCTTATGAATGTTATTTGATTTCTCTCTCAGAAGAAGAGATTTTGAGCCGTCTTTATTCGACGCTACATATTCCTACTCTCCCTGATGCCTGGAAAGAGTTTTGGCAACAATTTCAACACAGAAACGAAAATATCCCCCTCTTCCCCTCTTCCACTCCCCCCTCTCCCCCTCCTCTAGTCTGGGCAACTGTTGCCCGCCGCCAAGGTTTATTTTCCTTACACTGTGCTCCTATAGAATTAGGAAAAATATTATCGCCAATTTGGAATCGGCAACCTGTCGTGTTAATTGGCAGCGCCTTAGAATCAGAGACTGAGGCTCCCATCTTCCGCCAGAGTTTAGGATTGGGAGATGAGGTGACCTGCCTGAAGTTTTCAGATAGCCAAAAGTCCGCAACTCAATTGTATTTGCCCTATCAGTTACCCCTACCTAATACACCAGAATTTCAAGCAGCATTTATCCAAGAAGTTCGCACACTGCTGTGTACCAGTGCCACATCCTTAGGATTGACAGTGATATTGGTAGGAGATATGCCTTTGAAGTCTCAGGTGGGAGCAATTCTTGCCTCTGAGTTTGGTTCACGGGTGCAGGTAGAAAAAACTTGCTTGGATGAAAATGGTGTTTTGGTTAGTGGGTGGGAATTTTGGCGAGAACATCAAAAAGTCTTACCTGCACCTCAGCTTTTAGTGATTGCGACTTTACCATTACCATCATTGGAAAATCCACTGGTGGCTGGTAGGGTAACTCACTATAAACGATCCCATCAGGATTGGTTTCGTTTATATTTATTGCCATTTGCGTTGAATGAACTGCAACGTGCGATCGCTCCGGTAAGAGAAAACCAAGGCATTGTTGCCTTGCTTGATAGCCGTGTCGTTCTTCGCAGCTACGGCGCTCAAGTCCTAGCCGCCCTCAGCCCCCTAGCCCGCATCGATTACCTTGATCCCACCATGTTTTCCATGGCTAATAAGGACGAATCAGCTTGACCCTCTCAATGCCCCATGCCTGACCCTAACTAACAATCGTTTATTCTCACCAATCTACTTATAAGAATTATGAATTAAAAAAATTGATTGGTATTTATCGCTAGGCAAGCGCTATTATCAGCCATAGCAGAATTCCATTTTGAACACTATGGGCGAAGCAAAGCGTCGTAAAGCCGCACTAGGAGAACAATACGGCCAAGAGAATAGGATCTTACCTTGGGTTCCAATTACCAAAACTCAAGCGGAACAATTTGTAAAATGGACAAATCGTGGTGCCTGGATTGGCATTGGCGTAATGGTTACTGTTTGGGTAACAATCCGTTTTATTGGTCCAACATTCGGTTGGTGGCAAGTCGTCTAAACTCACCAGAACACTATTCTTGTTTTGAGTCTTGAGTATCTTGTTTATTCATCAAATAGCAAGTACTCAGCACTCAACCAGATGTTTCTCATTGAAAAATGAGAAATAGTAAAAATTAATACTTTTTAATAACGCTTAATAAATAACTGCCGAAATGGCAACATGGCTTTCATGCAGTTAGTTATTGTTCAGTGATAAGTCAAATAAACAATAAGTTTTTTCACGAGGGACCGTGTATTTAGGGAAATTTTTCGTACAGTGATCACTGTAAAAGGAGTCACACAAGTCCCGATTAAGAATTTTACTTGCTATGCTCATCTACAAACCTGATATATGCAGGTGGAAATTGATGGAACCTAGCGAAAATTCAGGTATTGTTTGATTTATGTTACTTAGCGCACAGACTTACTTCATATTGAATAAGGTTAAAATAACGGATGGAGGCGTTATAACCTTTGAAGAACGGTGATCTAACTGTTCATTAAGAATTTCAGGTGCAATTTGTATCTTTTTGATGGTTGACTTGTACCCAATATGCGTTACTCTTAAAGCGGATTGCTTGCAGTTACCATCTACCCTGACAGAATCGTGTACAAACAATATTAAGTTTAATCATTCTGTCCGAAATACCCAATCAGCAAATTGAATACTTTGATACGACAAGCAAAATCCTTATGGACTACCCTAAGCTAGGTAGTCAACTAACAACTCTATGTGGCTCTGGGAATTGTAATGGATAGTTTACAATACCAGTTAGTGAGAAAATCTAAAAAAATTATAAAAGAGACTCAAATGACTGTGGTGTTTGGAGGAATAAAGTGTTTCTGAGATTAGCGCAACAACATCGGCAGTTTGTCCAAGACCTAGTGATGAACTTGCAAGCCTTAGCAATTGTTCTAGAACGGCGTGGATATCCGGCCTCCTGCTACACATGCGGGGATCAGATGAACAGTGCTTCGTTTATGGTTAGCCTTGGTGAAAACCACTTGATTCGGTTTTTAGTATCCGATTACGGGATCACATGGACAGAAATGCGAGATGATCGCGAACTGATGAAGTTAGAGGGTGCAGAGGCAGTTAACCAACTACAAGAACTAGCCAATATCATCAAGCATCCAGTACAAACCTCGACAGGGAATAAAGCCCTAGCTAAGCGGTGTTAAGGACTCCTGTGTCTAGTCAGTGGTGCGACGAATTAAATCGTGAGAGTTCAAACAGCGCCTTTGTTACAAAGCATGGGTGGGTACCTTACAGTCGATTCTTGACTTAAATTAATGGAACTCAATAATTGGAATCACTGAGACTACCTCCCACTGCTGCCGATACATACAAATTACCCACCATTTGTACACACACAGATGGTTTTGAGATCACATCGACTCTTGTTAAATGACAATCAGTAGGTCTAGCGTGGTTGCTAAACTATATGCCAGATACTCAGTAGAAACTCAAATATGTCTCAAGAACAGCTCAATCAACCACAACTGCAACCAACAAGTGCCATTGACACTCCTTCTCGTCAACCATTAGACAATTGGTTTGAATATCCTGTGAGAGCACAGCCTCATCATACCGACTATGCAGGTATCGTTTGGCATGGTTCCTACCTAACTTGGATGGAAGAAGCGCGAGTGGAATGTTTGCGTTCAATAGGTATTGAATTTGCCGATTTAGTAGCTTTAGGTTGTGATTTACCAGTTGTAGACCTGTCAGTACGCTATCACAATTCGCTTCAACTAGGTGTAGCAGCGGTGGTAAAAACTCGCATGGCTGAGGTAACAGGTGTTCGGATAAACTGGGACTATACAATAGAATCACTCGATAGGCAACAATTATATGTCACTGCAAAGGTGACGCTGGTGGCGGTAGATCGTGAGAGAGGCAAAATCATGCGCCAGTTACCTGCGAGTGTTAAAAATGTTTTATCAAAGCTTTCAGCATCAATAAAAAATTAGGTCATCCGTGCGTGGTCACCTGCTAGTAGTTATCAAGTTTTTTGATAACCAAAAAATGACCGTTGGCCCCTACTAAACTGTACGGGCGAACGGCAACAGTTTGTGTTCGTAACTCTATTAACAACTAACGACAAACGATTTGCTCGCTGCTAAAACTTCTTGTCTTGCCCATTGATCTGCTGCCAAAATGTCTTCTAAAGACGGATTTTGATGATTGTCTTTTTGATGGCGATCGCACACCAATTCGATACATTTGGCTATATCTAAAAATCTAATTTTTTCCGATAAAAATAAAGCCACAGCTTCTTCATTTGCAGCATTTAATACCGCTGGCATTGAACCACCCGCTCTACCAGCTGCATAGGCTAAATTCATGCAAGGATATTTTTCATGGTCTGGTTCACGGAAGGTTAAAGTTCCAGCTTTGACCAAATCAAGTTGTTGCCAATTTGTATAAATACGTTCTGGCCAAGATAAAGCATAAAGCAGAGGTAAACGCATATCAGGCCAACCTAGTTGGGCTAAAACCGAGGTATCTTGCAGTTCAATCAAAGAGTGAATAATGCTTTGAGGATGAATAACAATGTCAATGTTGTCGTAATCTAGGCCGAAAAGGAAGTGAGCTTCAATCACTTCTAGCCCTTTATTCATCAAGGTTGCAGAGTCCACGGTAATTTTACGACCCATTGACCAGTTTGGATGCTTTAGGGCATCGGCAACCGTTACAGTTGATAGTTTTTCTGTTGGCCAATCTCGGAATGCACCGCCAGAAGCAGTCAGTAAAATCCGCCGCAAACCATTCTGTGGTACACCTTGCAAGCACTGAAATATTGCAGAATGTTCTGAGTCAGCTGGTAGTAACTTTACGCCGTGTTTTTCGACTAAGGGTAGAACAACTGGACCTCCAGCAATTAAGGTTTCTTTGTTTGCTAAAGCAATATCTTTACCAGCTTCAATGGCAGCGATCGTCGGTAGTAAACCGGCACAGCCAACGATCCCCGTGACAACAGTTTCAGCGTCTCCATAGCGAGCAACTTCTATCACTCCCTCAACACCAGCTAAAAGAATTGGCTGGGGATCAAGGTCTTTAACTGCTTCTTTGAGCGCTGGCAATTTATCTTCTGCGCAAATTGCTGCTATTTGCGGTCGAAATTGCCGGATCTGTGAAGCCAATAACTCTACATTATTTCCAGAAGCCAATCCTACAATCCGAAAATGATCCGGGTACTGAGTCGCAATATCTAAAGTCTGAGTACCAATAGAGCCAGTCGAACCAAGAAGAGTAATTGCTTTCACAATGTTTTTATAATCAACTCCAAATCTACTATAAAATTAGAAGGGAAACTCTAAGCATTTTTTCTGTAAACTATTACAGCAATATACCAAAGAATAAAAAAAGCGGATGTTGACTCCCTCTATTGCTTCTACATCTGCTGTTTAAGTTCTTCTCGCAACTTCAACCATTGCGCCATAGCCTGAGGTTGAGAAGCGACTTTCTTTTGTAGTAAGACGACACCATCTTGCACATCAATCAGTCCATATCTGTTTTGAGTGAGAAGCTGGTCAATAAAAATTAAAAAATCTCGTAGCTGCTGACGCTCACCCTTAAAAGCTGGTTGATATTGTTGTATAATCCACAGATCTGCAAAAGCATAATCAACATCAACAACCTCTTTTGAATCCATTCGCAATTGTAAAGCAGGCAAACGAATGATCCCCCGCCGAGTTGCCAAGTGGGGAAGTAAATCCGTAGTTGCAGAAACACTAGCATCAGCAGGAATGAAGTTCATTAGAGAACGAATGTGTCCTACGTGTTCCCACTGACGAGTGAGAGGAATGTAAACCCAAGGATGGATCGAGTCTGGAATCAAAAAGTAGAAAGCTCGATTAGGACTAGAAGTAATTGCAAAGATCATTGATAATGCAATACATCTTATCCACCAACGACGAAACTGGGGCTTAAATCTTTTTTGATGTTGAGACCACCACAAAATTGTGCCATAAAGCAAGCCAGGAACTATAGTTAATGCATAGCGAATACTCATACTAAGTGCTACGATTCTTTGTTGAATCAATAGCTCTAGTAATGGGGGACCTGTAACTATCCAAGCTACTGGAGAAATGGCAGGTATAAAGGCCAAAGGTAACCACTGACCTAACAAGTACTTCGCTCGCCTATCAAAAGGAACAAATAAGCTTTTCAAAAGCTCTTGAGGTTTGGTTAAAATACCCCACAAAAGTTGTAAAGTGCTGGGATTTTTATTTCCAGGAACAAATTGACTAAAAAAATCACTCACATAGAGTCGAGAATTATCATTAGAAAATAGAGGCATAATAGTGTTTGTCACTAGTGTGACATAGCCAAAGCTCAACAGACACAAAGCCACACCTAGAGTGATAAATCGTCTGATAAAAACAAGATAAAGACCAATTCCAAAGAGAATAATTCCTGTATCTTCTCGAATTCCTAATGTCAAAATTGTAAATAACCAAAAAAGCCCCCATTTACGCTTTTCTAAAGCTAGTAATAAGGAAAAGACGAATAAGGGAATTTGACAATGTTCATAAAAATTGGCAAAGGTCGGTCCAATAACTGCATTAGCTCCATAAAAACTACCAACTATTAAAACAGCAATGGAAGGTGGAAGATAATGCCGCGCTAGAGAATAGAGAACCAAGCCAGCAGCAGTGATCAAAGCAACTTGTAAAACAACAAGAGTCGCACCAGTGGGAAATAGAGCATATATAGGTATCCATAGTAAAAAGTCAATCACAAAGTGCTGACCTAAATGGCTGTAAAATACTGTTTGTGGTTGACCATCTTTAGTAAAAGCACTTGATTGACCAGAGGAAAGAGAACTTTGAAATAAGTGGCCATGTATTGTGTTCCAAAAAATCTGGTCAAACAGACCTTGGTCATAGGATGCATAAAAAGTATAAAAACGATGGAGTGCAAAAACTAACATTAAGATGAAAAAAATCGCTGCTAATGTTAGTGTTACCCGGAAGCCAGATTTGTTTTTTATGAAATCAAATTTGTTAATGAACATAAGAGGATTGAAAAATGTCAGAAGTGACTCGTAAGGTTGTTTTTCTGATTGGCTTTATCGCTGTATGTGCGATTCGCGTTCACTTCATGCAACTAGTAAAACAGAACAAGGTTGTAGATGGACGTACAACTGCTCAAGAGAAGTTCCTGTTAATCTTGACATTTTTTGGAATGTTTCTCCTGCCATTAGTTGGTATTTTCACACCTTGGTTTGAGTTTGCTAGCTATGACCTACCTGATTGGACTGGTTGGGTGGGTACAGTTGTGTTTATGGTGGCTATCTGGCTATTTTGGCGATCGCACATAGACTTGGGGTTGAACTGGTCAGCCTCGCTAGACATTCGCGAGAACCATACGTTAGTCGAGAGTGGAGTCTATAAATACATTCGTCATCCAATGTACGCAGCTTTTTGGCTCTGGGGAATTGCCCAAGCTCTTGTTGTTCACAATTGGATTTATGGACTGTCCTACATCGTATCGTTTTTGCCCATGTATCTTTTGCGAATCCCCCAAGAAGAACAGATGATGCTTGATACATTTGGAGAGCAGTATCAAGAATACATAGCTCGTACAGGACGAGTGATTCCAATGATTAAGTCAGCGAGTGATTTATAATCGAATCAAAGAATGGCAAAGAGTTCTATGCAGTCAGCAACCACTGGTCCAGTCCGTTGGACGACTTCTGACCTAGAGATTTTTGAGGGAGATCGTTCTTCTAGCGTTGTAGAATAGAGTATTTGCAACGCTTTTATGGATAAAGACTTTTACCTACAGTACGCATCTGTTGAAGATAAACACTGGTGGTTTGTGGGTCGCCGTCTGATTATAGACCGAGTGATTCGTAAACTGAGGTTGTCTAGAGATTCAGAAATTCTAGAGGCTGGCTGTGGTACGGGTGGTAACTTGAGAATGTTAGCCCGTCACGGCAACCTCTCTGCAATGGAGTTAGATGAAATCGCTTGCAAACTTGCTAATGAGCGGCAAGTTGTTCAGGTAAAGTTGGGTAGCTTGCCTGATAATATTCCCTTTCATGATGAGTATGACCTCATCTTGTTGTTAGATATTTTGGAACATCTTGATGATGATGTCAGGGCACTTGAGGCATTACATTCAAGATTAAATCCAGGAGGTTGGTTGTTAATCACAGTTCCTGCATATCAATTCTTGTGGAGTGAACACGATGATATAAATCATCACAAACGCCGCTATGTGTTAAAAGGCTTAAAGCGTGTTGTCATGCAGGCTGGCTATACTGTGTGTTACAGCAGCTACTTTAATACTTTTTTATTTCCTATTGTTGCTGGTGTGCGCAGTTTAAAAAAACTGTTACGCATTGACAGTGGTTCAGGGAGTAGCAATGACTTACTTTTGCCACCAAAACCTATCAATCAATTTTTAAGCCTTTTGTTTGCTAGTGAACGTTACTTAATGGATCGGTTTAACCTTCCGTTTGGTGTGTCTATTTTGCTCTTGGCACAGAAACCCATAGGCAAAATCTAACTTTGGGTTAGGATAGGCGCAAATGCGTATTAACATTAAACAAGTCAACAGTGCCTATTTACAATGTAAATGGCAAAAAATAGCAATAACTGGACTGTGACACAGCCACTCTACTCTATAGTTATACCTATTTATAACGAAGAAGAGAACATTACTGAAATGTATCGTCGGATTAGTGATGTCATGGCACAACTAGACGGCGAGACAGAGTTGATTTTAATTGACGATGGGAGTCGCGATCACTCATTGAGTATGATTCGGGAACTTAATCATCGCGATCAACGAGTAAATTACCTAAGTTTTGCGCGGAATTTTGGTCATCAAATTGCAGTAACAGCTGGTCTAAACTTTGTTCAAGGCAAAGTCGTCATCGTTATGGATGCTGATCTCCAAGATCCGCCGGAGCTGATTTTAGCGATGATTGAAAAATGGCGACAAGGTTATCAAGTTGTCTATGCTCAGCGTCTCGCACGAAAACAAGAAAGCTGGCTCAAACGTTTTACAGCTTATGCTTTTTATCGTATTCTGCGGCGACTAGCTGATGTAGAGATACCGCCTGATACAGGTGATTTCTGCTTAATGGATCGGCAAGTTGTGGATATCCTCAATGCAATGCCTGAACGCAACCGTTACATTCGCGGTTTACGAGCTTGGGTAGGTTTTCGTCAAACCGCTGTGCATTTTGAACGTGATCCCCGCTTTGCAGGGAAAGAAAAATATACTTTTGCTAAGTCTTGGGCTCTAGCCGTGAACGGTATTATTTCCCTGTCCAAAGTGCCTTTAAGGCTTGCCACATATCTAGGAATGTTATCAGCGGGGTTAGCACTGGTAATGATATTGCTCGTGTTATATTGGCGCTTATTTGATCCAGATTCTCCATTAATTGGCTTTACATTAATCACAATTGCTCTATTTTTCCTCGGCTCTGTCCAATTGTTCTGTATTGGCATTTTGGGCGAGTATATCGGACGTATATATGAAGAAGTGAAAGGGCGTCCGATTTATACTGTTAAGGAAATTGGAGGTATGGCTCAAAGATCAACAAAGAAATCCCCTGAATCATCTAATCAGCACTTCAACACTGCTAAGTAAAAGGACAATCCGGTGACTCTACAAGAATTTATTTTACTCCTCATCTCAGTTCTAGCTAGTGTAGCTGGGCAGTTCTTCTTAAAACTAGGTGCGCTGAAGTTAGGCAGAGTTAATTTAGCAAATGCTGTGAATCACATTTTCAGCATCATTACAACACCAGAACTTTTAATTGGTCTAACTTGCTATGGCATAGGCGCTATAGCCTATATTCTCGTGTTAACCAGAGTCAACCTGAGCGTTGCAGGTCCATCAGCATCACTCGTTTATGTTTTCTCAGTCTTACTCGGTTACTTCCTGTTTCGAGAATCTATTCCTCCAGTCCGTTTAGCAGGCTTGAGCTTAATAGTGAGTGGTGTCATACTAGTTATTGTGCGTAAATAAATAATTACTAATTACGAATTAATTTTACTAGCAGCTTTAGATCTTCAATAAAGCTAGTGAAAAATTTACCCTCATCTACCTGCAACGCCACCCAGGCATTTGCTCCTATTTTTGGTACAAAACGACTATCAATCAACGTTTGTCCCCGTGTCCACTCACCTGTTGTTTCAACCCGGACTTTTGCCCTTCTTAACATTAGAGTTTCTGGATAAAACAGATATCCCAAGGTTGCAGCATCATGAACAAGGAAACCAGGAATTCCTGCTGTTTCCCGGTAACCCAAAGCTGTGCCAATCATAAACTCACAAAGAGCCATCAAGAACTGAGAAAACTCACTGTTGAAATTCGTTTGACTAACCGCCTGAGCCATTTCTCGTGTGAAAATGAGACGTCTGGTCACGTCTAACGGTATCACGACAATATCATCCCGGCTGCTAAAAACAGTTTGCGCGGCTTGTGGGTTAAACCAAATATTGAATTCGGCGTGGGGGGTGATATTACCAGAACAGAGAAAGGCTCCACCCATGATCACAATTTCCTTTGCTTTTTTGA
>Ga0070738_10005341_pt1 | contig 14337 bp, 17 predicted proteins | sample Coa_R2_2_FD_66446 | JGI IMG/M metagenome (GOLD analysis project Ga0070738, IMG submission 66446) | Surface soil microbial communities from Centralia Pennsylvania, which are recovering from an underground coalmine fire - Coalmine... | ecosystem: Environmental > Terrestrial > Soil > Unclassified ...
AGATGTGCGCTCGCTACTTGAATCCATGGGTAATACCATTATCGATATGGGAGATGAAGTAGACAAGACTACATCTGCAACCTTGAAAGCTGTTCAGCAGGTCCTGGACATTGAATACCAGACAGCGATCGCCAAGGCCAAAGATATTGACAAACAGACCTATGAGGCGAGGCAGCACCAGGACTATCTCAGTCCCCAGGAACAGATGGAATGCGAAAAGTATCGAATCCAAGACTCGTACGGGATGATGGAGGTGACACCAGAGTTAGTTGAAAAAGACAGAAAAGGACAATTAATTCGCAACTTAACAGCCCTAGAGGCAATTTTGGCAGAGCCTGGGGAAACAATGACTGATGAACTAGGGAGATCTTTCCCCTCTCCCCCCCAGGTGGTTGTGGCACGAGATCTTAAAGAGCGAGAGCGGTTGAAAATTTGTACTGATTGGTCAAATCACTCCACAGCTTGGCTAATGCGTCATTGGTTAGGTTTGGGTGAGATCCTAAAAGCATTGATGGGGGGAGAAAAAATTAAAGGCGATGAACCAATGATGCTGAATTTAGCAGAAAAATCGCATCTTCATGCAGTCCAAATTAAGGCGATTCTGAATATTACCATTCCACCAAACAAGTCACCGATGTGGATTTTAGGACAATACCTGACACAGCTAGGTCTGTCAACACTGTTTCGTCGATTAGGGAAACGAGGTCAAAGATACCGATGTTATTACCTAAATCCAGAGGATGTGGCTTTTGCACAACAGGTGTTAACTCATCGCCAACAGCAGCGGGAGCGCAGGGAAAGTAAACGCCTTGAGCAGGAGAAGAAAAATGCGGCTCATGCTGCCAGGATGAGGGTAATGTATGGGGTTGGTGAGCAAGAGTTGGTGTCCACACCCCCTCGAAATGTAGAACATAAAAAGGGGGGTATGGACACCAATTCCCAGAATGAAACATGGTGGTCTAGAGTCAAAGACTATGCCCATCTGTTGATGGAAGGGTTTGAATACGGAATTGAAACGATAAAAGAACTGCTGACTACTCTAACAGCAGATGAACGGTGGGGTGTGATGCTTGAGTGGGAAAACCTAGATTTCCAGGGATTTACCCAATTTGTAGAGCTAAGGCCGGACTGGATGGTTTTGTTTGACCTCGTCTAAGGTTTCGACCACCGTGAAAGACATGCGACTGTGCCTTAAATAATCAACGTATTGTTGATGAGTGTAGAATCTTCCATTGCTAGGTGAGCGGTAAGCAGGCAGTTTCTTATCTCTGTCCCATCGTCGTAGAGTAGGGACGGATATCTGTAGGAGTTGCGCAAACTGACTGATGTTGTAGATTTTTTGCGTTGTTTGCTCCATGATTATATTCTCTAGCGAAGTTAAAATAATCTCTTCCGAAGAATATAGTAACTTCTTTGATGTTTAGACTCGAAAGGATTACCTGAGTTTGCAATTTAACAGAAAAACTCATAAAAATACTTAAATTTAAACTACTTGAATTTTTGCATCTGCCAAAAGAGGGAAATAAAAGCTGTTTTTTCTTTGCAAGTATAAGTAAGTATTAAATTTTAATTAGAGTTTGATTAGATAAAAAAATAAAGAGTGCGAAATAGGTGATCAACTTTGATCAGCTTTGATCAGGTTTTGAAGTATATGTAGTGCGTTAAAAAGTAACTTTCTTAAAGAATCTTTACAATAGGAAGCTTGCAGTAGATAAAAAATTGCTGCAAAGTTTGATTTGAGCTTTGATTTTACTCACTGCGGATTCTCTATTGAAGCTGTCAGTAGGTGATATGCATAGCAAGTTATTGGATAGGATTGGATTTCATAACCAATCCTCTTTGTTCTATAAATTTTTGTAAGGGAGATCCAAAAAATAAAATGTCCAGCCTTATTACCACGAATAACCTACTGCGCTGACAGATCAACAAACAAAGGCTGGACATTTTATTACTGGCAAGTGCCTGAGCAGAACCACCTAGTTAAAGTTCTCTTTATTGATTGGTGAGGCCTGAGTGTCAGAAGCGATGGGGAAGTTAGTTATTAGTCGTGCATCTTAGGTTTGAGCTTTTGATAGAGAAATTGGGCATGCAATACATTGGCTACAAAACACAATTTTACAGTTGGAAAAAAACACTCACCATTTCCATACTTGTTGTAGTGTTGTGCATGTTTTCTGCTCGAGTTAATGCACGCTCAATAAGTCAGAAACCAAGTATGGCTTATGAGTGGTGGAATATCGCGTTAGAGGCGACAGCCCACGATGTTGCCCGTAATCGAGCTAGACCAACGATTGGGTCTCGTGCTTTGGGAATTGTTGGGACAGCTATGTACGACGCCTGGTCTGCGTATACTGAAAAAGCTGTTGGAACTCGCCTTGGAGGAGCACTTCGTCGTCTCAGTTCAGAGCGAACTCTAGCCAATAAAGAGAAGGCGATCAGCTATGCGGCATATCGTGCTTTGCTTGATGTTTATCCTGACGAATCTGTCTATCTTGGTTCTCAGATGCGAAAATTTGGATTCAATCCAAACGATAATTCTCTGGACAAAACAAGTCCACAAGGAATTGGTAATAGGGTTGCCGCAGCTTTAATTGAATATCGACATCATGACGGTGCAAATCAGCTAGGGGACGAACCTGGATCGAATGGGAAGCCATACTCTGACTACACCTTTTATCAGCCAATTAATGGTGCAGATAAAATCAAAGATCCAGATCGCTGGCAACCAATTCCTTTTGTAAATCCTAAAGGAGAAGGAACGATAGTATTAGGTTTTTTAACACCTCACTGGTATCGTGTAAGACCTTTTGCATTGGAACGACCTGATCAGTTTCGTCCACCGCCGCCGCCGACTGTGGCCTCAAAAGATCTCTATCGGCAAGCTCAGCAGGTTTTGGAAATGAATGCTAACTTAACTGCTGAACAGAAGGCTCTGGTTGAATTTATGCGAGATGGACCTTCGTCAACTCAGCAAGCTGGTCATTGGTTAAGTTTTGGGTTAAGCGTGGCTCGACGAGATAAGCACACACTCGATCAAGACATTAAGCTATTTTTTGTTCTCTGTAACGCCGCTCAGGATGCCTTTATTGCATCGTGGGATGCAAAGCGAGCGTACGATACTTCTCGTCCCTGGACATTGATCCATCATTATTTCGCTCAAAAACCTATTCGTGCATGGGGAGGACCGGGTAAAGGAACCATAGCTATGTCTGGGGAGCAATGGCATCCTTATTCACCAAGTACTTTTATCACCCCACCATTCCCCGGCTATGTTTCAGGCCATAGCACAGTAAGCGCTGCTTGTGCCGAAATTCTGAGGTTTTTTACTGGTAGCGATCGCTTTGGGGAATCTGTAGTAGTCAAGGCAGGTGCCCTCACAGAACCTGGATTTGAGCAAGAGGTTACACTCAACTTCCCAACATTCACATTTACAGCAGAAGCAGCAGGTATTTCTAGGTTGTATGGCGGGTATCACATCCAGTCAGACAATATTGAGGGATTGAAACTGGGCCGTAAAGTTGCTGAAGTTGTATGGAGAAAGGCACTCTCATACTTTGAAGGAGAGGGGTGATGATCGGAAAAGTTCTTGCAAAAATTTTCAAATCATTGGCAATCATAATAGTGTCAACGATGTTTTATTCGCTGATATCAGTGAGGCTGTTTTTTGTAACTTTAGGAAAGTTTATAGGAGGTATTTTTACGACTGGTTTTATATTTGTAATGCTGAAAAAAGCTTTTGATTTGGCTTGTTATAATGCATGGGAATCAGACGATTGTCTATATGTGTTAATTCTTGGTTCCGTAGGTTTAAACCTGCTTTTGTTGGGTGAGTTTTACGACGAAATATTGAAGAAATTGAATTATACCGGTAGTGTTATCGAAATATAAAAAGGAGGAGATATCATGCTCTTATTAAAAGTAACTCAGTTATTTTTCATCTTTCTTACGACAGTGTTAACAACAGTAACAGTGTTTGTTCCTGAGAAAAGTAATGCACAGACAGCTACAACAACTGCATCTGTACAATCTGAATCTATAATTCAAGCCTTGCAAAAAGGTGGGTATATTATTTATTTTCGCCATACTCAAACGAATCCAAATCAGGCAGATACAGATACCCTACATTTAGAAAACGTTAAAGCTCAGCGGCAGCTGACAAAAGTTGGTGAACAACAAGCAAGAGAAATAGGTGCGGCTTTCAATCGGCTGAAAATTCCAGTAGGAAAGGTGCTTACGAGCAAACTGTATCGTGCTCAGGAAGTGGCTAAATTGGCTGGCTTTCAAAATTATCAAGCGTTAGTGGATGTCACTGAGCCACAAAATGTTCCACCAGTGGAAGCACAAAGACGAGCTACTGCCCTTCGCCAATTACTGGCTACTCAACCGCAGAAAGGCACGAATACAGTCATTATTGGACATCGACCGAACCTTCAGGACGCAGCAGGTAAAGAGTTTGGAGATTTGAAAGAAGGAGAAGCAGTCATATTTAAGCCACTTCTTGATAAACAAGGTTTTCAGCCAATAGGTCGTGTTGCATCACCGGAGAGGTGGACCGATTTAACTACATCTTTTACTCCTAATCAAGCTTCAAATTAGTCCATCCCTTATTTTGTTTATAAGAAGAGTCCGCCTTGTAAAAGTCTTTTAATAAATAGTAAGAGACGTGAGCTATGTCGAGATCTCATAACACTTTAAACAGAATAATAAAGCAGTGAAAATATTGAATTTCGAGAATTAAAATAGGAGAATTGTCGTGAGTTTAACAGAATTGCTAGAGTTCGATGTAAATGCAAAAATTCAAAGATTAGAAAAAAGTTTAAGTATCGATTGTGGTGAGAGTCTGCCTATAGAACTTTATTTAGTCGCTCAGCTTCCACCAGGTGTAGGAGATATTGTCATTCATGATGGTTTAAAAAGACAGTATGAACACCCGAATTTTGTAGAGGAATATAATGTTCTAAGTGCAAAAGTTGTGGATATAGATCTAAGTAGAGGGAATCAAACGGCCATCTACACGTTTGGAATTGAAAAAGATTTGGTCCCTCATAGGCATACAGGACAAAGAGCAATTACAGCTATCAGTGGTAGTTCTGGTTTGAGACTTGTCTTTAGTAGCGCTAACCCTGAAGAAGTCAAACTTAATCCTCAAGCAATCTTGGAAAAAATTTCTGTTGTTGAAATTCCAGCAGATGTTATTTTTATTCTTCGTTTTTATGGAGGCACTTGGCATTATTTCTGCTCAAAAAGTGATAATGTTGGGTTGTTTGCAGTCACAGTTCATGTAGATGAATTTGAAGGATTAAGTAAGGATGATGATTTGTGGGAAAGAGTTCGATCTGGTCAGTCCTCAATTCCTCTGCTAACCGAATGCATCCCACTCGAAGCTGAGGCTTTGTTGAGGGAAAAGAACATTATTTAAAATGTCAGTATGTAGAGTGTGAATTATTAAAATTGAAAAAATATAGGACGAATGGCTTCCTTATTACGTACTCAGGCACTTACCAGTAATAAAATGTCCAGCCTTATTACCACGAATAACCTACTGCACTCTGGAATTTTGCCACTAGAAAAAGGGCAGCCTTCTTTGATTGATCAGTTAGTGTTCTAATGAATTAGTTGTGTAACAAGGCTGCCCTTTTTCTCGGCATCGGCTCCCTCACAGATCAATCAACAAAGGCTGGACATTTTATTTTTTGGATCTCCCTCACACTCTACATATTATACTTTTTGAAAACTTAAAAAATAATGGAGAAAAATGAAAGAGTCTATAATTCCGGAAGTTGGCACAAATCTGAAAAATTCCCACTTGGAAAATGAATTAAAGAAAATTTTATTAATTTGTACTAGATATAATTCATTAACACAGCGTACTCATGTGGAGCTTTTGGAGCGGGAATATGATGTATCTATTGAACTTGCAATAAATAATCAGATTCTTGTAGAAGCAGTTGAATTATATAGACCAAATCTGATAATTGCACCTTATTTAACCACAGTAATTCCTGAAAAAATCTGGCGTAATAATTTTTGTTTTGTAGTTCATCCAGGTATTAAAGGAAGCAGAGGCCTCTCTCCAGTAGATTGGGCAATCGCATTAAATGTGGAGGAGTGGGGAGTAACAGTTTTCCAAGCGGATGCCGAATTGGGTGCAGGTCCTATTTGGGCATCTAGCAACTTTAAGATGCGCCCAGTGTCTAAAGGTGAGTTATATCGACGTGAGATAACTGAAGCATCTGTTGATGCAATTTTGCAAGCTGTGGAAAATTTTGAAAAGGGGAATTACATCCCAGAACCACTCGATTACGAACGGGAGGATGTTAGAGGGCATTTTTACCCAGTAATGCAGCAATATGTAAGGGCTATTAATTGGAAAAATGACTCGACACAGACAATTTTTAGAAAGATACGGGGAGCCGACAATCAACCAGGAGTCTTGGATGATTTAGGTGGACTGGGAGAATTTTACCTTTATGGGGCGCATCTGGAGGATAAATTGAGCGGAGATCAACCTGGAAAAATCATTGCCCAGCGAGATGGGGCAATTTGTATTTCAACTAGAGATGGAGCGATATGGATCTCACGCTTAAAAAATAATACCCCAGAAGCATTGAAGCTGCCAGCGACCCAAGTTTTAGCCAACCATTTACAAAATGTATCAGAATCACAATTGCCCTTAGAAGTTTCTGCTGAGCGTCAAACTTTTAAAGAAGTTTGGTACGAAGAGAAATATGAGGTTGGCTACCTAAATTTTGATTTTTACAATGGTGTGATTAGTACTGAGCAGTGCAAACGGTTAAAAGAGGCTTTTGTTTTTGCTTGTTCTCGTAAAACTAAAGTGATTGTCTTAACAGGAAGCAGAGATTTTTTTGCGACTGGAATTGACCTTAATACGATTGAGGCCGCTAAAAATCCCACGCAAGAGACTTGGAATAATATTCGTGCCTTCAACGATCTGATTTACACAATAATAGCGACTACTACGCATTTTATAATTTCAGCGATGGAAGGTAATGCATCAGCAGAGGGTGTAATGCTAGCTTTAGCTGCTGACTTAGTGTATGCCCGGAAGGGAATTGTTCTGAATCCTCATTACAGACAACTGGAAATGTACGGGTCCGGGTTTTGGACATATTTAATACCAGAACGCATTGGGTTAGACAATGCAAGAGATATTGTTGAGTCTTATCTACCCATCAGTGCAAGAGAAGCTGAAAGAAAAGGATTGATAGATTATGTTATAGAGGACAACAATATAATTAGTTTCCGTCAACAGATACAATCAGTAGCAGAGGAAGTAGCTCGAAGCCCAGATTTAGATTTGAATCTAATAAAGAAAAAGGAAAAACGTGCTTCATCAGAAGAATTTAAGCCTTTATGGGATTACTGGAAGGAAGAAGCTGAGCAAATAAAAATAGGAGTAGATTGTGGCTACTATGATTTTTTAAGGCATAAATTTGTGTACAAAATTATGCCAAATAATACGCCGCTTTATTTAGCAAAGCATCGCCAGATTTTGTACTCACTTTAGTAAGAAGAAAGATGATTACTCAATTGTTAATGATAGGCTTGATTGCTGGTATTGTTGGAGGAATGTATGGAGGAGGAGGATTTGTTATTGTTCCGGCCATGACCTTTTTTATGGGAGTCAGTCAGAAATCTGCAATAGGTTTGTCTTTAGGTGTTCAGCTTTTCAGCCTTTTAGGAGCTTATGTCTATTATAAGCAAGGGAATTTGAGTATCAAATATGCATTATTGGTAGCTGTTGGAATGATTTTCGGTAATTTGTTTGGGGCCACTTTTGTAAATCAATCTTTTGTGTCTGACTGGATGATCAAAAAGTCCTATGGGGGTTTTTTATTATTTGCTGCAATTAAATATTTATTTTTGCGATAATTAGAAATTAGTAGGATGTTCTAATAGTGTCCTGGCATTACTCAATTTTATGGTTATCGAGGTGCGTCTTTTTTTTTGTTTCAATTAGCGGAATAGAATCAAATGGCGCAAAACTCAAATTTAGTATCGTGTATTCTCAAAAGACTCTTTTATGAATCTTCAAAGAATTAATAATTAGCTCTGTCTATTTTAGGGAGTTTTGTAAAGTGTTCTTTTGAGTGAAGCGATTTGTTATGTTTACTATAATTGTTCAATTGTTTCTTGCTGGATTAGTTGCTGGCATTCTGGGTGGAATGTTTGGTATTGGTGGCGGATTGATTATTATTCCCATCATGACATTCTTGCTGGGAATGAGCCAAAAAGCAGCAATAGGAACATCTCTAGCTGCACAATTACTGCCCATAGGTGCTTTGGCCGTTGTTGTTTACTATAAAGAAGGTCATTTAAGCATTAAATATGCCTTACTCTTAGCATTAGGCATGGTGTTAGGTAATCTTTTTGGAGCTAGTTTTACCAATCAAAATTTTATTTCTGATATCTTCATGAAACGAAGCTACGGAATTTTAATGATTATTGTGGGATTTAAATATTTATTCTTGAAGTAATTTTTGAATTGTTATTAAAGAAGTGTTAAATATGCATAATTTACAACCAATTCGTTTATTTATCCGTCAGCCTTTTACTGAATCTGGTAATACAGAAAAGCTCATTGTTCAGCAAGTACTAAATCTCTTACAAGATTTAAATGGTAATCCTTATTGCCTTAAAGTTATGACAGGGCTAGCAGCGCAAAGTCAAGATACATTCCGCTGTACTTTTGAGAGTACGACAGGACTGGAATTTACGCCACAAAACTTTCGCACAGTAAGGCTCAAACTCTTGGAGCAAGCTGATGCCATGATTGTTGTGCGAACAAGTTTAAGTGAAAGCGGTGCTTTTGAAATTGCGTATAATATTTTTGGGGGAACTAAGGTTCCTATATTTTTTGCTGTGTGGCAAGCATCACCCATTAAGACGACGATGTTAAGAGATTTGGAAGATTTATGTACGGTCAAATACATAACTTTTGAAAATCCTAATGAGATCAAAAAGCCATTAATCGATTTTATAGCTTCAGTTTATTCTCGAAAGTTAATTAAAGTTTGAAAACTTGTAGTTATTTAAATAAGTATGGACATCGGCTAGCTAGCAAAGTGATTTCGAAAAAACTTTTTCAAGAAGTTCAACAGTTGAAGGAGCGCACATAGGTTGTTCCTGGCATTACACTTCCCAGGGAGATCCAAAAAATAAAATGTCCAGCCTTATTACAACGAATAACCTTCTGTGCTCTGGAATTTTGCCACTAGAAAAAGGGCAGCCTTATTACATAACTAATTAGTCAGAACACCAACTGATCAACCATAGAAGGCTGCCCTTTTTCTCGGCATCGGCTCCCTCACAAATCAACCACTAAAGGCTGGACATTTTATTACTGGCAAGTGCCTAAACGCAGATGATAGAAATCGCCAACCAAATTAGAACATGCCAAAAACATATATCATCCCGGTTCAATCGGTTGCTCAGCTGCAATCGCAAGGTAGTCATCAGTTTTTTGTAGGAGCAGCAAAAATTGCTAATTTTCCAGTTGATCTACCCTTGACACCAAATATCAGGGAACCGAATAAAAAGACATTAATTTTCAAAGAAATATTAGAAACTTTGAACTCTGCACCGGAAAAATTCTTTGATAGAAATAATGGAATCAAAATATCTGCGCAGAAAGTAAGAGTTGTAAAAACGTCGGCTGGGGATGAGTTACACGTTGAAGTATTGGAAACTTCAGAAGGTTATGAGCATCACGGCGTGAGTGATGGGGGTAACACTATTGCGGCATTCAGCAGCGCGATCGCGCAAAAATTCGATTTAAAAAAAGCGCTGGTAAAAGTTGAAGTTACCTGCGGATTGACAGAAGAGGAAGTATCTGTCAATGCATTAACCGCTAATACGACCTCTCCAGTGGACAGGCGATCAAAAATTAATGCGGCTGGCGGTTACGACTTCATTAAGAAATATATTCAGAGGCTAGAAAAAGAAGAGGGAACTAAATATAAAATTGCCTATTACCAAAATCAAACGGGAGTGCCAAGGGATGCACGATGCTCAGTTCAGCATCTTTGCAAAGTACTAATTTGTTTAGATCGAGTCAGATACGATTACAGCAAAGCTGGAAAAAGTCAACATCCAACAAGCCTGACTGTACCTCAATTTCTCTCACCAAAAGAAATTGAGAGATTAGAGAGGTTGTTGCCTTTGTTGTCTCAGGGGTTGTGGATTGAAAGAGAGCTTTACAAATTATTAGAGAAACACATCACTAATCCTGCCATTAAAGGGACTTGTAATTTAGCCTCAATTTCTCTGAATGGGAATTCCCTTCTAGCTGATGGCAGTGCTTTTGGTTTCAAGGCTCCTGCTATTTTGTCGTTGCCAATTATCGCTGCTTTTAGAGTATTTTTGGATGATGAGTATCAATGGTCGCTTCCCTTTGAGGAGTTTGCGCCTGTTGTCTTGGCTAAGCTTTGGGAGCGATTACGCAGCGATTTAAAAACTGAACTGACTAAAGGAAACAATGCTATAGGTACAACTTTGTATCGTCAGGTCAATTTTTGGAGTGGCCTGTGTAACTCTTCCTTGGAAGAAAAAAATAGAATTTTGGAACGGCTAACCAAAAGTATGCGAAGGCAGGCCATTCGTTCAGATTTGAATAACCACTTGGGCAGCGGTCATCCTCCGCGCACTGCTGAAAGCAGTCGCCGCAACGGGAGCGGGAAGCGCTGAATAAATTAGGGAAGGTTGCCCTCTTCCCTAATCGTCATTTAATACATTTTGACGAATGCGATCGCGCCACTGCCTGAGTTTTTGATTTTCCTCACTCAGGCGGCTGACTCCCCCAAAAGTTGCTGACGAAGTTGATCAGCTTCGGCCTTTTGTTTTGCAAGCTCAATATCAATAGAGTGGTTATTTTCGTGAATGAGGACTTGTTGCTGATCAGTTTGTTCTGTGTGTTGAGATTGTATTAGGGTTGCTGGTTTTGCTCCCAATTTCTCAATAGCAAAATTGGTAATTATTGCTCTGAGGGTGGCTACTTTCTCATCATGGGGCATTTCTTCTAAGGCATCAGAGACGAATTGATAAAGTCTGAGAGATAAAGGCTTTGCGGCTAGCGGCTCTTGAGGGAATGGATCATTGAAAACTCTTTGCTTGCGCTTAGCTTTTAATTGTTGATTTTGTACAGGGTGAGGATTGCCGCCTTTGTCCCCTTTCTTTTTAGCCATTGATATTTCCCGGTATACATATTTGCATAGTAGCATCTTTCATAGTAAACAAGGCATAAGTTTTTATTATATTTCATTGTAAACAATAAGAGATTTTAATAGAAATAAAGTGATTTTTTTGGTATTTTTCATGGTTGACAATGTATAATAAAGACAGGTGGAAAAACCACAGACAACAGAAAAAGCGCCCCGGACTGCCAATCTAGAGACGCTTTTTCTGATTAACAAAACAAAAACAAGGAGATCATAACACAATGGAATTGTTACCCGCTGATATTCGTTCTCAAATCCCTGCCCTGTATTCCCAAGAGGAAACCAAAGACCCTATAGTCTATGTAAAGTTCTTTTCTCCAAGTTCTAACTGGACTTGGTATGTTACCGAGTTTGATGGAGAAGATCTGTGCTTTGGGTTAGTGAAGGGGTTTGAGACAGAATGGGGATACTTTTCTCTACAAGAATTGCAGGCGGTTCGGGACCCCTTGGGGTTGCCCATTGAGCGAGATTTGCATTTTAAGCCTACTCCCCTGTCGCAGATTCAGAAACAGGCTGAAATGCCACAGGATGAGATTTTGGTCTACAGCTTTACCGATAAGGATCGAGAAGATCCTACTCAATTTTTGGAATTCATGAGCAAGATTCTACCTGATGACTAGCTAGTAATGAGCGGGCGGCTCTGCATGCCGCCTTGCTGTCCTGAGTCATGACTTAAAACTGACTTATCAAATCAAAAGGCGACCGCACTAGCCTGGAAAACTTTGCGATCGCCAATCTCACATCAAATATGGAGACGTTTCAATGATAATACATAAAATCAAGTGTGTTCTGAAAAAAACAGAGTTTGCTTTGATAGAAGGTAAGCAGTACTCATGTGGTGTTCAAACCCGGACTTTAGATTTAGTTGTGAGTCAACTAACTCCAGGAGCAGTGCTGGCAGTACTTCGAGGAATTGGATTTAGTGAGTGGGAACTTGTTGAGTGGTGGGAGATGGTTGAAGTTGAATTAGAGCCAAACTTCTGATTTGATCGCAAAGCCTGAGTTTTTTAATAACAGAAATACTCAGGCTTACAAAATTAAGCAGTAAACGTGACTCTAAGGAGAAAAATTGTGATTTGTCGCACTGATAATGAGGAACGGTCTATCGTGGCCGAAATTATAAATCATTGCTTTGAAACGAAAGTAAGTGTTGATGATGTCGTGGACTTGAAGATCACTTATTTAAACAGACGAGTATTTGCCACTTTTAAGGAGGGTGAGACTACCGCTACAGTTTGGTTCATGCGCGATTGGTTTCGGCAGCAGGTAAAGGCAGCAGTTAATAACCAGCCTTTGGCATCTCTGCCTTGTGATTCTTGCATAGCGGGGAGATGCAGAGCATTTTTAAAAAAGTAGTACTACAACTAAGGAAAAACGCAAAATCTATTTTTATTAGCATCTACCTTAAGATATAAAAAATGATGTGTTTTGGCTTGGAGAATAGATAATATCAATTAAAAAATAGTTTTCTATTTTAAAAATCATGAGTAATTTCCACGTTATACCCACAATATGTCTACAATATGTCTATATTGTAGACATGCTTCAAGTGTTTTTTTGAGATTTATGCAGTGTGTAGTGTGTTGTAAACATACTTTTTAATAATTATTTACAATTCAAAAACTTGCCAGATATAGAAAAATATTTCAAATTGATTGATGGATAAATACAAAAACGTTTCTCTAGTTAGGCAGTTTTCAGCGGTCAACTTTTGCAAAAGCATAGTTTGCAAAAGTTGATTTGTAAAATTGTCACGTATTTTTTCTGGAAGATCCTCGTCCAGATTGTCAAGGTGTATCTGATAAAACTCAATTGAGCTTTTAGGGAGTTAATTGTATTGTGCAGACGACGTTGTGTTTTCCCTCGTCAGCTTGGGTTGGCGCGGATATCAAACAAGAAGATTACTTTTTCCAGTTTTCTGGGCAAGCACGGTCAGAAATCCTAAATTTGCTGGAATACTTGCAAGCACAACCGCTAGCAAGTTTGGACTTGCGATCGCATGATTTGCCTTTTTGCCGTGAGTTAATGTCTAGTGTCAAAAATGCTTTGGATTATGGGGTTGGCTTTGCAATTTTAGACAAATTGCCTCTAGATATCCTGTCTGAAGAAGAGGCAGAGAAAGCTTTTTTGTCTTGAGTTCTCTAATTTGTCGGCCAGTTCCTCAGAATCGTTTAGGATTGATGCTCTGGGATGTGAGAGATACAGGACTCCAGCCTTTAGCAGGGTCTGGAGTACGGGCGTCTCAATCGAATATTGCACTCGATTTTCACACTGATAATGCGTCTAATCTGTTTTGTCCTGAATACGTTGGATTGTTAGCGTTGCAGGTTGCTAAAGCAGGAGGGGAAAACCGTTTTGTGAACATTCGTACAATTTACAATTGTCTTTCCTTGTACTATCCACAAAGTTTAACGCGCTTGTATCAGCCTTTCTATTTTGATCGAATGGGAGAGCATAAAAAAGATGAAGAGCAGACTTTGTATAAACCTGTATTTGAGGAGAAGAATGGGCAGTTAGAAACTCGTCTAAATGCTCATTTTATTAGACGGGGTTATCAGTTACGTGGAGAGCCGATGGATGAATGGGCGCTCGCTGCACTTGCAGTACTGGAAGAAATCACAAGTGATTCATCCCTCTGGGTCGAATACAAAATGCAAAAAGGGCAGGTTCAGTACGTGAACAATTGCACTATCGCTCATGCCAGAACTGAGTATGCAGATGAGCCTTTAAAGCGTCGGCATTTTAAGAGAATTTGGATGCGGAAAAGGGGGCTATCTACTTATGAAGGAGGTTAAAATTAGAAGATATTCAAGTAGTAATTTTTAATAGCAGTAAGTTTTTATTTACTGCTAATTTTTGCGTTAAATATTTAGCTACAAGAAGCATGAATAATAGATATGTCTTTAATCAGTGGCAGAAATTAGAGAATGGAAATTATTCCATAAATCAAAAATACAATGATTCTGTTTATAAAGTAATTTTGGACTTTGAACAAGAAAAAAGTTAGTTAGCGTATTTCATACGCTAACTAAAGCTAGTCAGGAAAAATCCCCCTAGTTATATTTCAAACCAAGTGAGAGGGAGTCAAATTGCTAAAACC
>Ga0070738_10005344_pt1 | contig 14327 bp, 15 predicted proteins | sample Coa_R2_2_FD_66446 | JGI IMG/M metagenome (GOLD analysis project Ga0070738, IMG submission 66446) | Surface soil microbial communities from Centralia Pennsylvania, which are recovering from an underground coalmine fire - Coalmine... | ecosystem: Environmental > Terrestrial > Soil > Unclassified ...
TCTTCCCGCAGATAAAGTCCGCGAGAAAGGGATGCAAGAGCTGTACCGCATGAACATCACTCAAGCGACGCTGTTCCCGGATTTAGACGGACTGGCGCGTTCACTCGCATACGAACTCGAATTCCATTGGGCATACAATCCGCGTACGATGAGGCCTGCGAGGAAAGGATGAAGAACCTGGTACTCGCGTCGCAGTCTCCAAGGCGGCGAGAGTTGCTCGCGATCCTCGGGTATGAATTCAGCGTCGCACCTTCCTCCATCGATGAAGCGCCGGAACCGGGAGAGACACCGGAGACTTATGTTGTTCGTGTCGCTCGTGACAAAGGCATGGAGGTCGCCTCGCGAGTGTCAGACTCGGTAATCTTATCAGCGGACACGGTGGTGACCATTGACGGCGAGATCCTCGGAAAGCCGGCCGACAAAGATGATGCGGTTCGGATGCTGCGAAAACTTTCCGGCCGGGAGCACAGCGTTTACACAGCAGTTACCATTATCAATCAACGAAAGCGGGAAACCCTCGAGGACCTCGAACGGACTCGCGTATGGTTCAAAACGCTCACCGATGATGAAATACTCGATTACATCCGGCGAGAGGATGTTTTCGACAAGGCCGGCGCTTATGCCATTCAAGGTTATGCCGGTGTATATATTCCGAAAATCGAAGGCAATTATTTCAATGTAATGGGACTGCCTCTTCCGCTGGTCCATCAGCTCTTATGCCGCACATCATCGTAGGAACCGCGGGACATATCGATCATGGCAAGACTGCGCTCGTCAAAGCGCTCACCGGCATCGATGCAGACCGGTTGAAGGAAGAAAAGCAGCGCGGAATCACGATCGACATCGGTTTCGCGCACCTCGCTCTGGATTCGAACACCACGCTCGGCTTTATTGACGTACCGGGCCACGAGCGGTTCATCAAGAACATGCTTGCCGGCGTCGGCGGCATCGATCTCGTCATGCTTGTGATTGCCGCCGATGAGTCCGTGATGCCTCAAACGCGGGAGCACCTCGATATCTGTTCGCTGCTGCATATTCGGCAGGGATTCACTGTTCTTACAAAGATCGACAAGGTCGACCCGGATATCGCGGATCTTGCCGAAGTCGAAGTGCGGGAGTTTTTGAAGGGATCATTTCTCGAAAGCTCTCCCATCGTTCGAGTGAGTTCAACAACCAGACAGGGTATTCCGGAGTTGATCGAAACACTTCGAAATTTCGTGAGTAAGACAGGACCCAGGGATGCCGACGAAGTTTTCCGGCTGCCCATCGACCGCTGTTTCACGATGAAGGGTTTTGGAACCGTAGTCACAGGAACCCTCGTCGCCGGCCGCGTACAGAAGGATGAAGAAGTGGAGATCCTACCGGTTCAGCGAATCACTCGCGTTCGTGGAGTTCAGGTCCATGGCCATACTGCGGGCGAGGCGGTGGCGGGACAGAGAACGGCATTGAACGTCCAGGGAGTCGAAGTGTCGGATGTGCAGCGTGGAATGGTTTTGACAGTTCCCCACCTCTTCGCGCCGAGTTCGATGTTCGATTGCCGCATCGAATTATTGCGTTCGGCGCCGGGGCCGATCGAATTACGCAAGCGGGTTCGCTTTCATATCGGAACGGCAGAAGTCATGGCGCACGTCGTCCTGCTCGGCCAGGAGCATCTCGAACCTGGGGGATCCGCTTTCGCGCAAATTCGACTGGAGCAACCTGCATTCGCGCTACCTGGAGACCGTTTCATCATCCGTCAATATTCCCCGATGGTCACAATCGGCGGCGGCGAGGTTCTGGACAGCCAGCCCGAAAAGCACAAGCCATCCGACCAGCGGGTCGTTGAGAAATTGAAAATTTTCGCCGGTGGAAAGATCGATGAAGCCATCGCGACCGTAGTCGAGGAAGGCGCGCTTCATGGAATCGAACTTGAAAAGCTGGCAGCGCGGCGCGGCATGTCTCCGGCCCGAATGAAGGAGCGCCTTCATGGCTTGGCGAAGAGCGGACGTCTTCTCATTCTGAGTGAGAATCCTATTTTTGTCGTCTCCAGCGCGGCGTTTAAAGCAGCAGCGAATACCGCGGCAGCAGCTATCAAGAAGTTCCACCAGACGAATCCGCTGGTGCAGGGGATCAGTCGTGAGGAGTTGAAGAGCCGGGCATTCGGCGATATCTCGCCCAACGTGTTTCAGGCTCTTCTCGACAAGCTTGTCGCAGAGAAGAAGATCTCCGTGACCTTGGAGGTCATCAGTGAATTTGGCCGGAAGGTGAATCTTAAGGCCGATGAAGAACGGATGCGTGCTCAGTTGCTCGAACGGTTTCGTTCGCTGGGTTTGCAGTTGTCGTCGGCTGATGAAGTCATCGACTACCTGAAACTCGACCGGACAACAGCGCGTAAGATCGTCCAACTTATGCTGAAGGAGAATGCGCTGGTGAAGATCAACGAAACCATGGTGATCGATCGGGAATGTCTCGATAAGCTCGTCGGGCAACTGCGCGCACTCAAATCCAGCAACCCGAAGCTGGGCGTCAGCGAATTCAAGGATCTGACCGGAGTGAGCAGGAAGTATGCGATCCCGCTGCTCGAATACCTGGATCGGCAGCGGGTTACCAGAAGGGTTGGAGACGAGAGGACGATCCTGTAGAGACCGCCAGGTTATGCGTCGCCGCTGATCGATTTCTTGAAGTTACGAATACCTTCGCCGATGCCTTTACCCATTTCAGGCAATTTCTTTCCGCCGAAAAGGAAAAGAACAAGGACGGCAATAATTAAAAGTTCCGGGACACCTAACCTAAACATGGAGCCTCCTAAACGATGCGAACAACCCCGCCAGTATAGCAGAAGGGGTCAGTTCGTCCATGTGTAATCCCAAAGGTAACGGTGTCTTCGACTTAGAGGAATCTCCGGAATGACGATTCGAAAGCGGCCGTCAAACTCGGTGGCGATCAACGCATAAACGCGGCCATCCGGTTCACGATAAACGAGATAGTACAGGTCGCGAGTCTTGCCGTCGTGGCGACGCTGATCCAATATGCGGCCGCGCTGGAAGTCCTCCGCGAGAAGGCTCTGAATCTCCCGTGGCTCCGGAAGACGGAGTTTCCCTTCGTCGATGTCGCTGCTGACGACAATGTCTGCTTGAAGGGCTGCCCCGTCATGCTTTTCCATGGCATCCATGAACTGGGCAGCAGCCTTTAGAGGGGGTTCATAGACGAAGTAATAGTAATAACCAAGCGCCGTCGACCCGACGGCGAAAAGTCCAAAAAAGAACAGGATCGAGATACGACTGGGTAATTTCATTGAATTAATGCTGGGTCTCGCTGCTGTAAAGCGCGCGGAGCACTTGAACGTCTGACGCAGAAAGGCCGGAATACCTTGGAATATCCGTGCGGGATTGAAGCCTGGTTCGATACCTCATGAAGTAATCGAGAATGTTCCCGCCGAACCCGAAGAAGTACATGATGTCCTGAAACTGTCGTGTGTGCGATAAACCGATCGCATGCCCGAGTTCGTGAACACAGGTAAGGTAGACGACCGTGTCGCGCAAGAGGACGTCGCGGCTCGCTGGACTTGCTAGTTCGCCTTGCACCGATACATCCGGCATGACATTCACGATCGCTCCCACCTTTCCCTTGACCGCGATACGCTGTGTTTCGCCGAAAAGACCTTCGTTCGGATCGATCCAGTGAAACCGAATGAGCGCCGCATCACGAGATTTGCTCTCTAAGAATCTTAATTTGCCCTGACTCTCACGCGACCACGCTTCGATCGCCATAACGGCGAGTTCCCGGTCAGAGTTCCGGTATCCGGTGACAGCCTTTCCGTCATCAATAAAATATGTGATCGGTTCGCGGATATCGAGCCGCGTCTGCGCGAACAGTGGGGACAGGAACACAAGAAGCACAAGAGGCACAAGAAGGAGTGCCTGTCTCTTAAGCATTGTTCAAAAGATCCTTCGCGGTGAAGAGGGCGTAAAAAGGATACTTCCTGGCAATCAGTTCCGTACCGCCTTCTTCGCGGTCGACGACACAGAACGCGGCCACCACTTGATATCCTGCCTGCTCTGCCTTTTCCGCGGCCGTCAAAATAGAACCGGCGGTGGTGCAAACGTCGTCGACCACGATGACGTGCGATCCAGGCTTGCCGTCATAGCCTTCGATCGATCGTTGGGTCCCGTGGCCTTTTGCCTCTTTTCGTACAATAAAGGCAGGAAGCGGCGTTCCCTCCATGCTGCTGACGACGGCGACTGCGGCAACAATCGGATCGGCGCCCATGGTCAGTCCGCCAATGGCGTCGGCCTTAATGCCTTGCTCACGAATACGTTCCAGTATGAGGCGGCCTATCAGTAAAGCGCCCCGTGGATGAAGGGTGGTCATGCGGCAATCGAGGTAATAAGAGCTCTTCTTACCCGACGCCAGTGTGAAGTCCCCGACGCGAAGGGACCGGTCTCGAAGGATTCCCCGGAGTTCCTGAAGTTGCTCATTCATGCTTAAGCAATTGTAAATCAAACCTAAAGATGTGAAATAATTCCGTCCGGTGTGATAAAAGTTCGCTTTTTATTGTCCTAATACTTTGGGAGCCCTGCATGCCAAATCCCCAGATCTACGAGGCTGCCGTGTCCGAAGCGGCAGCCGGCAAAATCATAAATAAGAAGCTCTTACAGTGGGTGGAGGAAGTTGCCGTCACCTGCAAACCTGACCGTGTCCGCATTTGCGACGGCTCTGAACAGGAATACCAGCTGATGACTCAGCTGATGCTTCAGAGCGGTACGGCTGTCGCGTTAAATCCGCAAAAACGGCCGAATAGTATTTATGTGCGTTCCACGACGATGGATGTTGCCCGCGTCGAGGACCAGACGTTCATTTGTTCACAGACGGAAGACGAGGCCGGCCCCACCAACAACTGGGAAGATCCGGCACGAATGAAACGAGAGCTCACCGACCTGTTTACAGCGTCGATGCGCGGACGGACGATGTACGTCATTCCGTATTGCATGGGACCGCTGGGATCGCCGATATCAAAGATCGGCGTTGAAATCACAGATTCGCCTTACGTCGTCGCCAACATGCACATCATGGCGCGAGTGGGGGCGAAAGTCCTCGAGATGCTGGGGCCTAATGGCGACTTCGTCAAAGGCCTTCACTCGGTAGGCGCACCGCTCGGCCCGAACGAACAAGACTCAGCATGGCCCTGCAATGCCGAACATAAGTACATCTGCCACTTCCCGGAAACGCGCGAGATCTGGTCCTTCGGATCCGGTTACGGCGGGAATGCATTGCTCGGAAAGAAATGTCACGCGCTTCGCATCGCCTCCGTCCAGGCTCGCGACGAAGGCTGGCTCGCAGAGCATATGCTGATCCTGAAGCTGACAAGCCCCCAGGGTGAAGTGAAGTACATTACAGGCGCATTCCCATCCGCCTGCGGCAAAACGAACCTCGCGATGTTGATTTCGACCGTGCCGGGGTGGAAAGTCGAAACCATCGGCGATGACATCTGCTGGATGAAGTTCGGTCCCGACGGGCGGCTTTACGCAATCAACCCCGAGGCCGGATTTTTCGGCGTCGCTCCCGGTACCAGCATGCAGTCGAACCCGAACGCCATGCTGACGGTTACCAAGAACTCGATCTTCACGAATTGCGCCATCACGCCGGATGGCGATGTGTGGTGGGAAGGCATGACGGATGAAAAGCCGCCCGAACTGACGGACTGGCTGCGGCGCTCCTGGAATCCTCAATCCGGCCGGCCCGCTGCTCACCCGAACGCTCGCTTCACGACCCCCGCGAAACAGTGCCCCGTCATCGCAAAAGAATGGGAAGATCCGCGAGGCGTCCCGATCGATGCGATTCTATTCGGGGGACGCCGAGCCAATATCGTCCCGCTTGTTACGGAATCGTTCAACTGGCAGCATGGAACGTTTCTCGGGGCTACAACCAGCAGCGAAACAACTGCTGCCGCTGCAGGAAAAGTCGGCCAGCTCCGGCGGGATCCGATGGCCATGCTTCCGTTCTGCGGATACAACATGGGCGACTATTTCGCGCACTGGCTCAGTGTCGGCAGAACGGCCGGCGCGAAGATGCCCAAAATCTACTTCGTCAATTGGTTCCGAAAAGACGAGAGAGGCAAGTTCCTGTGGCCTGGATATGGGGAAAACAGCCGCGTACTGAAATGGATATTCGAACGGTGCAACGGTACAGCAGGTGCCGTCGATACTCCGATCGGAAGACTCCCGCGTCCGGAAGATCTCGACACGAAAGGACTCGAACTGCCGCCTGGCGCTCTTGCCAAGTTGCTGAACGTCGATGTTCCTGGATGGCTTGCGGAGATCCCGCTCATCAACAATTTCTTCGAAGAAATGGGTGAACATCTGCCGGCCGAAATGCGCGAAGAAGTGAGCGCGCTCGAGCAAAGACTGAAAAAATAGCCGCGGATTACGCGAATTCCGCCAATTAATTAACGGAATTCGCGTAATCTGCGGCTAAAACAGATCTGTCGGTTTCGCCGGCTTTACAGGCTCCACCGTCCGTGGATTGATATGCGGGCCGGTGACCATTTCCTTGTATCCCATTCCGGGACCGATCATCGGAAACACGCAGGCATCCGGATCGATCATGACTTCGAGAAATGCCGGGCCGTTGTAATGGACGAATTCCTGCAACGTCGGCTCGACATGGATCTTCTCACTGACGCGCGCGGCAAATTCGAAACCGTCCGCTCTGGCAGCATTGACGAAGTCTTTCCGATGAAGAAACTTCTCCGTCCCGCAGAACCGTTCGGCAAAAAACATCTTCTGCCACTGCCGAACCATTCCATCACCCTGATTGTTGAACAGAATCGTTTTGACCGGCAGGTTGTAGTTCGTGACGGTTTCCATTTCTCCGATATTCATCCGGAGACTGCCATCACCATCGATGTTGATGACGAGACGGTCGGGGCACGCGAACTGCGCGCCAATCGCGGCGGGCAGGCCGAAACCCATCGTTCCCATCGAACCGGACGTCAGAAACGATTTCGGGTGTTTGTAATCCAGATATTGTGCCGCCCACATCTGGTGCTGGCCGACGCCGGTGCAAATAATGGCTTCGCCCTCAGTGATCTTGTTCAGACACTCGAGGACGTAGTGCGGTTGAATGAAATCATTATTCCGGTCGTAATCGAGCGGATGGTTCTTTTTGATCTCCGCAATATGTGCCAGCCACGGGGAAAAGTCTTTCTTGAAGCCGCGGCCATGGCTCAGCAGATCCTGCAATCCACTGCGAGCATCGGCCACGTGCGACCACGTGACTTGTTTTACTTTCCCGATTTCGGACGCATCGATATCGATATGCGCGATGTTCCGGGCGTTCGGCGCGAAAGTGGCCACTTTACCCGCGACGCGATCGTCAAACCGCGCTCCGACAGCGATCAGGAAATCGCAATCTTCAACGGCATAATTGGCAAACGCGGTTCCGTGCATGCCGAGCATGTGAAGGGAAAGCGGATGGGTTGTGTCGAAAGCGCCAAGCCCATGCAGTGTCGTCGCAACGGGGATGTTATAGGTCGTCGCAAACCGCCGCAGATCCCGCGCGGCATCGCTCTTGATGACGCCGCCGCCGACATAGAGCAGCGGCCGTTCGCTCTTGCCAAGCATGTCGAAGAACGCCTTGGCCTTGGATTCCGGCATCCGGGCGTTGTAAATCTCCTGCATGCGTTCACGGTATCCGCGTAATTCCAGCACGCCTTCACCTTTGAAGATGCCTTTCCAATTCTGAACGTCCTTCGGAATGTCGAGAACGACAGGCCCGGGCCGATCGCTGCGCGCCAATTCAAAAGCGGTGCGGACTGTAGCTTCGAGTTCTTCCGGATCAAGCACGAGAAAGCACCGTTTCGAGCACGCGCTCATGATGTTGAAAACGGGCGCTTCCTGAAACGCGTCGGTGCCGATGTTCGCCCGCGGGACCTGACCGCAGATCAAGACCATCGGAATCGAATCCGACATGCAATCACGCACCGGAGTGACGCTATTTGTAGCGCCGGGGCCCGAAGTCACCATCGACACGCCGACTTTTCCGCTGGCTCGCGCGTAACCTGCGGCCATGAAGCCGGCTCCCTGCTCATTGGCAGGTACGACAAGTTCGATCGGTTTTCGCTGTCTGGATTCCTGTTCGATGTTGTAGCGGGCGAGCGCGTCCCACGTCGGCAGGATCGCGCCACCGCTATAGCCAAACAGAACATCGACGCCTTCGTCCGCAAGCACCTGAATGATCATGTCCGCGCCGGTCATCTCCTGACCGGCTAGGGGATGCTTCGACGAAGACAGTTCGACGCGAGCGCTCATCGATCCTCCCGCGCACCAACAGCAGCCGGAACCGGCGCCGCCTTATGCTTCGGTTTCTGGAGGAACGACATCATTTCACGAAGCTGCTTGCCGACCTTTTCGATCTGGAGATTCGCTTCCGTCTCGCGCATCTTCTTGAAATTGGGCCGACCGGTTTCGTTCTCCTCGATCCACTGCTTCGCGAACGTACCGTCCTGGATTTCCTTCAAAATCTGTCTCATCGTTGCCCGGACGTGCTCATCGATAACGCGTGGCCCGCGCGTGTAATCACCGTATTCCGCCGTATCGCTGACCGAATAACGCATATAGCTCAGGCCGCCCTGGTAGAAGAGGTCAACGATCAGCTTCAGCTCATGGAGGCATTCAAAGTATGCAATCTCCGGCTGGTATCCGGCTTCAACCAGCGTCTCGAACGCCATTTTCACGAGCGCGCTGACGCCGCCGCAAAGGACCGATTGCTCGCCGAACAGATCGCTTTCGGTTTCTTCTTTGAAAGTCGTTTCGATAACGCCCGCTTTCAGATTTCCTGTGGCCCACGCGTAGGCCAGAGCATTCTGTTTTGCCTGACCGCTGGCGTCCTGATGCACAGCAAGAAGGCCCGGCACACCGACACCTTCCACGAATAGTTCGCGCATCCGATGCCCCGGAGCTTTGGGGGCTATCATCGTCACGTCGACAAACTTCGGAGGATTGATGCGGCCGAAATGGATATTGAAACCATGAGCGAACATCAAGGTCTGACCGGCGCGCAGATGAGGCTCAATCGACGCCTGGTAAACGGCTCGCTGCTTCTCATCCGGAATGAGAATCATGATCACGTCTGATTTCTGAACGGCCTCTTCGATCGTGCTCACCGCCAGTCCGTCTTCTTTCGCGCGGGCAGCGGATGGGCTGCCCGCATAGGTCGCAATTGTTACATCGACACCGCTGTCACGCATATTCAATGCGTGCGCGTGTCCCTGACTGCCGTAACCAATAACTGCGACGCGCTTGGACTTGATCAGGCTGGGGTTGCCGTGCTTTTCATAATAGACGTTGGCCATGAAATCTCCTTGTTGGTCACCTCAACCGAGATGACGTCAATCTGCTTGTGAAGTTGTTTTACGATCTGTTCGGCGAGAGCCGGGCTGCAACGCGCAGCCATCGTGATTCGAGAGAGGCCGGGCTCCGAATCCGGAACCACCATCAGCCGCTCGATGTTATATCCCCGCGAACTGAATAGACCTGTAATGTTGAATAAAACCCCGAACCGGTTTTCCACCAGGATCGAGAATGTGAATGTCGGAAGCTCTTCCATAGAATAAGTACCTACCGACCGATCGGTAGGTGATTCTAGCATGAACGAGAATCGGATCGCTATGTTAATGTAACAGGCTTTATGACACAGCTACTTGAAGGCAAAACTGGACTGGTCATGGGTGTTGCCAATAAGCGTAGTATCGCATGGGGCATTGCCAACGCGGCGAACAGAGCGGGAGCCCGGCTCGTCTTGACCTATCAGAATGAACGACTTGGCGAAAACGTAAGAGACTTGGCACCGCAGCTCAACAACCCCTTGCTGCTGCCGTGCGACGTGGGAAGCGACGAACAGATTGCCACGCTGATGAGCCGGATCGGTGAAGAGGTCGGCCACCTTGATTTTCTGGTCCACGCTCTTGCCTTTGCCCCGCGGGAAGCTCTGGACGGCATGTACGCCGATACCAAAAGGGAAGATTTCCGTATTGCCCTGGATGTGAGTGCCTACTCTCTCGTCGCCGTTTCCCGGGCTGCCTTGCCGCTGATGAAAGATCGGCAGGCGGGGATTGTGACGTTGACTTATCTGGGAGCAGAACGAGTCGTTCAGAATTACAACGTCATGGGCGTTGCCAAGGCGGCTCTCGAGGCTTCTGTGCGGTATCTTGCGAATGATCTTGGCCCGCATGGCGTCCGGGTCAATGCAGTCTCTGCCGGCCCCATCAAAACGCTTGCGTCTTCAGCTGTGGGCGGCATTTCCAACATGATCAAGCTGCATACCGAAAGAGCCCCTTTGCGTAAAGCGGTGGACATTGACGAAGTCGGGGATGCGGCCTTATTCCTGATCAGCCCGCTATCGAGGGGAATTTCAGGGGAAGTCGTGTACGTGGACGGCGGTTACCACATTCTGGGCGTCTAGTCAGGCCGCACGCCGCAGCCCGGCAAATTCCTCACGCACTCTCCGAATTTCGCCGATTTGTCGCGTGAGCATCGCGCGAGTATGTGCGGTAAGGACGCTGTTCAAAACCTGCTCATATCTCTCCAGCGCGGTCCTCAGACCGGTCTCAAAATCAAAATCCGGCTCCGTTGTTGAAAAATCCATTTGCGCGCCAAGCCGCACCAGCTCCGTGCGCAACTCGAAGTCGAACTGCCCGATGACTCTTTGGATTTTTTCCCGCCACTGAAGAGACGCGCGCGAATCGAGTGTTCCAGAGGCTGCGTCAACCAGTCTCGTAAGATGCTGGATAGTTTCAATCAACTTCCCGATTCGTTTGATTGATTCTGCTTTGCTCTCGCGCATGGAGATAAAAGCCGTGCAAACGAAATACCGATCTTTGCGGAGTAAGTGGCAGACTGCTTCCACAAAAAGCACGGGAAAAAATCGGCGCGCAACAGTTACCACACCGGGCAAACTGTCCGTGATGGGAATTGACTGCGAGGTCGTGGAAGCGTTACGCAGCGGTCTCGTCGCTATACATCAATTCGACGATTCCGGTCTGCTCCAGAATGTCCTTTACCTTTTCCCGTTCCTCGAATGTCCGAGTATGTACAGACAGGAGAACACTTTCACCGTGTGCCTGCTCGTTGTACTGGTCGAAAAGACCGGCCGCTTTCAGCAAGGCTACGATCTCGCGTAGCTGAGCCTCGGTTCGAGGGAAACAGGAGATGATGACCATTGTTCTTTCCGCTGTCCGTCAGCGGCAAATATTCAGAGCAGTTTGCTAGCCAACGTGAAGCGGGTGATGCGCCTCGGCAGGAGCAGCGTCCTCCTGTGGATCACGCCAATGGTCAATAACAGAGATTTTTTGAACGCACCCGACGGTGCAATGCGGAGCGCAGGCCTTTCTGGTCGAATATTCGCGTGAAAGATCGGTAAACGTGTATTGCTCCAGCGGGATCCCGGGATAGCCGCGCTGTTGCGAACAATAATGGACGAGACCATCTTCGCAAATGTAGAGATATCTCGCGCCGGCTCGGCAACGCCAGTCGTTGGCGCGCCCGCGAGCCAGGTTCTCCTGAAACCAATAGTTGAAGCGGCTGTAGCTTTGGGTGCCGTACTGTTTGATCTCGCGATAAACCTTCTCTTCGCGGCGATTGAGCGGCTTCATCGAACCCGTGCCATCGTGAATGATACCCAGAGAGCTCGCAAAGCCCAGACCGAGCGCGCGATTTGTGATGGTTACCGCATCTTCAGGATTCTTGATACCGCCGCCGATAACAGAGTTGATATTGACAGCGAACTCCGCATATTCCGCAAGGTACTCCAATTTCTTGTCGAGCACTTTGAGGCTCTTCATCGACACTTCGTCCGGTTGGAGGTTGTCGATGCTTATTTGTAAATGCTCGAGCCCGGCCTCGTTCAATGCCTGAATTTTTTTCGGCGTCAGCAGATAACCGTTCGTGATGATTCCTGCAATGATGCCGTGATGGCGAATTCGCTGGATCACCTTCTCCACTTCCGGATGGAGCAGTGGCTCACCACCGCTGAGAGTTATGATCGCCGTCTTCAGATATGCCAGCCGATCGATCCGCCGGATCAATTCGTCGGTGGGAACCGGCGGTGAAAAGTCGTCGTACTCATTGCAATATCCGCAGGCCAGATTGCATTTTCTGGTGGGGATGATGTGCGCAAGGAGGACGTGTTTCGTCGAGAGCAAGCCGCGGGCAATCATCCGCAGCTCACGTGCGCGCAACCGGACTTTGTTCTCCAACTTCATGCAGTCGAGTAACATAACACATTCCAATTGCGAAATTCGAATGGCGAAACTATAGTCCGTGGCTCGATGTTTTCTTCCCCGAATCTTGCCGAGGCCCTCGGTAAGATCAATGACGGAATATGCATTTACCGGAGCGATGGCGAAGTTGCGTTCGCAAACGAGCGAGCGTCCCAACTCCTCCGCCCGGCGGACGAGGAATTCCAGAAACAGATCAAAGTCGCCTTCGGCGATCGATCCGGACATCGATTCGAACATTTTCACGGCGGTATCAACCGCTGGTTCGAACATCAAAGCTATCCCAATGGAGACGGCGGGCTCACGCTGATCTCGCGCGACATCACTTCACGACATCGGATGGAAGAAGCCTTACGGGCCAGCGAGGAGCGTTTCCGGCGGGTCATCGATTCCAACATTATCGGTGTGATCGTTGTCGAAGCCGGGTTCATTACAGAAGCAAATGACGTGTTTCTGAAAATGGTGGGGTACGGCCGGAATGACCTCGTTACGCGGCAGCTCCACTGGCGTGAAATGACACCTCCTGAGTACGATGCCGAGGACACGAAAGCCCGGCTCGAACTGAAAGCGACTGGACTCTTCTCGCCCTATGAGAAGGAGTTTTTCAGGAAAGACGGCAGCCGCGTACCGATTCTCGTGAGTGGCGTTGCGATACAGACTTCCTCCGACAAGCCGGAAACGCTGTGTCTTGCAATGGATCTGTCCGAACGGCGGAAGGCTGATGCACGGGTCCGATCCATTGTCGAATGCAGCAAGATACTTGCGTCATCTCTCGAGTGTGAAAAGACGCTGCCGGAAGTGGCGGAGTTCATCGTCCTGCAGGTTGCCGATGCGTGCGGCATCTTCGTTCGTGAAGGCGACGAACTCGTTCGCATGGGATTTGCAACCAAGACACCGATTCCACATTCGATGCCGCCAGATTCCCATCTGAGAGACGTCCTTTCCGGCGGCGAACCCTACCTGGCCATTTCTCCTGTTTCACAGATCATCGCGCCGATTTACGCCGGGAATGAAATATCGGGGGCTCTTGTCGCAACGTGCGAGCGGCCGGGCGCTTTCAATGGCGAAGATCTCCATCTGTTCGAAGAACTGGGCCGGCGAGCGGGTCTGGCGCTGGAAAACGCCCGCTTGTATCACGAAACGCAGAGAGCGAACCGGTTGAAAGATGAGTTCGTCGCGATCGTGTCGCACGAATTGAGAACTCCATTGACTCCTATTCTCGGCGGCGTGTACATGATGCGGACCGAGCCTAACGACAACGCGGTTGTATCCAAAGCGTTGGATTTGATCGAGCGGAATGCCAAGACCCAGGTCAAGATCGTCGACGATCTGCTCGACATTTCCAGGGCGCTCAGCGGGAAGTTGCGTTTGAACGTGGATGCCGTGGACCTTACTGTGGTTCTACAGGCCGCTGTGGAAACGGTTCGGCCTGCAAGCGAAGCCAAAAGCATTCAAATCGAAACACGGCTTCATAACGATATCGGCCCTGTAGCCGGGGACGCGGATCGATTGCAGCAGGTGTTCTGGAATCTTCTCGCCAACGCCGTCAAGTTCACGCCAAAGCACGGAAAAATCAACATCGAACTTCTTGAAAGCGACGGGCATGCCGAAGTGCGTGTCATCGACAGCGGTATCGGGATTCAAGCGAAGTTTCTCCCGCACGTCTTTGACAAGTTCCGGCAGGCGGATACGTCCCGCACGCGAGTGCATGGAGGTCTTGGCCTGGGACTCGCGATCGTCAGGCATCTGGTTGAGTCTCACGGCGGCACTGTTCATGCGCTGAGTTCCGGCGACGAACAAGGCTCAACGTTCACGGTTCGCCTGCCTTTACGCAGCGTCGGACGAGCGGCAGAGATTCGCACGTAACAAATGATTTAAGGTCTGAATTGCATGACGACCCGAATTTTCTCCGGGACCGGCTCGAATTCCCAGTCTCGTACAGCAGAAGTCGCGAGCGTACCCAAGAGTTCCGGCATGGAGGATACCAGCCAGACTCCGCCGGCCTTCCCTTCCTCCGTCACCTGGACATCGATGACGACCTCTCCAGAGAGTTTTTGATCCTCAAGGTCTGTCG